>Ga0173480_10000703_pt1 | contig 11600 bp, 10 predicted proteins | sample NitcycUS209509C1_FD_122622 | JGI IMG/M metagenome (GOLD analysis project Ga0173480, IMG submission 122622) | Soil microbial communities from Arlington Agricultural Research Station in Wisconsin, USA - Nitrogen cycling UWRJ-S209-509C-1 (version... | ecosystem: Environmental > Terrestrial > Soil... | reverse complement strand
CCTGCGTGTACTGCTGGCGATGCGTGCCCTGGCGCAGGTAGTGCTTGCGGCGACGGAACTTGACGATGACTTTCTTCTCGCCCTTGCCGTGCTTCTCGACCGTGGCCGTGACTTTGCCGCCCTTGAGCAGCGGTGAGCCGACCTTGATGTTGTCGCCATCACCGATGAGCAGGACTTCGCCAAACTCGACCGTGGATCCGGGCTCGCCTTCGAGCTTCTCGACCTGAAGGACGGTGCCGTTTTCGACCCGATACTGTTTGCCGCCCGTGGCGATGACCGCGTACATCTTGATTGCTCCGGAAAAACTGTTCGAAACCAAAGCCTTAAGCTCTGTGCCATTTCGAAGGGAGGCGCATTCTACGTACCGACGGAAAGCCGGTCAAACCATAAATAATCCCCTAGAATCAACGCCCTAAATGAGCTCCAAAGTCACACCGTTACCCACGTCACGCGCCGCGCCCCGTTCCGACGCCCCTCGGACCCTCTCGCTCGAGGAGATTCGCACCCTCGTTCGACCCGATCTGAACGCCGTGGACGCCATGATCCGGGCCCGTCTGAAGAGCACCGTGCCGCTCGTGGACCAGGTCGCCGAACACATCATCGCGGGCGGCGGCAAGCGGCTTCGCCCGCTGCTTTGCGTGCTGGGCGGACGCGCCTGCGGCATCGAAACCGAGAAACACATCGAAGCGGCGGCGTTCATCGAGTTCGTTCACACGGCGACGCTGCTGCACGACGATGTCGTCGACGGCTCGCAGAAGCGCCGCGGCCGTGCGACGGCCAACAACATCTTCGGCAACCAGGCCAGCGTGCTCGTCGGTGACTTCGTGTACTCGCGCGCGTTCCAGATGATGGCGACCGTTGGCTCTCAGCGCGTCATGGAAATCATGTCGGACGCGACCAACGTCATCGCCGAGGGCGAAGTGCTGCAGCTCATGAATGCGCACGATCCCGACACCACCGAGCAGCGATATCTCGAAGTCATCTATCGCAAGACCGGCCGCCTGTTCGAGGCCGGCGCCGAAGTGGCCGCCGTACTCGCCGGTGCCCCGGCGTCGCAGCAGGCGGCGCTTGCGCGCTACGGCAAACATCTCGGGACCGCGTACCAGCTCGTCGACGACGTCCTCGACTACAAGTCCGACCCCGCCACGCGCGGCAAAAATCTCGGCGACGATCTCGCCGAGGGCAAACCCACATTGCCGCTGCTGCATGCGCTGCGACATGGCAACGACGAACAGCGCGCGCTCATCCGTCTCGCGATCGAACAAGGCGGACTCGCGCAGCTGGGACCGATTGTCGAAGCGATCGAGGCGACGGGTGGCCTCGACTACGCCGCGAGTTTCGCGCACCGCGAAACCGAGCAGGCACTCGCCGCGCTCGAGTCTCTGCCCGACACGCCCTACTCGCGCGCGCTGGCCTCACTCGCAAAATTCGCGCAGGAGCGCACCTCGTAAATGGGGACACTCCCCATTTCCTGGAAATGGGGAGTGTCCCCATTTCCCGCTCCTTACTTCAGGCGCTTCGCGTCGTAAGCGTCGATCACGGGTTCCACCGCGCCTGCCGGCCAACGCACCGTCGCCAGCGGCTTCGCGCTGCCGTCGAAGATCGACGTCACGAGCGGCTTGAGTGCGGCATGGGTGGGCTGATCGCGAAACATCGCGTAGTACGAAATGCTGCCCTTGCGTTCTTCGGCCACGAAGAACACTTCTTTGTCTGCCATCGCAGAAGCTGTGCCGTCGTACAGGACGAGAACGTCGCGCGCATCGGCACCGTCCGCATGGAACCGCCAGAGCAACGTGGTGCCGGCCGACTTTTCGAAGGGTGAGCGAATGCTCTCCACTTTCACTCCAGCGACGTCGAATCTTTCGAAGACGCACTGACTAGCCGGCGGCGCCGCTTCCAGGTGGAACTTCGCTTCCCCCTTCCCTTGCAGGACCAGCAGATTCGACATCAACGTCCCGGACTTCCAATAGGGCCGCGACTTGCTCTCGACGTCCTTGACGCCAGCGCAATCGGAAACTCCCGTGGACTCCGCGCCAGAGACCTGGCGCGCGGCAAGAATGACGAACAGGGACGCAAACCCAACCAGCTTGTTATTCACCAGAGACTCCCCTTGTTTTCGACGACCGAATCGGCGGCATATTCCCATAGGTGAATGCGCGCCATACCCACTCCGCCGGACCATACGCGAATCGTTTCAGCCACCAGTGGCTGAACGCCATTTGCGTGAAATACACCACGGTCACGACCACGAACAATGCCGTCGTGCCGATCTTCCCGGCGAGCGCCAATCCAGGCCCGATGCCGAACAGCACGAACCCGATCACGAGGCTCTGGGTCAGGTAGTTAGTGAGCGCCATCCGGCCCAGCGCGGCAAACGGCGTCAGCAGCCTGCGTCCAAGGCTTCCCTGGAACGCCACGACGATGCCGGCGATGTAACCCGCCGCGAGCACAGGCACAGCCAGCAGATGCAATGCCTCCGCGAGAAACTCCCCGTGCTCCCACTCCGGCACCCACGACGCGTTCGCGAGGATCGTCGCAGCTCCCTCGAGCACCAGGCCCGTCGGCAGTGCTAGGCGCATCAGCCGTCGCCAACCCGGCAGGAATTCCGCTGCGCGACTCACCCAGCCGTGCCTGCCTACCCACGCACCGATCAGGAAGCGACCCAGCGCATACGCGAGCCAACCCAGGATCATTCCGCTCGCGATGTAATCGATGAACACCCAGTCGAAAAAATTGCTGACCAGCCGCGGGTAGTCGCCGCTTTCGGAAATCTGCTGGCGAAGCAGCACGTCGGCATCGGTGTATCCGCCAGGCACACCACTCCAGCTGCCGGGTGATCCGAATTCGGCCAGCGTCTTGATCGACGTGCGCCCGAACACCGCGAGCAGCAGCCCGCCGATCACCAACGCGCGATTGCTCAGCCGCCGAAGCGGCAGCAACAGGAATCCCGCCAGCGCGTACAGATGCAGGATGTCCCAGGTCCAGACGAAGAAGAAATGAATGACGCCAATCACGAGCAGCACCGTGAGGCGGCGGCGATACAACTGCTCGAAGTCGACGCCACGTCCTTCCAGCCGCTGCAGTTGCAGTGCGAAGCCGAGACCGAACAGAAACGCGAACATCGAGTTCGCCTTGTCGGCGACCAGCCAGCCGAGCACGTCGAGCAACGTGAAATCCAGTGCCGCCGACGGCAACGACAGCAACTGCTGCTCGGTCGCCATGATCGACGAGCTGGCAAAGCCCACGAGGTTCATCAGGAACACCCCGTAGAGCGCCACGCCCCGCAGCACGTCCAGCAGCTGGACCCGGTCGGCCGCCGATACCGGCGACGCTTCGTTCAGCGCGGAAATTGGGTCACTCCCCACCCGCGCCACGCAAGTGCATCGTTTTTCTCATTATTAATGTCCCCGACGCCGCCAGCCGGGGCGGCGCCTGCCCGGATACTAGCCCCGGCGGCCGACCCGTTCCTTTATTTGAACGCCGGCGGAGGCTTGAGTAGACTGCGCGCCCCCGTACTCACGGGGACGCCGGTTCAAGGCATTCGGGGTGTAGCTCAGCCTGGTAGAGCACTACGTTCGGGACGTAGGAGTCGAAGGTTCAAATCCTTTCACCCCGACCAATTATCCAATCAATTATTGAGCGGTTCGCCCTGCGCATCTCAGTTCGCAGGAGCGCAAAGTCCGCCGCAGGCCTAGACACGCTTCGAGGGGTCTGTCGCCAGCATCCATCCGATGCAAACCACGAAATACCCGAAACACACCAGGCTGGCCTCGGGTCCTTGCGCACCACCGGTCAGCCAGAAGGGACCCACCGGTTCCATCTCAGCCAACAGCGCCGGAATTCCCACGTCCAGTCCCGTGACCGGCAGGCCGAAGCCGACGGCCAGCAACCAATTCCAGCCTGCGTGCCACCCCATGATGCCGAGAACGCTGCGCGTACGCAGCACCCAGGCGCACGCAAACAGCGCGAAAAGGAACGTTCCGACAGTCACGAGCCAGTGCTGACCGGGACCGTAGTGCAGCAACGAAAAGAACACTGAACTAACTACAACAGCAATGGGTACGTTGAATTTCCTGGCGAGCACCGACAGCAACCAGCCGCGGAACAGGATTTCTTCGACACTCGCCTGCAGCGCGAACGTGAACAACAAGAGCAGGATCGGGACAAGAAACGAGGGTCGCGAAAACACGGGCGCCACCGCCACGAGCTGCACCCCACCCGTGATCCACATGACCACGACGATTCCGGTAATTCCCGCGAGTCCGAACGCATGACCACGAAGGAAGTCGCGCACCTTGTGCTCGCCGCGGATGCCAATGCTCTCGAGGTTCCTCCGCTCCACGAAGCGGACCCAGGCCAGCAACACCAGGGCCAGGAAGCCAAACGGAACCAGCGTGAACGCCACCAGCGCGGTCGCGTCCAGGGGATTTCCCTTCGCATCCATGTTGACGAATTTCGAGATCAATCCGTCACCGAGCAACGCCGTGGCGATCACGAATATCAGCAACAGGAACGGCGCGAGCGCGCCCCACGGGATCCAGCCGCGTGCTGGCGCTGCCGGGTACAGGTCCTGCGATCGTAGAAAGGCCATCGATCTCATGTTCGCCAATTGATTGACGAAGACTAACAGCTCCTTGCCTGAGCTTTACCGGGCGGACCCATATTCGGGACGGTTCTGTATTGACTCGACAAACACTCTCACCCCGACCAATTCACTTCTGCTTCCGATTTCGGCGTTTCGATCTCGGCACTGCGTCTCGAGACGCTTCAGCCGGAAGCAGCACACGTTCCGTGGCCTCGACGATCGTTCGGGCAACTTGCGGGTTGTCGACGGCACGCGCCAACGTGACCCCACCGATCAGCGTAGCCAATGCGGCGTACGCCTCGTCTACCGTGGCGGGAGCGTCTCTGGAGTCCGCCAACGCAATGACGGCCTCAGCCACCCTCAGGAGTTCGGCAGTAAACGCCTCGCGCGCTTCCGGATCGGCGCGCGCGACTTCCGACGACAGACTCTGCAGACCGCAACTCTCCTTCAGGTCGCATTTGCGCTTCTCGCCTAGATAGAAGTGCACGAACTGCGGCCACCAGTCCTTGCCATGCTCGGCCTGGAAGTGCCGTATGCCGCGCTCAACGTCGGCGACGCCCTGGACGACGGATTCGCGAAAAGCCGCGGACTTCGAATCGAAGTGCACATAGAACGCCCCCGACGTGACGCCGGCCGCTTTCGAAAGACCGTCCACTCCGATTCCGCCGAAACCGCCCTGGCGAAAGCTCTTTCCGGCCGCGTCCAGGATCCGTTGCCGCGTCTGCGCCTTCTGTTCGTTTCTTGCCATGCCTGGATTGTACTTGACCGGATAACGATCGTTATTTATGTTTCGCATAACGGTCGTTATGTGACGGCCGGCATCGAACATCCCCTCAGACATAGGAACCCGCACATGCCACTCACTCTGATCGTCACCGAAGGCGTGATCCCCCGAGACCGCGAACAACAGACCATTGCCCGCCTTTCGCAAGCGTTTCTCGATCTGCACGGCTTGTCAGGGAACAAGGCGCTTACGCCCAACGTCATTGGCCACATCCAGGTAATCGCGAAGGGCGACACCTTTGCGGCGATGCAGCCGACTCCCGTGGCAATCATCGAATGGAAAGTCCCTGCGATCGCCTTTGCTTCTCGCGAAGTCCAGTCGGCCTACGTCGAAAAGGCGACGGACATCATTCACGAGGCTTCCGGCGGCAAACATCCACGGGAACAAACCTGGGTGAACGTCACGCACGCGGTTGACGGTGGCTGGGGAATTGCGGGCAAGGCAATGACCAATGCGGAACTTGGCGCGGCGATCTCCCAGGGTTGAGCAGACGAATTTGGCGCGGCGACAGATGGTCGCCGCGACTCTGCATTGACTCGTTAAATCCCCTCACCCCAACCAATTCACCTGATCGAGCGCATGACACGCGGACAATGCGATCGCGAGTGGCTCAAGAATTCGTTCGCACGAACGCCCCCACATACTGCGGCGACCAGAAGTCTCTTTTCGTGTCTGCGGCTTCAGAAAGCAGTCGCTGCGTAAGGGTGTCGAGATCGCCCAGCGGCTCCAACGGGATTTCAAATTTCCTGGCCATGGGCGCAACGCTGCGTAGGGTATTCGCGAGCCAGGAGTATCCGGCGTAGCCCGGACCGCCACCGACGACGAACTCACCCAACAATTCAGGCTCCCCCAGCCCGGCCTCCACGAACGCGTGCCGCAGCCCGCTGGACATGTTGGTACGGACTCCAGCCGCCGCGAACGTCCGATAGATAGTTGCGACAACACTTGCAAGCAGTGAATCGCCATAGGTGGCTCGTGCCGCCATCTCGTTCAAATCCATTTCCTGAAACGCCACGATTCCCTTGGGCCGGACGTGCGTCGAGATTCGTGCGAGCGCCGCCACCGGATCCGCGCAGTACAGCAGTACGAGTCGCCCCACCGCGGCATCGAAGGGTCCGGGCAACGTCATGGTGCGGACGTCTCCTTGAACAAACTCGACGTTTCGAAGTTCGAGCTGTCCGGCGCGTTTCCTCGCCTTCTCCAGGGCGCCGCCGTCAATGTCGACACCGACTACCTTCCCATCACGGCCGACGAGTTCGGCCAACAAGAAAGCCACGTCACCCACTCCACTGCCGACATCCAATACTTTCATTCCGGGGGCTATGCCGGCTTCCCGGAAGAACCGCTCGGTCAGCGGCCGTAGAAAATTGGCCTGCTCGGTGAGTCGCGCATGCTCCTCATCAGATCGGCCCAGCGCATAGGTAGGGTCAGTCATATGTACCCCCGACTTCTGACTTCTTCAATTGCAGTCGTGGAAGCTCAATCGCCAGTTCTTTCCATCGAACACGCCGCGCACCAGATCACCATTCGCCGCGCGGATGTCCACTCCGCCATTTCCTTTGAGCGTTGTGCCGTTGGTGCGGAACGTGATCGCATGCTTCACGAGAATCGAGATCTCCTGGCCTTCGATGGCGTCGGTCAGTGCCGTGATGGTCGTCGTTCCGCCGGTTTCGAAAACGGTGCCGTTGCCGACTGAAGGTGTGCCGGAGTTCGCGAGTGTCATCGGGGCACGATGCCAGCCCTCACCACCCGCCACGATGCGCCATCGGCCGCCACCATCTGACTCCACGGTGACTTCTGACCCGACGGATCGCGAGCTCAGCGACGCTCCACCCTCGATGGTCCACCCCGAGCCTGCATTGAGTGTCATTGCCTCGGCCACTTTCACTCTCGCCCTGACGCGAACACCTCTGAGTCGCGTGAGTGGACTGTCGAGCGACAAGGCAACGCCAGCTTCAGCTCCTGTATTCGTGATGACATCGTTGAGGTAGCCCGGCATCGCCGAGGTGCCGAGATTCATGCTCGTCGGAATCTCGGTTTCGTCGAGGAAGGCAACACGGTTCATGCCAGCGATCTGGTTGTTGGTCACTTCGTAAAACGCGCGCCTGGTGCCGACCATGTCCGCATGGACCTCGATGTCGACGTTGGCGAACTTGCTGTGCGGTTCACCGAGGATCTGCTGCACGACGGCATTCTTCGCGCTCGAACCCGAGGCGTACGAGTTGCGGATGCGCAGATTGCCGTACGTCCTGCCGTCCTTTCCGTTGACGCCGATGATCGAGTACGCAGATCCATAACGCGCGTTCTGCTGACCGGACTGATTCGGATTGAAGATACGCATGCCATTGACGAGACAAAGCGTCGAAGACCACACGTGCGAAAAGCCATTCGTCGCCGCGTTGAAACCCGAGCAGTTCTCCCACGTGACTGTCGCGTTCTCGCCGCCATTCAACGCAGACTCCATGGCGAAGTTCGTATTCGACCCGATGTCGACGCAATCCCGGAACGTGACGGTGACGACCTTGCCGTCAAGCCGGTAAGGATTGACGTACCCGAAGCCGGCGCCGCGATTGTTGGCGCCGCGACATCCGGAGATGAGGATGTCGTACAAATCGCCAACCATGGAGCCCTCGTGCTCGTCTGGTTCGACATCGACGCCCTTCTGCGGACTGATGCCAACGGTGTTGGAAAATGCCGAGTTGGTTACATGGATGGTGCGTCCCGAAGTAATGGACACCGCGTTGCGGCGACTGTTGTCGCAGGTCACCCCGTCAATGAACACCTTGTTTGGGCACAACTGCGAGCCCCCGCCGGGACCGCCGATGCAGAACGCGTCGCCGCCGGAGTCGAGGACTGTGACTCCCTCAACGCGAATATTCTCCACGGCACCCGTGATGAGAAAGGCGTGCCGTTGCTCGCCGCTGTTGTAGTTAGCCTTGATCAGCTGGACGGTCGCGCCCCACCCCACGATGTGGACGTTCTGAACGGGCTTGCTCGCGTCCTCCGAGCTGATGTTGAGGAATCGTTCATTGATGCCGAGCTGGCCGGTGTCGAGCAGTTTGCACCCAGGCGGCATGTAGATGTTGGCGCCGCTCGGGATGAACTGCCTGCCCGTCAGGTAAGTCTCGGGCTGGAAGACGAGACGGTGTGACGCGCTCACCCGCAGCGCATTCGAAATCGCTGTCGTCATGGAAGTCGAGCCCGGGGTGGTGTTCGTACCGTAGCGCCTGATGTCGCCGGGTTCGTACGAAAGGTCAACCGGAGTCACACCCGCAGCAACTTCACTCCTGGTTCGCGAGTAGCAAGGCGCGGCGCAGGTCTGCGCAGTGGCACCTTGATTGATGAGGGCGGTGCCCGCAGCTGAACCCAGCAGGAATCTGGAAATATCGCGGCGATCCATCGCTGTCTCCCGGGGCGAAGGACTACTAACGCTACTCGCCCGAACTACCCAACGCCTTCCGGAACTCCTTGTAGTCGGTGGGCCGCTCCGTCGGCGGGTAGTAGTTCTGCGGGAACCACCGCAACCCCACGCGCATGATCTTCGACGTGCCGGTGTCGTCCAGTTCGCTGACGTCCTTGATGAAGAAGGCGAAGCGATTGCCATTGGGCAGCACTGCATTGTCAGTGAACGGGAACGCGAACGACGTGAGGTCGAAGTCGAATCGGTAGTCCGCAATCGCCGTGGCGGATGAAGCCGGCGTGATCAACACGTGCACGCGCTCGGCGGAGAAGTCGGGCTTGTCGAACAGGATGGAGAGCGTGTCGCGGCAGTCTGGCGAACTGATGCTGAAAGACTTCAGCTCCTTGCTGGGCACCAGCACACTCGCAGAATTGGCAGACTGCCCGAAGCTTTCCTCCAGCTCCGGATCGCTGACGAACTGGAACGTGGTCTCCATGCTGGCGGCGGGAGTGCATACCGCGACCTGGTCCTCCCAAAGCTGCGCGATCTGGCGCTGGATGACCCGGTGAGCCGCCTGGCGGAGGTTGCTGCGCGCAGTCAGGATGGCTTCCGGCGCGACCGTCCCCTTGTACTTGGACAAGCGGTCGTCGGCATCCTGCAGCAGCGGCCTGAGTTCGAAATGCTCGTGGAAATTGAGCGTCAGGAGCTGCGCCAACACCGCATATCGCACCGGATCCGAGTCCGCGTCCGATCCACCGGGACCGGCAATCGGCGCGATGAGCTGCCCGAACATGGTGGCGCGCAGCGAGCTCTCGGCCTGCTCGCGCTGGTTGATGAGCTGCAGGTTGGCGCGGTTCTGCTCGAAGTGGTTAGCGAGCCACGCCGCCACGATCGCGCCGAGCGGCACCGTCAGTTTCATCACCACGTCCAGCCAGAACTGGACGTCGCGCTTCGCCTTCACTTCCGCCCGGCTCTCGCCGGACTTGTTGTCTGCCGTCATGCGCGATCCGTTACTGGCAGTTGATGCTGATGGTCGCAGCGCCGTTCAGCGCGGCCACCTTCGCGACCTTTCCGTTGGGGCAATTGACGGTGTACACGCCGGTAGCCAGCGGCACGGAAAACTTGCCGCCCTCTTCAACCTTGATGTCAGCCACCTTGGCATCGCCCTTGAACACCGGCAGCACGGTGCCGGCCTTGACGCCCGTGACCGTGCCCTGAAGGACTCCGACCTGCGCCTGTGCGGCCGCCGCACCCAGCAACAGTCCAGCGGCCATGGATAATGTGTTCAGCTTCTTCATGTGTGCACTCCGGTATCGGGTGGCCCGCCGGGTGGCAGGTAGTGCCGCACTATATTGGCGTCGCCGCGAGTTTGGCTATCGGTCGCTGTACCGAGTCGACCCGACTCCAGCCGCCACGCTTTTCGCGGAATCGTTCGAGCAACCCACAACACACCGCACCTCGTCAATCGGCAAACAGGGCTCTGTCCGACTCCCCCAGCTAGTCCTATGTTCAGGCTGTGATGCTCCACGGCAAAATCATCCTCGTCGCGCTGGCGCTGGTGGCACTGGCCGCTGGTTGCAGCAGCATTCCGGTGGATCAGCGTGCATCCGCTCGCGATCAGACCGTGAAATCGGGCGACGAGACGAAGGCCCTGTTCGTGCGCGAGATGCCCGGCCTGGAACAGGAGCTTGCCGCCGCGGCCGGGTATTTCACGGCGCGAATCTCGGGTGGCAAGGTCGTGGTGGGTCGCGCCGACGGCATTGGTGTGCTGGTCGACAACACCAACAACACCCGAACTTTCATGAACGCGAGTCGTGTCGACGTGGGCGTCGCCCTGGGTGGTGGCACTGACGCGATCCTCGTGGTTCTCCAGACTCCAGCGGCACTGGAACAGTTCCGCCAGGGAATCCGGAAATTCGGCTTCGGCGCCAAGGCCGGCATCGGCGACGCCGGCGCCAAGATGCATTCCTTCTCCGAAGAGGGATACAAGTTCCTCAGCATCTCCGAGAGCGGCGCCGCAATCACGGCAACTGCCGGCATGCTGAATTTCTCGGTGAACGAGGACCTGACCGATTCCGGTGTCTCCGACGTGAGTGTGCCCAACATCGGTTTCCGCTCGGCCGACGAGCGAAGCAAGGACTCACCGCGAGTGTGGAATCACGCGTTGCCATTTCTCGCGCAGAAGGTCATCGACGAAGGCTACGACCTTCCTTTGCCGTACGGCGCTGGCCTGATCTTTTCAGTCAATGACCAGGAGCAGTCGATTTCAGAACTCGAGGTCGGCATCAACGGTCGTGACAAGGTGCCCTTCGAGTTCGTCACGTTCGACAAGGCCATCACCAAGACCGACAGCCTCAACGCAAAGATCGACGCCTGGTTGTTCCCGTTCCTGAATCTCTACGCCATCTACGGCCCGCTCGACGCCGACGCGGACATCGAATTCCTGATCGACGGCAACGGCATGCTCGAGCACATGGGCATCGACTGCTCCGGTCTCATACGGCCCAGGGTGTGCGACCGGCTGCAGGACCAGAACTTCCTGTTGCCCATACACACGACGCCTGGCGGCACGTCCTGGGGATTCGGCGGCGTACTGGCCGGCGGCTGGAAAGGCTGGTTCGCAACGATTCCATTCAACTACTCGAGAGTTGACCTGGGCGACACGATCGCGGAAGGCAGTCCGATCGTCACGGTGACGCCGCGTTTCGGTCGCAATTTCGTCCTGGGCGAGCTCGGCAACTTTGCACTCTTCGCAGGTGGCAACTACCTCAAGTCCGAACTGCAGATTTCAGGAACCTACCGGATCCCGGTCGAAGACCAGGAACTGACCT
>Ga0173480_10000701_pt1 | contig 11611 bp, 4 predicted proteins | sample NitcycUS209509C1_FD_122622 | JGI IMG/M metagenome (GOLD analysis project Ga0173480, IMG submission 122622) | Soil microbial communities from Arlington Agricultural Research Station in Wisconsin, USA - Nitrogen cycling UWRJ-S209-509C-1 (version... | ecosystem: Environmental > Terrestrial > Soil >... | reverse complement strand
GGTGGTGGTAGTCGTAGTAATGAGAGGTTAACAGTCCAAGGAGAGTGTCATGCTCCTAATATGACGTTTGAACATATGGTCAAATTTTGACCTCTTTTTCGATTCCAGTATTTAGCCTACCTTACTGGAGCTGGGCTAAAAGTGATATTTTAATGCGGGCTGACGAGATTATTGCCCGCAAATGGCCTGGTTTGCAAATGATCTCGCACTTGATTAGACTGTTTAAACATCGCCAGAGTTTGCTATAAATATTTTTTTAATTCTCTCCTCAGCAAATGAGTGGGTTATTTTCTCTTGTTCTAACCGAATGTTGTTTTGTCGCAAGTAGGCATAAAGTTTCAGTTCGCTTTCTGTAAGTCGTGGCAAGTTTTGAATCGGTACCGGTTGCCCTTTTGCAGATTTGAAACTTAAAAGTGTTTCTTCGTCCATCATTACTGCAGCTGTCTTTGGAAAATATGTCCTGAATTGATTTAGAATTTGGAACCCGTGTGCATCCAAATCTCCCCAATAAAAAAACTGCTTGTTTTTTATCCAACCAATATCCTTTAGATAGCTGACGTTAAAACCTCCACCACTCCAAATTGCAATTGTCCTTGGCAAGTAAGGGAGTGTCAAAAAATTCATAATATTCTCCGCAACAAAAATGTTGCCGCAAGGTGATTGAATATTTTTGAATTCAGAAAGCGTAAGTGAAATATCTGTCGCGCTGTCAATAAGTGAAATTGATGTGTCCAAAAATCTAACACGAATTAACGGTTCGGAATATTTGAGGTTGTAACGAAGTTCAAATTTTGTTTCCTGCGAGTTGATTTGTTCAGGAATAAGAAAATCTAATAGTGATTGAACTATACCTTTGTTTTCCAATATATATTTAGTGTGTATGTCAATTGGTAATTGTCTGATGTATTTATTCGGTCTTGGATTGTCCAGGAAATATTTGCATACATTCAGTGTTTCTGTCCAAGTATTATGTTCAACAAGTTTTGTTGGATTTGATTTCACCCAATTAATTAGTGAGGGCAATTCAATTTTGATAAGAGCAAGGTTCTTCAAAAAGGTTTGATACTCCTTTTCCTTTCCTGATACGTGTAAATAATCCTCAATGCCGTCTATTGAAATTTTCTCCGGTACTATTTGTTTACCTATTTTATCAAACTGTCTTTCCGTTGTCACTAAACTATAACCAATCCTCTTACTTTCCTTTGAATTACTTTTAAGCAGTTCAATTGATGCTATGTAATCAGAAAGTTTATTCAAAATATCTTTTGAGCCGATCTTCCCAATTCTGCTTATCTCCTTTGGAAAGTAGGGTGTTGAATCAATAGTAGAAAGCAAAACTTCTCTCCACCATTTTAAACAATGCTCTCGTATATCCTTGGGCGATATCATTGTAAGGTTTCATTTGATTCAATTCCGCCTATTGAAATGTTATGGAGATGTTTTGCTACTTTGTATTCAGCAACTGTCATGTTTTGCAATTCCGAGTTGTTTCCATCAGTGTTTGAAACATAATGTACAGCGTTGATATAGTTTTCAATAACGTGAATTTTTTGTAGAGGTGTAACAATCAGTAGCTGCAAATTTAGCTTCTTGAAAAGTTCCAATCCATATTCAGCACTTGAATCGCTTCCTTTTCCAAATGCTTCATCAATTACTGCAAATCGGAACGATTTGCTTTTTGGTTCTCCGATTTTCAAACCAAATTGGTAAGCCAAAGCTGAAGCAATAATTGTATAAGCCAACTTCTCCTTTTGCCCACCTGATTTACCGGAACTCCCTGAATAAAACTCCTTCTCAACATTGTCGGCTAAATATCGTTCACTTGCATTAAAATCAAACCAGTTTCTTACATCAGTCACCTTATTTGTCCAGTCAATATCTTTATTCTCATTGCTTCTGAATCTGTTTAGGATTTTTTGAACATCATTAAAGCGATCTTCAGTGTAAGCATCGTTAGTATCTAAAATATTGCTGTAACAGGCTTTCAAATTTTCTTTGAATACTTTAATATCCTGGTCTCTGTTTTTGTCTGCAATTAATTCAATGTACGTTCCCTTGTTGAATTCAATTTCCCTTAAATGTTCATTAATGTATTTTATTTTGGTTCTGATTTCCTTTTCGTGAATGTCTAATTTGTTATCAAAAGCAACAATATCATCAATGGTGTTTTTATTCAACATTGTTTTGAGTGTCAACTCATGTGCGGGCAACCCTTCATTGACAATCTTCTCTAATTTAGCTAAGTATTGTCCTCTTTCTTCAATTTCATCAGACAAGTCAAGCGAATCAGAAGGAAATTTGTCTTTGTATTCCTTCATTTTCTGAATGATTTTATCTCTAACAGTACTTTGTCTCCCTGAAATATTTTTTCTCTCAATTCCTTTAGCTGAAATCAGGCTGCTTCTTGCATCATCAATTGTTTTGATGGTAAGATGAAAATCTTGAAGTTCGGCATCAATTTTTGGGTAATATGCTTCAACTTCTTCTTGAAGAATAGTTAAAAGTGCTTGTTCGCATTTTCCTATTTCTGTTTTACTTGTTTCAACCTTGTCATCTAATTTCCCCTTTCCTTCAAGTGCTTTTGCTTTTAACCCTTCCTGTTCCTTTATTTCACTTTGAACAATCTCCAACCTGCCTTGTAAGGTTTTTAAGATGTTATTGCTGTCTTGTAGCTCATCTCTTTCTTTCTCCAACTGAATAATTGCATCAACTTCATCTTTCCAATTTAACTCTTGCCAATTCTTGTAAGCCGTTAACTGTGCCAACTTCGCTTGATAAGAAGTGTTATTTTTATTTTCTGTTGTCAGTTCTTTTAAATTGGTTTCAATTTTTCCTTTCTCAGATTGTAGTTGATTCAGGTGCATTTCGACTGCGCGGATTTTTTCTTGGTTGCTCCAGCCTAAAACGAAATTTCTTCTATCCCATAATTCTCGTCTGTCGTCTTTGATGTGCCGTTGGTTTCCAACTTTATATTGTCCTTCTTTAGTAATTACATCACTTGGCATTCTCTGAAACTCTTCAAGAGAAACACAACGCAAATTGAACCGCTTTTGCAATTCTGATTCTAACCAGCTTTCAAAAGTGCTGTTGGACTTAATTTCAATTTTGTTTACTACTGAATCAACATCAAAATCGTCATATTTAACTTGCTTAAAAGAATAAGGAACTTTAAAATACTCAAACCTCATTCCTTTATTTCGATTGTCCGTTAATCTTCTTTGATTGATATAGTTGCTTATCAGATGATAGTGCTTTTCGGGCACCAGCATACTAACACCAAAACCTCTCAACAATCTTTCCAATGCTCCTTCCCAATCTTTTTCGTCTTCATTTACTTTCATCAGTTCACCTGCAAATGGAATTTCTTCTTCTTTGATTTCCAGAGCGTTTGCAATTTGCTCACGGATATTTAGAAACTCCAATGGTATTTGATTTTCTCTTTGCTTTAAAGAATCAAGTTCTTTGGATTCGGCTTCAATGCTTTCTTCGATTTTCGTTTTGTTACCCGCAATTTTTCCGATGTCGGAGAGTATTTCATCTTGCCTTACTTTGAGGGCTTCGCCTTTCTGTTCAGCATTTTTGAGATTCCTGAAAAATGTTTTATCAGTGTTAGCGGTTTCAAATTCACAAAAGGTCGTGAGTTCTGAATATTGGTTGTGCCTACTTCTCTTTGCCTCTCTTGCCTTTCCTCTGTCTTCAATATCTTTGGCAATACTTTCTAATCTTTCCCCTCCGTTACTTCTTATGTCTTGCTTAATCTGATTTAAGTTGTCTCGTTTCGTATTGAGTAAATCTTCAATGCCTGATAATTGTCCAGCAATTTGAAGCAGCTTTCTTTCGCAATCGGCGATCTCAGATTCAAGCAAAGTAATTTTCTTTGAAGCGAAATAACCTGGCACGGCAGTTACTATGTTGTCAATATCCTGAATCCTTTCCTCAAACTCTCTGAAACTCTTGCAGAAGTCAACCAAAGGAGCAAGCGTATCCCTTTGCTTCCGTGCTTCCTGGACGGCTGTGTACGCTTTGTTTAAATCATCAAAGCGTTTTTTCAAGCCTTCAATTTGAGTTTTTATTTCTGTACGTTCCAACATTTGATCTCTTACAAATAGAGTCAAACTGCTTACAGATTTCATTGAAACCGTTTGATAAAACAGATCAATGGCTTTGTCTGTTTGCATTCCAAACAAATGACGAAAACGTTGACTGTATTTTGAAAAGTTATCGTCAAATGTTTCCGTGTTTTGAAGGTCCTTCATTCGTTTTCTCAGCTCCTTTGCATCTTCAATGTTTGAGAAGTTCTCTTTTACTGAAAGGGGTTGCTTCTCTCTGATGATTAATAATTTTTGTGGTTTGTCATTTTCTATCCAAAATACTTGTGCCAAAGAAATTGATTCGCGGTAGCCTTCATTTGTGAAGTTAGCAATGATTACACTGAAAGTAGAATCATTGGCATTGTTGTACCGTAGTGAAACAGCCTTTTCTCTTGAATCGCTGTCCTCATTTTTAGTGTTTTTATACTCCCCCTTGATGTATGAAACTAAAGTCCTTTCCTTATTTTCAGCTCCTGCAGCCTTGTTGAACGTAATTTTATGGTGTGGAACAATCAGGCAAGTAAGGGCATCAACAAGGGTTGATTTTCCCGAGCCAACATCTCCGGTCAAAAGAGAATTGCTTCCATTAGGTATTATCTTCCAAATCTTATTGTGGAATGTTCCCCAATTAAGCAATTCAACTGAATGAAGTCGGAAGCCAATTTTTGTATTGTCTGTATTAAACTCTAATTCATTCATTCTGAAAGTTGGTTGGCATAGTTTTGAAGTTTTTCTAAAGCATCCTTTACCACATCTGCGCTTACAAACGATTTGATTATTCGATTTATCTCATATTGTTCATCTTCTGTTTTCATCTTCCTAAGGAAGCCTTCATCAATAACTCGTTTCATGGCCGACTCAATTTGTTTCTGTTGATTTGCTTCATTGGTGGTTTCTTTGTAAAATGGTTTTATAAGTTGTATGATTTCATCTTTCGTCAGAATTGCTTTTGTTGATTCGCCCTCCCTGTCATTTTCAATTATGTGTTTGCGAAGCAATAAGCACAAAAGAGAAACATGAAAATTTAGTCGCCTTCTTTCAATAAGTTTTGGTGCTTCTTCTTCGTCATCTTCATTTTGTCTCTGCTTCAAATATGCGTAGCCTTCTGACTTATCAATTATTACTTCAAGATTGATTTCAGCAAAATATTTCTTTACATCGGCTTCGTTTTCTGGCTTTAGCAGGTCATCCCACACTTTTTCATTGTGGCTATAAACTATTCCTTTTAGTAAGGCAACTAATATATGTGAGTATGGTTTTATCATTTGCAGAAAACAATTTGAGGAATTTTTATTTTAAACGTCTTATTCGTCTTTAAATTTACTATATCAATAAACTCATGTACATCATCCTTTATAATGTGTCGGCTTTTTTCGTTTGAAGCAATTTCAACATAGGCGACTATTTCTGCTACGCCTCTTTTTATCTCAAACTCTTTAACGAAGTCAGAAAAAGTTATGTGGGCTCTATTTTTAAGAGCCGTTTTTATGTTGTTCTTCAACTCTGCAATGCTGATTTCAAATTGCTCATACAATTGAGTATTATCATTTGTGTTTTTTCCTTCTTCAGGATTATTATTTGCAAACTTGATTTTCTCGGGTGGCTTAAAGCCTCTAATATCCCAACCATGCCCCAATATCAAATCAATGTCAATCACATTTTCTAACTCTAACCATTCAAATTTATTGAAATCTTTATCTGTGTTTACACTTATTATTTTTAGGGCCTCTTGTATGTTATCATAAATTCTCTTGTTTTCAGTAAACGATTTGTGTTCTAAATATTTTCTCAACTGCTCCAGTAAAGAATTGGTAGACCGTTTTGTTTTGTCGCCCGCTTCTATTAGATCATTTCTCACATTTGCCATGTTGAAACTTTCACGCTGAACTTCCTTCACTGCGGAAAGATTCAAAACATCAGTCAGCATTCTTTCAAATTCATCTTGCTTGGTTTGTGAAAGAAGAAATTCCCAGAAAGCATTGAAACTTTTACCTTGGTCTTCTTCCAATAAGTTGCTTTGCTCCTGAAATAGGTCTTCTAAAACTTTTCCTTTTGTTAAGTTGGTAGTGATTATTTTTTGTCTGAACTGTCTATCTAAATCCCGAAAGTTTTGCTCTACCTGCTTAAAGTCTGCAAGTAAATTCTTTGCTGTTTCCTCAATCAAATAATACTGTTCCTTAATTTGTCTATCGTCAAGAACATCCATTTTGCCTTGCTTCAGATCTTCAATCTCCTGTTCAGTTTGTTTTTTCTTTATTTCCAACTCTTTTAGTCGTTCTGCATAATCACGTTTGGATTTACTTGAAAGTTCTTTCAGACTTTCAAATAAAATTTTCAATCTGGATTCTTGTCCTACAAATTCTCTTTTATCTAAACTATCAATCCATTTGAAGGCGTTCTCTGTTGCTGCCGTCAATTCGTAAAGAAATTCATCGTTTTTTATAGGATATTTCCGTAGGTACCCTGCATTTGTCCAGTCAGTCAGGTATAGTTTTGGTTGTCGAGGAAACTGAACTTCGTCTTTGTTGAGTATGTAGAGATACTCTGAAAGTTGGTCGGTCAAATCCTTCTCGGAAATTGAATCTGTCTTGAAACCGTTTGGATTCTGCTTGAATGATTTAAAAAGGAAGCTAATAATCAATGCAGCACTGTCGGCAGTTATGAGGGTAACTGTCCGATGTGTTTTAAGTAGTTGATAAATAGTGTCAAAAGTCATTACGATTAAATCATAATAACAAATGTAAAGATTCTATTCTTGGGTGCATTGGGACCATGCTGCGAGGTGGTTTTTGGCTACCCCCGGTCATGCTCTATCAAGTTATCCAATGGGACAGCAGACCACTTTGCAAATTTTGAAAATTTGGATTTTGTTGGGGCCTAGAAATTGAAAGGGAAACCTGGGTCATCATTTTATGTAAATACCTTCTTTTACAACATAATACCTTGCGCTAAGAGTAGAGGGCATGAGTTCTTTTCCTACCCCGGTCTGTTGTCTATTACTTAAACTCGCCCACTAAGCTCGATATCAAATGTATATGATTGTAATGCAAAGTATTGATGCTCTTGCCATTACCATAATTTCTCTTTTCTGCAATTCCTCTGGAACGTCGTCCAAACGTGAAAAAAGAGATTCGGCTTTTATTTTTCAGAAACAATGGTTAACTTCATCCAACACTCATAGAAGATTTTTTGACTGTCAAGCCCTCTTTATTAGAACATTTTATAATCCTGGGCTCTTAATGTGAAATTTTCACTTTTAAATATTTATATAATGAAAACTAAAGTATTTATGTCCTTATTAGGGCTAATCGGCCTTTTTACACATGCAATCGGACAAAATGACTCAGTTCCGAATTTTTTTGAAATTAAAGCTCGATGGGAGGAAAGGCTTTCCGAATTGTCTGGATTGGAAAATGAATATGGAGAGACAGATGAAGAAATGGAAGATGGTGAACTGGCTAATTTTAATAGATGGATTGCTCTATGGCAGTACCGTTTGGGACCAAATGGAGATATGACTACAGCAAATGAAGCCATGAACGACTTTCAGCGTAATCGACTGTTAAGTAACACGACAAGAAATTTAATGACTTGTGATCCTTTGGATGATGATAACATATATTGGACAAATTTAGGACCATTAAATTCCCAAGGGGCAACGAGCGGAGGTTATTGTGGAAGTGCACTTAACCATCAAAATCAGGGAAGAATAGAATCTATAAGTGTAAATCCAGCATACCCTGATGATATTGTAATAGGTGCTTACAATGGCGGTATATGGAGAAAACAAAATATTAATGCTAACTGGACGAATACTACAGATGATGAAGGTTATTCAATCTATGGAGCTAGTTCATTAGTAAGGCATCCTGCCAATTCAGATATCATTTATGCCTCTACTTCCGGTAAAGGTGGCAATTTTGGCGGAGTATTATTTCCTTATGGCCTGGGAGTAATTATGTCACTTGATGGAGGTACAAGCTGGCAAATTACAGGTTTGACCTACCCAAATTTTGGTACTTGGAATTCTTCGATTAATAAATTAGAAATTGATCCTAATAGCACTTTGGTCAATACAATACTTTATGCATTTTCAGGTTCTGATGTCTGGAAATGGCAAGGGGATCAGTTTGCTAATGGGGCTTGGACGTCAATTTGGCAAGATCCCATTTCGTATAAAGGCGCCCTTTGGTATGATTATATAAATACACAAGGGGATATGGAATGCGCACCAAATGGTGACGTATGGTTTTCAAATTGTCTTGGATTATATAAAATACCAAATGGGTCAAATACTGCCAGTTTGATAAACAATTATTCCATTCCCCCAAATTATGTAAACCTAACTACTTCTTGCGGCCAATCCGCTCAAATCTTGAGACAAGACATTAGTATTGACATAAATCAGCAAGGTCATATAGTCTTCCATTGCAAGTTTACAAAATGTGGTCCTCCTAACGAGGAAACATATTTTTACAAATCGGTTGATAATGGGAATACGTGGACTAGGGTAGATGACCCTGCGCATGGCCATACACCACAGCAATTTGTAGTCAATCCTCAAAATTCGAATATGATTTATGCTGAAAACAGTGGTAGATGCATGTATAAGTATACTTTTGATTTCACTCAAGGAACATTAATTAATTCTTCTAACATGACTGGTAATGAAAACCATGTTGATGTAAGAACACTTTTGGCATTTAGTGGAAACCTGCCAGATGGAACCGACAATGTTCTTTTTGTAGGTACGGATGGAGGTATTTCAAAAACTATAAACGGCAATGTTTGGTCAGATATCACAGGTCAAGGACTTTCAATTACCAATTATTATGGTGTGGGAATTACTGAAACCAATGATAAATTGATTCTTACAGGTGCTCAGGATGGCAGTAATAACTATTACAATAATGGCAATTTTTTCCAAACTCCTCCTGGCGGGGACAATGGGGATTGTCTGATCAACTCTCCAGGTAATACAATAGTCCTTCAGGAATCTAATGATGGTGTGTCTGGAGGTGGCCTTGAACAAGGAAATTTAATCGGCAGTAGCTATACATTTTCGAATTCATTTATTGCAACAGGTGACTTGACAGATCCACTTTGTTGGAATCCTTCTGTTAGTAATGAGTTTTTCATCGGAACAAAGAAATGTTATTTAGGAACACTTTCTAATCCTAGTTTGACTCCTATTTATGATCCACTTCTCCATGCAGAAAGAAGAATTTCGAGCGTAGCATCCTCGCGAAATAATCCTAATGTTGTATATTACTCTATTGGGGCTGGCACTGTTGATGATGGAATATACAAGGGCACAAGGTCAATGCCAATGGGACCATGGACTGTAACAGATATAACTGAAGTCAATCCTCCTAATCCTAATGGATTAACGAATGCCGTATTAATAGCCCCTATAACTGACATTGCTGTCGATCCAAATGATGAAAATAGAATTTGGGTCTCCTTTGGTGGTTATCAAAGCGGACATAAAGTATATTTTACCGGCGATGGGGGTAACAATTGGCAAAACATTACTTCCAATTGCTTACCAAACTTACCGGTTACTTCCTTAGTTTTTCAGGAAATGTCAAATGATCGTGTCTATATAGGCACTGATAATGGGGTTTATTATCGGGATAATATCCAAACCGACTGGGCGTATTATGGAAATAATGGACCACAATGTATAGTAAATGATCTTGAAATCAATCAATGCGCCGGAAAACTCGTTGCTGCAACTTATGGTAGAGGACTTTGGGAAGCGCCTTTAATTACAGGCCCAGAAAATACAATTCCTGTTGGAGTAACTAATTGGACTATCCCCAGAACTATTGCAGCTAATTTGAGGATTGTTAACGGGGCAACCCTCAATATAAACAACACAACCATTAACATTGGGCAAGGTGTTAAAATAATGATAGAACCAGGTGGAAAGTTGCAAATTACTGGCTCTACCCTGACCAATAATTGCGGCTATGTATGGGATGGTATTAAAGTTTGGGGGAACAGTAGTCTTATTCAGAATAGCACTAATCAGGGGACTTTGATAATTGATAACTCAACTATAGAACATGCTACCGAAGCTATTGAAGTAATAAAAGATGGAGATGTAACTACAACAGGAGGAATTGTAAAAGCAGATAATTCAAATTTCCTGAATAATAAAAGATCAGTCGCTTATTACCAATACCTGACCAGCATTAATCAGGGTCATTTTTATAATTGTCTTTTTAAAACAGATGCTAATTACAGACATTCCGCATCTTTATTGAGCCATGTTTCTTTGTGGGCTGTTGATGGATGCAGATTATGGGGCTGCCGGTTTGAAACAAATAACAGTTGGCCTTTTGACGAAATCAGAGTTCAAGCGATTACTGCCCTCGATGCAAATTTTACTGTAAACGCATACTGTGCTGGAGTAAGTTTACCTTGCGGAACACCTGAAATCCGGAGTAAATTTATAGGTTTCAATAAGGCTGTTAATACATCAAGAACAACTGGATCTTATACGTTTTCCGTTCTAGAATCCGATTTTCAGAATAATGTATTTGGTGTAATCACTTCGGGCCATAACAATTTTGGTGTCAGGGATTGTACGTTTAGAGTTGGGAAAACGGATGCCGCTGGTGCTCCCACTGCTCACGAAGGTATTGTAATTATGTCAGGTACTGGTTTCAATGTTGATCAGAATACCTTTTGGCCAACATTTACTTCCACAACTCCAATTACAATTGGTATTAGAGCAAAAGATACTGGATCAGAAGTAAACCAGATATACAAAAACAGCTTTATTAAATTTTCACCAACTGATGAAAATATATTTTTCGGAAATTTAGCAAATGGGTTAAATCGTAACACATCAAATGTAAGTAATGGGCTCAAATATTATTGTAATACCAACGTTAACAACAAAAAAAATGGATTGGACTTTGCGGTTACAGATGAAGGAATAGCATTTTTACAAGGTTCGCTAACATATCCAGCCAAAAATTATTTCTCCTTGGGAACACAATTGACCGGTGCTCCTCCTGGCAGCGATTTCAACAATGGAGCTTCTACAGGGAACATAAGATATTTTCACAATCCACCCTCTCCGCAAGAACCTCTACGAATTATTGCAGTAAGTAAATTTCCCATTGCCAATACTGATAATACGTGCCCAGATCATTACGATGATGGAGAAGTAGATCCACGCAGTTCATTACGTTCAATAAATCCATTAGAGGAATATTCTCAGATTGCTCAACAATTTATATCCATTAAAAATGATTTAGCTGACCACTTGGTTAAACTAAATAATTTAATGGACGATGGCAATAAACCTTTTTTGATAGGACAAATCCAAAACTTGAAATCCGGCACAAAAGGAGTTTTATTGGATCAATTATTAGGTATAGCCCCCTTTGTGTCATTAGAAGTTATGGAAGTACTATTATCGAAAGTCGGTAATCCGCTTACCAAGTCTGAGTTTAAAGAAATTGCACTCGCGAATCCGGATGTTTTCGTGAACAATTTATTTG
>Ga0173480_10000700_pt1 | contig 11628 bp, 13 predicted proteins | sample NitcycUS209509C1_FD_122622 | JGI IMG/M metagenome (GOLD analysis project Ga0173480, IMG submission 122622) | Soil microbial communities from Arlington Agricultural Research Station in Wisconsin, USA - Nitrogen cycling UWRJ-S209-509C-1 (version... | ecosystem: Environmental > Terrestrial > Soil... | reverse complement strand
TACGCCGGGGCTGCCAGAAACACGAGCGAGCCCCGGCCTACATGCCTGGCCCAGCCCTGTGGCCTGAGGCCTGATCCCTGAGGCCTTACGCCGCAGCGCCGTTCAAGTCGCGCAGTCCAATGGCGTCGGGATTGATCTCCCGCAGGTCACGTTCGAGCTGTGGATCGCCCGCCACGAGGCGGCGCCAGAACGCGTGATGCACCAGCTGACGGGGCCCTTGGCTGAGGGTCGCATCAGGCAGCATCAGGTTCTTCAGCCAGAGCAGCTCGAACCAGTCGTTATCCGTGACGACGAACAGGTCGCGGTAGAACGCCCAACTGTCGGCCAGCGTGCCGGTGACGGGTCGGCCCAGCCGCCGGCAGAACTGCGTACCGAGGTATCCCTCAGCCGGCTGTCCGGCGATCGCCAGCGAGGCGAGCGACAGTTTCATCCACTCGGGCGCCGTCAGACTCCCGTTGCGCGGATCGAGCGGCGCCGCCCAGTACTCCGCCAGGTCGTCCGCGTCACCGAGCATCACCAGGTCCGACGGGTGATAGGGCAGAAACTTCCGCGTGAAGTTCGACGGCACGAGAATGCGGCTTCGCAGGCCGAGGGCTCGTGCCTTACCGCAGTCCACCGAGGCCAGCAGCTGCCGGCCGTGCTCGAAAACATCTGGCGCCAGCACGGCCAGGTCGGTACGCGTCTTCAGGATCGTGCGGGCACCACAGGCCCGTGCCCGGGCCACGCCGGCCGCCGTCGACACGATCTGGCAGTTGCGATTCTGAATGCCGCGTGTCGCCGGCATCTCGCTGAGCACGATCTCATCGACCAGATCGCGAACCTCGTCGAGGTGCGCTGCAACAGTATCGCGCCATGTCGACAGCACGATGAGGTTCGTACCGTGTGCCGCGCGCATCGAGCGCAGCACCTGGGGCGTCATTCCGTCGACGAACGGTCCCTGCACGACAATCGCATCCTTCGCCAGGCGCTGTCCGGGGCAATCGGCGCTGCGGCCAGTTCCGCCGCTCGGCGCAGGCGCCGGAGTTCCGGCGGTCCCGCCAGCAGCGCGCTGGCCGGCATGGCGATCAGGCCGGCGAGGCTTTGCCCCCCGGACAGGATCTCCATCCACGCGCCGGAATAGATGATGACGAGGACCCGCGATGGATCCTCCTCCAGCAGTCGATCTGGCGACTCGATGCGCAAGCCATGACGCTGGTCGCCCCAGCGCGTGGAGTCGTTGTCGACCAGGTACTCCAGAGGGAAGGGATGTCTCTCGTGAAAGTACTCGAACACGCTGCCGGTACCCCACCCGACGATGCGGACGCCGGGTGCCCGAAGACGGCTGAACGCCGCGAACAGGTTGTATCCGTCCGCGCTGACGGGGAGGAGACCGTCCATCATCGAGTCACGCCACTGATTTGAGCGACACAGGCTCGGCCAGAAACCGCTCCAGGTCCGCGGGAATACCCAGCCCGTACATCCCGTGGCCTTCCGACCCGACGTTGTGGATGGTGACCCGTGCCCCTTCGTTGATCAGTTCGTTGTAGACCGGCGCCACGTAGAACTCGCCGTTGACGCGCAGATTCCGCTCGATCATCCGATCGGCCGCGCGGACGAAATCCCGGCCGCGGCGGAAGTTGTAGATGCCGACAGTGGCTTCGTCCGAGATGACCTGTTTCTCGACGACCCGCGTCACCAGCCCGGCGAGGTCCAGTCCAACGTACGACCACTTGGCATCCGCGGCCTTCATCGTCATGATCAGGCCGTCGGCGCGGTTGCGATCCATCGCGTCGAGATAGCGCTCGATGTCGATGTCCACCCACTGGTCGCTGTTCGCCAGCATCAGCGGATCGTCGGTGCCGATGTAGTCGCGTGCCAGTAGCACGGTGCACGCCGCGCCCTGCGTCACCTCATTGACCGGCACGATAATGCAGCCCGGCGCCGCCCGCTCGAGCGTCTCACGCATGCCCAGGTGCTCGAGGTGCTCGCACAGCGCGACGAAGATGAAGCGGTGCAGCCGGCGTGGACGGATGTTCCGCACCACGGTTTCGATCATCGGAATGCCGTGCACCGGAATGAGCGGCTTTGGTTGGGTATAGCCGGCGTCGACAAAGCGTGAGCCGCGGCCGGCAATGGGCAGAACGATATTCAGCACAGGGTCTCCGTTAATAGCGCCGGGGCTGAAGCCCAGGCCCACGTAGTCGAAAGTCTCCACGCCGGGTCCAAGGGGACCCGGCCTACAAGTCCAAGGACATGGCCTACACGTTCAAAGTGCCCGGCCTACAAATCCAAGGGCCCGGCCTACAGACTTCTTCCAGATGCAGCAAAGCGCTCCACCTCCTCGGGCGTGCCGAGACCATGCATCTGCGTCGCGTCGATCGGGAAGATGCCGACCCGACGACCGGCGAGTACGAACTCGTTGTAGACCGGCGCCACGTAGAACTCGCCGGCCACCGTGGCATTCTTGAGCAGCATCCGCTCGGCGGCGGCGACGAACTCGGCGCCCTGACGGAAGTAGTAGATGCCGGCGGTCGCGTGGCGAGAGATCGGTTGCTTCTCGGCCACCGCCACCACCAGATCGCCCTCGGTCCGCGCATACGACCAGCGCGGGTGTGTATTGGGGAAGGTCACCAGCGCTCCATCGAGCCGCGACAGCCGCGCCCACGCCAGAAAGTCGTCGATCGATGCGTCCAGCCACTGATCCGCATTAGCCACCAGCAGTTCGTCCTGATGCGTCAGGTGCTCCATGCCGAGCAGCACGCTGCACAGCGCCCCGGCCGTGGGCTTGCCCATCGTGACGATACGGCTGCCCGGCGCGATCAGGCGCAGGACGTCGCCGAGCGCAAACTTCTGCACGTGCTCCTGCCGGCAGATGAAGACGAACTCGTGCGGTTCGGCCGGCGTCAGATTGTTCACCACCAGTTCGATGAGCGGGGCTCCCGCGATCTCGACCAGTGGCTTGGGAAACGTGTAGCCGCGTTCCGCAAAATGGCGGCCCTCGCCGCCCATCGGAATGACGATGCGAATCATGCCACCCGCTCGTGGGCCGGGGCTTCAGCCCCGGCAGGGGACCGTCGTCCGACGCCGTCCGTGCGCTCCGCCCGATCGATCGCCTCGCGAATGCGGAAGTAATCCACTTCTGAGAATCCGTCGACGCGGCAGACATGGGCGCCGGCGCGCCGCGCCGCCTCGAGACCGTGCGGCGCGTCCTCGACGATCAGCACCTCCGCCGCCGTCAGCCCCATGCGCGTGATCGCCCTGGCGTAGATCTCGGGATCGGGCTTCGGCTTCGTCACGTCCTCGTTGCTGATCAGAAACTCGAAGTAGTCGTGCAGGCCGGACTGCCGGATCATCAGCTCCAGGCTGTCGCGGATGGAGTTGGAGCACACCGCCAGCCGGTACCCTTCACGGCGCAGGCGGCTGAGCATGTATTCCTTCTCGAACACCGGCCGGCACCGGGTCAGGATCTCGTCGCGCGTGTAGACCTGCTTCAGCCGGTTGAGCATGGCGTGAATCGGAACCGGCAGGCCCTTCTCGACACTCAGCATCTCCAGCTTCTTCGACGTCGGCAGCCCGTTGTACGACGACAGGTGCTCGTAGCGGGTGATGTCGAAGCCAAACAGACGCAGCGCCCGGTTGAGCGCCTCGTAGTGCCAGTCGGTGGCATCCACCAGCACGCCGTCGAGATCGAACAGCACGCAGGCAATGCGCGTCATGCCCCGGCTCCTTCGCCCGACGGATAGGGATACTTGTCGCCGCGAACGCTCGGCATCTTCACCACCACCGTCAGTGTCGGCTCGTGGGCGAAGAAATCGGTGTGCTCGCCCGGCTCCAGGATGATGATGTCGCCGGCGACATAGGTACGGCCGTTCATGGTCACGCGTCCGGAGGCGATCAGCGTGAGCTCGGTGGCGACGCGGTGCACGTGCGCCGCTTCACCGGTATTGGCTGCGTACGCCTTGCAGGCCACTTCGCAGGCCTCGGTCCTGATGCAGGTGGGTTCGAAGTCGCCGACCATCCAGCCGCCGACCATGTCCTCGAGTCGATGATGTTTCATGCCGGTACTGCGTGCAGGCGCTGGATCGTGTGCGCGAGTGCGGCGGGGTAGTCGGTGCAGATGCCATCCACGCCCCACCGGATGAAGTCTTCCCATCGACGACGGGCGACGTCGATGGAGTAGCCGTGCAGCTCCGGGGACACGGCATATACCGCGCGTCCCTGATTCTTGAGCCGGCGCACGTCGCAGGCCGATGCCCACTGCCGTTCGAATTCGTCGAGCCAGATCACGCTGGCGCAGTCGAGGCCCAGCGCCCGTTCCACCGGCTCGCGCCGATCGCTGACGCGCGCGGCAAGCCGGATCTGCGGGTCGAGGCGCCGGAAGAGACGCGCCGTTGTACCCGGCTCGGGTTCGATCAACTCGGCATCGAAGAGGAAGGTCTGCCGCGTCACCTGCTGCTCGTGCAGATACCGCAGCAGCGCGCCTTCGTATCCGAGCTCCTTGATGTTCAGGGCGACCGTCGCCCCGGGGTGGGCGCGCAGGCAGGCGAAGATGGCATCTGCCAGTGCATCCGCCCCGTGGGTTCGGGCGTCGTGCGAAATGTAGAAGCGACCGGTGCCGTCCAGACGAATGTCGATCTCGACGCCCCACCCGCGCGACAGACAGGCTTCGATCGCGGGCAGCGTGTTTTCGGTGGCGGCAGCGGGACCAGTGAGGTTTCCGCGATGAGCGAGGATCTCGGGCATGGTTCGACCCGGCACGTTGTGCAAGCGTGATACCTCGCATGCCAAGCGTGCCGGATCGTGCCGGATCAATAGGTTACGGCCGACGGTGGCTCGAGAGCGGCCGGACGGCCGACGCCCGGCAACGGATGTCCGACACCTGTTAGAACCAGCTCGTTCGCGGTTCGCGGTTCAAGGTTCTCGGTTCGCGTTCAGTTCAGGGTTCGCTTTTCGCGGTTCGGTTCGCGGTTCGGTTCGATGTTCGGTTCACCGTTCGGGTTCCGGCGGGAACGCCAATCGCAGCGGGAACTCAGAACCCGAACCCGAACCGAACCGCGAAAACGAACAGCGGGAACTGAACACGAACGGAGAACTGAGAACCCTGAACGCCGAACGGAAATTCATCCAGACGCCCACCAGACCTCAAGAATGGCCGCTTTCGCGCCGATGTATTTCGCAGTGGCGTCCCGAGTCCTCCCAGGCAACAACCATGACGATCGCACCCGCGGCCTCCTGGCCATGCGGCTGCGCCGCACCGGCTTCGAATGTGCGGCCGACGACGTCGTCGACACCGTCCGGCGCGCGGTGGTGCACCGCCGTCCGCTGCTGGCGGCGCGCCATCTGTCGTCGGCGCTGCGAGCCGAGATCGCCAGAGCCCGGGGCGAAATGCTCACGCGCATCGCCAGCGTCGAGCCACGTCTGGCGCATACCGCGCTCATGACCCTGCTCGCGTCACGTTCGCCCGACACCTACCAGCACGCCCTGCGCGTCGGCAGGACGTCGGCGGCGCTGGCCCGCGCCTTGGGCGTCGCCCTCGATCAGATTCCCGACATCCGCCGCGCCGCACTGTTGCACGACATCGGCAAGGCCGCCGTGCCGGCCCGCATTCTCGGTCTCCGCGGACGCCCGTCCGAGGACGAAGTGCTCGCGCTGCGCCTGCACGTGACGATAGGCGAGGAGGTGCTGGCCACCGTACCGGCACTTGGCACGATCGCCATGATGGTGGGAGCGACGCACGAGCGACTGGACGGCGGAGGCTACCCCCACGGCCTGAGCGGCGCCGACATTCCTCTCGGCTCGCGGATCATCGCCGTGGCAGACGTCTACGACGCGATGACGTCGATACGCCCGTACCGCAGCCCGCTCAGGCATGACGAAGCCAATCGTGAACTGGCTCGAGTGGCCGGCACACAGCTGGATCCCGACGTCGTTGCCGCATGGATCCGCATGACGGGGGCCCGCCCGTGCTGATGCTGGCCGGCCTCGTCGTCGTGATGGTCGCCGTCATCGGCGGTTTCATCATGGCGGGCGGCGAGCTGATGGTGCTCGTCCAGCCGTCGGAGTTCATCGTCATCGGCGGCGCCGCGCTCGGCTCGCTCATCGTCAGTACGCCGGTCAAGGTGATCAAGCTGGGCCTGCAGCAGATCAAGAGCGTGCTGGGGGGCGCGACGCCGGCGGAGGAATACGCCAGCCTGCTGGCCATGCTCTATCAGGTCTTCAAACAGGTGCAGCAGGCGGGCGTGATGTCGCTCGAAGCGCACTTCGAGGATCCGGCCAAGAGTCCCATTCTCGAGAAGTATCCGAAGTTCCTGGCGCGACACGAGGCTGTGGATTTCCTCGCCGACTCGGTGAAGGTGTTGATCGTCGGCGGCATCGCGCCACACGATCTCGACGCACTGATGGACGAGGATCTCAAGGCGCACCACGACGAGGCGCTCAAGCCGTCGGCGGCACTGACCAAGATTGGGGACGCGCTGCCCGGCCTCGGCATCGTCGCCGCGGTGCTCGGCATCGTGATCACGATGGGCCACATCGACGGTCCACCGGCGGAAATCGGCCATCACGTCGGCGCCGCACTCGTCGGCACCTTCCTCGGCATTCTGCTGTCGTACGGGATGTTCCAGCCGATCGCGCAGGCGATGGAGCAGCGGGTGGCCGACGAGGCGTATTACTGCATCTGCATCAAGGCCGGGCTGCTGGCGATCTACAAGGGCAACCCGCCGGCCATCGCGGTGGAATTCGCGCGCCGCGTGCTGCCGCACGCCGTTCGGCCATCGTTCAATGAGACGGAGAAGTTCTGCAAGGCCGCGACGGCGCCACCGCAGGCGGCGGCGGCATGAGCTCGAATCAGCCCATCATCGTCATCAAGAAGGCTGCCCCGCACAGGCACGTGCACCATGGCGGCGCCTGGAAGGTCGCTTACGCCGACTTCGTCACCGCGATGATGGCGTTCTTCCTGGTGATGTGGATCGTCGGCCAGAGCAAGCAGACCAAGGAAGCCATCGCCGGCTACTTCCGCGATCCGGTCGCGTTCGACAACAAGACGGGCGCCGGCAGCGGTGTGTTGCCGGGAGCCGACAGCGGCCTGCAGGGCGGCGGCCGTCCAGTGCCGGCGCCGCCGAGCGACATCAAGAGCGCCACCGCGACGCTGGAGCGTGCGGCCGAACATCTCCGCGAGGCACTGTCGCGCGCGCCCGCGTTCGCGGCGCTCGCCAAGCAGATCGAGATTCAGGTCACCGAGGAAGGGCTGCGGATCGAGCTGCTCGAAACGCCCGAGGGCGGCTTCTTCGACAGCGGCAGTGCGCAGATCAAGCCCAACACCGTGGAGCTGCTGACCATCATCGCGCAGGAGCTGTCGCGGCTCCCCAACCCCGTCGCCATCGAAGGACACACCGATCGTCGGCCGTTTTCGGCAGGACCGGAGTACACCAACTGGGAGCTCTCGACCGAGCGCGCCAACGCCGCGCGCCGCGTGCTGCAGGAAGCCGGCTTGCGCGAAGCGCAGCTGGCCGAAGTACGCGGCTTCGCCTCGACCCATCTGCGCGTGCCCGAGAATCCGCTCGCCCCGCAGAACCGCCGCATCTCGATTGTCCTCCGACGCATGTAGGCCGGGCCTCGCGAAGCAGGCCCGGCACCCGACTCGGCCGTTCTGTAACGCCCATAACGGGTTACGGCATTCCGACCGATAGTCGGGGCGTTCGCGATGCTGACATCGCATATGACCCCATCAGTCGGGCTCAACCGGGCCCGGCACCATATCTCGGTACTGCTCGTCGACGATGACGACCAGTACGCGGCGTTTGTACGCAGCGTCTTCGACGAGAGCTCGAGCCTCGAAGTCGAGCTCAAGCATCTCCGCTGTCTGCGCGATATTCTGCCCACGCTCGAGCGTCAGCCGTTCTCGGTCATCCTGCTCGACGTCAATCTGCCCGACGGCAACGGCCTGAACTGGCTGCGGGGCCACCACGACTCGCTGGAAGCGGCAGTCGTCGTCCTGACCGGCAATCCGGACTACAGCCTGCACGACGAGATTACCGAAACTGCACAAGACTTCATCGTCAAGTCCGAGGTGCAGCCGGACCAGCTCGTGCGCGCCGTGCGGTATGCGGCCGACCGTGAACGGTCACGACAGCAGCTGGTCAGGAGCCGCGAGTATTACCAGTCGCTGATCGAACAGGCGCGCGACCTTCTCACCGTGGTCGACGACCACGGCACCATCGTCTACCAGAGTCCCGCCAGCACGTCGATGCTGGGTCGGGACCCGGCCTATTGGGTGAATCGCCCCGTGGGCGAGATGGTCGTGCCGGCCGACGTGACGCGCCTCGAGGGTCTGCTGGCGCTCCTCTTCAACGGCGACACCGACAGCGTCAGCGGCGAGTTCGAGAGCCGACATGCCGACGGCACGACGCGCGTGCTCGATATCGTGGCGTCGCGGGTTCCGTCGGTGGGCGAGAGCCGCCGTGCCGTGTGCAACGCCCGCGACGTCACCGAGCGGCGCCAGGCCGAAGAAACGCTGCGGGCTCGCGACGAGCAGCTGCGTCAGGCCATGAAAATGGAGGCGATCGGCCGGCTGGCTGGTGGTATCGCCCACGACTTCAGCAACGTGCTGACCGTCATCACCGGGGCCTGCGAACGCCTGCAGGATGACATTCCTGCCGACCTGACGTCCGCGGCCACCGACGTCGACACGATCCTCAACAACTGCTGGCGCGCGGCGTCGCTCACGAGGCAGCTGCTGGCGTTCAGCCGGCGGCAGACCCTGTCACCACAGGCGCTGAACCTCGGTCAGCTGGTCGGCAACTCAGGCCGGCTGCTGATGCCGCTGATCGGCGAGCACATCGAACTGCGGATGGAGATTGCGCCGGACCTTCATCCGATCGAAGCCGACCCGGTCCAGATCGAACAGGTGCTGCTCAACCTGGCGATCAACGCGCGCGATGCGATGCCCGACGGTGGCTCGCTGCTGCTGCGCGTCGCCAACACCGTCGTCTCGGAGGAGTTTGCGCGAAGCCACCCGCCGATCGTCGCTGGTCCCTATGTGCTGCTCGAAGTACAGGACACGGGATGCGGCATGTCGCCTGGCACCAAGGCGCGTGCGTTCGAACCTTTCTTCACGACGAAAGGGCTGGATGGTACCGGCCTGGGACTCTCCACGGTGTACGGCATCGTCAAGCAGAGCGGCGGCTACATCTGGATCTCGAGCCAGCCCGAACAGGGGACGACCTTCACCATTCACATGCCGCCCACGACGGTCCAGCCGACGGCCGAAGCGCCCAGGACTCCGGCACGGCGCGCCACTCAGAGGGCCACGATCCTGTTGACCGAAGACGACCCCGATGTGCGGCAGATGCTGGCCATGCTGCTCGATTCGGCGGGGCACACGGTCATCGAGGCCGAAAATCCCGATCACGCGCTCGAACGTGCGAAGCAGTACCAAGGGCATATCGATCTGCTGCTCACCGACGTGGTGATGCCTGGTGGCACCGGACGCGACCTCGCACGCCGTATCGAAAGCGTCCGTCCCAACCTTCGTGTGCTGTACATCTCCGGCTATCCCGAATACGGCGGCATGTCCGCCTTCGAAAGCGTGCTCGAACCCGGCGTGCCGTTTCTCGCCAAGCCATTCACGCGCGACGTGCTCATTCAGAAGATCAACGACATGCTGGGGGAAGGACCCTAGCAAGACATCAGGAGGAAGGAGATAGGAGGAAGGAGATAGAGCGTACCCGAACAGCGACACCCTATCTTCTACCTCCTGTCTCCTACCTCCTTCCACGGCCTACATGCCTTGCCTGCCGCGCCGTAGCTGCGCAGCAGCGAAGGCGGGCCCAGCCCTGAGCAGGCCTGCAGCCTCAGGTCTGATCCAACGTGTTCCTTGATTCCGCTCAAGCCGGAGCCTCCGACGTCGATTACACATTTGGGTCCACCTAGTAGTGGCGACCCCTCTTCATGGGACAGTCAGTCATTATTGGGACGGAAGCGCCGACACGACTTGTTGCAGGGGCGGCTCACGACCTCCGCAATCTGCTCTTCGTGATCAGCGCCCATTCCCATCGTCTTCAGGCGATGGCGGACCAGGCTCACCCCTGGGCCGAGGATCTGCGGACGATCCAGGAAGCAGCCGACCGCTGCTCGGAGCTCGCGGCGCAAATACTGTCCGAGGCACGTATTCTCGACCAGCCAGCCCGTCCCCTCGATATCAACGCCGTTCTTCACGGCGTGGAGCCGCTGCTCACGCAGCTGATCAGCGACAGCGTCGTCCTCCAGACAGCCCTGACCCCGAATCTCTGGCCGGTGACGGCCAATTCCGTCCAGATCGAGCAGATCGTGATGAATCTGGTGGTCAACGCCAGAGACGCGATGCCGGACGGCGGCGAGCTGCGCATCACGACCGAGAACCGGACGATCACCGGCGCCGTGCTGGGCCAACCGTCGCATTTCGTGGTGCTGTCGGTGTCGGATACCGGAGTCGGGATCGCTCCCGACGTGCAGGAGCGGATGTTCGAGCCGTACTTCACCACCAAGGGCAGTCGTGGCACCGGCGTCGGGCTGGCAACCGTGCGTAACATCACGATGTTGCACGCGGGGCACGTGGAGGTGACGACCATGCCTGGTCACGGCACCACCGTTCGAGTCATTCTGCCGCGCGCGCCGCTGCCGAGTGCGCCGCCCCGTGTGCTGCCACGTGAAGAAGTGCGCACTCCGACGACCAGTCTGCGGATCCTCGTCGTCGAATCCGATCCGTCAGCGCGTGAATTCCTGCGCACATGTCTCGCCGAAGACGGGCACCACGTCGCCGTGGCCGCCAACGGGGCAGAGGCAATCGGCTGGTGCCGGACGAGCGACAGCCCGCTCGACGTACTGGTAACCGACCTGTTTCTGCCCGACGTGAATGCCCTGGAGATTGCGACGCTGCTGCGAGAGCAGTCACCCGATCTGCGACTCGTTCTGCTCTCCGACGGACAGACCGTCGTCGACGACGAGCCCGGGGATGTGCCGGTGGTCGTCAGACCTTTTACGGCGGCCGCGCTGTCGCATGCCATTCGCCGGGCGGCCCCTCCAGGCACGGCGGCCTAGATCCTCAACCTTCCGCCCGCCCTGTCGATTCGGTGAACGTGACCCCAGACCGGCCGACTAGACGAGGACAGGCAGCAGCAACCATGCAGAAAGGGAGCCTTCGGGCCAGCGAAAACGCCGACGCCAGTCTGCGCGAGATGCTCGCGCATCTGAACGTCATCGACGCAGGAATTGCACGGATTGGCGAATCCAACGGCACCGAGGTCACCGGCGCCGCCCGCGATCTCCTGAGCCGACTGGAACTGATTGCGTTTCTCGCCGCCCGCGTCCAGGTGCACGAGGTACACCCGGTGACCGACTCGCTCGAGGAACTGGTGCTCGCCGCGCAACTGCAGCCATTGCGGCGTCACGAAGACGTCAATGCCACGCTTCGACACGGCGTCGACGTCCTCATGCTGCTCACTCACGACGCCATGCGCCGTATGCACGGCCACCCCGCGGCGGATTTGCGAGGCGCGATCGACGCCCTTCTCGAGCGGGTCGATCGAATAATCAGCAATCCCGACGCGATCAGCCGCTCCGCATACAAGGTCGCGGGGCTATAATCGAGTCGCCCCCGGCGATGTTCCCCCC
>Ga0173480_10000699_pt1 | contig 11629 bp, 13 predicted proteins | sample NitcycUS209509C1_FD_122622 | JGI IMG/M metagenome (GOLD analysis project Ga0173480, IMG submission 122622) | Soil microbial communities from Arlington Agricultural Research Station in Wisconsin, USA - Nitrogen cycling UWRJ-S209-509C-1 (version... | ecosystem: Environmental > Terrestrial > Soil... | reverse complement strand
GTTGTCAGCCTTTTGTCACTCAACTCCTTCGTGCCAATGGTTATCCTGGCATTATAGGCTTCGTTCACCACTTGTACCAGTTTCCACAAAGGTGTATCATCGCAAACAAATTCTTTACTGCGATAATAGTTGTATAATTTATCACTCACTTTTTCTTTCGTTGCACTGCTGTCGTTGGGAGACATAACTATTTTTTCGCCGGCAATTAGTTCCACTGTCTTGCCAGCTTTAGTGACCTGCACTATACCCGTCTCCACCACGATCTCGGTAATACCGCTTTCACTTTTTATATTAAAGGATGTTCCTACTACCGTTACCTGCACATCATTTACTGAAATGATAAATGGTTTTTTCTTATCCGGCGCTACATTAAAGAAGGCTTCACCCTTTAAAGCAATAGCTCTCGAATTGCCTTTGAATTTAGGGGGATAGGTAATAGCTGATCTTTTATTTAACGTAATTACAGAACCATCCGGCAACGTATCAACCAAAACGTTTTGAGCGGTTTGAGCAACCATTTCTTTTGACTCATTGCTGTTGATCATGAAATAAGCAATAACACCAAGACCTGCGATCAAGATGACTGATGCAGCGATCCTCATCCAGGGAAAACCACTGCCTTTTGAAATTTTTGGAGCTTGATCCTGATCGCCAACCCGTTTTTGAAATCTTTCCCATGCTTTTTCGACGTCAAGGGTTGAATCGGCCGCAAGCTTTTTGCTGTTATCCCAGATCTTTTGGAGCTGTATATAATAGTCCTTGTTTCCGGCATTCTTACTCATCCATTCATTCACCGCTTGCTCTTCTTCCGGGGATGCTTCACCCAGGAGGTGTTTCACCAGCAGGTCATCATCAATATGGTAAAAATTTTGTTCCAGGGTTGTCGTGTTAAAAATGAATAAATAGTAAAATAAATATCAGGAAGTCGGCTAATTTCTGCCGCAATAGTTTCAATGCCTTGCCCATCTGGTTCTCTACCGTTTTTACAGAAATACCCAGTTTATCTGCGATCTCCCGGTACTTCAAATCATCAAAGCGGCTCATCTGGAAAATAGTGCGGCACTGTTCTGGCAATTCATTCAAGGCCGAGTGAATTTTCTTTTCCAGTTCCCCGGCGATTACTTTTTTTGCAGGATGTTCTGCTTCGTTCTTCATACTGTACGCAACATGCAACTGGTGATTTGACCTTACTTTCTGATGCTTGATATAATTGAGGCTTTCATTATGCACAGCACGGTATAAATAGGCAGAAACAGAACCGGTCAATGAAAGGGTTTCTCCAAAGGAGTCCATTCGGACATTCCTTTCCCAAAGCTTGAAAAAAACCTGCTGCACCATTTCTTCCGCTTCCACTTCATCTCTCAGTATTGTAAAGGCGTAGGCATGCAGGCGTTTAAAATGTGTTTTAAACAACTGTTCAAAGGCTGTCGCGTCCTTTTGTGCCAGTAATGTGCCAATGGCATCGTTTTCCAGTTCCATTCCCTGTGCCCTGTACTCTATTAATAAAGCTGCGCCCAAAAATACTTTTTAATATAACAACCGACAGACCATTTACCCCTATTCCCGGTCAAAAAAAATCATCAGATCCTATGAAAAAAGTTAGTTTGACGTGTACCGCATGGTGTGAGTGTCAGGAACTTCTTTTGTTCTTTTTTTTTAATACCCAGTAAATTCCTTTCACATTCGCTTGCCATTTTGGCAACAGGCGTATGAGAATGATCTCCTCTGTTAGTTCGAGCATGGTAACAATAGCTGAGACGTAAAATAAAATAAGGCTGGGTTCTTCGGTAAACAACACAAGTATTAAAAAAACGCCCTGCAACAGGGCCGCGGTCTTAGCAAGATATGTGTGAAAGCTGGTCATTTTTTTATAGCGGATAAAACCATATGTGATTTGCACAAAGAACAACACAAGGAGTACGATGAAAATGATCATGTGTTGCTTTATAAATTCAAGCTTCAGAACAAACAAAGCGATCAGGCCTGCCAGTACGGTAAGATCATCGCCAATTGAATCGAGCTTTGTCCCTAAGATGCTGGTGACTTGAAATTTCCGGGCGAGATACCCATCAATCAGGTCAGTAAAAAAACTTAACCCTAGCAGCCATTTGAATACTTCATACTGTTTGGCAAAAAGAAATACCAGTAAAAAAGGTGCGGCAATTATTCTGTAAAATGTAATGCCATTGATAACGTACCAGGCTTGCTTATGATTATTCCTTTTCACTGAATGATTAAGATCTTATTTTCTACCAGCGATTTCTGATTATCCGAAAATAAGACTTTAACCTCGCTTGCTGATCAACAACAACAGTTGAATTGGGATCTCTCCTGATACATGGCATAATACACAATGAATTTGCTCATGAAAATATTTGTAAGATCCTGAAGTGACTTAAAGACGTTTATCAGAAGCTAACATGAGATGCATCATTGCCTTGCAAGCGGAGGGAGTATAACTTTAATTTTAAATCATTTAATCCATGAAGCGATCACTTCTCTGCCATGCCGGGATCATAGGCATTGCCGTTCTATTTTCATTTACAATTCCTGCAAAACGATCTGACGTTTTTTCATTTTCGGATGCAAAAATAAATAGTAATATACAGGATACCGTAATTCCGCTAAAGGTTCAACTGGAAAAAACAAGTTTCAAAGACATGTCAGTGTTATATATCAATGATACAGCAGCTGCCACTGAAACTATTAAGGATGTTTTGGGCAAAGGCTATGGAGAACTGATGCAATTTATCCAACAGAACAAATTGCAACCTCAGAGATTTATGGCCTGGTATTATTCCATGCAGCCACCATGGCCAATGGATGTGGCTGTTGAAACAGTTCGCATACCTCTGAAACTGAGTGGCAGGATCCGATCAAGAATTCAAAAAGGAGGAGATGTTTTAATCGCCCATGTTTGGGGACCATACGACCAGGTTGGAATGGCATATGTAAAAATTGAAAACTGCCTGAAGGAAAACAAAAGGAAAGCAAAAGGGAACCCTTTTGAAGTATATTTAAATGATCCGTCTGCTGTAAAAAGCCCATCGGAAATTCGGACTGATATTTACCAGCCGATAGAATGATAACTCCTGGCCTGCTAAGCACTAAGATTAAAGAGTTTTCCTGCGCCGAATTGCCGGGCTGTACAAATCCCCTCGCAGACCCGTCATTTTTTTATTTTAGATTATTTGTTTGACCCCGAATGGATTTAAAGGCGGGGACTGTATGTCATTCTTCCTTTGTAATTTTAAAAAACAGGATAAACCTTTTCAGAAACAAATAATAATGATAGAGCAAACCGAACTGGTCGTAACTAAATGGCAGTATCACCCGCCTGTAAACTCAATTGAAGGTGACCCGGAAAAATTGCTCAGCTCTATTTCATTTGATGTAATGAAAAAAAGAGCCACTACCAAAAAAGGGATCGCTTGCCGGTTTACCGTTCGTTTTGAGTTTGAGAATAAAACGGTCCTTGAATATGCAGCGGAAGATTCTTATGTTATAGACCTGCAGGACGTAATAGATAAAAGCGAGCTGCAACGCATGATCCGGAATTCCTATTCTAAGTTCAACGAGAAATTTGAGTTTAAGAAATCGGCTACAGTACTTCGCAATAAATCGTTATTGCCGTTTGACGAAACAAAATATGATCTTGACCCGGTGCTTGCTTTGTTGAAATAACTTGTGGAAAAAAAATTTGACTAACGCATGATCTTTGCCCGGTAACCGGGCGTTAGTTTTGTTGCTGAAATCCTTCAAATCATTTTTCAAAATTTCATGAGGTGACAAGTGTAGTTGAAAAACCGAGGCAATTGGCCTCCAGGAGAGGGCGGAAAAACCAGGAATTTTTGATAAAAGAAACTCCGAAACTCCTTTATTCTGTTGTAATTCATAACAGATCCTCAAAAAAGCACGTTGAGGATAAACCCGAACAGGAGACTGAACTAGGCTTACCGCCTCAGCCAAAAGCATATCTTAAATACCCGGATTGTGATTGGCTCTGAAGATTCAGAGCTGAGAGAATGGAGATGGGAAACTAACACACAAGACAAATCCAGCAAGGTTAAAAAGAGGATGGTGACAAATCTTTTTTCTTGACTGGATTGTATACTTTCATGTGATGAAAGTTTAATGGTCGCTTGGTTATGTAGGATCTACATAATAAAGTAACGGAAGATCGATCAATATTACCGGTCAATACCAGTTAGAATGCCGAATATTTGACAATTGTCAAACTTTTTTTACATACCAGGACGTAAAATGCAAAATGGCTTTGGAGATTTCAACCGCACAAAGTGTCTAGGCATCATTGGGCTTCATTAATTACCTCTTAAAGAAAGTTTTTTCCTTACCCTGCTTAAAGTCTCAAGAGTAATACCAAGAAAGGATGCAATATATTTCAACGGAATGCGGTTGGCCAGGTGACCATACATTGTGATGAAGAGACGATATTTTTTTTCTGCGTTTGTAAGTCTTGCAATAAAGGCACGACCCTCTGCATCCTGGTAATATTTTTGCAAAACCTTCCGGGCAACAATATTGAATTCCGGAAATTTGATATATAGGTCCTGGAAATGGCTATATGTTAATGCTATCAGCTCACAGTTTTCGATGGCCTGCATGTTTTCTATCGCTGGCGCCCTTGCGTCGAGAGCCGAAATAGAACTGACAACTTCATTTTCTGCCGTGATCCAGGTTGTAATATCTTTTTTTCCTTCTTTAATGAATCCCCGTACGGCGCCTTTTTTTATGAAATAAATATGTTCACATATTTCGCCGGCTTTCAACAATAATTTCCCTTTACGGAATGAACAGGTATAACTGTGCTTTCTAAAATGATCTTTAATACCCTCACTCAACGGATAGAAATAATCCAAGGTGTTGATCACCGATGAAATATCAGCCGGCTTGTTTTTGCTAGTTTGATCCTTTCTATATGAACCAACTCCAGGCATTCGTTGTAAATTATCCTTTTATGACGACCCAAATCACACTCATATCCTGCGACCTGGTTTGAAAATTAATTAACTTCTTCATTTAAAATGAAAAAATCATCGTTTTTCTTTCGACGATAAAGGCAGAATGGGATTCTTACGTCACGCTTATGAAAGAATTCTTGTCATAGCCCTGGTATGTGTCTTTGTAATAAGTGCTTGTGCACAGACAGCAACAAAATAGAGTTACATGCAGATATAGTTATCCGTTGCCAACGACTGCTACCAGGCCAGGCTAAAAACTCAGCATTTACAGTATTTCTTATTTCATGGAATACAAATGGAAACACCGCGAACCAGTGAACTGCTGTTTGTTTACTATGATCTGCTGTTTATTGACAACTGCACTTAGTATTTCCATTTATGAATTATCCTTGTGAAAGGGTTTAATAAACACTTTCCCTTATAAAACATCAAACAAAAACTTCTATTATGAAACAGACCATTATTTCCATCACCATTGCTGTCATCACAATGGTTTTTTGTTCGTGCTAGGTTGCTTATAATACGCAAACCAGCCACAATTGAGAGCAACTGTTCTTCCAGCAAGGAATGTTATTACATTCCTTTTTTTTATTGCTGTATGCGGACACATTTTAACAATGCCGGTACCCGGCCATGCCCAACACAATTGGGTCTGCACATCAATGATGCGTAACTTAGCTGCAGAGAATTTGACCTTATGCAATACTTTGTTGAAAAAAAATCGATCGTTAGAAAAATTTGGGGCAAGAGCGACACCGTACTTTTTATTTTTGCCGGAGCCGCCGCTGAATTTGCGCTTAATAAGGCTGTGGACTGGCTTTACTTTACCGGCAGGCTCCCTGCTGATCCATTAGGCCGCTTGTTCTCCACAGTCAGGTATGCAAGAAGAATTGTTTTTTCTTCAGGCGATGAAGCCCATAAAGCCATTGACGCCATGCGGCAGATTCATACTGTTGTTGAACAAAACCGTGGCTCTTCCATACCCGACTGGGCTTACCGCGATGTTTTGTTTATGCTGATATATTATTCGATCGCATCATACGAACTACTCGAAAAAAAACTAAGCGATGAAGAAAAGGAAGAAGTACACAATGTATTTTATCGTGTAGGTGCAAGGATGGGATTGAAAGAGTTACCACAAACTTATAATGAATGGCTCCCGGTAAGGGAAGCACATTTACTAAACGACCTGCAAAAAAGTAATTACACAGCTGATCTTTTTAAACAATATAGAAAACACCTTGGTGCTATGCGATTCAAAGTATTGATCGAAGGTCAAAAATTGATAGTGCCCAATAGAGTAAAAGAATTGTTGCAGTTCAGTGACTTTTCTTTGCTTACTCCTGTTGTACCCATATATAAAGTGAGCAGGCTGATGAAGATGGACTGGCTGCTTAAAAATATCCTGCTTCCTTCGGATTACATGGATCAAATAAATGAGCTGGACGTGCACCAGCATTAAGAATTAACCCGCAATAAAAGAACGTCATAATTTTTATTGACATACATACCCGCCATCCACTGCAAAGACGCTGCCGGTTGTGAATGAACTTTCATCAGATAATAGGAATGCAACTGATCTTGCGATCTCTTCAGGCTTGCCAACACGACCCATCGGTTGCACACCATCCAATGACCGGTATACGTCTTCGGCAGCCATCCCTGTTTTTGCAACAAATTGTTCAACTGCCCGGTGAAGCAATGGGGTATCAATAGTGCCCGGACAAATACAATTTACCCTGATATTATAAGGCGCATAATCAATAGCGGTACTTTTAGCAAGCTGAGCAATGGCGCCTTTGGTCATACCATATACGGAGCTACTTGCTTTACCAACAAACGACTGGTCAGAGCCCATAAGTACAATACTTCCTTTTTGCTGTTGCTTCATGATGGGTATTATTTTTTTCAGCAGGTAAAAAACACCTAATACGTTGATGCCAACTATTGATTCAAGCTGATCATAAGTGGTTTCTTCCAATGTTGCAAACAGGTGGACGCCGGCATTGGCAAACAGCAGATCAATTCTTTTTTCTTTTTCAAAGACCTGGTCAATAGCCGCATTTATATTTTCCTTTTTACTCACATCGCAAAAAACGAAATGGCCGTCTTCTTCAGCGGGCTTATTACGATCGAGATTATAAACGATCGCTCCTTTACTAAGCAGTAATTCTTTGGTCGCCTTGCCAATACCCGAACCGGCGCCTGTGATCACCACTATTTTGTTTTTCCATTCCATAAGAAAGGTTTTATTCGAATAAAGTTAAATAATGTACGCCGCGAATTGGAATCGATGAAAAACAGTTCAGAATGCAACGGGGGTTACGTGCACAGCAGTAATTGAAAAGCTTGTCAGATAGTATCAATGAAGCTGGCCTAAGAACCGAGCCAGTTTTTCAACATCATCTTTTTTGTCAAAGTCCACTTTATTTTCTCTCAAATAATTCTCAAGAGCCGACTGATCCTTTGGGAAAAGCAACATTAATTTCTTCTTTCCCGAACCGACAAAGTGATTGTTTTTATCTCCAAAAAAATATTGTGTTTCTTTTCTTATTATGATATCCTCGTTGATCAGTAAATCGTAACTTTTTGCTCTTCCGGTTGCGTCGGAATAATTGCTGAGAGAGGTGACGGCGACCGTAGTTTTAGGAGTGTCATGAGTCCCGATCTTCCGGACATCTGCGACTACCCATATTTGTTTCACAGCCAGTTTACATCGCCGTAATTTGCAATAAGCCTTACATATCCTTCATCATAGTACAGTGTGTCCTTATCAACGATAATGAATTTAATGGTTTTTTCATCTGCCACGCAAGCGTATCGCCTCCCGGGCCGATAAACAGCATTTGATCATACGTGCGGCTGTAGTTCATCTTCGCCCCTGCCCTCGAACCATCTCTTAAAAAAACTTTGCCATTTGTGAATTGAGGATAATAATAGATCTCAGAGGGTGAAAGAACATCCTTTACTCTATTGCCTGCTTTAATTGTAACAAGCATTGAATCCTGTGCCCATAAGCCAGGGTCACTGACCAAAATAAACAACAACAATAGCAGTGGTTTCATGACATGATCTGGTTTGCGTATCATAAATTTAATCAATAACCCGTTACCCGTTTTATGCGATTTAATATCCCAACTAATGAATTTGAATTACCGTTATAAACCTAAAACTTAATGACACATAAATTATGATTTAGTTTTCATCCGGATAGATCCCTTTCACAGTTGCTTGCGATCCGGAACGGTTGACGAGAATAATTTGCTTCGGTATATTTTTTTGCGATCTTATGACTATCCGAAAGTAAGACTTTACAGCCGTTTGTTATTGATAAAACGGGCCACCCCGATATGACAAGCTTTGTGGATAACAATCGACATAAATCAAGAATATATTTTTTTTCCTGCATAGTTATTGCTTCGTAAGTCCGCCAACTTAAATTTTAAAATTCGAAATCCTTTTTTGTGATGAGAGTACTTGAAGAAAGAGAAAAAAAGCACCTTAATTCCGTCAGGAAAAACACTGAGCTTCTTGTTGTCGCGCCTCCAACATCGCTCTTTAAAGTGGTTGTGAATAATTACAGGTCGCAGGAAAAGTCATTTGAGCAAAACGAAGGAAATGTTGAAACGCTGGCAGGCGATCCTCAGGGCTTACCTCCCCAACCTGCCGGTTATCTTAAATTCCCGGAATTTGATTGGTTTTGAGTCATCGAATGTACCTGGCATTTAAAAATAACCAGTTGTTAGTCGATCGGTGTTGTTTGCGGCCGTCGCCGCCGGGCAAACGATCGTTTTCTTAATTTACTCATTGAGAGTCCTTGCAATTTTTTCAATATTGAGACTATGCGCCATCGCATCAAAGATCGCTTTATATACTCCCGCTTTGTCGTAAACTGTTTCGTGATCTCCCTGTTCTACGACCACTCCCTTCTCTAGCACAATGATCTTATCCGCCTCAATGATCTGGGAAATACTGTGCGATATAATGATCACTGTACGGTCTTTCTTGACTGCATCAAGACTATTTTTTATTTGTTCCGTAGCGATCGCATCGAGGCTGGCAGTAGGTTCATCGAGAAAAATAACAGAAGGATCTTTTAAAAACAAACGTGCAATAGCGATCCGTTGTTGCTGCCCTCCCGACAAAAGTTTTGCTTCTGATAAATACTGTTGTGGCAATTGCAGTATCTCGTCATGTATGTATGCTTTCTGTGCTGCAATTTGTATCTCTGCCATGGTTGCACCTGTTTTGCCATAACCAATGTTCTCAGCGATCGTTCCTTTGAAAATATGGTTCTTCTGCAATACAAGACCGATCTCTTTGCGTAATGCCTTTGTATTATAATCCCTGAGAGAAATTCCATCTAAAAATATTTCGCCTGATGTTGGATCGTAAAATTTATCGAGAAGGTTAATAAGAGTGCTTTTACCAGCCCCGGATAATCCTACCAGCGCGGTGATACAGCCTGGTTCAATACTCGCACTCACATTATGCAAAGCTGGAGTACCGTTCGGATAAGTGAATGAAACATTCTTAAGTTCAAAATGACCATTTATTTTTCGCGGAACATATTTACCAGATTGTTCTGTTTCATTATCTGCGTCCATAATATCAAAGAACCCTTCGGAATAAACAATTGCATCATTTACCTCATCATAAATACGATGCAGTTGACGGATCGGTGCAGACACATTATTGAACAAAAGAATATGAAACATAATAGCTCCTATAGTCATATTTCCCTGCAATACAAAGAAGGCGGTAAGGATGATAATAAAAACCACGCCGATCTGCTCAATAAAATTTTTAGCCCCGTCAAAAATGAAACTTAGTTTTCTTGTTTGCATCTGGTTGGTTGTCATTTCCAACTGCAATGCATTTTGCTTTTCTGACTCCTCGTTCTCCCTGACAAAAGATTTGATGACGTTAATGGATTCAATGATGCTGATAATGCCGCTGCTTTTGTTTTCCCGGTATGTTTTCATCCGCCGCCGGTATCCACCCAGTTTTTTTGCCTGTTGCTGACTGACATAAAAATAAACCGGTACAAGACAAAGTCCAACCAACCCAACATACATGTTGGCATTGAACATTAGCAACAGCGCTATTATGGAACCTGCAAATAGCGGTAATATGTCAATGAAAAAATTTTGTACAAGTCTTGTCAGGCTTTCTATGCCGCGGTCAATACGGGTTTGTAGTTTACCACTTTCATTTTCAGAAGAGGTGTAAAACGCCATACGGTAACTCAGTACTTTTTCAACTATTTGCTGCGCAAGGTCACGGGAAACATAGATGCGTAGTTTTTCACCATAAAATTTTTGCCCAAATTGGACAAATGCATTTACTATTTCTTTTAATAATAAAATAATACTAATGGTCAACAGGAGTGCAAACCCTTTATCAAGCGGTTGGTTTGCCAGCGCCAGGCCGTTGATATGATCAACGGTGTAACGGAGTATGATCGCATTTACCTGCGCCGCAAACGAACCGATCGCAGTAAGGATAAGAGTAGCTGTAACTAATTTTCTATAAGGTTTTACATAAGGCCACAAGTGTTTAAACAGGTTTCCCAGCGTCATAACTATGCAATCTAACCATTAATCAGTTTTAGAATGAAGGGAACCTGTTCCTAATGGTAATACCTATTCTTCAAAAGCTGTATGGTCTTAAAGTCCAAACACGCGGTTGAACATATTTCCTGTTTTTGAAAATCCCCGGCCGCCACTGAGCATGGAAATAATTGAACCTAATCCACCGCCAGCACCCATAGCAAATGGATTTAATGAAGATCCCGTTCCCCGGTTTCGACGTCCGCTTACAAGATTTGCCAGTATCATTGGACCTGCAACACTTAACAACCCTTTTGTAAGGCTGTTAATATTGATACCCGATCTTTTTAACTTGTCATCAAGACCTATTTTTGATAAGAAGCTGGGATGGGTAACTTCTTCTACGTCTGGCTTTACTTCTGCAGTTTTTTTCACAAATTGATCAAGCAGGCTGAATTGTTGCTGATTTATCCCCAAATACTGGGCGATCTTTTCAACGTTCGCCTTCTCTTCATCCGAATATTTTTTGTCTGCTTCTGCAAAACTTATAAGATCGGTGACCAAAGAAAATTTCAGATCGCTGGTCTTTAAAATGTCGAGGCATTTTTTGAGTTCCTGGCCGGTAAGCTCTGTTGCTGCACGGCTTACGGCTTTTTTTTGCTCATCAGAAAGCTCGGCTGATTCGGCTAGTGCCATTATGTATTCCATTTCTTCATCAGAAGCTGCACGATCAGCAGTGGCAATTGATGATATAGCACCAAGGTAGGCGCCTTTTTCGAGGTCGCTGTAATCTTTTAATAATTTTTCCATAGTGAACCGTTTTGTTTAAAATGTTTTTGAATGATCGGATGATCAGAAATTTTATTGCATTTATTATGCCATCAGTAGAACTGTGAATAATGAAGTCAGGAGTCAAACTTCAAAACACAGCGACATAGTAAGATCAAAATATCAATTTGAAAAAGAAGATTTTTATTCACCATTGTCAATTCAAAGAATTACTCACCAGGGTTCGGAGACAACGAGCTGCAGCCGACATCCTGCATGGAGAATTAATTTGAACTTTTTACTGATTGCTTATTTCTATACCGGTAT
>Ga0173480_10000698_pt1 | contig 11634 bp, 8 predicted proteins | sample NitcycUS209509C1_FD_122622 | JGI IMG/M metagenome (GOLD analysis project Ga0173480, IMG submission 122622) | Soil microbial communities from Arlington Agricultural Research Station in Wisconsin, USA - Nitrogen cycling UWRJ-S209-509C-1 (version... | ecosystem: Environmental > Terrestrial > Soil >... | reverse complement strand
TTCGGGCGCATGTTTTGCCGACTTCGGGCACGAAGTCGTTTGCGTCGATAAGGATAAAGAGAAAATTGCTGCACTTACGCGCGGTGAGATGCCGATCTATGAGCCGGGTCTCAACGATGTGGTTGCGATCAACGCGCGTGCCGGCCGTCTAAAGTTCACGACGGAACTCAGCGGAGCGGTGGCCGAAGCCGATGCGGTTTTCATTGCGGTCGGTACGCCGTCACGTCGCGGCGACGGGTTCGCGGATCTGAGCTTCGTCTATGACGCGGCGCGCGAGATCGCGCGCGCTCTCGACGGATTTACCGTCGTCATAACAAAGTCGACGGTTCCGGTCGGTACCGGCGATGAGGTCGAGCGCATCATCCGCGAAACCCGACCGGAGGCCGATTTCACCGTCGTATCCAACCCTGAGTTCCTCCGCGAAGGCGCCGCCATCCGCGATTTCAAGCTTCCCGATCGAATCGTCATCGGTACCGCCGATACGCGTGCTCGCGAGGTAATGAGCGAGCTCTACCGGCCGCTTTACCTCAATCGTTCGCCCATTCTGTTCACCGGACGCCGCACGGCCGAACTGATCAAGTACGCGGCCAACGCGTTCCTTGCCACCAAGATCACCTTCATCAACGAAATAGCCGACCTTGCCGAAAAGGTCGGCGCCGACGTGCAGGAAGTCGCGCGCGGCATGGGGCTCGACAACAGGATTGGATCGAAATTCCTGCACGCTGGACCGGGCTACGGCGGATCCTGCTTTCCGAAGGATACGGTTGCCTTGATCAAGACCGCGCAGGATCATGCATCGCCGCTGCGCATCGTTGAGGCGGTTGCCGCCGTGAACGATGCGCGCAAACGTGCGATGGCGCGCAAAGTGTCGGCCGCGCTCAACGCGGACGTGCGCGGAAAAACCGTGGCCGTCCTCGGTCTGACATTCAAGCCGAATACCGACGACATGCGCGAGGCACCGTCGATTCCGCTGATCACGGCATTGCAGGACATGGGTGCCAAAGTGCGCGCGTACGATCCGGTCGGCATGGAGCAGGCCAAGAGCGTGATCGGCAATGTCACCTTTTGCGATGACGCCTACTCCTGCGCCAAGGGCGCCGCCGCGCTCGTGATTGTCACCGAATGGGAGCAATTCCGCGCGCTTGATTTCGACCGGCTAAAAACGGTTATGGCGCACGCGGTGCTTGTCGATCTTCGAAATGTATATCGGCCCGACGAGATGTCCCGCCGCGGTTTCGTCTACGAGGGCGTTGGACGGCCGCGGGACTAGCAAATGTGGACAGCGCAGCCCTTCAATAGAAGTTGCCGTCCCCCGCGGGAGCGGGGGACACGCTAAAACACCTTCGCTTCGCATTTCACCCGATGTTTGTGTTAGTGGGACCACCCGCTTGCGCGGGCGGTGAAGGCAGTCGCTGTGGCACGACAATTTGACACGGGTCTTCCGATCGACGCGGCGCTCCCGGCGCTGAGGACCGCGCTCGCCAACCGCAATGCTGCGGTTCTGGTTGCTCCGCCCGGCGCCGGCAAGACCACGCGGGTGCCGCTGGTCCTGCTCGAGGAATCATGGGCAAAGAATAAGAAGATCCTCGTCCTGGAGCCACGCAGGCTCGCAGCGCGCGCCGCCGCCACCCGCATGGCGGTGACCCTTGGCGAGCAAGTCGGTGACACTGTCGGTCTGCGCGTGCGGTTCGGCTCGCGGGTCACGAAGCGAACGCGGATCGAGGTGGTCACCGAAGGCGTTTTCACGCGCCTTGTGATCGACGACCCTTCCCTCGAAGGCGTTGCCGCGGTGCTGTTCGACGAATTTCACGAGCGCTCGCTGGATGCCGATCTCGGCCTCGCACTGGCGCGCGACTCGCAGCAGGCCCTGCGGCCAGACCTCAAGCTGCTGGTCATGTCGGCCACGCTCGACAGCGTGCGGGTCGCAGCGCTGCTGGGCGCGCCGGCAATCGAAAGCGAAGGCCGGGCCTTTCCGGTGGAGACCCGCTATCTCGGTCGCGATCCGCGTGCTCCGATCGAGCGGCAAGTTACGGAAGCCCTCGAGCGCGCGTTGCGGACGGAGGCTGGGTCACTCCTGGTGTTCCTTCCGGGCGCCGGTGAAATCCGCCGCACCGAGTCGCTGCTGAAAGAACGCATCAATGACACTGCCGTTGATATCGTTGCGCTTTACGGTGCGCTCGATGCGCGTGAGCAGGATCGTGCCATCTCACCGGCGCCGCCGGGCCGGCGCAAGGTGGTGCTGGCGACATCGATCGCCGAAACCTCGCTGACCATTGAGGGAGTTCGGGTCGTCATCGACAGCGGACTGTCGCGCGTGCCGCGTTACGAGCCCGATGTCGGCATAACAAGACTGGAGACGGTACGAGTGTCACGTGCCGCTGCTGATCAGCGGCGCGGCCGGGCAGGACGCGTGGAGCCCGGCGTCTGCTATCGGCTGTGGGACGAGCCGCAGACCGCTTCGCTTGAGGCCTACACGCGCCCGGAAATACTGTCCGCGGACCTGTCGTCATTCATGCTCGACCTGGCGCAGTGGGGCGTGAGCGACCCCGGCAAGCTTGCGTTTCTCGATCCTCCTCCGCGAGCCGCGCTTGCAGAGGCTAAGACATTGCTTGCCGAGCTTGGCGCTATCGATAGTGACGGCCGCATCACCGAGGAAGGCCGCAAGCTGCGTGCGCTTCCGTTGCCGCCGCGCCTCGCGCGTATGGTCGTCGACGCGGCGGCCGAGGGCGCCGGAGAATTGGCTGCCGGCATCGCAGCGGTAGTCACCGAACGAGGCCTCGGGGGCGATGATGTCGATTTACGTCATCGGCTCGACAATTTCCGCCGAGACCGGTCGAAGCGCGCGGACGATGCGCGGGCAATGGTGAGGCGGTGGGCTGAAACGGCCGGTGGCAAGGCCGCGGCCAGCGAGCACTCTCCCGGCTCGCTGCTCGCCCTGGCCTATCCCGACCGTATCGCGAAAAATCGCGGCGCCGGCGGTGGCAGCTTTCTCCTTGCCAATGGCCGTGGCGGCAACGTCGATCCGGCGTCACCACTCGCGCGCGAACCCTATCTGGCGGTTGCTGAGCTCACGGGCGCGGCAGCTGCGAGTCGCATCGTCCTGGCAGCTGCCATCACTCTTGGCGAGATCGAAGCGCAGTTCGCAGGGCAAATCGAAGAGGATGGAGCGGTCACGTTTGAGGCAGCATCGGCATCGCTTCGCTCGCGCCGCATCAGGAAGCTTCGTGCGCTGATCTTGAGCGAACGGACGTTGCCAGTTGCGCCCGATGCCGCGGCCGCGAAACTGCTCGCCGAGGGCGCCGCCGGTTTGGGAATGGCCAAGTTGCCGTGGAGCAAGGCGCAGCTGCAATTTCGTGATCGTGTGAATTTCCTGCGTAGGGCCGAAGGCGACGAGTGGCCCGACTTGTCCGACCGTGCGCTCGCGCGCACAGCTACAGACTGGCTTGCTCCGTTTCTCGACGGGAAAACCGCGCTCTCGCAAGTTGTCGCGGACGACCTCGCTGCCGCACTCGATGTCCTGGTTCCATGGAATTTGCGTCAACGCCTCAACGCGGAGGCGCCCACGCACTTCATGGCGCCTTCCGGCTCGAACGTGCCGATCGACTACGAAGGGGAAGAAGGACCCAAGCTCGCCATCCGCGTGCAGGAACTGTTCGGGCTCGCCGTGCACCCCGTCATTGCGCGGGGGCACGTGCCGTTGCTGATCGAGCTGCTGTCGCCTGCGCATCGTCCGGTTCAGGTCACGCGCGACCTGCCTGGCTTCTGGCGCGGCAGCTACAAGGATGTTCGGTCCGACCTACGGGGCCGTTATCCCAAGCATCCTTGGCCGGACGATCCGCTGACCGCGCCGGCGACGCGGCGCGCCAAACCGCGCGGCCGTTGAATATTAGATTCAATTGTCTGAAAGCGGCTAACGGGCGGCTGACCATGGGCAAACGGCGGTAAGGCGCGCTTGTCCCGTTAAGCTCCCCTTGAGCCTGCTCAGCTAGTCTCGCGACCTGACTTCTGGATCCGGTCATGCGCCAGTTCATGATCTTTGCCGTAGTTTTGGTCGTGCTCGGCGGTGTTGCCGCCCGCTACGCCGATCAGGCGGTCTCGTCTCCGCCGCAGCAGGCTGCGGTGGTGCAGCCGGCTTACGAGCCGCGCGAACCGACGACGTCAGGACGCAGCCTGATGCTTGAAGCGGATCGTCTTGGGCACTTCCAGGTTGAGGCGAGGATCGACGGCCGAAGCGTCGACTTCATTATCGACACCGGCGCCTCGCTCGTCGTGTTGCGCGAATCGGACGCCGCGCGGGTCGGGATTCGCCCGCGGCCGAGCGACTACACGGCGACTGCGATAACGGCCAATGGAAAGATCAAGGCGGCGCGTGCCACGATCGACCGTATCGAGCTCGGCGGTATTACTGTCTATGACGTTCCCGCCATGGTGCTTCCCGACGAGGCGCTCGCAAAAAACCTGCTCGGTGTGTCCTTCCTGTCGCGGCTCAAACGCTACGAATATGCCAATGGACGTATAGTCCTCGAGCAGTAGGGAAGACTTCTTCACTTCCAACCGGGTGCTATTCCGATGGAGCGCTTTGCTGCTCCGCGGCGTTAGGGTATTGGATTCCTCCACCTGTTTGAGGACCTGATGTTTCCGACGCCGAAACCTGCGCTGACGCCGAATACCTATGCCTATGAATCCACGCCACTCGTGAAGCCGACGGGCTTCCGCGAATATGACGCGCGTTGGCTTCTGGAAAAGGAAATCAACCTGATGGGTGTGCAGGCATTGGGGCTAGGCCTCGGCACGCTCATTCGCGAATTGAACGTGAAGCCAGAAATCGTCACCGGTCACGATTTCCGCAGCTATTCGTCATCGGTGAAAATGGCGCTGGTGTCGGGCCTGATGGCTTCGGGTTGCAAGGTCTACGACATCGGCCTGGCGATCACGCCGATGGCCTATTTCGCGCAGTTCGATCTCAACGTGCCGTGCGTTGCCATGGTCACGGCTTCGCACAATGACAACGGCTGGACCGGCGTGAAGATGGGCGCCAATCGGCCGCTCACCTTCGGCCCAGTGGAGATGAAACGCCTCAAGGAAATCGTGCTTGGCGCGAAATTCGACTTCAAGACGGGCGGCAGCTACGAATTCGTCGAGAATTTTCCCGAGCGGTACATTGCCGACCTTACCAAGCGGCCGAAACTCAAGCGGAAACTCAAAGTGGTCGCGGCCTGCGGCAACGGCACGGCGGGAGCCTTTGCGCCGCGAATTCTGCAGGCCGTAGGCTGCGAAGTCGTGCCGCTCGATTGCAATCTCGATCATACATTCCCGCGGTACAACCCCAATACCGAAGACATGAAGATGCTGCATGCGATGCGCGATGCGGTGCTGGTCAACCGCGCCGACGTGGCGCTTGGTTTCGACGGCGACGGCGACCGCTGCGGCGTCGTTGACAACGAAGGCGAGGAGATCTTCGCCGACAAGGTCGGCGTGATGCTCGCCCGCGACATGTCGACAATGCACCGGAACACCACTTTCGTCGTGGACGTGAAATCGACCGGCCTGTTCCTGACGGATCCGGTGCTGAAGGCGAACGGCGTGAAGGTCGACTATTGGAAGACGGGGCACTCCTACATCAAGCGGCGCGTCAACGAGCTTGGTGCAATCGCCGGGTTTGAAAAATCCGGGCACTTCTTTTTCAACAAGCCCTTTGGCCGTGGTTACGATGACGGCATGATCTTCGCGTTGGCGGTTTGCGACATGCTCGATCGCAATCCGGGAAAGACCATGGCGGACCTGCGCAAAGCGTTGCCGAAGACGTGGGGCTCGCCGACGATGGCGCCGCACTGCGACGACGAGAAGAAATACGCGATTGTGGATTCCGTCGTGAAGCAGTTCGAGGCGGCCAAGGCTGACGGCACGAAAGTCGCGGGGCAGACGATCCGCGAACTGGTCACCGTCAACGGCGTGCGCGTGACCGTCGAGGATGGCACCTGGGGCTTGGTGCGCGCATCCTCCAATAAGCCGGAGCTGGTGGTCGTTGTGGAAAGCCCGGTGTCGGAGCAGCGAATGCGCGACATGTTCAAGGCGGTCGATGGCGTCTTGCGCACGCATCCGGAAGTCGGCGCATATAATCAGACGATTTGAGCATCGTTGCCGCTTTCGTCGGGGCGGACCCTCTGCGACACTGAGCCATGCGCATTGCCATTCTCGGTGCGGGTCCCGCCGGCCTCTATCTTGCCTATCTGATCAAGCGACGGCAGCCCGACGTCGACGTGAACATGTTCGAACAGAATGCCACCGATGCCACTTTCGGCTTCGGGGTCGTGTTTTCGGACAAGGCGCTGGACTTTCTCCGCGAGGACGATCCGCAGACCTATGCGGCCATCGCACCGCACATGGAATCATGGAATGATATCACGCTCGTGCATCGCGGCGAGCGCGTGGTGATCGATGGTGTCGGCTTTGCGGCCATCGGCCGGCTGAAGCTGTTGCAGTTGTTGCAGGCGAGGGCGGCCTCCGTAGGAGTCAAGCCGGTCTATCGGCGCGCTATCCAAAGCCTCGATGACCTGGGCAAAGCCGATCTCATTGTCGGCGCCGACGGTGTCAATTCATTGCTGCGCCGCAGCTGTGCGGGCGAACTGGGGTCGACGGTTCGCCTGATGACAAACCGCTTCGCCTGGTTCGGCACCACCAAGCGTTTCGAGACGTTGACGCAGACATTCATCGAGACCGAGCTCGGATGCTTTAACGCGCATCACTACAGATACGCACCGGAGTTGAGCACGTTCATCGTTGAGGTTGATGAGTCCACATTCTCGCGCGCCGGTCTTGCGCGATTGGAAGAGGCCGAAGGCAGACGTCTCTGCGAAAAAGTTTTTGCGGCGACCCTCGACGGTCATTCATTGATTTCGAACAACTCGATCTGGCGGCAATTCCCAATCGTCCATAACGAAAAATGGTCGGCTCGCAATTGCGTGCTAATCGGGGACGCGTTGCATACCGCACATTTCTCTGTTGGCTCCGGGACCAGGCTTGCGATGGAGGATGCGATTGCGCTTGATAGGGCGTTGTCCGTCAGCGCGAACAATATCCCCGCTGCATTGCAGGGCTTCGAAGCCGCACGGCGGCCCATCCTCGAAAAGCTGGTCACCGGAGCCAACGGCAGCGCGATCTGGTACGAGCGATTTGCGGAGCACATGCAACTTGCGCCGGTCGATTTCGCCATGAGTTATATTACGCGCTCCGGCCGCATCGATCTTGACCGCTTGCGAAAGCTTTCGCCGCACTTTGTCGACCATTTCGAACGAACGCGGGTTCTCAAACCGCCGCAGGTTAACAATTAATAAAAACTTGCGACCCTATAAGGTCGGACCTTGGGGGCGGGTCGGGCCTTGGATTATCTTTCCGCACAGAACCTCCAGACATATGTCTTGGTAGCCATCGTCGGTTTAGCCGTGATGGTGGCCGTGACGTTTTGGCGGCGACGGCAAAGCCGCGACGGCACACTGCTGTCCATGGTCCTCAACAATATGACGCAAGGCGTCGTTCTGTTCGACGCGCACGAGCGCGTTCTTGTCGTCAATGATCGTTACGTTGAAATGTACGGGTTGTCGCCGGCGGTCGTGAAGCCCGGCTGCACGCTCATGGAATTGATCCAGAACCGCATCACGACCGGAAGCCTCAATATCGATCCCGAAAAATATCGCTCGGAAATCATGACGGCGGTGCGCGATGGCGCCGTAATGAACCGGATTGTCGAGACGCCCGACGGGCGTGCTGTCCTGGTGGTCAACCGGCCAATCCAGAATGGCAAGTACTGGATCGGGACGCATGACGACATCACCGAGCGCATCCAGGCCGAGAGAAAGAGCGCCGCGCTGTCGGAGCAGGAACGCCGCCGTGTGACGATCGAAACCGAAATCCGCGCGTTCCGCGAGAGCGTTGCTGCCGTGCTGCGCACCGTTTCGGAAAGCACCGCCGCCCTGAACTCGATCGCCGGGGCGCTGTCCAATTCTTCGGGCCTTACCTCGGAGCGGGCAGCGAGCGCGGTGCAGACGACGAACGAGGCGTCCGCCAATATGATCGCCGCTGCCGGGGCCACCGAGGAGCTGATCGCGTCGATTGGCGAAATCGGACGTCAAATCAGCCAGGCTGCCGAAGTCGCGTCGCATTCCGTCGCCGAAGCGCAAACGACCAACGACCATATGGCTCGCCTCACCGAGACGGTTCAGGAGATCGGCGAGGTCGTCAGCCTGATCCGCAACATTGCGGGACAGACAAATTTGCTTGCGCTCAATGCCACGATTGAAGCCGCGCGCGCGGGCGAAGCCGGCCGCGGCTTCGCCGTGGTCGCATCCGAAGTCAAGTCGCTTGCCGTGCAGACCGCCAAGGCGACCGAGCAAATCGCCAGCCAGATCGACGCGGTGCAGAACTCGACACGGGTGGCCGTCGATGCCATCCGGCGCAATACCGACCGCATGCGCGAAATTGACGGTTATACATCCGCCGTGGCGCTGTCCTTGCAGCAACAGGACAGCGCAACTGATGAGATCTCGCACAACGTGGCGAGCGCCGCGAACGGGGCCAAGGGTATGGTCTCTGTCCTCGAGGAAGTCACGCAGGCAGTCGGCGATACTCGCAGTGCGGCAGGTAAAGTGCTGCAAGCGTCGGAGACCGTCGAAACCGCAGCAACAAGCCTCCAACGCGGTATCGAGGGATTCCTCGGCCGTGTCGCGGTATGAGGCCTAGTCTTTCTCTTCCTTGAACGTCTCGCGGAAGGGATGCGCCGGGTAGACGCCGAGCACCGTCAGTTCCTTGGAGAAGAACGCGAGCTCCTCGAGCGCGAAGACCAGCGCGCGATCGTCGGGATGCCCTTCGACGTCAGCATAAAACTGCGTGGCGAAGAAGTTTCCACCGACCATGTAGCTTTCGAGTTTCGTCATATTGACCCCGTTGGTCGCAAATCCGCCGAGCGCCTTGTAGAGCGCTGCTGGAACGTTGCGGACCCTGAACACAAAGGTCGTGACGACTTTGCCGATTCCCGGCTTGGCCCATTTCTTCTCGCGAGAAAGCACGATGAACCGGGTGGTCGAGTGCGTCTCGTCCTCGACATTTTCCTTGAGGATGTCGAGTCCGTAGATCTCCGCCGCCAGCCGTGACGCGATCGCCGCACGGCTCGGGTCCTTGGCCTCCGAGACCTCGCGCGCCGAGCCCGCGGTATCGGCGGCGACGACGGGCTTCAGCTTCAGCTCGCGGATGACATTCCGGCACTGGCCAAGCGCCATCACGTGGCTCTGCACCGTCTTGATGGTCTTGAGGGTCGCGCCTTTTGCGGCCATCAGCTGGTTGCGGATGGGCAGAAACCATTCGGCGATGATATGAAGTCCGGCAGTGGGCATCAGGTGGTGAATGTCGGCGACGCGGCCCGCGACGGAATTCTCAATCGGGATCATGCCGAGATCGACGTCGCCGGCTACGAGCGCGGCAAAGCAGTCCTCGAAAGTCGGGCAGGGCACGGGCTCGTGGTCCGGATAGGCCTCGCGGCAGGCAAGATGCGAGTTTGCCCCCGGCTCGCCCTGAAAAATGATCTTCTTCTTTGCCATGTCTCACCTTGTCGTGCGTTCCGTACGCAGACATTAGCGGTCGAGTCAACCGGCGAGCAGTTTGCGCGCCTTCTCCAAATCTTCCAGCGTATCAACGCCGAGCGGCACGCTCTTCACGACCATCACATCGATGCGCATGCCGTTGTCCAACGCCCGTAACTGCTCCAGCCTCTCACGGCGTTCTCCCGCCGACGGCGGCAGCTTTACAAAGCGCTCAAGCGCCGCGCGGCGATAGGCATAAAGCCCGATGTGGTGATAGTGCGGTCCGGGACCCGTTGCATTCTCGCGGGTGAAGGTTGTGGCGTGAAGGCGACCGGGCGCGATCTCGCGGCCGGAAACCTTGACGACGTTGGGATTTGTTCGCTCGTCCGGATCGGTAATGACCGCGGCTAGCGTCGCAATATCGACGTTCCTGTCGGCTAGCGGTTTGAGCGCGGCGCGAATATCGTCGCCGCCAACGGTCGGCAAATCTCCCTGAACATTGACGACGATCTCGATACGGTGATCGGGGTCAACGGCTTCGAGTGCCTCGTAAATGCGATCCGAGCCGGATTGATGATCGCTGCGCGTCATGACCGCACGGCCCCCGGCTTTTTCCACCGCTGCAGCGACAGCCTCCGAATCGGTTGCGACGACGGCATCGCCGATTCCAGCGGCTTCGGCGCAGCGCAGGACGTGCACGATCATCGGGGCGCCGTGTAGGTCTGCCAATGGCTTGCCGGGCAAGCGAGTCGATGCAAGGCGTGCGGGAATGAGGATGATCGTGTCGGGCATCGGGGTGCCGGGTGCCTGGGCACATGTGCGAACGTCGAAAATGCCGCAGGCGCTTATACGGGTTGCCAGAGGCCAGGCAAACCGGTATCTCATCGCCGCCGCCAGGTCCCTGGCGGTATCCGCTCCGCAACGTCACGACCCGCTTCGGGAGCCGAATTTCGATGAATTCCTTCGAACTGAACAAGATCCTCGGCGCCGTTCTCGGCACCTGCCTTATCCTGCTCGCGCTCAACATCGGAGCCGGTGCCCTGTTCGCGCCGGAGAAGCCGACCAAGCCTGGGTTCGATATTGCCGTCAAGGAGAGCGGCGGTGAGAAAGCCGGCGCGGCCAAGGAACCGGAGCAGCCGATCGAAGCCCTTCTGGCAAAAGCGTCGGTGGAAAAAGGTCAGGCGACCGCGAAGCAATGCCTGGCGTGCCACACGTTTGAGAAGGGCGGGCCGAACCGGGTCGGTCCCAATCTCTGGAATATTGTCGGGAGCGAGCGTGGGGAAGGCCGCGGCGGCTTCAACTTCTCGGCTGCGATGAAGGCCAAAGGCGGGAAATGGACCTTCGACGAGCTCAACAAGTTTCTTGCTAATCCGCGCGGATATGTCCCGGGAACGGCGATGACGTACGCCGGAATTTCGAAGCCCGAGCAGCGCGCCGACGTGATCGACTATTTGCACACGCTGTCGGATAATCCGGTTCCGTTGCCGAAGGCGGCGGAAAATGCCCCGGCCGGCGGAGAGCAGAAGAAATAATTATAAATATAACCATCATTTCAACGGCCGGACGTATCGCCCGGCCGTTTGCATAATTTCGTACTTGCGGCGTTTGGCCACGGATTTGTGACTGTTACGTAGTGGGCGCGAGGCCGCACCCGCTGGCGGTGAATCGAAAAACCGACATAATCGGAGCTAATTGCATCTCGGTCGGTACATTGTGCGTCGGAGCAATTGCATGAATTTCAGCCGCCGGTCTGTTTTGCGTGCCAGCGCTGCCAGTTTTGCAATGCCGGCCCTGAGTGCGATTGGCCTCGATTCGTTGTCCCGAGCCGAGGCACAAGCCAAGACCTGGCATCACGGCCTGTCATTATTCGGTGACATCAAATATCCGGAAGATTTCAAACATTTTGACTATGTGAACCCGCAGGCTCCGCAAGGCGGCACCGTGCGGCTGAGCGCTTTTGGCACGTTCGACAACTTCAATACGGTCGTCGCCGGCGTAAAAGGCAGCATCGCTGCCGGCTCAGAGTTGTTTATCGAAACGCTCATGACGCCGGCACTTGACG
>Ga0173480_10000695_pt1 | contig 11648 bp, 6 predicted proteins | sample NitcycUS209509C1_FD_122622 | JGI IMG/M metagenome (GOLD analysis project Ga0173480, IMG submission 122622) | Soil microbial communities from Arlington Agricultural Research Station in Wisconsin, USA - Nitrogen cycling UWRJ-S209-509C-1 (version... | ecosystem: Environmental > Terrestrial > Soil >... | reverse complement strand
GCCCGATCGTTCACGCTCGGGCAGGCGCTGCAATACGCGCTCGACCACTACCCGAGCGTGCGAACCGCGCTCGAGCAGGTCACCATTTCCACCGCCAACGCCGACGGGGCCAGGACCGCCTCTTTGCCTCGCTTCGAAGCGCTGTGGCAGACGAATCGCGCGACCGCGAACAACGTCTTCGGCCAGGTGCTGCCCCAATCAGTGATTCCAGCCCTCTCCGGTCCGGTCCTGCCGTCTGCCTCCGCCGAGAGCGTGTGGGGATCTGCCGTGGGCGGTCTGCTGTCGTGGGAACCGTTCGATTTCGGGCTGCGAGGGGCCGTCGTTCGCGAGGCCGAGGCGGGCATCGTGCGTGCGCGCGCCGAATCCACGCTCACCCGGCTCGCCGTCCAGACTGCGGTTGGCACCGCGTTCCTCGCCGTCGTCAGCGCGCAGCAGACCGTCGCCGCCGTCGACGCCGACGTCGCCCGACGTCGAAGGTTGGCGCAGGTGGCGCAGACACTGGCCGACAATCAGCTCCGTCCTGGCGCCGAGGCATCGCGCGCCGGGGCCGAGCTCGCCGCCGCCGAAATCCGCGTCATTCAGGCAGGTCAAGCGCTGACCATCGCACAAACGAGGCTGGCGCAACTGCTCGGCGTGCCCGACGGGATGGTCACGGTCACGACTGATGGCCTGGTCGACAAACTCGCGGAAGGCACGGTGCCGCCGCCACTGCCGGCGAACCATCCCCTTCTCCAGTCCGGCCAGGCGGCGATCGACCTTGCCGAGGCGCGCGAATCCGTCCTCGCGTCCACCTACCGTCCGCGGGTGTACCTGCAGTCGAGCGTCTTTGCCAGGGGCACGGGTGCGAATCCCGACGGCACGTTACATGGAGGCGTCGACGGTCTGGGCCTCGAGCGCGCCAACTGGGCGGCCGGCATCCAGGTGGTGTTCCCGAACCTGTTCGACTTCTCGAGCCTGCGGACTCGTCGTGCTGCGGCGGGCGCGACCACTCGCGCCGAGAGCGCCCGCTATGACGAGGCGGCCCTCACAGTCAGCACACAACAGCGAATCGCCGAGACGACGGTCGCGGCCGCGCGCGCCATTGCACAACACACGCCCGTCCAGCTGGCCGCCGCCCGCCAGAGCGAGACACAGGCCCGCGCCCGTTACGATGCCGGCCTCGCCAGCATCGTCGAAGTGGCAGAAGCTCAGAACCTGCTCGCGCAGGCGGAGTACCAGGACGCCGCCGCCCGCGTCGACGTATGGCGTGCGCTGCTGGCGCAGGCGGTCGCTGGAGGCGACGTCGCGCCGTTCACGAATCTCCTTCGGGCCGCGGGAGTGCCGTAACCATGTGGCTGATTCGCGCCGCTCTGCGAAGACCGATCACCGTCCTCGTCGCCGTGGTCGCTGTCGCCCTGACAGCCGCGTTCGCGATTACGCGCATGCGGGTCGATATCTTTCCCGATCTCGATCTGCCGGTGATCTACGTCGCCCAGCCGTACGGCGGCATGAGCCCGGCGCAGATGGAAGGGTTCATCACCTACTACAACGAGTACCACTTTCTGTACATCAACGGCATCGAGAGCGTCGAATCCAAGTCGATCCAGAACACGTCGCTGCTCAAGCTCACATTCCATCCTGGCACCGACATGTCAGAGGCGCTCGCGCAGACAATCGGTTACGTCAACCGGGCTCGCGCATTCATGCCGCCAGGCACCGTCGGACCATTCGTCATGCGGTTCGACGCGGGCACCGTTCCGGTCGGCTATCTGGTCTTCAAGAGCGAAACACGAAGTCTCGGCGAGATCCAGGACCTGGCGCTCAACCGGGTGCGGCCGCAGTTCGCAACCCTCCCAGGTCTGACCTCTCCGCCTCCTTTCGGCGGTAGCCAGCGGAGCATCGTCATTCGCGTCGATCCCGACCGACTCCGCTCTTATGGCATGGCGCCAGATGAAGTCATTCGCGCGGTCACCACCGGCAACGTGATCATGCCATCCGGCAGCGTCAACATCGGCGATGAAACGCGTATCTCACCGATCAACGCGGTCGTCGGGACCATCAACGATCTGCTCGACCTGCCGATCCGTACCGGCTCCGGCCCGCCGATCTCCATTCGCGACGTCGGCTCCGTCACCGACAGCACCGACATCCCAACGGCGTATGCTCTCGTCAACGGCCGGCGCGCCGTCTACATTCCGGTGACCAAGCGTCCGAATGCGTCGACGCTGGACGTGGTCGCCGAAGTCCGGGCCAACCTCCGTCGCTTTCAGGCGCTTGTCCCCGACGACATCGCCGTGTCGTACGAGCTCGACCAGTCGACGAACGTCTCTTCGGCGCTCGAGTCGGTCCTCCAGGAAGCCATTCTCGGCGCCCTGCTCACCGGCCTGATGGTGTTGGTGTTCCTTCGCGACTGGCGGAGCTCCGCCATCGTTGTGGTGACGATTCCGTTTGCGCTCCTCACCGCCGTCGTGGCGCTGTGGGGCGCTGGACAGACGATCAACATCATGACGTTGGGCGGGCTCGCGCTCGCGGTCGGCATTCTGGTGGACGAGGCGACAGTCGCCATCGAGAACATCCACACCCATCTGGCACAAGGCACGCCGACGGCGCGCGCCGTGCTCGCCGCCAGCGGCGAAGTGGTGGTGCCACGACTGCTGGCGATGCTGTCCGTCGTCGCCGTCTTCGTCCCGTCATTCTTCATGACCGGCGTCTCACGATCGCTGTTCGTTCCGTTGTCGCTGGCGGTCGGCTTCGCGATGGCTGCCTCGTTCTTCCTTTCGAGCTCACTCGTGCCTGTGCTCTCGGTGTGGTGGCTGCGCCGTCCCGATCGAGGCAACGACCCGGCCTCGCACCCTGCCGATTGGGTAGACGGAATGCGCAACCGGCTGGCGTCCTTTTTACAGCGACTCGCGCCGATTCGCCTCGCGGTCATCGCCGTATACCTCGTCGTCTGTATAGGCGTCGTCTGGTCGATCGGGTCTACGCTCGGGCGTGAGATCTTTCCGCCGAGCGGCAGCAAGTCCTTCCAGCTTCGATTCCGCGCGCCTGCCGGCACCAAGTTCGAAGCAACGGAGCAGCTCGGTCGCAACGTGCTCGATGTCATCCGTCACACGGCAGGACCGGAGCACATAGACATCACGCTCGGCTACGTCGGCGTGCAGCCATCGTCGTACCCCATCAACACCATCTTCCTGTGGACAGGAGGATCCCACGAAGGCGTACTGCAGATCGCGCTCAGACGCGACGCCCCGATCGATCTCGCCAGTCTCCAGGAACGTCTGCGCACCGAGTTCCGACATGCGTTTCCAGACGCGCAGTTCTCGTTCGAGCCAGGCGACATCATCGGTCGCATCATGAACTTCAGCGCGCCCACTCCAGTGGAAGTTGCGGTGATGGGGCCGGACTTCGCCGCAAGCCGGACATTCGCGGCCAGGCTCCGTCAGGAACTCGCATCGATCCCGTCGCTGAGGGATCTCCAGTACGGGCAAACGCTCGACTACCCGGCCATTCAGGTCAACATCGATCGTCGAATGGCAGGACAGCTCGGGCTCACAGTGGACCAGGTCGGCCGATCCTTCGCTGCCGCAACCTCGTCGAGCCGGTTCGTGGCGCCAAACTACTGGGCAGACCCGCGAACCGGCATCGCGTTCCAGGTGCAGGTGCAGGTCCCACAGCCAAGAATGACGACGCTCGAGGACTTGCGGGTCGTGCCGGTAACGGCCGGCGGCACCGCCAAGCCGCTCCTCGGCGACGTGGCGCGCATCGACAATGCCACCATCGTTGGTGAATACGACCGGATCAACGGACAGCGCATGGTGACGCTGACGGCGAGCGTGTCTGGCGAGGATCTCGGCCGGGCAGCGCGCCATGTGCAATCGGCCATTCAACGGGCCGGCGAACCGCCTCGTGGCACGACAGTGGCCGTGCGCGGGCAGATCGCCGCCATGACGGAGACGTTTACCAACATCACCGCCGGCCTACTTGTGGCGATCGTCGTGATCTTTCTGCTGCTGGCAGCGAACTTCCAGTCCGTACGGCTCGCGTTCGTGGTGATCTCCACTGTTCCGGCCGTGCTCGCAGGAGTCGCCATCATCCTCTGGCTGACCGGAACGACGCTGAACGTGCAGTCGTTCATGGGCGCCATCATGGCGATCGGCGTGGCTGTCGCCAATGCGATCCTTCTGGTGACCTTCGCCGAGCAGGCGCGTCATCGGGGCCAGTCAGCGGCGGTCACCGGCATCGAAGCGGCGCGCGCCCGACTGCGGCCCGTGCTGATGACGAGTGCGGCCATGATTGCCGGCATGGTGCCGATGGCGCTGGCGATCGGCGAAGGTGCCCAGGCAACCGCGCCATTGGGCCGATCGGTGATTGGCGGATTGGCGGCCGCGACGATCGCCACCCTGTTCGTGCTGCCATTCGTCTACGGACTGGTGCAGCGGTCAGCGACGGCGCTGTCGCCCTCGCTGGATCCGGAGGACCCTGACAGCGCGTTCCGGACGCAACGGGGCTGACCGACGATGACGACGACTCGGGCAGGGATTGAAATGACACGACTATTGACATTCGCGGTGTTGGCGACGCTCATGGCTTCGTGCGGAAAGACCGAGACCGCGCCAAAGGGGGACAGCGCGACAGCGACCGGGACAGCCGTAGCAACGGGACCGCGTGCCGTTGACGTCGTACAGGTGATTGAACAGCCACTCGATGTCGAACTCTCCCTTCCGGGGGAGTTGAACGCATACCAGTCAGTCGCGATTTACGCGCGCGTGACGGGCTTCGTCAAGGCCGTGAGCGTCGATCGCGGTTCCAGCGTGCACACTGGCGATGTCGTCGCCACTCTCGAGGCTCCCGAACTGGTGGCCCAGCACGCAGAGGCGCAGTCCAAGCTGTACGCCGCGGAGGCGCAACTCGCGGCGGCACGTGCCCGCGCTGAGTCCGATCGCGGCACGTTCGAGAAGCTCAAAACGGCAGCGGCGACTCCGGGCGTCGTCGCCGGCAACGACGTCGTGATCGCCGAAAAGACGGCCGACGCGAGTCAGAGCCAGGTCACCTCGGCACAACAAACTGTTGAAGCCGTCCGGCAAGCCCTGAATGCCATCCGCGACACCGAGGGATACCTGCAGGTCACAGCGCCGTTCTCCGGAGTCGTCACGGAGCGTAATGTCCATCCCGGCGCACTGGTAGGGCCGTCGAGCGGCACCTCCGGTACGTCGCCGATGTTCAGGATCGTCGAGAACAGTCGCCTGCGTCTCGTGGTACCCGTCCCGGAGGCGTACACGAGTGCGTTGAAGAACGGGGCAACTATTCCCTTCACCGTCGCCGCATACCCGGGTCGATCGTTCTCGGGCACGGTCGCGCGCATTGCCCACGCCGTCGACGTGGCCACGCGGACGATGGCCGTCGAACTCGATGTTGCCAACGCGACGGGGCAGCTGGCCCCTGGTACATTTGCCGCCGTCAAATGGCCCGTGCGACGCTCAGGGCCGTCACTATTCGTCCCCAGCACCAGTGTCACATCGACGACCGATCGCACGTTTGTCATCCGCGTACAAGGCGGCAAGACCGAGTGGGTGGATGTAAGGACGGGACTTACTTCGGGTGCTTTGGTCGAAGTCTTCGGCAAGCTGAACGCAGGCGATGAGATCGCGGGACGCGGTACCGACGAACTCCGGCCGGGCACAGACGTCCAGCCACGTCGGCTCAAACCCGCGGCGTAAGGCACGTCGTCATGGCCGATCCCGTCGTTCGCGAATTCCTGCTCACGTTCTGGAAGATTCATATTCTCCACCACGCCGAGGAGCAGGGCGTCTATGGTCAGTGGATGCTCGAGGAGCTGCAGCGCCACGGGTATCGGTTGAGTCCCGGGACGCTCTATCCGCTGCTGGCGCGAATGGCGCGTCGCGGCTGGCTGCGTGCCATCGAACCCAGGAACGTTCGCGACGCCCGCGTCTATCACATCACCCGGGAAGGAGCGCAGGTCCTGAAACGCCTGCGCGCGGCGCTTGGAGAATTGAAGAACGAGGTCACACCCTCGCCCGCCGCTTCGAAGAAACGTCGCGGGTTGAGTCACCAGCGCGGCCACGCTGCGTCCACGTCGAACCGAGGCCCACGGAACTCCCGCTGAATCCACATGCTGGCGGTGCGGAAGGGGTTCGAAGCCCGGTGGTTGCGTGCCTGCCGCGGCCCGGACGTTACCTCGAGTGCCTGGCAGATCCGCCCATTTGCCTCGAGCGTGGCGGCTATTTAACCTGCCTGTAACAGACCCGATCGATGTCCGACACAGCTGCTCAGTAGAGTTGCCGGGTGGCAATCGTGCTCCGCTCGCGGCCTCCGTTCGCCCCTGCTGACAGTTCGACCGGCCACACCCGCACGGACACGAACCCGTTCAGGCACACAACGTTGTTCTACCTGCCGACGACGGCGATTTTGAAGCCGTCCAACACTGACGCCCGCGACTGAAGATCGTGCGCCGGCCGACCGACTGAGGACCGTCAACGCTATGTCCGTGTTCAGACCGAGGATCGTCGCGACCATCGTGTCGCTCTGCGCCATGTGGCTGCTCTCTGTCCACGTCGCGTTCGCTCAGGGCTTTTACTACAAGGAAATCGAGAAAGACGGCCGCATCTACGTCTTCAACAACGCCGAGCAGGCCGGCCGGTTCGAAAAGTCCGGCGAGATGGGCACCGGGATCACACGCCCCGGCGTTGGACCCAAGGGCGAGACGGTCGTCGCCGACAGCGAGCGCGCCCTGCAGCTGTTCTTCTTCAAGCACGGCATCGCGGAAGTCGTCCCCGAACCACCACAGCCCGTCCAGCGCATCGAGTGGCGCGACGGCAAGACCCGCATCACCACCGACCTCGCCTACCTGGAAATATCGAACCGTATCCAGCCGCGATTCACGCAGGAAAATCCGGACACACCGCCAAACGGGACGACGCTTCCGGGTGTCGAGGATCCTGCGGACCAGCGCGGGTCGTTCCGCATGCGCCGGGCCAGGTTCAAGCTCGAAGGCTGGTTCTGGAAGCAGAACCTGACCTACGAACTCCAGGTCGATTGGGCAGCACTGAACTCGGGGTTTGCGCCGAATGCGACGGCCGGGGTGTCGAGCGCTGGCGCGGCTGCGAATCCAGGCGCCGCGCTGCTCGACGCGAACATGGCCTGGGATCCCCAGGGCGTCGGCAAGTTCCGTGTGCTGTTCGGCTCGTTCAAGGTCGCCAGCTTCCGTCAGCAGCTCACGTCATCGGGTAACCAGCAGTTCGTCGATCGGTCACTGGTCTCCGACGAGTACGCAAAGGGCCGCGACGTCGGCGTGGCGGTTCAGGGTGTGCTTTTCACGAACAAGATCGAGTACCGCGCCAGCGTCACCAATGGCGCCGGTCTCGGACAGGCGGCCAACGACAACGACGTGTTTCAGTACAACGGCCGCCTGATGTGGCAGCCGAACGGCAATCAAACCCTGGTGCAGCGGGCATGGGTCAGCGGCACGCTCTACTCCGAAAGCGACTTCGAATCGACGACGGTGCCGTTGTATGCGGTGGCGCTCAACTTCGAAAGCAACGACAACTACCGCGTCATCAATCCGTTTAACGGCCGGCCGGCCAACATGAAGTCGTACACCACGAGCTTCGACGGCGTGTACAAGTTCAAGGGGCTGTTCCTCACCGGCGAGTACTTCTGGCGCCAGCGCGAGACGCCGACTCTGGTGGCGGCCAACATCAACCGAATCTTCCACTCGCCGGCCTGGTACCTCCAGGGCGGTCAGATGCTGAACCTGGCGCGTACGTGGGAAGTGGGCGCGCGATACGGCTGGCGCGACCCGAACGACAAGATCGACAACGAAGGCACCGACCCGACGCGCTTTGGCACCGACGCGGAAACAGAGATGCGTGTGGGCCTCAACTACTACTACAAGCGGCACAACCTGAAGCTTCAGGCCGACGCCGCTCAGATCGAAACGCAGTTGACGCCGCTCACGCTCGAACCCGGCGTGTTCAGCGGGCCGCAGATCCGCAAGAACCGCGAGCTCCGCATTCAAGCGCAGTTCATCTTCTAAGCGACAGAACGTAGGGCGGGGCCTTTCGGCCCCGCCGGAACAAGAGAAGGCAATTTGGAGGTTCTCATGAAACGCACAGCTCTCGCGCTCGGTCTCGCCGCCGCGGCGTTCGCCGGCCTGGAGGCGCAGACGGCCAAGGTCGACGCCGGCCTGACGCCGTATCAGAAGGTCAGCGGCATCTCCGGCAGCATGAACAGCGTCGGCTCCGACACGATGAACAACATGATGACGCTGTGGGCGGAAGAGTTCCGCAAGATGTATCCGAACGTGAAGATTCAGGTCGAAGGCAAGGGATCGTCCACCGCACCACCGGCGCTCATCTCCGGCACCTCGCAGTTCGGACCGATGTCGCGCCAGATGCGCGCGACCGAGCTCGATCAGTTCCAGCTGAAATACGGCTACAAGCCGACGGAGCTGCGCACCTCGCACGATGCGCTCGCCGTCTACGTGCACCGCGACAACCCGATCACGAAGCTGACGCTGGCGCAGGTCGAAGCCATCTTCGGCAAGAGCCGGCGCCGCGGCTACAAGCAGAACATCACCACCTGGGGCCAGCTCGGTCTCACCGGCGAATGGGCCAGCCGTCCGATCAGCATCTACGGCCGCAACTCGGCGAGCGGCACCTACGGCTTCTTCAAGGAGCACGTGCTGAAGAACGGCGACTACAAGGACACGGTGAAGGAACAGCCGGGATCGGCCTCGGTCGTTCAGGGCGTCACCGAGGATCGTTTCGCCATCGGCTACTCCGGCATCGGTTACAAGACGTCGGGCGTCAAGGTGGTGCCGTTGTCCGAAACCGAATCCAGCCCGGTCTCGGAAGGCAGCCAGGCCGACGTCGTGAGCGGAAAGTACCCGCTCTCGCGGTTCCTGTATCTCTACATCAATCGCGCCCCGAACAAGCCGCTCGATCCGCTCGTCGGCGAGTTCGTGAAACTGATCTTCAGCAAGGAAGGTCAGGAAGTGGTGATCAAGGACGGCTACATGCCGATCTCGGCCGACATCGCCAAGCAGGAGCTGGCCAAGGTCTCCGGAAAGTCGGGCACGTAGCGCGTAGAAATGGGGTCGGGAGACCTTTTTAGAGGACATTCCGAGTATCGAGGCGCACGCCGGGAATGTCCTCTAAAAAGGTCTCCCGACCCCATTTCCCACTTGCACATGACCACGATCGCCAATACCTCTCAAGTCCGGCGCCAGATGGCCGAAGCCACGCGCCGCATTGCCCGCCTCAAGCGCATCGATCGCGCAGCGGTCGGCATCATCACCCTCGGCGGCATCGCCGTCGTTATCGCCGTCTGCGGCATTCTGGTGTTCATCGGGGCCGAGGCGATTCCGCTGTTCCGTGGCGCATCGGTCACACCGGCCGGCATGATGCCACCGCCACCGGCCGGCTCCGTGGCGGTTGCCGGCGTGATCGGCACCGACGAGTACCAGCGCTTCGTCTATTCGGTCACGGCGGACGGTCTGGTCCGGTTCCGTCCCACGGTGCCCGGGCAGCCGGATCGTGACTTCCCGATTCCGGATCTGAACGGGGCCTCGGTGGTCGCCACCTCCCGCGGCCTGCTGGACGGCAGCCTCGCCGCAGCGCTCAGCGATGGGCGGGTGTCACTGTCCCATATCCGGTTCGAACCAATCTTCAAAGGCAGCGTGCTCGAAGACATCAGCATCGCGGTCACAGGGAGCGCGACGGCAAAGCTCGACGCATCGGGTCGTGCGCCGAAGCAGATCTCACATCTCGAGCAGGACGGCGGGATCTTCGTGGCCGGCATCGTCGGCAACGACGAGGTGGCGTACTGGCACAAGGACAGCGAGGGGGCCGAGCACCGGACGGTCCTGCGCACACAAGGGCAGACGATCAGCGCGGTACGAGTGGGCCGCAACGGTAACGTCATTGCGGCCACCGATGACGGACGCGTCTACCACTGGGAGGGGGGCGCCGAGCCGCTGCTGACCGACATTTCGACGGTCGGCGAACGGAAAATCACGGCGCTCGAATGGGTGCTCGGCGGCAACTCGTATGTGGCGGGCACCGAAGACGGACGCGTGAGCAGCTGGTTCCGCGCGCCGATCGGCGCCAATGAAGAGTACGGCATGGTGCGCGCCCACGAGTTCGAGCCACAGCGCAGCGCCATCACCGCGATCGCGATGTCGCCGCGCGATCGCAGCTTTGTCACGGCATCGGCTGACGGCTCGGTCGTGCTGCGGCACCAGACGTCGGAACGCACGCTCGGCTCGGTGACGATCGGCGGCGCGGCCGCACAGTTGTCGATATCACCGCGCAGCGACGCGCTGCTGGTTTTGACCGCCACCGGCGTCGAGCGATTCCAGCTCCGCAACCCGCATCCGGAGGTGAGCTGGAACACGCTGTTCGGCAAGGTGTGGTACGAGGGGTATGCGACGCCGCAGTACGTCTGGCAGTCCACCGGCGCGACCGATGATTTCGAAGCGAAGTTCAGCCTGGTGCCTCTCATCTTCGGCACCATCAAAGGCACGTTCTACGCGCTGCTGTTCGCGATTCCACTCGCCGTCACCGCGGCGCTCTACACATCACAGTTCGTGAACCCCACGCTCCGCAACCGGATCAAGCCGGCGGTGGAAATCATGGCGGCGCTGCCGAGTGTGGTCATCGGCTTTCTTGCCGGTCTCTATCTGGCCACTGTGGTCGAGCGCAATCTCGCCGGCGTGTTCGTGATGATGGTGCTGATGCCGCTGTTCGGCGTCTCGGGAATATTGATCTGGCGCCTGCTGCCAAAGACGGTGTCGCGCCGGCTGCCGGCGGGCAGCGAGATCGCGCTCATCCTGCCGCTGCTGGTGCTTGGCGGATGGGCCGCGTTCACGATCGGTCCCTACGTCGAGACCAACCTCCTGGGCACGGACATGCGGCAGTGGCTGCTGGACAACCTCGGCGTGACCTACGACCAGCGCAACTCGCTCGTGGTCGGGATCGCCATGGGCTTCGCGGTGATTCCCATCATCTTCACGATCTCGGAGGATGCGTTCTCGAGCGTCCCCTCCAACCTGACGGCGGCATCGCTGGCACTCGGTGCCAGCCGCTGGCAGACCGCCACCCGCATCGTACTGCCGACGGCAAGCCCCGGCATTTTCTCAGCGATCATGGTGGGCTTCGGCCGCGCCGTCGGCGAAACGATGATCGTCCTGATGGCCACCGGCAACACGCCGCTGCTCGACTGGTCGATCTTCAACGGCATGCGGACGCTGTCGGCCAACATCGCCGTCGAGATACCCGAGGCGCCGCACGGCGGCACGCTGTACCGCGTGCTCTTCCTCGCCGCCACGCTGCTCTTCGCGCTCACCTTCATCGTCAACACCATCGCGGAAGTCGTGCGGCAGCGGCTCCGCGAACGCTACAAGGCCATCTGACGGGACCCCGGATGACGACCGCATTTCGCGACTTTCTGCGCCGGGGGGACCCGGCAATCTGGCTGGCCGGCAGCGCCCTTGGCATCTGCCTGCTCATGATTACTGGGATGATCGCGTTGATCCTTTTTAACGGGCTCGGCTTCTTCTGGCCGCGGCCGCTCGTGCAGGTGACGTTGCGCGACGGCGAGGTCGTGCTGGGCGAAGTCGTCAACCGCGAGCCGCTGCCCGTTGCGATGCG
>Ga0173480_10000694_pt1 | contig 11660 bp, 8 predicted proteins | sample NitcycUS209509C1_FD_122622 | JGI IMG/M metagenome (GOLD analysis project Ga0173480, IMG submission 122622) | Soil microbial communities from Arlington Agricultural Research Station in Wisconsin, USA - Nitrogen cycling UWRJ-S209-509C-1 (version... | ecosystem: Environmental > Terrestrial > Soil >... | reverse complement strand
TATAATGAACTTAAATGGAGAAAATTGGAATAAGGCATCAAAGGTAAAATTGCCGGTAACTTCAACGACTGCCAAACCTATAAACAGGTCGGCTCTTGCACCGAACTGTACCGTATTGGATGTAACGGCGAAATAAGTTTCCACGCTGAGGCGCTGAAACGCATTCCGCAAAATATCGATACGAATACGACGAGGGTTGGGGAACGGCAATGGTGGCGGATTAAAGAGCGGATGAAATCCACCAACGCTTAATACAAATTCAGATTTGTCGCTGTAATCCATCAACAGACCCATATCACCTTCAAGCGTAAGAAAGAGAATTCGCGAATCGAATATGGAAGCAAAGAACCAAAGTCGTTTCTTATCAAATTCCAATGCGCCGATGAAACCTACATTGATAACAACAGTAGCCAACTCTTCTGCCGGTAAGGCAACACGTAATACACCGATAATGGCAATGTTGCCGGGAATTTCAATGATCAATCCAAAAGAAAGACTAACCAGTGTCGGCGTACCCCAGCCGAGTTTTACCATTGGCCCGATAAGAAAGCGTCCTTCATAAGGAGGAAAATAAGTTCGCAGATCACTTATGATCCTTGGCGCATTTGCAACAGGGTCCGGTGGAAACATTATACTATTAATGCCTCCACTCCTGATACCCGCTGCAATTGGTTCGGGCAACATCGTTCTGTTAAGACCTAACAATCCGCCTACACCAATGAGCGTAAATCCAAATCCCAACTGGATACCTGTTCCAAACTCTGCAGTTATAATAATAAGAAGAGAAAAACCTTTTGAACCGTCGGGCATTTTAGTTGTAATCAGTGCAATTGCTTTAACGGTTACAATTTTTGCAATTGATAATTCGAGCACACCGGCGTATTCTTCTTTGTCAAAGTCGAAATATAAATATCCGCCTCCTTTTACTACTCCTGCATCGATGGAGAGTCCCACCCCATTTGGTGGTTTGAAACCAAAGCCGATATTGGCCATGCCCAGGTTTCCCTTTCCGTCAGAAGGGAATGTGATATTTATATTGACGCCAATTTTTTCCACCACGGCTTTTAACGGACCAAGGTTCGCCGTGAACTTTGTTGCCAATCCAAGTTGGATCGGAATTTCATTCGATACGCCGATCTTAAAGTAGAGACCATCAATAATAATTACACTCAGATCAATATGCAATGGCATTAATATCTCGATGCCGGCATCGCCACGAAATCGCAATCCACGTTCCGGGTCCCAGTCGGCGCCAAGACTGAATTCTGCATCAAGGCTAAGATTGGAAAGTAGTTTTTGTATAAACCCATCACCTTGTGAAAAATCCAAGATGAGTCTTCCGCCACTTAAATCAATTGCAATCACGGGAACAACCCGGCCCCCGGCTGTACCAAGATTTGCACGAATGCCCAGACTGCTTTCTATTTTCTGAACTTGTAAACGCGACCCGCCGGCAAAAGAGACAATATCGATCGGGTTACCATTGGATCGTTCAGCGATCAGGCTAAGCGTGGTTGTTAATTCAACATTACCACTGGGAGCTTTTGCATCGATCGTTAGCGGCGGGCTTACTTTTATATCAAGACCTGCATCGAGTTTAGCTTTCACTTCGGTTTTGCCTTTCCATAAATCAGAGAAGTTTATTGTGCGATTGAAACTGGTAGTTCCCGACAAGCTAATATTAAAATCAAGAGTTGGAAGAGGTCCTGTCTCATCAATACTAATACTGAAAATGTATGCTTCCAGCGTAAGCGGCAAACCGGGCTCTTTATAAATGACTGCCGGCATGCCAATTGATTCAAGTAATCCTAACACTTTATAAAGCAATTCTTCACCCTTGAATTGCGCGGCAGGTTTATTCCACTGATATACCGATGTCAGGTAACCAACCGGATCGGTGAAAAGCTTTGGAAAACGATCAAGGTAAAAACGTCGCGGAATTGCTTCTCTTGGCATATTGCTGACCTCAAGTCCGGGAGGAAGGACGTGTTCCATATCAACAATGCCTACCAAGTTTAGTACTGTAGTGAGATTAGGAAGCTTGTTATTCAGGTAACCGACGATAACATACTCAAGGATCCTTGTGGACATTTCCTGGGCCAGCGACTGAACAGCAGCTTTATCAGCCGGGGGCAATGCCACAGAAGCAGTATTAATAGTGGTACCCACTTCGGTCATGCGAACAACAAACTGTGCAATGGTGTTAACCAGCTGAACGGATGCCGAAATGATCTGGCCAATATTTTCCGAAGTGATCGCGGTATTGAGTGCAGTGATCTGAGGTTGAAAATTCTTAGCAACATTTCCAGCTGCTGTGAATTTATTAATGATGTCATTGTTTGTGATAAGCGAATATGGAAGTACGGCACCCAGCTTATTAAAAAATTCAGGTCCGAGCAGATCCTTCAGCGGATCGATCGCAGTTCCAAGTTCGATCCCAATTCTTTCTATGGTACCGGCAGCGTTTGGCATTTGGTTTTATCTCGATTAAAATTATCTCAGGCCGGATTCACTTCCATAACGGGTAGCGGATGATTTCCTATCAACATCATCATTTCATGTATTGTCATTTCTTTTTGTAAGATGTCTGCACCTGACTGGAATCGTTCTATATCTGATAATAATTCTAACGACGCGAATCTTTTTAGCATAGACGCAAACTGTTCAACACACTCTTTAAAAGAAATACCGTGTACGCTTGTTGGAATTTTGAAGTTAGGATTATTAAACGCATTCAGCGCCAGTCTTGTCCATATGGGTCCTTTACTGCGATGCCATACGGTTGCTACCCTCCTGTTTTTATTTATCAGGTTAAGGATCTCATGAAAATATTTTTGACCAAGCTTGTAATAGGTTGTCCCAAATTCAGTACTTAAAAACTGTTCAAGAATTGCAGTTCTTGCCTGCTCGGGTACTGCAACAAACGGAACCGGTGCATTCACCTGTTGAGTGGCACTTACAACATTTAATGCGCTTACTTTACCGCTTCCCCAACCTGGTGTATCGGCAGGAGGCGCGTCACCCGGTTTTCCGTTGGCATGCAAGCGCAGGTCGGCTTTGATTTTCGTGTGCGTGAGCGTTGGGTTTTTGTGTAACATCAATGCAATTGTTCCCGTAACGTGAGGGGCAGCCAGACTTGTACCACCGGATGTGATATACCAATCCTGGCAACATTGGCAACAACAATTTTTGCAAGTATCCCCTTCTCTCTCTTTTGCAATTGCAGTCGTTGAAATGCCTTCGCCTGGCGCACATAAATCAGGTTTACCCGGTAAATTCAGCGCGGCGGGATAAAATGCGGGGCCACGGGCAGATGATTTTGCCAGTTGTCCGCCCACCTGGTATGATCCGACTGTAACTGCTTCCCTGCAACAGGCATCTTCAGTAAGCGTTGACTCCGTTGTTACATGATCCAGAAATTTTGGCGACTGGAAATCCCATGGACTGCCGTTGAGGCAAAATCCGTGTATTGGAGTTGGTGTTGCGGTCGTATTGCGCAGAACTATCTTCCAGGGTTTTTCTTTTTCGTTGGGAACATTTGTAGAATTAACTGGATTGGGTCCTCCTGTTTTTGGCGGAACAATATCAATCTTAATCTTGTTGGCGCTATTATTAACGATCACCAAGCCTGCTGTGCCAGGGGTTACTCTTCCATTGGCCGTGTTGCTTGATTCTGTTTTATTCAAAGCCGTCCATGGAACAGCACTTGCAATCCCAACAGGAGAAATTACCCGTGCTTCAAGGTTAGAGCCTACATATTCGATGGTAAGCGATCTGCCCTTTTTGTCATCCGGATATATCATAAATTTCAACTCCAGCTCCGTGCCGCTTGCACCCACGGTTGCAACTGCATGAAAACCGGAATCGCCGTCATTGCCCGCCCCAAATACGACAGCGTTGCCGACCGAATTAGCTTTGAGTATATCATCGAAAGCCTTTGACCCGGCATCAGTGCCATCCAAGACTGAGGTAAACAGCCCATGGCTGCAATTAATTACAGCCGGTTTTCCACCGGCATGATGAATAATGTATTTAAGTGCGTCAACGATCACCGATGGTGATGGGGCGCTGACTGTCTGTGGCGGCTTTAGATTTTCTCCCTGATCCCCAGGTGAAGGTCCCCACCGGCGTACTATTATCAGATCAGCTTCCGGTGCTACACCAATATAATTATATGCACCCGTACAACCTACGTCGGTGGGGCTGCCCGCCTGCTGACCATTTCCTGCCGCAATTCCAGCAACCTCGGTGCCATGTCCATGCACATCTTCATGCCTGACAGGTTCTAAAAAACTATCGCCTTTCTTTATTGTGTCTGTGATCTGATCTCTTTCGTACTCTACTCCATATCCTAATGGAGCATGCAGGGAAACATGGGCTGGCGCCGTAATTGCCTTGGGTGCTTTTTCATAAGGTTTTGGCGGTTTTATCGGATTAATAATTGTTTGATCCCAAAGTCTTAAGATACGACTGGTCCCGTCTGGTTTTTGAAAATTTTTATGACGAAAATCGATGCCAGTATCAATAATGCCTATTACTACTCCCCGGCCCGTATATTTTGAAAAATTGTCTCCATTTCTGGCCCAGACGCTATTAGCCCCAATGTCAGGCACACTTTTATCCAATTGTGGAGGGGGTATGCGTTGCGTACCGATAGAAATAATTCCTGCATGTTTGATAAGGTCTTCCAGCTTTGAAAAAACAATTGTACCGAATGCTACGTCGCCGGTAACATTGTACAGGCTTAGTCCCAGGTTTGTCAATTCCGAAATTTTTCCTTCGAAATGGATCCCGACATCCAATTTCATATCCGGATCTACCCAATAGGCTTCTTCGTTCGGATTTTTTTCGTGCAGTGCCTTTCTTATTAAAAGGCTTTCCAGTTCATTGTCCACTCTTGCCATAAAAAATTGCTCAATAAATTATTTACATTATCAGACTATAGATATTGTAGACGAACTTAATTACCACTATTGCATTCACTCCGACACCATTTCGTGGTGTGCAATTAACATTGGAAATTTTCAGCTCACAAGGCGCGGAAAAAAATTTGCGACAGATTGCAGGTGGCACTAATCAAATTTAATGGCGGATGCGGATCATTATTTGAGGCAGGATAAAAAAGAATCAAAGGGTCGAAGGATTATTACTGCGTTAACTACTAAATTTAAGATGTTTTGTAACGCTATTCAATAACCGTTTTTAAAAATATTTCCGATCAGTTTTTTATTTTTCACAATTTAAATCTACTCTGTTTCAAAATATCACCCAATACCCTTTTTGTGTGATATTTTTATTAACAACTTCAGAAATCTATTTTAAAAAGTGTAAGAGTTCCAATGTATAAACACCGGACCAGGTCAGGGCTTTAGATCAGTAGAATGGTTTACGAAATTTAAGGACTGGAAACAAATAACGAGATTACTTTGCTTGAAGAATTGCAAATAATTTTCATTAGTGCTTAAGTATCTTTTCGAATTATCAAATCTGTTAATTCTGGCGTATCCAGCATCCTTTCCATTTCGCTTTGAAGTATTGATTGAATGTCCTTCTTAATTTGTAAGTAGTTCTCTAAAATTTCTTTTTGGCTAACAGTGGACAGAACTGGTAAGCCGCTATAAGCATCCTGTTCTTTCGCCAAAGCATCATGATCATTTAAAATTTCTGCACAAAAAGTTTTCAATTCAATTTTCTGATCGGGATTATCAGCAACCATACCCACGAATTCACCGGATGAAAGAGAAGATATTTTCGATTGTGGTATTGCTAACTCTAATTGTTTTGAACGACTGACGGAAGTATCACGACTATTTATAGAAATGCTTTCTCTATCCTGCATGATCTTACCGAAACGTTCCGATAATTGTTTGGCTGTATCTCCCGATACCTGGCCACTAACAACATTTCCAACAATGTTCAGGATCACTTCAGCCTGTTCCTTTCCATAATGCATCTTTAATTGACTTGAATCCTGAACAGCCAGCGTGGTTGCAACTTTATTGGAACGAGCTGTTGCAACCAGATTATCAATTCCATTAAAATAAATAGTTGGAAACTCGTCAAAGATCAAACTACTCTTGTGTAAATTCTTTTTGTTCATCATCCGGGTTAACGCAGTTACATAAAGAGAAACGACAGCACCATAAGTTGCTGATTTTTGGGGATTGTTTCCCATGCACACAATCTTCGGTTCGCTGGGATTGTTTATATCCAGCGTAAAGTCGTTACCTGATAAGACATAATAAAGTTGTGGCGAAGCTAATTTTGCCAGGCTAATTTTGGCACTGGCGATTTGGCCTTCCAGCTGTTCCATTGCATCATTAAGAAACGCCGATACAAAAGGATTGATTAACACTTCAATTTGAGGATCTGTTCTTAATATAGAAAAAAGTTTACTGTATTCTACTTGTGCCAGTTCTATTACATGTGCCAGTGTACAATACTTTCCCTTTTTATGATTACACAGAAACCAGATCAGGGCTGTGATAAAGTTTATTGGAGATTCAACAAAAAAATCTCCCTGTTTCCTGATCCATTCTTTATTCAATCCAATCATAATCGTTCTTGACGATTCTGCAGCGTCCGTTATATCTGTCATCGTTGCGGGATGAATTGGATTACAACGATTGAAAATCTGATCAAAATGAATGATGTAAAATTTTGGTTGAACAGGATACAGATGGCGGTATTTCAGAAATTGATTATAGGCATGTTTAGTTAGGTCATCAAACTTAAAATCGTAAACAAACATGCTGAATCCTTTTTGAATATGCTGCTTGATTATATGCTGAATAACAAAATAGGATTTACCGCTTCCCGGTGATCCCATAACAAGAAGTGCGCGGAATGGATTAATGATATTGATCCAGCTTTTCCGGAACCTGCCTTTCAAATTATATCTCGCAGGCAGATTAATTGAGTATTCGTTGCTCAATAATCTTTCCTCCTGCGGGAATGTTTCGTTAAGAGAATTGAAAACATTATTGTTCAATTTGAGATAAATTATTCTTGATAGCAGCGTGCCGCCCGTTAATACCAAAATGAAACCAATTGCAGTTACACCCATATAAGAAATTGCGGCAGTGATAATGTCCATGTTAAAGCGCAATACGATGGCACTGAAAATATATAATAGCAGTCCTGTTATCACGTATGCAAAAGCATTCTTTAAACCGAGCTTTTCATCCTTCCGTCCCCTTGCCCCAAAAAGAGATATGATCAAAATGGCCAGGGCTAATAATTTTGATTTATGAAAATTGCTGAATAGACCTGTGTGATAAATATTCTGCAACAACCGGTCGGTAATCTCTGAACGAATTTCCCACTGCCGGAAAGCACCGTAACAGTAGAAATAAAAGTGGATCAATAAAATTACAATACTCATCACTCTTGTCAGGTCAAGTATCTTCCTTAAACCCTGTTCACTCTCCCCGGTTTGCATGCCTTCTCATTTATTTATTTAAGATGATTTACGTTTTCTCTTTTTTTGTTTTCTTAACTCGTACGGCAAATAATTATATTCTTCTTTTGGCGTCATAATTATATCCAACAGGTTAAATGAATCCCGCTCTTGTTCTTGTTGCTTATCGGGTTCATGACTCAACTCTTTTCTATCGTTTAATATTCCCGGCTCATCAGATTTACTTTGACGCGGAATTAATTGAACGATGCCACATTTTTTAAGAATTCCTTTTGCACTATATTCCTTTCCAATATCACTTCCGTTAAAAACACATTTTGTGTTATGATCGATGTAGGTCAGGCCGTAAACAATACCATTATCATTTTGCCGGATAACAAGATTTATTTTTTCTTTTTCAAGCGCCAATTTAAAAGCCTGCAAACTTTTCAGGGGCTTTACCATAATCCAGTCAATGGATGTCTTCAAATCCTTTTTATGTTCTTGTTTCAGCAGCTCATTGGCCTTAAATTTTGTTTCTAAAAAAGAAAGTGTTGGTTTATTGTAAATGGAACTGGCTTTAACCGGAACACCGATCTTGTTTCCCCGTTCATCCAGCACTCTGTAAACAAGTCCATTTGTTTTAAAAATTATTCCTTCTTCCCGGCCCCTGTCTGCTGCAAGATTATAAAGTTTCAAAACAGCATTTAGTTCGGCAAGTGAAGCATATTTATACTCTGGAATCACCGCATCCAGAACATTAGTTATTCCTCTTTTTGTTGAAGATCTTCCATAGGTTATTCTTTGCGCATACAATGGTTTTATCTCATCCGGCTGTTTTTTTTGATCTTCTGCTTTTACAAGGTTATATGCAATTTCAATTTCCTTTCTTGCCTTTGTTGATTCATTCCTTCCCATGTTATGCAGGGAAATCCTTTTACCATCCTTTTTAATATTCGTGGTTACGATATGTATGTGCGGATGTCCTGCATCAAGGTGTTGATAAACTAAATAGGGTTGCTCCGCAAATCCAATTTTTGCCATATACACAGAAGCAATTTCAGTCAGCTTCTCCCGCCCGATCGTTTCATTTAATCCAAAGTTTAATGAGATATGAACTGTATTAGTGGTCGCTCTTTTATTGAGTGCAATCAATCTCTCAAAGCGATTTAGTTTTTCATAGAAATTCAGCTGCTCTGCTTCCTTTAAAAAATTATGAGCATAGATGCATTCGGCAATTCCTTCTTTCATTTTTTGTTCGTTGTAGTTGAGAGCCCTTTTGATACTATTCGGTACTGTTATTTTTGCGACCATTGCTCATAGATTAAATTTATTTTTTCCCTGATCTCTTCCACTTTTTTCATAAATGTTTTCTTTCCCGTTTCATTCAAAATTGCCCAGGCCTTTATCTCAGGAATTTTGTCAAGTGTATGGAGTTTATGTACCGTTTGATTGAAGTTGTTCCCGATAGCATTCAGTTCTTTTTTTAACTGGATCATTTCTTCCAAAAATTCATCGGCTGATTGATTGCGATAGATAACATTTACCGGCTCCCTGAGAAGAACATCTCTTGCGTATTCACTCAGACTGTTTGAAGTCGTTCGACTATAAAATTTGTTCAGTTTTTTTTCCTCGTCTTCATTTAAACGAACAGTAAGCCATCCTTTGCGGATTTGTTTTGTCTCTTTCATCACTTTTCATTTTCACAGTTGACCAAATAATCTTTCAATTCTCTGTCGCAATACTCCCGAAACGACTCCGGAGTGGAGGGCAAGATGCCCCAAACGTGCCACGTTTGTACATCTTGCCGGTTGCAGATTCAGCAACCTGAGAACTTTTATAAAAGTAGCGTGTGTAAGATTTCAAAAAAATACCTGTTCAAATTCTGAAGGGGTGGATATGAATTATCCAAAATAAATTTGCTTCTATAATTATTTTATTCAAATTAAATATTGTGATGTATGAGCAATGTGGCAAACAAAGAGAAATCAAAAATCTTTGAGACTATTTTAAGCAGTCCAGGAATGAATGAAAAATGCAAGATCGTTTTGATGCTAAGCAGGCAAAATATACTCTTGTTAAGTCGTTTAATTGAGAGTGGCTTACTGACAGATGAGCAGGCGTTTGACGATGAAATAATCGCGGCATTACCAAAAGAATCTGTGGAAGAATTTAAGGCGATTCATGAAGAAATTTTGAGAAAAAGCGACCTTACAGAATTTTATGAAAGACTAAAATCACTTTAAATAAACCTGTGGTATTTTCTGACGCCAGTACTTCCTTTCGTGACTGGCGTTTCCTTATCTAATTGTTGTTAATGCTGCCCTCTTAACTTCGAAAAAGCTCTTTTAGTTTATCATCCAGTTCGAATGAATACAGGTGATAGGTATCGGAATATCCTATCCATCCCTGAAATAGCGCTTTGTCTAAAGCAAATTCTCTATACTTATTCAGGAAACCGTCCTGCAGCCATATCGCAACACTTGTAGTATCTGCTATCTCATGTCGAACGTTCTTAACCCAAAAACGGGCAGTACCAATTTTCGCCTTTACGAATGGAAACTCAATCTCTTCAAATTCCCTTGGGATCACCGGCATACCTGTATTAAAAGTGCAGAAGTTATCGTATGATTTAAAATGCAAACTCACGCCGATGCCATTTTTCTTAAACAAGTGTGGTTTATCGTAATTGAGGTCAAAAATTTCTTCATAAATATCATGAATCCATTTTGTGACCTTTACAGCATCTGATTTGAATTCTGTCGCAAGTCTCCTAATAGTTACTTTACTTTCAAGGTCATTATAAAAATTTATTTCAATTAACCATTTTAGAAAATCCGAGAATGCACTTTGAGGCTGCTCACTCAATAGTGTTTTGCAATAAGCTGGTGAATTACTGAGGCAAGAAAATATTTCATGTGTGGATGGCGTGTGCAGGATTTTGGGTCTCTGTTTTATCCGTGACATTTTTTGTTATAAAATACTACAATCAGCGATCTCATTGAAAAAATATTTTCTTAAAGTATTAAAGTGTGTGACTGAATAAAAAAAGGGGCTTTTACAATACCCCTTCGTCTGCAAAACTGTAGTAACCTTCTGAGCTAACAATGATATGATCGAGCACTTTTATATCATGAAACTGAGCAGCATATTTGATCTTGCTTGTTAGTTCTTCATCTGCTTTTGAAGGTTTCAGGCTGGTTGATGGATGATTATGTGCGAGCATTATTGAGCAGGAAGCAACTTTAAGTGCCGCAGCAAGTATTAGTCTTGGATCGGCGACAGTACCTGTAATACCTCCACTCGATACATTATAAATTTGTAACACCCTGTTGGATCTGTTTAAAAACAATACTTTGAATTCTTCAAGCAGATCGATCTTGTCCTGATCCCAGTAATGCAAGAGTATTTCATAGACATCAGAGGAAGATTTAATCAGCGGTCGTTCTGAAACTTTGCAGTTAACTTTCTTTTTATAAACAATGTCAATTTCAGATACATTGTTCAATTCTTCCAGGCTTAATTTCTTTTCCATAATCTTTGTTTTTAATAGTTAAAAATTAATTATGGAACGCAACCCGGCTTTGGGCAATCAAGGCAAAGAAGCAACGGAATAAATAGTATCTGCCTGATTGATGGAAGTCGGTTCTTTATGCCGGAATTTCTTTGCCGCTTCAGCAGCCCAATAGCCGAACTTTGTGAAAAATTAATGAAGGAGTAACCCAAAATTCTTATAAGCTTCGTTAATTGTTAATAAATCTACCGCTCTCCTATTCCCCATATCGCTATTTTTATTTTATGGAAAGCTACCAGTTACTACAAACCATCTATGAAATTTCAAAACATGATCCGGATCCGGAAACTTATCCTTGCAAACCAAGAGAACTGATTTTACGGCTAATGCAGGATTGGTCCGATATCCAGAAATTATTGCATGATCTTGAGAAGGAAAAATTGATCACTACTATTCAACACGATACACTTGTGATAAAAATTACAAATAAAGGAATTTTGAAAATTGCCGAATTACATTCCCTGACCAGGAAAAATAATTAGTCGTGTTACATCTTTTAAATGAGTTATTGGAGGTACTACTTTTTTCAAAAAAATTCTGCAACAATTTATTTCCGATTGAATTATAAAAACCCAAGCTGCCGCCCCCATTAACGGTATCTGTCGACCTGCAGGGCGGCAGCTTTTTTATATAGTAAACCCGGGTTGCCCCGGGTTTACTGTTTGCATTAATTCAATCTAAAAACTG
>Ga0173480_10000693_pt1 | contig 11666 bp, 9 predicted proteins | sample NitcycUS209509C1_FD_122622 | JGI IMG/M metagenome (GOLD analysis project Ga0173480, IMG submission 122622) | Soil microbial communities from Arlington Agricultural Research Station in Wisconsin, USA - Nitrogen cycling UWRJ-S209-509C-1 (version... | ecosystem: Environmental > Terrestrial > Soil >... | reverse complement strand
ATTCCATTGAAGGAATTAAGGTAAAAGGTAAACCAGCTTTCTCAGTGCAATATCATCCCGAAAGCACTCCTGGTCCGCATGATAGCCGTTACCTCTTTGACGATTTTATAGATTTAATCAAGAAACAGTAATTCAATAAAAATATTTGCATAAAGCTCTCTTTAAAAGGAGAGCTTTATTTTTAGTTTTTCATTTTACATTTACTTATGCGTATCGCCATCATCAATGGACCTAACTTGAATCTTCTTGGTAAAAGAGAAACAGATATATATGGCAACATGCCTTTTGAAGAATATTTAAAAGAACTTCAAAGAAAATATCCGGAAGTTTCTTTTCATTATTATCAAAGCAATGTAGAAGGTGAATTGATTAATGAGCTACAGAGAGTTGGATATGAATATGATGGCATTGTTTTGAACCCTGCAGGATATACACATACTTCCATTTCGATAGGTGATGCTATTGCCGCTATTAAAACACCGGTGATAGAAGTGCATATATCTAACGTACATGCAAGGGAAGATTTTCGTAAGCTTTCTCACGTCTCGGGTAAATCTGTCGGGAGTATTTTTGGATTAGGATTAAAAGGGTATGAATTGGCCATAGAATGGTTTATAAGCCAATGATTTTTTCACTGGTCTTTTGAATATCCGACGTTAGTTTATGAATAAATTCAAGCTGTTCTTTTACTAGGAGAGCATCTGCTGTCAGTTCTTCTATTTGATCTTTCTCCGTATTTGACTTCGACACAAGGATAGGTTTTCCAAATTTTTCAATAGTATCAAAAAGATTATGCTGGGCTTTTTTTGCAGTACGAATAATTATTTCGGAACGCCTGTAGGGTTTTTGCGATAGGATCGATGAAGCGATGGTGGCAATATTAGAAAATAGTGTATGGTTTAAAACCACAAACTGGTGAATTTCGTTCTTGTTTTTTTGTGTGCTCTTTGGTTCTGACAACATACGTTGAAAGGCCGCAGCTAAATTAGCCGAACTAATATATACTTCCTTTCTTGCTAACTTATATTCTGTAATAGAAACATTTTTGCCGTACAACGCATCCAACAATTTTTGCAAATATGCGGCATTGGCCACAAGCATTTGGTGCAAATAACTTTTTAATCCCTGCGATTCCCAATCAGGAAAAAGCAAGTATCCTGCAAGCAAAGCTATAATGCATCCAATTGCTGTATCAATGAGCCTTTCCTGTAACAGGCCTATAAATTCAGCACCGAGAAAATGAAATAGAATTAGAAGAAACGGAGTCATACAAATGACCGAGACCAAATATTGTATCCGAATAAAACTGTAGGTTGCAACCATTAAAACAACCATAACACCAAATAAAAGCATTGACGATATTGGAAGTATTAAAAGAATAAAACCAATAGCCCCGCCAATTAATGTTCCTGAAATACGCTCTATATTTCGTTGCCTGGTGAGGCTGTAAGCAGGTTTCAACATAAAGGCAATTGTCATTAAGATCCAATAGCTATGATAGCCATACGATATAAATTTTGAGATAATAAAGCCTACAATACAAGCAATAGCTACTCTTGAAGCATGACGAAAAGCAGAAGACGACAAATTTAAATTATTCCAGTAAATTTTTGGATCGAGGCTTTGATGACTAACAAAAAGGGTATGCGAACTACTGGCTTTTTTACTTCCACGCGAAGGTCCAACATTAAAATACCGCAGCAAGTCGTTATGCGCCTGCATGATTTTTCGAATATTTACAAGCATCTTTTTTAGAACAATACTATCGCCATGTTCACTCTTTGGTATAAGTTCAATTTTATTTTTAAGTTCTAAAAAAATTGCATCATAATTTGGCCTTTTAATGTAATTACTATTTGTAAAAATGCCAATACCGGTCAGTTCCAAATCTGCTGCAAGTTGTTTTGCAATTTTATAGATCTGATTAAGTATCCCTGTGTGGTCAAATCTTTGTCTCAATAATTCATAATCATAATAAGAAGCAGTAATATTTTCAAAAAGGTCTACTGTATCGATAAAAGCTAATACCAACCTTCTTCCTTCTTCAGTATTTTCATTTACTATTTGTCTTGTTTTAAATAAAATCTCTCTTGCAGAATCCTGTTTATCAGAGACAACAATTTGTTGAGCAATTATTTTTTTATAATCTTCATGCAAGTCAGTTTTTGTATTATAAAAATCTGCTTTAATTGAAAGATATCGGCTTAACTCCCGAATACTTTCTCCCAATGTGCGTTGCGCGGTCCTATACGGTCTTATGTGATAGGCAAACAAACTAATTGCCATATACCATATACCTCCTGCAACCATCAACAGCCCATACCATAACACCTGCGCTGGTTCGATAGGCCTATCCATGGTAAGTACCATAGCCAGCAAGGCTGCATTGCCAACCATTGTCGCCCTTAATCCATACACATTGAACATGGAAAAGAAAAAACTAAATACCAGTATTTCTAATCCTGTAAGAAAAATATTTAAACGTGCAAACCCCGTTACCACAACAACAATAAAAATAAACAGGAGGCAAAACAACATGGTGTTCCTACGATGTATAATTGGTCCGGGTGCATCTACAAGGCTAACACATAGGGCTCCTAATGAGACTGTCATTCCAAGGTCAAATAAGTTCAAGTAAAATGATACGAGTGCAGGTAATAAAACAGCAATTGTAGTCCGCAGTCCATCTGCCAGCGATTGACTGAAAAAAAATAAGCTAGCTTCTTTCACTTGTTTTCGCATCCTCTTTTAAAACGATATAAGTTGATCAAAGTTCGCAAAGCATCAACGAACAGGAATTATTTAGTAAGTATACTTAAACATGTGCAGGTATATTGACTAGCTTGCTCTTCACATCATGGCTATTTGACAAAATTGTAACGCTTATAGCTAAAGACTGAAATAAAAGTGGTCTAATTTTGAAACTGCTATTGGTTTACGTTATTATTTAAATCTGATACAAAATGAGACTTTTTATCCTAATATTTTCCGCCTTGCTTCTCTCAGCAAGCAGCTACTCGCAAAAATGGAAATCTTATATTATTGGTGTGAAGGGTGATACTTTAAATCGTGTCGATATGAAAGGTTTAAAGCAAGGCCCATGGGTAGTGCATGTTGATGAACTAAGAGGAGAGAGGGGTTATGAAGAAGAAGGATTTTTTTTGAATGATAAAAAAGATGGTACATGGCGCCGTTTCTCACTCGAAGGCGATTTAACAGCTGTGGAAAATTATCGCTGGGGAGGTAAAGATGGGAAAAGCATTTACTTAACAACCCAGGGGAGTCCTATACGGGAAGAAAGTTGGAAGGCTGTTAATCCTGATAGCCCTTATGATACGGTAAATGTTTATGACCCCAACAATCCTGATAAAATTATTGCGAAGCAGGTAATAAAATTGGAAGGCTATTCTTTAAAGCATGGTGCCTGGAAACACTATGATCAGTTTACCGGACGGCTTGAAAAAACAGATTATTGGTATTTTGACAAGCCTGCAAGAAAGACTGGCATTGATGATGATGAGCTCGCTCCAATTGATGTCAGCAATGAAAATGACGAGAACACGGCGGCAGCAAATGACAAGAAAAAAGCAGTTCCCAAACCTAAAGAAGTAGTGGAGTTTGAAAAGAAGAAACCTGGCAAAAAGAAGATCACAGTAAGAGATGGATCTACTTTCTAAGTATTTAAATCAATAAAAAAGGCCGTCATTAATGATGGCCTTTTTTATTGATTATTTTATTAATTATTTGATCACCCTCAATGTCATACGTTTTGAGGCATACAACCATTTTATGTCATCATTATAGTAAATAAAAGGTCTAAACACCACCTGAACATTTGTTCCCGACGCAACCGATATCTGTGAATAAGGAATAAACAATTCGAAATGTTTCGGGGCAAGCTTATTCGCAGACAATTTCATGTTAGGATTAATCGTCAACGCTCTGAAAGTAGCAACAACTTTGCTTATGTTATACTCATCATCATTATCTATTAATGCCTTTTCATCCTGGGCATAAAAGAAAGCGGAAAGGTAAACTTTACCAGCTACGCCTGCAGTAGAAATATAAAATGAAGGGTATAAAGAAAGACCACCTTTCACATTATCCTTTACTGCATTCATACTGCTAAAATCAGTAACAACCATCCGTGGCACTTCGTTAAAACGGTCGCCGGTTTTAGGATACAGCTGCCCAATAAAAACTTTTTCAGCCGGGGACAAATAGTTAATGAAATGTTTACTACAATTTAGGTTTTGGTAAGATATGAGACTTGTTATTTGTGACACTGTTTATCCCAAAACTGAAATGACCGGGGACAAGGCTTTTACTTAAATACAAATTTTTATCTATCGTTTTAAGATCAAAGAAACAAGACAAGAATTTTCCATACTTAAAGTTTAGTTTTTGCAGAATGATTTTTTTCTTAATTTACACCAATCGACGATTGCAGCCACCCTCGGCTGCTATTTTTTTGCTCTAAAACCAACACATGCTTCAGCAACAGTTTCAACATGAATATTATTGTCCGCAAGGCGTTTGGGACGAAATGAGTGATGAAAAAAAAATTCGCATTCATTACGGTAAAGTGTATGAAGCCTTACAACAACTGAGTATTTCAGACTTACAGCAAAAAGAGAAGATCGCAGGTGAATTATTTATGAACCAGGGAATAACGTTCACTGTATATAGTGATAATGAAGGCATAGAGCGTATTTTTCCATTTGATATTATCCCGCGTATTATTACCAGCGCCGAATGGTCAAAAATTGAAAAAGGCATAAAGCAGCGTTTAAAAACATTAAATCTTTTTCTAAAAGATATTTATTCAGAGCAGCAAATTATAAAGGATGGCATTATACCGCCGGACTTAATTGCTTCATGTCCACACTATATGCGTGAAGTGTACGGTATACAGGTACCATATGATATTTATGTGCACATTTCTGGTATTGATCTTATACGAGGTGCTGATGGTGAATTTTACGTGTTAGAAGATAATTTGCGAACTCCCTCTGGGGTTTCATATATGCTTGAGAATCGTGAGGTTACTAAGCGTATATTTCCGGAATTAGTGGCTGCAAACCGGGTGAGGATGGTAAACAACTATCCACTATTATTACATCAAATATTATTATCTCTTTCTCCAATTGCTGTGTCAAATCCAAGGGTAGTGTTACTTACTCCGGGCATATATAATTCTGCCTATTATGAACATACTTTTCTTGCCCGTCAAATGGGGGTAATGTTAGTCGAAGGCAGAGACCTGGTAATAGATAATCAAAAGGTGTATATGAAAACCACAAAGGGCCTGAAGCAAGTACACGTAATATATCGAAGGCTGGACGATGAGTTTTTAGATCCACTCATATTCAAACCTGATAGCGTATTGGGTATACCAGGACTATTAAGTGCTTATAGAAAAGGTAATGTAACTATTGTGAATGCAGTTGGCAATGGTGTTGCAGATGATAAGGCTGTTTATAGCTACTTACCAGAGATGATAAAATATTATTTAAACGAAGAAGCTATACTGCCCAATGTGCCCACATACCAGCTAAATGATCCAGAGGTGCGTCAATACGTGTTTAGTAACTGGCAAAATATGGTTATTAAACGCACGAATGAATCGGGCGGGTACGGAATGATTATGGGAAATAAAATAAATGATGAGGAATGGAAGACAGCACAGGCGCTTATTGAAGATGAACCAAGAAATTTTATAGCGCAGCCTATTATTAAACTTTCAACTGTTCCCTGTTTTATAGATGGAAAATTTCAACCAAGGCATGTAGACCTAAGGCCTTATGGATTATGTGGACCCAACGGCATACAGATTGTGCCTGGCGGATTAACAAGAGTGGCTTTGAGAGAAGGTTCTTTAGTGGTTAATTCATCGCAAGGTGGCGGAAGCAAGGATACATGGGTGATTGATTAGAGACTTGTTTCAAAATTTCAATTTATTTTATCAATAAAAAAGCCTCACATTAATGCTAAGCCGGATTGCTGACTCTTTATTTTGGATTAATCGTTATATGGAACGAACTGATGGCATTTTACGTTTGGTTTACGTTCATTATAGTCTGTCTTTAGACAAGGATGTAAATAGAAATCTTTCCTGGAAACCTGTTTTGGAAATGTTTACGGGCATGAAGAAGGATGAAATAACGAAGCTGGATGATCACCCCGCGCTGGTTTTAAAAAAAATATTAATAGATACAGGTAATACCAACTCACTAAAAGTATTAGTGAATAAGGCACGGGAAAATGCAAGAGGCGTGCAGGATCATATTACTAAAGAAGTATGGGAACAGATAAATGGAATGTATCACCTGGTTAACCACCCCTCTGTGCTTAACCGTTTAAATAACTACCAGGGGCCGGAGGTGATAGAACTTTTTCAAAAACAATGTGTAATGTATACGGGCATTACAGAAATTACTATGTCGCGGGGGATGGGGTGGCAGTTTATGAATTTGGGCAAATTTGTGGAGAGATGTTTGCAAACTATATTGCTCACTGAAAAACAATTAGAGTTATTGGATACCGAAGAAAAAGAAATTAATGATATTTTGCAGTGGCGTTATCTTTTATTGTCGTTATCTGGGTATGAATTGCATTTAAAAACTTATCGTACTGCCGACCATCATTATAATGCCTTACACCAAGTAATATTAAATGAAAATTTCACCCGCTCAGTTATCTATTCATTAAAGCATATTGATTATTGTCTTAATTACATAATCACTCTCAATAAGGATGAAGAAACGAATAACTTATTAAGATGTTTCGGGCGCCTGTATAGTAAAGTAAAATATATGGAGCTTAAAGAATTTGATAATGATACATTGAAGCCATTTCTTAATGAATTAAAGAATGAGCTTTTGGAGTTTAGTACCAAATTGGCCCAACATTTTTTTTCCTACTCATAAGACCACTTAATAATGCCCGTTTATAAAATATACCACACAACAACATACGAATACGACAGAACGGTAAAAGAAAGTGTAAATGAAATCAAGATATATCCTTATCAATGTAATGAGCAGGAAGTATTACAACACGATATCTCTATAACTGGTAATCCTGAAATCCAAACCTTTTATGATTATTGGGGTAATAAGACAGGTGTTTTTAACTTACTGCCATCTCATAAAGAATTAACTATTGGAAGCAGGCTGCTTGTTCGCACCACGGCTCCAGCGGAGCTGGATATAAATTATATTTCTGGCTTTGCCGAATTAGAAATGGATGTTAAAGGTCAATTGCGGATGACCGAGCTGATTACTCCTGAAAAAATAAAGTCGCAACAGGATATTGATGCGATTGTCAAAACTATTTATAAGAATGAAGGCAGCGTTGCGGAGACAGTACAAAACTTATGTAACTACATTTTCACAGAATTTAATTATATCAAAGGAATTACCAATGTAGAAACCACGGTTGATGAAATTTTAGAACATAGATCAGGCGTTTGCCAGGACTTTGTGCACCTAATGCTGCAAATTCTTAGAACAATGAGAATTCCTTGCCGCTATGTTAGCGGGTATATATGTCCCAATAAAAATGGTATGAGAGGAGAAGGCGCTACACATGCCTGGCTGGAAACATGGATACCCGCTCACGGATGGGCGGGCATAGATCCAACTAATAATATTTGGGTAACTAATAACCATGTTAAACTAGCTGTAGGGAGAAATTTTAATGATTGCAGCCCGGTGAAAGGGACTTTTAAAGGGCCGGCGGTTCAAAAGCTTTATGTTTACGTGTCTATCGGTTATGAAGACGGGCACATATTCGAAGACAAGAATAATGTGTTTATTCCTGTACAGGAAAATGTTCCCGAACTGGTTCTGCCCGCACAAGCTGCCCAACAACAATAGGTTCAACTTAATTTTTTTAAGACACGTAATCGTTTTCTATTTCTATCATGCGTTTTTTGCCAAATACTATCTACAATATTGTTTTATCTGATGTAGTACCGATTGATATTTCTATTACAAAAGAAATGGCAGAGAAGCTGTTTTTTTATTTTAAAGAATCGCAACTCTTCAGGTGGCAGGATGCTAACAACGATTGCGAGGATAGAGCAAATGCTATTTGTATTTTACTGGATCAATGGAGCATTCCTAATTATAAAGGATGGATTTTTGGCGGCAATTTTCTTTCTAAAAAAGAAGGGAGCTTAATAAATAACTGGAAATATCATGTAGCAACAATATTGCCGGTGTACGAAAAGGAGATTCTGAATTTTTACGTTATCGATCCTGCCACTTTAACCGCCCCTGATACTATTTTAAACTGGGCGTCTAACATAACCGATTATCCTTTTGGTCATTACTTAATAAAACATGGGTGTTATTATATCTTTTCTCATGATAAAATTGAAAGAGACAACTGGTATACCCGCAACAAGCAAAATTATAAATGGACCATACAAGGATTATCGGGCATTAATGGAGTTTCTAAAATTGGTAAAGCCGCACTTAGTTTTAACAAAAACAGAATAAAGAAAACAGAACAAAAATTTATTTCTCTTCTAAAAAACAAGCCTCTTTTTTTGTTCTAGTGGTACAGTGTACAATGGCGCTTTTTTCAGAATAAGGTTCTTCCGAGCATCACTGCTTTTAACCTTCATACGGTATAAGAGCTTTTACAAATTTTTTAGTGTAATGGATTCGTTACTATTATTTGTACCATTTATTATTATTTTTCTATGTTTGGATAGGAGTAAAAAGATCTTCCAATTTAAATAATGAAGGAATTTGATCAACATGTAGCGATAGTAACCGGCGCAGGTCAGGGTATTGGTTTTGAAATTTGCAAACAACTGGCCGCAAAGGGCGCTAAGGTGCTATTAAATGATATTGATGAAGATTTAACCAGGATGGCTGTAGAAAAGATAAACAAAGAATGTGGGGAATGTTATGGATTATCTGGGGATGCCGCTGACCCGATTTTCATCCAACAGATGATTGATAAAACAATAGAAAGATTTGGTAAAATTACAATAGCCATAGCCAATGCCGGAATTACGCTGTTTGGTGATTTTCTTTCTTACCAGCCAAATGAATTTTACAAAGTGGTTAATACAAATTTAGGTGGCAGCTTTTTCCTCGCCCAATTTGCTGCCAGGCAAATGAAGCATCAGCAATCTGGCGGAAGCATATTATTTATGTCTTCGGTTACCGGCCACCAGGCTCACAAAGATTTGGCTGTTTATAGTATGACCAAAGCTGCTCTCGAAATGTTGGCTAAAAATTTAGTAGCTGAGGTTTCAGCCTATAACATTAACGTAAATGCAATTGCGCCGGGTGCTACTATGACAGAACGTACTTCCAGCGATCCCGGATACGAAAAGACCTGGTCTCGAATTACACCTATGGGGAGGCCGGCTAATCCATTGGACATAGCTAATGCCGCACTGTTTTTAGTATCGCCAAAAGCAAGGCACATAACCGGGCAAACAATCGTAATTGACGGTGGGTGGACTTGCATGAGCCCATCCCCTTATGAGGGTTAATTACTTACTGTTTGCCCTTTCATGTTACTCAGAAATATTGTGGAATCTTATTTTCTATTTGTAAGGTTTTAATTGTAATGCCCTTATAAATAGATGAAACTCTATAAATACTGGTCTTTCGTTTGCCTGACTGCTTATAACTTTACTTTTCATAAGCAATGGCACCACTAGAACCACAATCTCCTTATAAACGATTTTTTAAAATGCTACTCGTCGTAGTCATAGCATTTTTTTTGGTGGTGCTAGGTTTGCACATATGGTTTGTAAATAATGCCCGTACAGTATTGCAACAAATTGTAACAACCAAATCACATGGCAAAATAAACCTGGAATTATCTCAACTTAGGTTCGAGTTTCTTTCTAATAAATTGCAAATACGTGAGGCGGATCTGGCAAGCACAGATACAATAAATCAATCAACTACCTACCATGTAAAATTCAGAAAACTTACATTAAGAGTAGCTTCATTTTGGCCATTGTTGTTTAAAAATCAATTATTGCTTGATTCCATAAAATTGCATGATCCGGAAATTGAAGTATTTCAATGGACAAAAGACACTTCATCAAAAGTATTTAAGGACGAACTATCTATTTCCCATGAGATGGGTAGACTTTATACTTCTATGCTTGATGTTTTGGAGGAATTTGGTATCAGGCGTATTATTATCAATAATGCAAAGCTTAGTTTGATCAATAAATTCAAAGCTGGGTCTGAGCCTATCATTATTTCTAATATCTATTTCAACCTGGTAAGAACGGCGGATAATATTAAAAAGCGGGATGAATTTGTAGAAAACGAGCAAAGCGTTGAATTGATAACTTCTAATCAAAAGATCGATTTACCTGGTGGCCGGCATCAGTTATCCTTTAAAAGATTCTCCTTAGAGCTGTTTGAAAAGAGAATTCTATTAGACAGTTGTACAATTACCGCGAAAGCTACAGATAGTTCCAAAAGCAGCTATAAAATATTTTTTAAGCGTTTGTCTCTAATCGGCGTGGACTTTAATGCTATGTACACGCAAAATCTTATAAGGGCTGATTCTGTTTATTGCGAAAATCCATTGTTTGATATTGACTTAAATCCTTCTGATGCTGTATCAAAGAAAAAAGAAAGACCGGATCCGGATAAAATTATCAGGGAACTTACTGGTGATCTGGATCTTGCTTTTGTAGGTGTAAAAGATGCAGGAATACATATTAACATCAGCGGCAAAAAGAACAGGGACTTTTTCAATTCGAATAACGACGACTTTGAAATGCGGGGGTTAAGCATTAAAGCCGATTCTTCAAAACCTGTAACTGTAGCTCGGTTTGATATGTTGGTTAGGGATTATCATTTATATAATGAGGACAGTTCTGCCGCATACACATTTGATAGTCTCCACTTTGTTAATAACAAAATAGCTCTGAGCAATTTTTCCATAGTCATAAGCTCAAAAAACAAAGAGCGAAATGCAAAAGATTTTAAAATCCCTTATTTTGAAATAACCGGACTCGACTGGTATCAACTTGTGTTCGAAGAAAATTTAAAAGCTAAAGAAGCAAGCTTGTATAATCCTGTAATTAATTATACAAGAACGCACAAAGCGCCACCACGAAAAAAGATAAATCTTTTTACTTCTTTACAAGGTATCGACACCTTAATGGCATTAAATAAACTCAACATAATCAATGGAAAAATAAATATGCAGCTAGGGCCAGCTGCTTTTTTGAGTTTTGAAAACGCTAACCTTAGTCTTTATAGCGATAGAATTCTGCAGTCACAAAATAGAGAGGGTTTACGACGGGCGGTGGATCAGCTATCTTTTTCAAGCGGATTAATTCGGTTAAAAGCTATGACTGCAACTTTGGAAAATGTGCGCTACACTGAAACTAATCTTATTCGTGCAGACAAATTCACTCTAAATAATAAAGGCAGTAGTATTAATGCTTCTATGAATGACGTGTCGATTGATAATATGTTATTGGATGATGAAGCTGACATTTTAATTGTGGATGGTATAAAATGGAATAGTGCAAAAATTGCTTTGAAATCTTTAGCTCCTGGTGGGAACAAAAAAACTAACGCGAATCTTCATTTAAAAAATGTTTCTGGTAACAATACTCAATTTGACTTTTCAAATGCTACTACCAGTATAAACAGTTT
>Ga0173480_10000691_pt1 | contig 11677 bp, 7 predicted proteins | sample NitcycUS209509C1_FD_122622 | JGI IMG/M metagenome (GOLD analysis project Ga0173480, IMG submission 122622) | Soil microbial communities from Arlington Agricultural Research Station in Wisconsin, USA - Nitrogen cycling UWRJ-S209-509C-1 (version... | ecosystem: Environmental > Terrestrial > Soil >... | reverse complement strand
CGCAATACCATCACGCGCCCCATTGCCTGGCGCGATCCGATCGTGCCGACACCGGCCGCACTGCGTGCAGCAAAGGCCACAGGTGGCCGCCTTCCAGCTGACCGTTACAACTACCGGGTCATCGCGCAGCGTCCGGTGAATGACGGCCCTGCGAGCTCGAAGGCCGCGGAGACGTCAATCGACGTCGACGGCGGCGGTGTGACGCTGGCGTGGTCGGCAGTGCCCGACGCGACGGTGTACAGGGTCTACCGTCGCGGCCGCGACGGCCAATGGACGTCGTGGAGCATGCGGACGCCGACGTTTGCTGATGATGGAAGCGCCGGCAAACCCGAGTCGCCGCCCTCACCGACCGTCTGGCAGGTGAAGAACCTGTTCGAGCTGAAGAATGCCAGGCGGGTGCGCGTCGAGGACAACCTGTTCGCCCACAACTGGGAGCAGGCCCAATCGGGAGGCGCCATCGTGCTGACGCCGCGCAATCAGGACGGTGGATGCCGGTGGTGCGTGGTCGAGGACGTGACGCTCGAGTCGAACGTCATTCGCGGTGTGAGCGGCGGCTTCACCATTCTCGGTCGCGACGACGAGAAGCCAAGCCAGCAGCTCAACACCATCAGGATTCGCCACAACCTGATTCTCGACCTCGCCAGGTCGTGGGGCGGATCGGGTTACTTCATGCAGATCATGGGCGACCCGCGCGACGTGGTGGTGGATCACAACACCATCATCTCGCCCGACGGCGCCGGAGTCGTCGCGGCTGACGGCCCTCCCATCCGTGGCTTCGTGTTCACGAACAACGTGGCCCGTCACAACAAGTACGGCATCCTCGGCACCGCGAAAGGTGTGGGCGTCGATGCGATACGGACGTTCTTCCCGGACGGTGTCATCACGCGAAACGTCTTTGCCGACAATGTCGAACGCTATGCGTATCCGCCCGGCAACGACTTTCCCTCGTCCGCGGATTTCGAAGCGCAGTTCGTCGACTACGCCCGTGGCAACTTCGCGCTGAAGCCGGCATCGAAGTGGCGGCGTGCCGGGTCCGACGGCCAGGATCTCGGAGCGGCCACTGACTGACGAATCCGTTATGCGCCAGACCGGAGTGTGACCACCTTCCGGGCGGCGTGGCGGAGAATCGCCATCTGCCTCGCTGCAGGCGTGTGCCGTCCCCGGCACTCGTGTGTGTTTTCGTGATCCCCCCCCACAAGGCACTCCCCTTGAACCACTTGCGTCCGGCGAAGTCTTCGCCTGGCTCAGGGAAGGTTCTCGGAAATGTTGCTTGGAAGGTCGCAGTCTGTCCGCACGCTGCTCCTGGCGGGCGTGCTCGGTACGCTGTGCCCGGACCGGGCGAGTGCTGCCGACGTGTACGTTGCGGCTGGTGGCGACCTCCAGGCGGCGATCAATGCGGCCGTCGGCGGCGACACGATCTATCTGCAGGCCGGGTCCACGTTCGTCGGCAACTTCAGACTGCCCGTGCACGCAGGCGCGGGAACCGTCACCATTCGATCGTCCGCCGGAGATGCCCAGCTGCCGCCGCCTGGCACGCGAATCGGGCCGGCGCATGCTCCGCTGCTGCCCAAGCTCAGATCCGCAAATACGCAGCCGGTGTTTGCCACCGCGCCGGCCGCTGCGAACTGGAAGTTACAGACCCTCGAGCTTCAGAGCACCGATCGTGGAATGTACGACATTGTCACGCTCGGCGACGGGTCCGGGGCTCAGACATCGTTGGCCCGTGTGCCCCAGAACCTGACGATCGACCGTGTATATATTCACGCCGACGCCCAGCACGGGCAGAAGCGCGCCATTGCCCTGAACAGCGGCCAGACCGTCATACGCGACAGCTATATAGAAGGCATCCGCGCGCTCAATCAGGATTCGCAGGCTATCGCGGGATGGACTGGACCGGGACCCTACACGATCGAGAACAACTACCTCGAAGCAGCTGGAGAAGTGTTCATTCTTGGTGGATCCGATCCGAACATCCCGAACATGGTGCCGACCGACGTCGTGCTGCGCGGCAATACGATCAGCAGACCTCTCAGCTGGCGGGCCCCCATCCTCACCTCGCCGGGCAACGTCGTCGCTACGGGCTTCAGCGGCGGAGCGCTGCTGCCCGGCACATACGCGTATCGTGTCGTCGCGCTGAGGCCGGCGGGCAGTGAAGTCGCGGCGTCAGCGGCGTCCTCCGACCGCATCGTGACCCTGAATTCGTTCGGACGCGTGAATGTCAGCTGGAATCAGGTGGCTGACGCGAGTGCCTATCAGATCGTGCGCACGTCGGCACAGGGCCAGGCATCCTGGACGACCACCGGGCTGGCCTGGACTGACGACGGAACGTCGCCAGGGACGACCGCTCCGGTACCCGATGTTTCGCAGTGGCAGGTGAAGAACCTGCTCGAGGTGAAGAACGGCCGGCGCGTTCGTATCGAAGGGAATCTGTTCGAGAACAACTGGGCCGACGCGCAGGATGGCGCCGCCATCGTGCTCACGCCGCGCAATCAGGACGGCACCTGCCCGTGGTGTGTGGTCGAAGACGTCATTCTGGAGCGCAATGTTGTCAGGCGAGTCGGCGCCGGCGTCATCATTCTCGGGTGGGACGAGTATCACCCGAGCCGTCAGTTGAACGGCGTCCAGATCCGGAACAACGTGATCTCCGACATGGGACAGGAATGGGGCGGCAGCGGCTACTTTCTGACGCTCCTCGGCCAGCCGCGTGACGTTGTCATCGACCACAACACGATTATGTCGAAAACAGGCCTGGGCATCGTGGCGGTGGGCGGCGCGCCGATCAGCGGTTTCGTGTTCACGAACAACGTGGCACGCCACAATTCATACGGTATCGTCGGTACTGGGCGCGGTGTTGGCAATGACAGCATCGCGGCCTACTTCACCGACGCCGTCATCACGAGGAATGCATTTGGCGGCATGCCGTACCCGTACGAGTATCCGGCGGGTAACGAGCTGCCTGCGGAAGCAGAGTTTGAAGCGCACTTCGTGGACTATACGGGCGGGAACTACGCGTTGCGACCGGCCACCGACTGGGCCAATGCCGGGACGGATGGTCTGGATCTCGGCGCCATCATGACGGTGCCGGTGATTACGGCCCCACGCAACCTGCGCATCATCCGGTGAGGCGCACGCGGCCTTAGAGTGCGCTGCCCGACGCGGCGTCGACTCGACCGTCGGCGCCGCGGGGTGACTCGGTTTTCTGAAGGCCGCCGATCGGCCTCGACCAGGTGAACGGCTCGCGACGGTCGCGCCAGCGCTGCCGAAGAATACCGGCGAACATCCACAACCACAATTCGTGTTCGAACGCTTCGACAGGCCGGCGGCGCAACACAGCGGCCAGTCCTTCAGAGGCATGCCGTAGAGCGACGCGGAACAGGTATCGTGGCGTGCCGGCAATGCGGGGGACGCGGGTGAAATCGTGCCGCGTTTCCTGCGGCGACTCCATGTCCAATCCCTGCTGCTGAAACAGCAGCGCCCTGCTGATGCCACGCCAGTAGAACCACCGGCGGAAATAGCGCTTGTTCAGCCGATCCGCCGGGATCAGATGCCGCACGACGAGTCCTGGTGCGTAGTACCCGCGCACGCCGCGTGCGCGCGCGCGAATGCACCACTCGCGGACTTCCTGTCCCAGAAGCGTGCCGGCCTTGCGTCCGACGCGCGGATCCCATCCACCGACGACCCGGAACGCCTCTCGACGGAATGCCATGTTGACGCCGAGGGGCATCCGCGTCGTCAGCTCGAACGGCGACGGGCCGTAGTCGAGAAGGGCAATCACTGCCCAGTGCGGGCCCGAACGATCGGACAACCAGACGGGACGTGGTCCGCCCCAGAGGGGCAGCACGCGGCCGCCGACGTAGTCGCACTTCAGGGTGTCGAGCGCCGCGCCCGCCTGCTCCAGCCAGTCCGGCTCCACGCGGACATCGTCATCAGTGGTGACGATGATCTGGCCCTGGGCGGCGGCGATGCCGGCATTGAGCGCGGCGCTGCGACCTTGAACCTGCTCGTGAACGTAACGGAGCGGAACCGCTGACGTGTCGGCAACATCGCGCACGACTGCAGCCGTATCGTCGGTCGAGTTGTTGTCGACAACGATGATTTCCCAGCCGTCGGCGATCCTGACTCCGTCGAGACTGCGAAGCGTACGCCGAAGTTCCTCTGCACGGTTGTACGTCGCAATGACGACCGAGTACTTAATGGGGTCGGGAGTCATTTTTAGAGGACACCGGCCGGACCGATGTGGACGGCGGCGTGAGCTCCAGCAGTTCGTAGACAACAGTCAGCGCGCGAGCGGTGGACTCGCCGGGCCACGCGAACAGCGCCCGTGACGCCTGTCGCGCCGCCGAGTGGCGCTCCGGATGCGCGAATGCGCGGTCAATCGCGGGCACCAGCTCCGAAGTCGATCGAACGACCTCCGCCATGCTGCGCAGCAGGACCCATTTGTCGGCGTCGATGCGCGCCGCGGCCAGCAGGTCTGGTGCGTCGTACACCACAATCGGCCGATCGAGGAGCGCAAACTCGAAACCAACCGTACTGTGATCGGTAATCAGCACGTCGGCGGCCGCGAGCAACGGCGCGACGTCCGCGCCATCTGCCAGGGCGAATCTCGGATGCGACGCGAATATGGCGAGTTCCGCCGGCCAGTCGATCCCGGCCGTGTGATGGGCGTCGGGTGTCAGCGAGCGATCGTGCAGCTTCACGACAACATTGCGTCCACTCGCCAGCGTGGTGCGGATGATCTCCAGGCCAGCACGGTGGAGCGCGCCCGCCACCGAAAACGTCGGCGCGAACAGCACAGTTGGACGCGAGCTCTCGAGTCCCAGCGACGCCCGTACTTCAGAGGCCACCCATCGACCGTTCACGAGATCGTCGAGCTTGGGGTAGCCGACCAGCACCGCCTGATCGGTCGACACGACGCCGGAGCCGACGTAACGGTTCATCCGGTCGGCGTTGATGAACGCCACGCGATCGTAGCGATGCAGCCCCGCCGCTGCCAGCCGTGACGGATTGTCCAGGTCGTACTTGCCGGCGACGCCGTGAAAGAACTGCATGCGCCGCCGGCATCGCCGGAGCGGCGTGTGGTTCCAGGCGTCGGCGGTCAGTGCCAGGTCCCAACGCTTCCAGGTCGCGTCCTCTTGCCGGAGAAACGGGCATTGCACGCCGTGCCCGGCGAGCACCCGGGCAACGGCGGGCGGCTGTTCGGCCACGACGGCCAGCTCGATCCGCGGATCCTGCGCGAGTGTCGCCCATATCGGTCGAAGAACAGCCGCATTCATCGGCGTCCGGACGTCTACGAGCACGCGCACCCGGGTCAGCTGGCGGCCGACGGCGTGGTCGAGGGCACGCGCGGCTGCGACGACATGTCCGCGAAGCGATCGCGCCTGACGTTCCGCTACGTCGTCTGAAGGCACGACTCGTCCTTCCGCTCCTGTATGACCAGCGAGGGATGCGCATTCAACTCGAGCAGCTCGCACAGCTCTCTGGCGGCACGGATGGCCGCCGTGCCTGGACGATAGAAGAGCTCGCACGCGACGCGGCGGCGAGATTCGGAGCGCTCGTGAGCATTCGAGAGTGCAGTGTCGACGGTGGCGGCGGCTTCGTCGGCGGTCCGCACGTTGAACGACGCGCTGGCCAGCAGCTCGACATAGTCCGGATGGACGCTCGCGCGTTGCAGGAGTCCCGGCACTTCGATCCGGACCAATGGACGGTCGAGCAGCAGATACTCGAATCCGGCGGAGCTGTGATCGGTCACCATCACGTCGGCTGCGGCCAGATACTCGGCGATGTTGGGACTTCTGGCGAGCAGCGCTTGTCCGTGAGGCAGCAGCGGTGACAGCCGCGCCGTCCAGTCGATCCCGCCCGAGTATTCCTGCCGCATGTCGTGCGAACGATCGTGCAGCTTGACGATCAGGTTGATCGGACGCTTCGTCAGGCGCTCGACCAGTTCCACACCCATCCGGTTGAGCGACGATTCCGGCGACCACGTTGGCGCATACAGCACCGTGGGCCGTGACGGGTCGAGACCCTGCTGCACGAGGATCGGGTCGCGGCGCAGAGTGCCGTCCACGAGACAGTCCACCTTCGGCATGCCGACCAGACGGGCGGCCGCACTACCTTCGTCGATCGCGCCGCTGCGCACGAAGTTGGTCAAACGGCGCTGGTTCACGAAGAACAGCCGGTCCCACTGGCGCATCGAGCCGGTGGGGGCGTCGAACGCGTATTTCCCGGCAACGCCATGGAACATCTGGACGCGTGCCGTGCCGCGTGGCAGCGTCGCCCAGGTGAAGTCGGAGGTGAGATAGGCGGACCACTTTGTGAGTGCCGCGCGGCGCGGGCTGACTCGCGTGACCGCGGCGGGTGCGTGGAAGTAGATTTGAGCGAGCCGATGCGGTTCTTCGCTGGCGGTACAGGAAAACTGAATGCGGTCGTCGGAGGCGAGCGCACGGACGACAGGAGCGACCATCTCGAAGTTCATGGCCGTCCGACCATCGATCAGCACGCGACGGACATTCCCCCGCGGCAGCAGGGCGTCGTCCAGACGCCGCAACGAGCGCAGCAGGGTCACGCCGCCGATGCCTCCCGCATCGCCAACTGTTTCGCCTTGGCGTAGGCGACCGTTCGCGCCTTGACAACGTCTCTGGCGGTGGCCGACAGCGCCAGCAGGTAATAGAACGTCCAGTTCAGCGCCACTGAGGCAAACAGCGCGCAGACGAACCATCCCACCATGGCCGCCACCATCGCCGTGGCATGCGTCTGCAGGAATTGCCGTTCCTGGTCGTCGAGGCCGTCCTCAGGCTCGACGTAGGGTTTGCGCTTCGGCCGTCGCCGGTGAATCCATCCCAGACGTTTGCGCGTCCAGAACGCGGCAGAGAACCCCCGCCAGATCAGGAAGCAGAAGGCAATCAGCCCGAAGACGCCGGTCTCCGAGGCCACCTGCAGCAGCATGTTGTGGACTTCGTGCCACTTCTTCTTCAAGCCGGGATGCCAGTAGTTCCTGAACTGGCCGGCACCGACGCCCGTCAGCGGACGTTCGACAAACACCTGCCAGCCCTGGATCAGCAGCAGGCGCCGTTCCTCGCGCGACCCGTTTTCGTCCTTCCGGGCGTCGGTGATGCTCGACATGCGCTCCCAGAAGGTGACCGGCATCGCCGGCAGTACCAGCATTCCGGCGAAAATGCCGGCGATGATCATCGTCGGTGTCAGCACGCGCGCCGCGATCAGGAACGTGGCCACCATCGCAATGCAGCCGAGCGTGCCGCCGCGCGACTTGGTGAAGACCAGCGCCGCCAGCATCAAGACGCCGATGCCAACGCACAGCAGCCGCTTCGTCCACACCCCAGGCCGCTTGATGTACATGAACACGAATGGCAGAAACGCGGTGAGGTTGAGCGCGAGGTCGTTTGGATTCTGGAAGAATCCGCCCACTGGGCCGTTGGCGCGTCCATCCGCCATCATGCCGACGCCGCGCATATAGTTGAAAGCGACGCGGGCCGACATGTAGCCGAACGCCAGGACGATCACCCAGACGATCCGGTCGATGCGCTTCGGCGAGGTGACGGTATTCACCATCAGCAGAAAGATGAGCGCAATCGGCAGGTAGAAGTTCTGGAAGGCATTGAACGCGCCGGTCGGCCAGAACGATGTCGGAATGGTGAGGATGATGACGAGGCCGAAGCCCAGCACGCCGGCCAGTTCCGGCGTCATACGGGTAAGCGGCCGGCCGCGCGACAGATTGTTCGCAAACATCGCACAGAGGCCAATCAGCGCGGCGATGTCCGAGACGTGCGAGCTCTGGAGACCCGGAATCGAGTCCTGCGGCCGGAAGAACAGGAGCACCGTAAAAATCAGCAGGCCGCCCCAGCCCCAATCCCAGGTGTCCAGGCGCAACAGCTTCACTGGCCCTGGCTCGTGTGCAAGCTCCGCCGCGGCGGCGACGGTCCGTCCTGCCGGCTTCACAGGACGGCGGATGCCGTGGCCGAACGTCAGACGTTCCCCTGTCACCGCCAGACCCTCCGGCCGCGGAACGTCGCCAGCAGCGCGGCAACGGCCGCGTAGTTCATCATCACGAAGGTCAGCGCCATCCGCGCCGCCCGTCTAAGCGGCTTCACGCTTCACCCTCGCGGCGGTCAGCGCCAGCCGCTCGCGTCGATCCAGTGCTGCGCCGTAGACGGCCAGCGCGAAGAACACGAGCTGTCCGGCGAATGCGAGCGCATAGATCCACGATGTCATCACCAGGCCGGCGCTGGTCGCGAAGATGACGACCAGGGCATAGGGCACGAACAGCCGGCCGATCTTGTGCGACATGAACTGCAGCCAGACCGGGTTGACGCCCGGTACCAGCAGACGCGGCTCCTGCACGAGCAGCTGGAAATTGCCGGCGAGCGTCCGCATCTTGCGCCGCAGTTCCACCTCGGCATCCTTCGGTGCCTCGTCAAAGGCGTGGGCATCACTGTCGAACGTCACCTGGTAGCCTTGTAACACCACGCGGATTGGCCCCAGCACGTCGTCCAGCAGCGTCTCGGGCGGCAGCGGCTGCCACAGCGACCGACGCATCGCGTAGATCGCACCGGTGACGCCGATCGTCGAGCCGACGATCGCCTCGCGACGACGCAGCCACTTCTCATAATTCCAGTAGGCGCCGACGCCATCGCCGATGGTGGAGCTCGATCCGTCCAGCATCAGCTCCCCGGACACCGCACCGATTTCCGGGCTGCGGAAGTGCCGCACCAGCCGGGAAACGGCGTCCGGCGCGAATCGCTGTCGCGCGTCGGCAAAGACCAGGATCGGATGACGTGCCCGCTCGACGGCCGCGTTGAGGGCACTGGCCTTTCCCGATGGTGGCAGCATCAGCAGTTCGATGCGATCCGCATAGGCGGCCAGGGCGGCAGCCGTACCATCGGACGAGCCGTCCGACGCCACGATGATCTGGAGCCGGTTGGCTGGATAGTCGGATGCCAGAAGGTTGTCGATGCGCTGCGGGAGGCGTGCGGCCTCATTGCGCGCGGCGATGATGATGGTGACGCTGGGCCAGTGCGCGTCGCGGCCGCCTCGGATTCGCATGTTCCGAGGCGCTGGTGCTGTCTGTTGAATGCGCCGCCGGAACGCCGCCCACACGCCCAGCAACAGGGGATATCCCGCGTAGACGTAGAGCACGAAGGTGACGGAGATCCAGAACAGCGCTTCCAGCATGACGCTACGCCGCCTCCACGGAGCTGCGGAGGCGCCCCGGCGACGGTGCACCCAGACGGAACACATGTGGACCGGCGTTCGCGCCAAGCGCGTTGCGGGTGTCGACGATCAGTCGAGCCGAATCGATGACCAGCTGATAGTCGAACTCGGCGTGATCGGTGAGGACGACCACGCAGTCGTGCCGCGCCAGTTCTTCGGCAGTGACGCTCACCGACGTCAGTTCCACTCGGCCCGGCCACTCGTGTGCTCGCAGTACCGGCGCGTGCGGATCCGCGTACGAGATGCGGGCGCCGCGCTCACGCAGCACGTGCATCACGTCCAGTGACGGCGACTCGCGGATGTCGTCGATGTTCTTCTTGTAGGCGATGCCCAGTACGAGCACCGATGACCCGTTCACCGCCTTGCGATGCGTGTTGAGGGCATCGCCGACCTTGTCGGCCACGTAGTGGGGCATCGCCCCGTTGACGTGGCCGGCCAGTTCGATAAAGCGCGCCTCGAAGCCCGCCTCTTTGGCCTTCCACGACAGATAGTACGGATCGATCGGAATGCAGTGGCCGCCGAGGCCAGGACCCGGATAGAAGGGCATGAAGCCGAACGGTTTGGTCTTCGCGGCATTCACCACTTCCCAGACGTCGATGCCCATGCGGTCGCACATCAGGGCCAGCTCGTTGACGAGACCGATGTTCACCGCCCGGAAGGTGTTCTCGAGCAGCTTCACCATCTCTGCCACCTGGGTCGAGCTGACCGGTACGATGGTGTCGATGGCCGTGGCATACAGGGCCGACGCCACTCGCGAGCAGGGGGCGGTAACGCCACCGACGACCTTCGGCGTGTTCTTCGTGTTGAACGTCTGGTTCGACGGATCGACACGCTCGGGCGAGAAGGCGAGGAACACGTCCTCGCCTGCCGTGAGGCCGGTCGTTTCGAGCATCGGCTGCAACAGTTCCGCGGTCGTCCCCGGATACGTCGTTGACTCGAGCACGACGAGCAGCCCCGGATGGACGTGCTTGGCAATCTGTTCGGCCGCAGCAACGACGTAGGACATGTCGGGATCCTTCGTCTTGCGCAGCGGCGTCGGGACGCAGATGTTCACCGTGTCGAGCTCGCGGATCACCGAAAAGTCGGTCGTCGCGCGCAGCCGCCCAACATCGCGCAGCTCGCGGACGTCGGCGGTGGGGACGTCGGGGACGTACGACGTACCCGCCTCGATCGCGTCCACCTTGCGCTGATCGATGTCGATCCCGGTGACCTGCAGCCCGGCGCGGCCGAATTCCACGGCGAGCGGCAGCCCGACGTAGCCAAGGCCGACGACGCCGACGCGGGCGCGTCGGTGTTGAATCAGCTCGAGCAGAGCGGTACCGGTCGAACTGAGTCGCACGGTCGAAGAGTGGACTGGCGGCATGAATCAGGCTCCCGCTTCCGGTTCGGTCACGCCGAAGAACACCCGCCGCACCCGGCTCCAGAAGCCGGAATGCATCCGTGTCGACGGACGATAGGTCTGGACCTGCACCGCCGTCGGCACCAGGATGCGATTGGCAGCGGGCGTGGGCTCGACCCCATTCCGTGCCGGTTTCGCCGGGGCCGATGCGGCGTTCGAGAGCACGCGCCCTCCTGAGGTCGGCCGCGGCGAAGCGGCAGGGCCGGTGGCCGGTCGGGACGGCCCGGATGAGTAAGCGTGACCGGCACGGGCTTGAGGCGCGACGGCACTGGCGACGCGTGGCGCCACCGCGGGTACCGCCCGGACCGCCGGCGCCGCAGGCTGAGGCACGATGCGAGGCGTCGGTCGTGTCGCCGCCGCCGGCGGCATGAATGGCTCGTTGGCGCTCGGGGCCGCGCTCCGCGCCGCCGCCAGCAGGCGCGCCTGTTCCTCGACGACCCGCTGCTGCGCGTTGATGGCCTGTTCGCGTTCCTGGAGCTCGCGCTCGCGGCTCGCCACCGCGCGTTCGCGCTGACGCACGCTGTCGGTGAGGCGCATGGCCTCCTCGGCGTCCGCGATCGACATCGAGGAGGCACTCGCGGCGTCGCTGCCTTCGCGGTGATACGAGGCAAGAACGCCGGTCGCGTCGAGCTCGGCCAGCGCTTCTTCGGCGCTCGGGAGATCGATACCGCGTCGATCCAACCCGTACGCGAAGAGCAGTGTCGCATCAGCGATGACGTTGATGATGCGCGGGACCCCGCGGCTGCGACGGTGAATCAGGTCGGCCACGTCACGCGGAAATTCCAGCGGTGTACCAATCGCAGCCCGCTTCAGTCGGTGATTGACGTAATGCTCGGTTTCATCGGCATCGAGCGGCTGCAGGTGGTAGCTGACGGTGATCCGCTGACGCAACTGCTCGAGCTGAGGCAGGCGCAGCTTCTCGCGCAGTTCAGGCTGGCCGACCATGATGATTTGAATCAGCTTGGACTTCTCGGTTTCGAGATTCGACAGCATGCGAATCTCTTCGAGCGCCGCCAGCGACAGGTTCTGAGCCTCGTCGATGATGAGGAACTT
>Ga0173480_10000690_pt1 | contig 11678 bp, 9 predicted proteins | sample NitcycUS209509C1_FD_122622 | JGI IMG/M metagenome (GOLD analysis project Ga0173480, IMG submission 122622) | Soil microbial communities from Arlington Agricultural Research Station in Wisconsin, USA - Nitrogen cycling UWRJ-S209-509C-1 (version... | ecosystem: Environmental > Terrestrial > Soil >... | reverse complement strand
GTCGAGCTCGGCGATCCGCAAAGCCTTGCCGACGGCCTCGCGCGCGCCCTCGAGCAGGCGAGCGTCTACGGCCCGCGGAGCCGCGCCATCATTCAAGCTCATTTTAGCTGGGAAGCGACCGCCGCCGCGACGCTTGCGCACTACCAGAGCGCCCTGCAGGCGCGCCGCGCTCGCGGCTGAGGGTACGGGCGCCCGCGTGGCTCAGGTTTCGGCGATCCCGGCCGGACCCGTGCCGACGGGCGAGCGCTTGAGCATCGCGCTGAGCTCCGCGACGCTCGTCTCGCGCGTCACGAGCAGCACGGCGAGATTCGCGACGGCGAGGAGCGGACTCCAGAGCAAAGCGAAGAACGTGCCGTTCGACAGCGCTAGCCCGAGCACCGTGGTGAGAACGAAGGCGAGGCCCGCGCGCAGGAGCGTGCTCGCGGACACGACGGATCCGAACGGCCGGCGAGCCACGACGAGCGCGCTCACGAAGAGCAGGCTCGAGGTGAGCACCGACGCGGAGGCCGCGCCGGTGACGCCCCAAAAATGGATTGCGGGGCCGAGCACGACGAGCTCGACGGCGAGCCCGGCGAGCGTGAGCATCATCGGGGTCTTGGGATCGCCGACGCCGTACAGAGCGTAGGAGATCACGAAAAACAACGTGAAGATCGTGCCCGACACGAGCAGCACCGCGAGCGGCAGGGCAGCCTCCACGAACGCCGCACCGTAAAGCGTTCGGAGGATGGCGGACGACAGCGGAACCAGCGTGCCCATGATGAGGAACGATCCGAGGAGCAGCCCGCGGAACGCCGTGCGGAGCGTCGAGCGCGCCTCGTCGTTCTCGGAAGAGCCCGTCGAGGAGAGCACGGGTAGGAGCACGACGCCGAGCGCGCTGAGCACGAGGTACGGCATCTTCGCCACCGTCGCGGCGGCGGCATAGAGGCCGATCCGCTCCGCGCTCACCCCCGCGGCCTTCACACCGAAAAGGTCGAGGTTCATGAGGAGCGCGAGGGCTACGGTGAACACGACGACGGGCCGCGCGAAATGCGCGAGCTCTTTCGGATCGAAGACACCGGGCTCCGCGTGCGGCTTGAGCGCCGGTAGCGTTGCCAGGCCGACGAGGGTCGGCGCCACGACCAAGCCGACGACAGCGCCGTGCACCCGGTAGAAGTACGTCAGCGTGACGACCGCAGCGCAGCGCATCGCCGCGCCGCCGCCGACGAGCAGCGCCTGCGCCCAGAAGCGCCGCTGTCCGTTCAGCGTGCCCTGAGCCACGGCCACGATCGCGACGCCCGGGATCGAGAGCGCGCTGAGAGCCAGGCTGCCGGCGATGGCCGGATCCTTCAGCACGCGCGCAAGGAGCGGGGAAAGCAGCGCGTAGCCGACGCCGAGCAAGACCGCGACGCGGGCCTGAAGGCGGAGCGCCTGGTACGCGACCGCCGACGTGAGCGCGGGCCGCTGCGCGACGATCTTGGCGATTGCCTCGGGCAAGCCCGCCGTCAGGAACACGGAGGCCGTCGAGAGTGCGTTCAGGATGATGCCGTAGTCCCCGTAGTCGGACGCGCCGAGCAAACGGGCGAGCGTGATGTGCGTCGCGTACGCGGCCACGAGGGCGAGGAGCTGCCCTACCGTGAGAGCGATGAATGCGCGGCGGACACCCACGGAGAATCGCTTCCGAGAACGTTGCCCTGCCGCTAGGCTCCCGCGCTAAAGAGCGCGTTGCACACGGCTTCGACCGAGCTCGCCGGAAGCTCGGGGTACATGGGGAGGGACAGCACCTCGCGCGCGGCCCGCTCCGTCTCTGGGAGCGCGCTCGAGCCCGCGATGCGGCCGCGGTACGCCGTCTGCAGGTGGACAGGCACCGGATAGTGGATCCCCGCCGCGATGCCGTGCTCGCGCAGGTGGCCGAGCACGCGCTCGCGCTCGCGCGCCCGGACGACATAGAGATGATAGACGTGGCTCGAGCCGGCTCGAACCTCGGGCAACGTGAACGGGCCGCCCGCAAGCCTGCGATCGTACTCGCGAGCGTGCGCCTGACGCCGGCCGTTGTCCGCGTCGAGCGCGGCGAGCTTCACGCCGAGGACCGCGGCCTGAAGCTCGTCGAGGCGCGAGTTGAGCCCGGGCTCGACCGAGTCGCGCGTGTCGTTCCAGCCGTACTCGCGCAAGCGGCGGCAGCGCGCGGCGAGCTCGGCGTCGTTCGTGACGAGCACGCCGCCGTCCCCGAGCGCGCCGAGGTTCTTCGTGGGATAGCAGCTGAAGCAGCCGACGTCGCCGACGCTTCCCAAGCGACGGCCGGCGTGCAGCGCACCGTGCGCCTGCGCACAGTCCTCGATCAGCCTGAGGCCGCGGCGCCGCGCGAGCGCGCTGAACGCTTCGAGGTCGGCACCTTGCCCGTAGAGGTGCACCGCGACGATGGCCTTCGTGCGCGGCGTGATCGCGCGCTCGGCGGCTGCCGGGTCGAGCGTGTAGTAGCGCGGCTCGATGTCGGCGAAGACGGGCGTCGCGCCCGCGAGCTCGATCGCCGCGACGGTCGCGACCGCCGTGTGCGCCGTGGTGATGACCTCGTCCCCGGCGCCGATCCCGAGCGCGCGGAGCGCGACGACGAGCGCGTCGGTGCCGTTCGCCACGCCCACCGCGTGGGACACGCCGATGTACGCCGCAAAGTCGCGTTCGAACGCTTTCACGGCCGGCCCCTGGATGAGCAGACCGCTTTCGAGCACGCGCCGCATCGCCGCGTCGATCGCGGCCTGGTGGGCCAGGTACTGCGCTTGAGGGTTACTGCACGTGATCATTTGCCAACCGCGGCTCCCCGCCGGAGCAACTTTCAGTCTCTCATCCCGGAGTTGGTTGTCAACGCCACAAACCCCTTTTACCCTCTGCGCGCTCGAGAAGCCCCGCTCGTTCAAGCCCCCGCGTCGCGCGCTCCGATCCATGAAGCTTTTGATCCAAATCCCTTGTCACAACGAGGAGGACTCGCTGCCGGTGAGCTTCGCCGCGCTACCGAAGACGATTCCCGGCGTTGACCAGGTCGAGGTCCTGATCATCAACGACGGCAGCACCGACCGTACGGTCGAGGTCGCCCGGTCGCTCGGCGTTCACCACGTCGTCGGCTTTCCCCGGAACCAGGGGCTCGCGCGCGCGTTCATGCTCGGCATCCGCTCCTGCCTCGAACGGGGCGCGGACATCATCGTCAACACGGACGCGGACAACCAGTACAACGCCGACGACATTCCGGCGCTGATCAAGCCGATCCTCGAGGGGCGCGCCGAGATCGTCGTGGGCGCGCGGCCGATCGCCACCATCGAGCATTTCTCGCCGGTCAAGAAGTTGCTCCAGAAGCTCGGCAGCGCCGTCGTCAAACGGGTGAGCGGGACGACGGTGCTCGACGCGCCGAGCGGCTTCCGCGCCTTCAGCCGCGAAGCAGCCGCGCGCCTGAACGTCTTCAGCGCCTACACGTACACGCTCGAGACGATCATTCAGGCCGGTCAGAAGAACATGAGCATCGTCTCCGTGCCCGTGCGCGTGAACGGAGATCTCAGGCCTTCGCGGCTCGTTCGCAGCATCCCCTCGTACATCCGGCGCTCCATCGTCACGATGCTGCGCATCTTCATCATTTACCGGCCGTCGCTGTTCTTCACGACGCTCGGCGGCGGGCTGTTTCTGGGCGGCGTCGCGCTCGGCGCGCGCTTTCTCTGGTTCTATTTTCACGGCCATCACGCGGCGGGCCACATCCAGTCGCTGATCCTGATGGCGGTGCTGATGATCCTCGGGTTCCAGACCGGCCTACTCGCGTTCATCACGGAGCTCTTGTCGGTGAACCGCCGCCTGCTCGAAGAGCTGCTCGAGGCCAAACGAGCGCCACCCAAGCACGACCATGACTGAGCGCGCCCGCTCGGGGCCTCTCGGGAAGCGACGCCGGGCGCTCGGGCTCGCGCTCGGCGTGCTCCTCGCGACCAGCACGGCCGGCGCGTTCAGCGTGGTGGTGAGCCCGGGCGACACGCTCGCCTCGCTCGCGGAGCGCTACTACGGCCGGATCCAGCAGGAGCGGCTGCTCGTCGCCGCCAACTTCCTCGACGCGCGCGGCGGCACGCCGATCGTGCCCGGCATGCGGCTCGAGGTCCCCGCCCTCGGCCATCACCGCATCCAACGCGGCCAGACCTGGGAAACGCTCGCCGCGGAGCTCTTGGGGGCGCCGTCGCGCGCCGACGTGCTCTCGGCCGCGAACGGCTCGAGCCCCTGGCTCGCCCCGGAAGATGGCTCCGAGATCGCGGTGCCGTACAACCTTCGCGTCGTCGTCGGCGAGCACGAAGAGCTCGCCGCGATCGCGTATCGCCACCTCGGCGACATGAACAAGGCGTGGACGCTGGACCACTACAACGGCCTCGGCGGTAAGAAGGCGGTGCCGGGCGAGGTGTTGCTCGTGCCGCTCACGGATCTCACGCTGACCGACGCCGGGCAGAGCGCCGCGGCCGCGGCCGCCAGCCGCTCGTGCAGCGAGGCGGGCGGGGGTATCCGGCGCTCGCAGCAGCAGATTGCGCAGGAGCTGCCCGCCCTGGCGGCGGACGTGCGCGCCGGGCGCTATACGGAAGCCGTGACTCGCGGCGTGCGTTTCGTGGCCTCCGGAGCTCTCACCGAGCCCCAGCGTGCCCTCGTCGAGCAGAAGCTCACCGAAGCGTACGTTGCGCTCGACGCGCCGGGCCTCGCGTCGGCCGCGTGCGCGGAGTGGCGCAAGCGCGATCGCGGCGTTCACCTCGACCCCACCGTCACGAGCCCGAAGATCATCGCGGCGTGCGAACGCGCCACGCCGTGACCAACGCGGTCGGCTCGTCACTCGACTGGGGGGCCCTCGCGCCGCTCCGGCTGCGCGCCCGCGGGGCCGCAGAGGGCATTTGGGCGGGACCGCACCGGAGCCTCCGGCGCGGGGCCGGTGTCGAGTTCGCGGGTTACCGCGCGTACCTGCCGGGCGACGACCTGCGCTTCTTGGACCGGCACGCGCTCATGCGCCACGGCACGCGCATGGTGCGCGAGTTCGAAACGGACACCGACCGGAGCGTGCGCTTCCTGGTCGACTCGAGCGCGTCCATGGCCTTCGCGGGCTCGCGCGCACCGGGCGCCAAGCTCGCGTTCGCCGCGGTGGTGGCGGCTGCGATCGGCTGGGTCACGCTGCGTGGCGGCGATCGCGTCGCGCTCGACTGGCTCGCCGACGAGGCCGATCCGCTGCCGTGGTCCTCGGGTGCGGCCGCGTTCGAGCGCCTCGTCGCGGCGCTCGAGCGGGGTGAGCCGCGGGGGAGCATCACCGACGCAGGGCTCGCGCGACTCACGTCGCGCCTCTCGCGCAGTACCCCGTCCGGCGCGATCACGCTCGTGTTGAGCGACTTCTTGGATTTGCCGGAGAGCACGCTCGACGCGCTCGCCACGCTGTCTTCCCGCACGCGCCTCGTCGTGGGCGTCGAGGTGCTCGATCCCGACGAGCTCGACCTCCCCTATCAAGGCCCGGTTCGCTTGCGCGCCATGGAAACCGATCTGGTCGTCGACACGGACGCGCCGCGCGCGCGCGCCGAGTACCAAGCCGCGCTCGCCGCGCATTCGGCGCGCCTGCGCGCGGGCTTCGTCGGCCGCGGCGGCGGCTTTCTTCGCGCGGTCACGACGGAGCAGCCCGCGCACGTCGTCCGGCGCGTGCTCGAGCTCGTGAGCGGGAGCACGCGGTGAGCTTCCTGGTCGGCGCGGCGCTCGCCATCGGCGTGCTGGTCGTGCTGCCGCTGGTCGCGCATTTTCTTCGGCGCGGTCGCGCGAAGGAGCAGCCGTTCGCCGCGGCCGCGCTCGTCAAGGCCGTGCAAACCTCCGCGCGGCGCGAGCGACGGCTCGAGGATCGCGCGCTCTTCTCGTTGCGCGCGCTCGCGATCGTCGCGCTCGCGCTGCTCGGCGCGACGCCCCTCGTTCGGTGCTCGCGTCTTTCGCTCTCGCGTGGGGGCGCGGGCTCGCTCGCGGCCGCGCTCGTGCTCGATGATTCGCTCAGCATGCGCGCGACTCCCGGCGGGCAGAACCGCTTCGAGCGCGCGCGCGACGCCGGCATGAAGCTGCTCGACTCCGCGCGGGAGGGCGACTCCGTGGCGATCATTCTCGCCGGCGCACCGGCACGCGTGGCTCTCCCTGCGACGACGGATCTCGACGCCGCTCGCCGTACGTTGCGCGAGTTGAAGCCGAGCGACCGCAGCACGGATCTCGACGGCGCCGTGTCGCTCGCGCGCTCGAGCTTCGGCGATGCGCGCTCGGACCGGCGCCGCCTGGTCGTGCTGAGCGACTTCGCGGCGCCCGCGCTCGCGCCCGGAGATCCGCCGGCCTGGACGCCGCTACCCGAGCTCGCCCAGCGCCTGCCCGATTGCGGCATCGCGTCCGCGGAGCTCCACGGCACGAGCATATCCGTGATCGTGGCCTGCAACGTTGCGGACGCCGCGAAGGCCCGCTCGCTCGAGCTCGTCGGCGACAAAGCCGGCAAGCAGACGGCGCTCGAGCCGCGCGCGGGCGTGCAAACCTTGTCCGTCGCGGTCGCGACGGGCACCAAAGCCGAGAGCGTGCGACTCACCGGCACGGACGCGCTAGCCGCGGACGACACGGCCGCCGTCGCGCCCGATGCGCTCGCCGTCGGCGTCGCCGTGCTCGCCGACGAGACTGCGGGCGGCGCCGTGACGGGCGGACCGCCGCTCGTCGAGCAGGTCATCGCCGCGCTCGATCGCAAGCTTCGTCTGCGTCCACTCGCGGTCTTGCCCGATCAGCCTTCCGAGCTCGAGCACGACGCCCTGCTCGTCCTGGACGATCCGACCGGGCTCGGACCCGAGGCTCGGAGCGCGCTCACGACGTTCGCCGAGCGCGGCGGGACGGCCGTCGCGCTGCTCGGCCCACGCGCGGAGACGGCGCGCATCGGCGTGAGCCTCGAGCCGTTCGCCACGGGAGCCGTGCGCTGGGAGCGCGAGCCGAAAGCGTCCGGAGCCGATCCGAGCTCGCTGGGCTGGCTCGGCTCGGAAGCCTCGAGCCTCGCCGATCTGGGTGCGCACGGGCGCACCTGGCTCGATCCGGGACGTGAGCCAGGCACGCGCGTCACCGCCAAGTGGGCCGACGGCGCGCCCTTCGTCGTCGAGCGCGACCTCGGCCGCGGGCTCATCGTCACCATCACGCTCCCGACCTCGATCGCCGTGAGCGATATGGCGCTTCGGCCGGGCTTCGTCGCGCTCGTCGATCACTACATCGAGGCAGCGCGGCAGCGGCGTGGCCTCACGGAGAGCGTCGCCGGCTCGGCCTGGGTGTTCGGAACCGAGAAGCCGCGCATCGTCGGCCCGGAGGGACCACTCGCCGTCGAGCAATCGCTCGATCGCGGGCGCGTCGCGACCCCCGCGGTCGCGGGCACCTACCGCGTGTCCGTCGGCTCGCACGAGCAAGTGCGGACCGTCACGCTCGACCCGCAAGAGATCACGGCCGATCCACGGCCACCGCCCAAAGCGTCGGCCGAATCGGCAGGCGGTCCAGGCCTCGAGCTCACGGACGTTTCGCGGGAAGCGGCACTTTTCCTGGTTGCGCTCATGGGCCTCGAGCTCCTGCTTCGTGCGCGCCGAGTCGACGCGAGGGCCCGGTTCCGCTAGACCGAGGGCCCTCATGCTCCGGCGCTTCACCCGTCTCACGGCTCGCCAAGCACTCACGCGGCTCGGCGTGCTTGCCGCGGGCGCGACCCTCGCCGCCGCGTGCCACTCGGCGGGCCCCTACGGTTACGCCCGCACCTACTCGCCGCTGTCGGAGGAGGAGGACGCGGTCGAGGGAGCCAAGGAATACGATCCGGTGATGATCGAGCGCGCGCCCGACACCTGGCGGGGCCAGCGCGTCAGCATCTTCGGCGTCGTGAAGCAGCGCAAGGAAGCCCCCGGCGGGCTCGCCTACCTGACGCTCAGCGTCCGGACGCTCGCCACGCGGAACCTCTGCGACCAGATGGACGAGGACACCTGCCGCGTCACGGTGAGTGACCACGAGTTCGCGATCCTCCACGCTGCTGTCAAGCTTCGTCCGGAGGACGCCCTCGGCCACGTTGCCCTGCGCACGGGCTCGCTCGTGCGAGTCATCGGCAAGCTGACCGACGACGTCGACAAGACGGACGGCGCGGGCGTGCTACAGGCGAACTACTACCGGCACTGGCCGCCGAACTTCTACGTGACGATGGCCGACCGCGATCACATGAAATTGTGAGCGACCAAGCCGGCCCAGCACCTCCCATGAAGCTCGGTATCGTTCGTTCCCTCGCGGTTTCGCTGGCGCTCGCCGGTTTCGCGGGGGTCCGCCCGGCGCATGCCACGGTGATCGAGCGGGTCGTCGCCGTCGTCGGGGAGCGAGCCATCCTGCTCAGCGATCTGCGCGGGCGCGCCCAGCCGTTCCTCGTGCAAATCGTCCAGCAGGTGCCGACCGGCGCCCAGCGCAACGCCGCCATCTCTCAGCTCTACAAAGGCTTGATCGAGAAGCTCGTCGACGAGGAGCTCGAGCAGCGCGCCGCCATTCAGGCCAAAGTCGCCGTCACGCCGCGCGAGATCGAGGAGGCGCTGCAGCGCGTCGCGTCGCAAAACAACGTGACCGTCGAGCGTCTGTTCGTCGAAGCGAAGCGCACGGGTCTCGACGAGCCGGCCTACCGCGAAGAACTTCGCCGCCAGCTGCTCCAGACCAAGCTCATCAACGTACGCCTGCAGGGGCGCATCCGCGTCAGCGACGACGATCTGCGAGCCGCCTACCAGAAGCTCGTGATGGAAGAGCGCGAGAAGCTCGGCTTCCGCGTGGCGTGGGTGCTCGTCGGCGTGAAGTCGGGCGCGTCGCCCAAGGAGATCTCCGCTCGCCGCCGCGTGGCGGAGGACGTGAGCGTCGGCGCGCAGAGCACGGACTTCGCGGCGCTCGCTGCGCGTTACTCCGACGACAGCACGACGCGCTCCACGGGCGGCGTACTCCCCGCGGCGCACCTCGCCGAGCTCGCGCCTCAGCTCCGCCGCGTCGTGAGCTCACTCGACGTGGGCCAAACCTCGGCCGTGATCGCCGTGCCCTCGGGCTTCGCCGTGCTCAAGCTGCTCGAGCGCGAAGAGACGAGTCTCCCGACCTTCGACGAAGCGCGAAGCGAGCTCGCGCAGCGCGTCTATCTCGAAAAGATGACGCAGGCGCGGCGCTCGTGGCTCGACAACCTGCGCCGGCAGCAGCACGTCGAAGTCCGGCTGTAAATCGGCAGCGCTCGCGGATTCGGGCCAGCTCCGCGACGCGTGGAGCCGATGTAGGTATGCGCGATTCCACCGATCGGAGGAGTTGCTTGACGGGAATTGTACGGTTCCGTAAAAACCATTTCACTCGAGCGGCCAAACGAATGACCATTGAGGCCGGTCGCTAGCAGGATCAGAAAGTCGAGGGAGATGCGCACGAGCTCCGCGTCAGCGACGGCGCGAGGATCAATCCGGCGGGAAGGGGACACGGTCGAAGCGAGAATCTTGCGTCGCGTCGGCGGTGGCACGCCGTACTTTGCGCTCGAGGAGCTTGCCTTCGATGGTGCAGAGCTGCGCGCCGTCGCCTCCACGGAGACGGACCCGGGTGCCGAGCTCGGTCCCGCGAGCGCCGCGGAGCTCGCACGCCACGCCGTCGTCGCGGGCCTTTCAGCGGTGGCCCTCGGACGACCGGACGCCGCGCGCTGCTACTACCTCGTGAGCGGCATCGACGCGACCCTGTTCCGAAGCAGCGTCGCGTTCGGGACGCGCGTCCGTTATTCGGCGCTCGCGACCGAGCAAGGCCCCGTGGGCGGCGCCGCGCAGATCGAAGCACGCATCGAGGAGACGCTCGTGAGCCGCCTCCGCGTCAGCTACGCGGTCATCCCCGAGACGCTGTTCACGCGCCTGTTCGCGCGCCATCGCACGACCACGTTCGGTGACTTCGGCTCCCACAAGACGTACGCACCGCTCGAGCGCGCTGGCGTCGACCGCCATTGCGCGCAGGCCCGCCTCGTCGTCCCGACCAGCTCTTGTCGGGGGCACTTCGATCAACACCCTGCCCTGCCCGTGACCACGCTGCTTGGCCAGCTCGTCCGCCTGACGAGCTCGCTGTGGGACGGCAAATTTCGCGTGTCGTCCCTGCGCATGCGCAGCCAAGCCGTGGCGTGGGCGGGCGACGTGCTCGATCTCCGCGTCGCCAAGAGCTCGGGGCCGTGGAACTTCGCGGGGAACGCCTCGGCCGCCGGCCGCACCGTCGCCACCGTGAACCTCTGCCTCCTGCCCGCCGAAACGACGCGGAGTTGATCCTAGCAGGTCCTCCCAGCCGGATAAGACGTGCTGGGTTTGAAACGCTCAGAGAACTTAACTCACCGCGCGCCGCACACGAGCTCGGCGACATTGCCCGCGCCCTGCGTCCGCACGCGCCGAGCGAGCGCGATCTCCCGACCGAGAAGCGCCGTGAGCTCGGCGGCCGGCAATGCCCCCGGCACCTTACGGCCGTTCACGAAGTACGTCGGCGCACCGCTGACTCCGAGCTTCTCGGCGAGCTTCAGGTCACGCTCGAGGCTCGCCTCGTAGCCGCCCGCCTTCGTCGAGGCGAGCAACTTTCCCGCATCGAGACCCGCCCGCGTGAGAGCCTGCGCGAGCGACGCGTCGTCGAGCACCGTGCGCGGCTCGAAGAGCGCGCGCGTCACGCTCCAGAAAGCGCGATCGCCCGCGGCCCCCCGCGCCGCCAAGGCCACCCCGGCGGCGAGGCGCGCGCGCTGGTGCTGGGGCAGCGGGAAGTTCTTCCACACGACGCGCACGTCGCTCGCGTAGGCCTTTAACGCCGTCGCAAGCGCGGCCTCGCCTTGCCGGCAGAGCTCGCACTCGAGATCGGTGAACTCGACGACCGTGACCGTCGCGCCCGCGGGCCCGAGCACGGGGGCGTCACCGACCGGAACGCAGGCACGCGCCGGCGGATCATCCCCGAGATTCAGGAGGTTCTTGCGCGTCCGTTCGGTGTAAAGGCGGGCCGGGGGCACGCCGCTCGCGAGCGTCAGCTGGGCCGCGCGGCGCTCGCGCTCGACCGCCTCTTCGAGTGCCGCGCGCGGAACGAAGCCCGTCAGCCGCCGCCCGTTCACGAACAGCGTGGGCGTATCGCGCACGAAGAGCGCCACGGCGAGCTCGGCGTCATCGAGCAGCTGATGCTCCGCTCGCACGGTCGGCGCCGGGAGCGGAAACCCCTCGAGCCCGGCGGCGCTCAGCACCGAGACGAGCGCGCCCGGCTCGAGCGCGTCGCCGTGGCGAGCGAGCGCAGCGAGCGCATGCCAGAACGCCTGCTCACCGCGCGTCACGTGGATCTCGGCGAGCGCGCGCGCCGCGTGGAACCCCTCGTCGTGCTGGCTCAGCGGGCGGTGCCGGAACGCGACGCGCAGGTCGTCGCCCTGCCGCGCCTTGAGGCGCAGCACCTCGCGCAGCAGCGCGACGCTGTGCGGGCACTCGAGATCGCCGAACAAAGTCAGCGTGACCGTCGCGTTCCGATTCCCCCAGAGCGGATGCCCGTTCGCGATCGGCACGGGCGCGGTCGTATCGTCGGGGAACGGCGCGATCGGCGTCGGCAGCGACAGCGGCGAGCGCGGCGACGCGCTCGAGTCGGACGGTGCGGGTAGCGTGCTCGCCGACGAAGGAAGCGGAACGGGCGCGACGGGAGCCGGCAACGGCGGC
>Ga0173480_10000689_pt1 | contig 11684 bp, 4 predicted proteins | sample NitcycUS209509C1_FD_122622 | JGI IMG/M metagenome (GOLD analysis project Ga0173480, IMG submission 122622) | Soil microbial communities from Arlington Agricultural Research Station in Wisconsin, USA - Nitrogen cycling UWRJ-S209-509C-1 (version... | ecosystem: Environmental > Terrestrial > Soil >... | reverse complement strand
TGGCTGCCCACGAACCCGTAGGCGGTGGAACCGTTCACCGCCATCGTCCCGCGATAGTTACCGGTGGCACCAGCCGCGCTGATCGACGCGCTGATCATGTAGACGCCAGCCATTCCCGCAGGGACCACGAGCCGGTCATTCGCCGCGTCGAGGAACCCGCACGGATCATCGAGTGCCTGATTGAGGTCCATGACCCCACTCGTGGTGCCCGTCGCCCCACGGAACTGCCCGCCGAACGCGGTGGTCTTGGGGCCGGGCGGCAACGGGTGGGTGTGGTCCTCCGTCGAGATGTCCTTGCCGTTGATCTCCAGCACGCCGGTCGAGGGCGAGGACAACTCGGTGTCCACCCCGAAGATCAGGCCGTGCGGCCCGCCCTCCACGAAGTCGCGGCCACCGTTGAGCGAGCCGCGATAGCGGAACACCCCGCCCTTGAAGCCGTCGATCTGGATGCCGCCCGCGTCCATGACCGTGGCCCCGATGGCTGCCGGTGACCACGCCGTCGCGACCGACGACTCCTCCAACTTGATGGCATCCCACCACGCCTGTGCGCCGACCACGCCGTTGGCGACCAGCACTACGTGAACGTCGCCGTCGAAGGTGCTGTGCCAGACCGGGGTCTTGTACCGGCGCACGTCGTACTGCTCGGCGTTGTACCAAGGCAGCGTCTGGTGCAGCGCCTCGCTCGCCATCGGGACGAGCGGGTCGAACAGGCCCGCCTGAATGATGTTGCCCGCCGTGTCCTCCAGCCTGAAGTGCGCGCCGCTGTCGCCGTCGCTCTTCATGAGGCCGGTCAGGATGTACGACCGCCCGGTCTTCACCGGGGTCGCGATGCTGTAGACCTTCGTCTCACCGGCAGCGGCGACCTTCACGTACATCGAGCGCGTGCCGTACACGGACTCGCCCGGGTCGATCTCCCACGGTGCGTCCAAGGTGGTGCCGCCACGGGTGGTGGACCACTTGTCCACCAGCACCACGCTGGTGTCGGTCGGGATGCTGATCGTGTCGAGCGTCGGGCCAGCCGTGGCGCTCGGGATCAGCCACGCCCGCCAGAACAGGTGCTGCGCCTTGGGCACCGACGAGATCGAGTCCTTCCAGTCGGCCTCGGCGGGCAGCGCGCCCGTCGCATTGGCCGCGTACTGGACCTTGATCGATGCTCCCACCGGGATCGTTGCGACCACGCTCGGCGTGCCCCACGACTTCGGGGCTGCCGTGAGATCACGGTGGTGGACCGTGTACCCGTAGCGTGGCGTGAACGTCTGGGTCGCGCTGCCGATCAGCCCGTCCACGTCGCTGACCGTGACGGTCACCGTGACCGGCGTGCCGTTGACGAGGGCGATGCTCAGGGTGTGGGACGTTGCCCCGCCCGGGTGGTACGTGGCCGGTTCGCCCGGTGCGGTGATCGTGTAGCCGTCCTGCTGGTGGCTGGCATCGACCGACCACTCCACGATCAGCCTCGGCTGGCCGTTCTCCCACACCATCTTCCGGGTGGGCGACATCGTGACCGTGGGGTTGGACTTGACGGAGAAGGGCCGACCGGCAGCGTACGGTCCCCATCCGGTCACGTCCTGCGTCCGCGCCCACCACATATACCCCAGACCCCGGGGCAGCGCCGTCGGCCACGTCAGCAGGTTGCCCGCACCGGGCACCAGCATCGGTGAACCGGGCTGGTGAACCGTGCCCGCCGCGTTGAGAACGGCAACCTCGGCGTTCAACTGCGGGTCGGACTGGGTGGCGTTGTGGGTCCACTGGAACGTGGGGGTATCGTCGGCCAGCGCCGCGTTCGCCACCGGGTTGACCAGCGTGGGGGCAAGGGGCGGCTGCTCGGTCTCGTACTCCAGCACCAACTTCGGGTCGTAGGAGTTCGACGGCGAGTTGTTCGACCAGAACTCCGTGTAGTCCGACGAGTCCTGCGGGTCGATGATGAACACGATCCGCGAGTACGCGGCCCCGCGCATGGTGTCCACCATCGCGGTGACGTTGATGCTCTTCTTCGCGTTGGCCGTGGTGCCCGACGAGAAGCCGACCTGCTGGCTGGAGAGCGCCGCGAGGTCGGCGTACTGGGTCGTGTTGCTGCTGCTGAACCCGCTCTCGCAGTCCTGTGAACCAGCGGACTTGGTCCACAGGTCGCTCTCGTTCTGCTTGCGGATGTACACCCCGGCGTTGGTGATGCCGACGTGCTGGTGATCGGAGACGAAGATGTTGAGGGTGGCCTTGGTCAGCCCCGACCAGCCCGTCCACCCGGACGGTGGGACGAAGCGGATGGCCGACCGGTACTTCGCCCCCGACCAGTAGCCGACCGGCAGGTGGTCGCCCAGCCCCGCGCCGTAGGCCGGGTCCTGCCGGGTGGCGACATCGTCCTCGACGGACAGCGTGATCGATGCCATCAGGTCACCGTCGTCATGGTCAGCGCCGTCGCACCCGTGGTCACGTTGATGTCCGCTCCCTGCCGCGACCCCGCCGCGTTCCAGTCAGCCGCCACGTCCCACGTGCGAGGAACAGGGACCGTGACACCGAACTTGCCCAGTTCGAACGACGAGTTCTGGACCAGATTGTGCCCGCCGCGCATCGAGCCGAACGTGATGGATGCGGCGTCGATGCCCAGCGGATTGAGTGTGACCACCGGCACGTCGCCGTTGTAGATGATGAGGCTCGCCTCGGTGATCCGAAGGACGTAGTCGGTGTTGGTCGGGTCCTTCACCGCGATGCCTTCGGTGGACCACGTGCCCAGTTCCTCGCCCGCGCTGTTGACGACCTTGATCGCCTCGGCGGTGCCCGACCCCTCGCCCACGACCAGCGTCCCGGCCTTGATCCAGTCCGCGTTGATCATCCCCGCGAACACGTCCTCGATGATGGCCGCGTCCCAGATCAGGGCCGACCCGGGCAGCGCCGTGGGCGTGGCCTGAACGATGTCCGTCCAGCCAGCCTCGGGGTCGGTAGCCTTCAGCGTGATGTCATCGGCACCCAGCGTGTTGCCCGACGTGTCCACCGTGCGGAGGCGGATGTCGTAGACCACGTCGTTCTTCAGGGCGGTGACGACCATCAGCGTGCCGCGTGTCTCGGCGCTGATCCAACTGCCACCCGGCTCGCGGAACTCCACCTCGGTGCGGGCGTAGTCGGCGTCGGGGATCGGGTCCCAGCGGAGGCCGACGCTGTTCATGCCCGGGACCACGACGAGGCCGTTGACCCGCGTGGGACCAACGGTGTCCTCCGGTGTGGTGATCGGGTAGACCGGGGACCACGTCTGCTGGACGTTGCCGCTGAAGTCCACCGCCGTCGCGCGCCAGTAGTACGTGGTGGCTGGCATCAGGTTGGGCTGGGTGACCGGCGTGTCGAGGTGGCCGTCGGCGTTCGTGCCCGGAAGGATCGTGTGCCATTGGGTGGCGCGTGACCAGTCGGGCGTGACGAGGTCATCGAGGACGAACCGGGTGGACTGGACGATGATCTCACCGATGTCCCCGAACCCGGTCGGGATCGTGACGAAGCCGACCATCGCCGTGACCGCGATGACCGTGGACCCATCGTCCTGCACGTCCACGCTGAACGTCTCACTCGCAGCCCGCACCTCGACCACGGGCGGCGGGGTGGTGTCAGGCGTGGCCGTACCGGGGACGCCCTGCGGACCCTGCGGTCCCTCGGGTCCTTCGGGTCCGATAGGACCGGTCTCGCCCTGCGGTCCGGTCGGTCCCATCGGACCCTCGGGTCCAGTCGGTCCGGTGGCACCATCGGCACCGGGAGGACCCGAAGGCCCAGCCGGTCCCGTCTCCCCGGGGATACCCGGAGCGCCCGGATCGCCTACGTCCCCCTTCGGACCTTCGGCTCCCGGGGCACCGGGCGTACCCGGGGCACCCGTGGGACCTTCGGGTCCCTCGGGTCCGGGCGAACCATCTGATCCCGCTGGTCCCGCTGGACCCTGCGGACCTTCTGCACCCGGCACACCGGGCGCTCCCTCCTCACCGGCAGGACCGGCGACGGCGAGGGTCAGCGTGATGTCACCGCTGTCGAGCGGCTGGAGATCATTGGGCCAGATGACTGGGATCGACCGATACCCACCCGCATCCACCCACGGACCGGTCACCAGTACGCGCCACGTCTGCGTGGGGGGATCGCCCCCTGCGGACATGATGATGTGGTCGTTGACCTCGATCAGGTTCAGCCGCTGCGTCTGGTTGAACCCGTTGCGGTCTACCTCGGCGACCTCCAGCACGTTGGCCCCACCGGCCACGACGTTGGTCTGAAGGGTGGCCTCCGTGTTGGACGGCAGCCCGGTCGCGGCCAACTGCCACTTCCAGTAGCCCAGCAGCCCGGACGACACGCCGTCCGTACCGGCAGGACCCTGTGGCCCCATCGGACCCTCGGGTCCCTCGACTCCCGGCGGGCCAGCGGCACCGTCGGCACCGGGCGCTCCCGGGGCACCCGGAGGACCCGCCACGCCGTCGCTACCAGCCGGTCCGGTCGGGCCAGCCGGTCCCTGCGACCCGTCCTCACCGGCAGGACCGGTCGGACCGGTCGTACCAGCCGGTCCCTGCGGCCCCGTGGGACCCTCAGGACCGGTCGGTCCCGGGGGACCGGGGTCTCCGTCCACTCCGGGTGGACCCTCCGGTCCCGGGTCACCGGGCGGGCCTTGGATCAGGGACCACGCGTAGTCGGCGGGGTTGGTGGACTCGGTGGCCGTGGTCTTGTTGTAGGCCAAGCCGATGTAGACCTTGCCCGTGGGGTCATCGGACATCCCCGTGCCCGTGATGTCATCGGCGTACTTGACCCACGTGAACAGCGAGGCACCGTCAGCGCCGTCCGCACCGGGCGTACCGGCAGAGCCGGGTGCCCCGTCGGCACCCTTGACGAGGGACCACGCGTAGTCGGTCGGGATCGAGGACTCTGTCGGCGTCGTCTTGTTGTAGGCGAGGCCGATGTACGGCTTGCCCGTGGGGTCATCGGTGATGCCCGTGCCGATGGCATCGTCGGCGTACTTCACCCACGTGTAGAGCGTGGCCCCATCGGCTCCCGGCGGGCCGACCGTACCCGTCGGACCCTGCGGACCCTGCGGACCCTCGGGGCCAGCCGGTCCCTCGTCCCCGGGCGGACCCTCTGGCCCCTCGCCACCCTCGGGACCGACCGGGCCGGGGGGTCCTTCAGGTCCGGGCGGTCCCGGGGTGCCAGCCGACTCGACCCAGTTCTCCCCGTCCCAGACGTACATGATCGTGGGATCGACGCTGGTGTCGATCCAGATGTCACCCGGCTTCGGGTCCGGGGGCGGGGTGTCGCCCGGGGTGGTGATGGCACCGACGGTCGGGCAGTACGTCTGGACGTACACGCCGTAGGTCGGGCTGCCCTCGGTCTCATCGAGGATGTACACGCAGCCGGTGTTCAGGTCCTCGTAGTGCTTCGCGATGACCGGCTCGGTCGAGAGCGGCAGCCCGCCGGTCGGGGGGACCACGTCCCCGCCCGTGTGGAACACCACGTCCATCCAGTAGTGGTCACCGCCCGTGCCGCCAGCCGGGTACACGTCAACGCCGGTCCCGTAGCAGCCAGCGTCGATCTGGAGGTTGGGTGCCAGCGAGGCGGGCGTCGGCGCGGTCGAGCCGTAGATGCCCACGTTGGCGACGTAGGCATGGGACGCGCGGAGCGCCTGTCCTGCGACCACGTCTACCGGTGTGTCGAGCGGCACCTCGATCCAGCGTGCCGTGCCCATCGTGTCCACGAAGTCCTTTGTCGCCAACTTCGTGCCGGTCGCCGGGTTCCACAGCGAGAACGTGAGCGTCGTGCCGACGGGGTTACCGGAGTTGAAGTACCGGAAGTGGGTGATCTGGCCGTCGGCCAGCACCGTGAACGCGATGCCAAGGCTGTACGACTGGGGCTGCGGACCCGGCGAGGCCGGTCCCGTGCCAGCCAGCATCCGCTCCTCGGGACCGGCCAGCACCCCGGGTCCCATCGTCCCACCGGCCTGATTGCCGCGACCAGCCCGTGCCCCGGGTGTCGGGGACGGCGGCTCGCCGAAGACCGTCGGCACGCCGTAGCCGACCTGCCAGTCCGTCGGCACACCGGGATTGATCGAGGGGATCAGGTCCGGGTTCGGCGGGGTCAGCCCCTTCTTGGGCATGACCGTCAGGTTCAGGTCGGTGTGACCATCGGCGTAGTACCGCCACTCCAGCCCGTAGATGGTCCAGTAGCCGCCGCTGCCATACCGCTCGGAGTCAACGACACCACGGTTGATGTCCACGAAGATGTTGTCCCCGATGTCCCAGCCGTCGAACGGGGACAGGGTGTCGGCGTTGATGGCGAGGGCCATCCGCTTGCCGACCTTCGCCAACTGGGCGGCATCCTCGGACACGCGCCGGTTCAGGTCGTTCTGGTCAACGATGTCGGCGTAGAACCGGGTCTGGGCGCGACGGCCCCACTTCGCCTCGTCCAGCCCGCCCGTCTTGGTCGAGCGGTAGACCTTGACCTCACCGCGCTTCTGGCCGACGCCCAGCACCCGGGTCCCGAAGTCGCCCAGCGCCACCACCCGGAAGTCGTTGAGCAGCCCGCCGTACTCCAGCCGGATGTTGGGGCGGTCCTTGCCCCAGTTGTCAACGAGCGCCCACTCCCACTTCAGGAACGTCGTGTCCGTGGGGCGGGCGTAGAACCTGACCTCGCGCCCGGTGCCCTGCTTGTGTGAGTCCATCAGTCCCGTGATGAACGGCAAGCACTCGCTGTACGTGGAGTAGATGACGACCTTCTCGGCAAGTGCGGTCATCGACCCCGTGGTCAGGAACCCGACCGGGCTGTTGGCAGCGTTCCGGTGGTACGCCAACTGGTCCTTGATGACCCAGTCGATGGTCTTGTTGCTGTAGTACGAGCCGCCCGTGCCGGTGCCGCTCGCGGCCTTCAGGGCGTTGTTCGGGTCGTACCGCTCGTCCACCGCCGTCTGGAGGAGGCCCAGATAGTCGGTGCCGTAGAAGGTGACCGTGTCGGCATCGGCGTCGAAGTCGGTGATGATCCCCGCGAACAGGGTGCGGTAGCGGTCGCCGTAGTACTGCTCGACGGCGTAGTGCGTCTGGTGTGGCTCGATGGACGGGCAGTACGGGTGCAGGGCCGGGAGCGTGAAGTACAACTCGCCGCCCGTGTTGAGGTAGGTCGATGCCCCAAGGTCCATCGGGTCATCGATGTACCCGATGAGCGCACCCGGGCCACGCCGCTTGACGACGGTCGTGTTGGTGCTGTCCATCTTCCGCAGCGCGATGCGGATCGGAGCGTTGCGGGCAATCTGGGTGGTGAGGTCCGTGTCCCCGGGGTCCGGGTTGTACGGGGCCGTGAGTTCGAACGAGTCTTCGTCCCACGCCGACCACGCCCCGGTGCTGTCCTGCACCCTGATGCGGTACCGGTAGAACGCTGGCTCCAGCGGCTGGCCCGCGTACTGGCGTGAGACATCGGCTTGGTCGATCTCGCCCTGTGTGGGCAAGGTCTCGCCCGTGTCCCAGACGATCTCAGCGGGGTCGGTCCAGTCGGTCAGCCCGTCGGGCTGCATCTGGATGTGGAACTTGGCGAGCGGGTTGCCCTCCGGGTCCGCGTACGTCCCGCCGAAGCGGGCGTCCGTCATCGCCGCGACCTTGTCCACGCCCGTCGCCACGACCGTCGGGGCCGAAGACGTGACGGTAAGCGCCCTCCACCCCGAATACGCTGCGGCTGTACCCCATGCGGACGGTGCCCCCCTGCTGTCCCTCGTCGCGGCGCGCCACTCGTAGGCGGTCCCCGACTTCAGGAACGACGCTGCGACTGAAAGCGGAACCGAGAAGATGCCGCTCTGGGTTTCGTCCGAACCGGCGGACTGGAGAGCCGTGGGGAGTGTCCACTTGTTGGTCGTAACCGCCTTCTCCCTGACCTCGATGATCCGTGCGCTCATGGGATCGAGGTCGGGGTCGTGGTGCTGGCCTTCGAACGAGTCGCCCAGCGAGACGTTGGTCGTGGCGGGCTTCAGCAGGGAGGGGGCCGTGGGCTTGGAGTTCTTCGGGTCGTACGTGAGCCGCAGTTGCGGGCGGGCGGTCGAGGTGCCGCTGGCACGTGCGACGAACACGCTCCGGTAGGCCGGGTTCTGCTCGTCGGAGCCACGGATGATGAAGCCGTAGTTGGTCCAGTTCCCGGTGCAGCCACTGCCATCGGGCATCAGGACACCCTTGGGTGCCATGCCCTTGTAGAACTTCGTGATGTCGATGGCGAGGGTCGCGTTGTCCTGCGGCAGCCCGGTGTTCGGGTTGATCGGCACCAGCCCGTCGGCGTACATCGAGGTCGAGTACGACGGGTTCTCGTACTCGCCGCTGGTCCAGACGTTCTCGCCGTTGCTGCCGTCGCTGAACCCTGCCGTCAGCCGGAAGACGCGGACCTTGCCCTTGCCGCCCTCCTCAAAGTGGGTCGAGTCGTTCTCCACCCGGAGCAGCAACTCGACCTTCACGATCCGCTCGACATCGCCCCACGACGACGCGAACTGGACGTAGGAGCGGTGGATGCGCTGGTTCGACCCGGGTCCGGTCGGCCCGATCAGGAGGTGCTTGTCATCACCAGCGCCCTGCTTGTCGGTGCCGTCCTCGTCGTGCCGGGTGATCTTGTCCTTGACGCACGCGAGGGTCTTGACCTTCGCCATGTCAGGCGAACGCCTCGTTCCAGAACAGCCGCGATGAGGGCGCGAGCGTGGTCGTACACCAGTAGGTGAACGGGGTGGTGAACGGCTTGGACGGCGGGTTGATCTGGGCCGGGACCATCGGCTTGCGGTTGAGGGTGGCGAACGTGACGAGGTCCATCCGCATGATCAGCGGAGCCGTGTTCGTCCCACCGCTCACGTCCTGCGTCATCAGCACACGGTCGTCGCCGAACCAGCGGTAGATCGTGTTGGCCTTGGCCTCGATGACGATCTTCATGTCGATGCCGTTGAGGCCGGTGATGCGGAAGTACGAGCCAGCGCCCGGGACCGTTGCGCCGACCACCAACTGGATGTTGAGCGGGGTCTCGTAGTCGCCACGGTTCATCGCCACACCGGGGATGGCTGAGGCCGGTGAGACGATGGACACGGACTGGGCCGGGTTGACGTACATCCGTGGGTCCTTGGCCGTCAGCCGAACGGCCCACGGCGTGGACACGGGCCGCTTGCCCCCACTCCCGTCCTGCCGGTCCCGGTTGATGCTGAAGCGGGGCGGGTCGGGCCGCAGGTTCATGAATAGCGGGATGATGCCGCTCGGGTAGGACGTGGTGTCGAGGGTCGGCTGTTCGAACGACATCGGCAGGAAGCCACGGTCGCCCGGGGACTCGATGTACGCGCTCGTCGGGCTGAACACCGCCCGGACGACGTGCAGGAGGTCGAACATCCCGGGCAGCGTGGGGGCATAGATGTGGCCGGTGAGTTCGACCCGCCTGTCGCCCAGATAGATGTCCGACGCGTGCATCCCGTCGGACCCGGCACGCTTCTCCGTGTAGCCGACGGTGTTGATGTTGGAGTAGTCGATGCTCTCGACCGTGATGCCACGGAGGGTGCGACCCGTCTCCAGCACGGCGCTGTTGATGTTCAGCCCCCGGTAGTAGACCGGCTTGCTCAGGTCCATCCGCTCACCAGTAGCGACGGACGACGCGGATCAGCCCGCGCTGACGATCCCACTCCTGCTTGGCGTTCGCCGCCATCTGCATCATCTGGGTCGGGGACACGTCGGTGTTGTTCGACTGCCCCTGCCATTGGGCGAACAGGCTCCGGTCGTGGGCCAGCAGGTCGAAGCCCTCGCTCTTGGCGTAGGCCCGCACGCTGTACTCCTCCTCGGAGGAGAGCGGCACCGACGGGCTGTTGATCGGGTCCGGGTCCGTCGTGTAGGGAAGGGGACGGACCGCGTAGCCGTGGAGCCGGATGCCGTACACGGTCGGATCGACCTGCGCGATCCACCATGCCGGGAAGGTGATCGTCCCACCGGTCGCCGTGCGCCTGAAGGTGTAGCCCGACGCGCCGCTCTGCCCCTCGACAGGCTCACTCAGCACCTCGGACCAGCCGTCGCTCAGGCGGAACCACTCGACCCGGTAGGGGAGTTCGATGGCTACGTCGTACGAGTTCTTGTTGATCACCCCGTTCTCGGGGTCGGTCACGAACTCGATGACCTCCTCGGTGTCCTGTGGGGCCACGCGGTTGAGGTCCGCGATGCCGCCACGGACGAAGTCCTCCACCTGCAACGTGGAGAAGACCTCCTTGGCTTCGTCAGCGAGGTCGCGATAGACACCGTCAACGAGTTCAGTCAACTGCGGCATCGATCCCCTCACGAACGACGAGCCGTGACCCGAAGGCCACGGCTCGTATCGTACTACCCGGGTTGTGGCCCTAGACAGCAGGGGTGAGAACGGCCTTGTAGGCGCGGACACCCTGCGTGTTGAGGGCGGGACCCATCGCGGGGCTGCCGTCGAACGTGACGAGCGTGGTGCCCATCATGCCCTTCCAGCCCATGATGGCGCGCTGCGCGAGCGGGTCGGCGTGATCGCCACCGCGTCCGACGCGGTACGCCTCGATGGTCTGGAAGTCGCCGATGACGTACGCCTCCGGGCCGAAGGCGACGATCTCGTCGGTCGCGCCGTCGTTGATCCGGTTCGTCTCGATGAACCGGATGCCACGGAAGGTGCCGACCTCGCCGTTGAGGAGGTCGTTGGGGTTGGCGTACTTCTTCGTGTCCGTCCAGCCCAGTTCCCCGGTCTCCGTCATGATCGCCGCCGCCGTCTCCGGGGTGACGAACGCGTGGTAGGTCTGGTCGGGGAACTTCGGGACGTTCCGGCGGACCATGAGGGTCCGCAGGTCCACGATGCCCTTGGCGTAGCCCGTCTCGGTGAGGACGAGCGAGGGGGCGAGGTTGATCTGGGCGGCGAGGGTGACCTCGACGTAGTCAACCGCGTTCCACGCCAACTTCTCGCTGGCCTTGGAGTACAGGTCGAACGGCGAGAAAATCTCCGCGAGGTCGGTCATCGCCGTGGTCTTGCCCACCTGCGTGCCGCCGAACGCGAACGTGTCGAAGAGCAACTTCTCCGTCTCCGGGGGGATGCCCTCCAGCAGCGGGACCGCCGGTCCCAGATCGCTGAAGCCCGTGTACACGAACTGGTTCGTGCCCGGGACGTGGGTCGCGCGGAGGTACATATTGCCCTCCTGCGCGAAGACCGCTTCGGTGCGGAGGGTGTCGAGCGTGTTGCGCACGACGAGGGACGTGACGACCTTGGCGAAGTCGTCGTTGAGGCCATACGAGCCGTTGACCCCAAGGACCGTGCCGGGGAAGTGGGTGCCGGGAACGCCAGCACCCAGCGTGCCCTCGTTCGACGGGATGATCGGCTGGTTACCGGGTGCGACCTGATCGGTGCCACCGGCCTGATTGCCGCCGATGAATGCCATGTGACGGTTCTCCAGTTAGAAGGACTGGCCCTCTCGCGCTGCGGCTTGCACCTGAGGTGCGAGCCGACGCAGATCAGCGAGGAGTTCGTCCTTGGACTTCTCTGAGTTCGGCTTCGCGGTACCCGCACCGGGCAGTCCGGGCGCGGCACGACGGGCCATGTTGGGATCGATACGAGGAGCCACCTTCCCCACACCAGCGTCGAGACGGGCCTCAAGGGCCGCGATCTTCTCGACCGGCATGGTCGCGATGGACTCACCAAGCGTCTCGGCAGCCAACGGGTACTGGGCTTGGAGTTGTGCCGCCGCTCGGGCG
>Ga0173480_10000687_pt1 | contig 11689 bp, 7 predicted proteins | sample NitcycUS209509C1_FD_122622 | JGI IMG/M metagenome (GOLD analysis project Ga0173480, IMG submission 122622) | Soil microbial communities from Arlington Agricultural Research Station in Wisconsin, USA - Nitrogen cycling UWRJ-S209-509C-1 (version... | ecosystem: Environmental > Terrestrial > Soil >... | reverse complement strand
GGCAAACTGGTGGGGGTCTTCACGCAGCGTGATGCGAGCGTCGAGGAGCCGCAGAAGGACGACCTGTACGAGGTCGGCACCGCCAGTCACATCCACAAGATGTTCAAGCTGCCGGACGGCAGCCTCCGGCTCATCGTGCAGGGGCTGGCGCGGGTGACGCTCGATGAGGTCACGGAGACGCGGCCGTACCTGCGTGCACGCGTGCGTCAGGCCGTGGAGAACTTTGACGACAGCGACAACCTCGAGATCGATGCGCTGCTGCGCAACATCAAGACGAACTTCCAGCAGGTCGTGTCGCTGTCACCGCTGCTGTCGGACGATCTGCAGACGCTGGCCGCCAACATCACCGAGCCGGGGCGTCTGGCCGACTTCATCGCCTCGAGCCTGACGACGATTGCCACGCCGGTGAAGCAGGAGGTGCTCGAGACCCTGGATGTGCGGGCGCGGATGGATGCGCTGAACCGCATGCTCATCAAGGAGCTGGAGGTGCTCGAGCTCGGCTCCAAGATCCAGTCGCAGGTGCAGTCCGAGGTCGGCAAGAACCAGCGCGAGTATTTCCTGCGCGAGCAGATGAAGGCGATTCAGAAGGAGCTCGGCGAGGGCGACGACCAGACCAAGGACGTCGAGGAGCTGCAGCAGAAAATCGAGGCAGCGGGCATGCCGGAGGCGGTCAAGAAGGAAGCCATCAGAGAGCTCGATCGACTGTCGAAGATGCCGGTTGCCGCCGCCGAATACACGGTCTCGCGCACCTATCTCGACTGGCTCGTCACGCTGCCATGGCAGAAGCGGGCGGAGGAGGTCATCGACCTGCCGCGGACGAAGGCGACGCTCGATGCCGATCATTCAGGGCTGGAGAAGGCGAAGGATCGCATCCTCGAGTACCTGGCCGTCCGCAAGCTGAATCCGTTGCTGAAGGGCCCGATCCTCTGCTTCGTCGGTCCGCCCGGCGTCGGCAAGACGTCGCTGGCCCGATCGATTGCGCAGTCGCTCGGTCGCAAGTTCGTACGCGTGTCGCTCGGCGGCATGCGTGACGAGGCCGAGATCCGGGGCCATCGCCGCACCTACATCGGCGCCCTGCCCGGCCAGATCATTCAGGGATTGCGGCGCGCCGAGACGAAGAACCCGGTGTTCATCCTGGACGAGGTCGACAAGATCGGCTCGGACTTCCGCGGCGATCCCGCTTCGGCGCTGCTCGAAGTGCTGGACCCGGAGCAGAACAGCACGTTCCGCGATCACTATCTCGATGTTCCGTTCGATCTCTCGGAAGTCCTGTTCATCACCACAGCCAACGTGCTTGATCCCGTGGCGCCGGCGCTGCGTGATCGCATGGAAGTACTCGAGATTGCCGGCTACACCGAAGAGGAGAAGCTCGCGATCGCGCGCGATCACCTCGTGCAGAAGCAGATCGTCAATCACGGCATGACGTCGGAGCAGCTGGCGATCACCGACGATGCCCTCCGCGCCGTGATTCGCGGTTACACGCGCGAAGCTGGTGTCCGCAATCTCGAACGCGAGATCGGCGCTCTCTGCCGCAAGGCGGCCCGCCGCCGGGCCGAGGGCGACGAATCGGCGCTCACGATTACGCCGGCGGTGGTGATCGAGATGCTCGGGGCGCCCTCGTTCATGGACGAGGAGATGGAAGAGCGCACGAAGGAGCCTGGCGTGGCGATCGGGCTGGCATGGACGCCGGCGGGTGGCGATGTCCTCTTCATCGAAGCGTCGCGAATGGCGGGAACCAGCACGCTGACACTTACCGGCCAGCTCGGCGACGTCATGAAGGAGTCCGCGCGCGCGGCGCTCTCATGGTTCCGCGCCCACGCGGCGGCGTACGGCGCCGATCCCGAGTTCTTCAAGAACTCCGAGATACACCTGCACGTGCCGTCCGGCGCAATCCCGAAGGACGGTCCGTCCGCGGGCGTGACGATGGCCACGGCGCTGGCCTCGGAGCTGACGCGCCGCCCGGTTCGCGGCGACCTTGCGATGACGGGCGAGATCACGCTCTCCGGACGCGTGCTGCCGGTGGGCGGCATCAAGGAGAAGGTGCTGGCGGCGCGCCGCGTCGGAATCCGCGAGGTCATCCTGCCGCGGCAGAACGAGAAGAACGTGAACGAGGATCTCACGCCGGAGCTGCGCAAGGGTCTGACGATTCACTACGTCCAGAGCGTGGACGAAGTGCTGCTGCTGGCGCTGCTGCCGGCGACGAAAACGCCGGTCTCGAAGCGAAGCAGCCGGAAGGCGCAGCCGTCTTTGCAATAAAACTCGGGACTGGGGACTCGGGACTCGGGGCTCGGCTTGTCGCCGTAGCTGCGCAGCGCGAAGGTGGGTTGGACCCGGCGGCAGCTGCCGCTTCAGGTGGTTGCCGCACCCGTGAGCTGCGAGACGAGTCCACGGAGTTTCTCGTCCTGACGCGCCTGCGCCAAGGCCTGCAGCTGTCCGGCTTCCATCGGCGTCAGCGTCGTGGAGGGGATGGCGCCGAACGCCGCGGCCGCGGCCGCCATCCGCTGTGGCGCATCCGGTAGTGCATCAGGTCCTTCCAGCCTGAATCCTGCCGGCGCCAGCGGTCCGAACATCAGGGCACGCAACAGGTCGGGCCACTGCGTGAGATCGGGTTCGACCCCGGCGAGCCGCGCGAACATCACCGCCGCCACGTGCATCGGCACCGTCTGTGGGCCGCCTCGTCGAGCACGATACGCGGCGATGCCGGCCAGCATTTCCTCACGGCTGGGCATCGGCCGTACGCCGCTCCACACATACGCAATCCAGCGTGCGGACAGCTCCGCCACGGGAAAGAACGGTCCTACCTGATCGATGGCACCCTGGACGGCAAGTCCAGGCAGATCGGGATGGAACGTGAATGCGTGCAGGTCGAGGCAGTGATCGGCCACGTCCAGCGTCCGCCGGATGTCGTCGCTGAGAAACGGCAGGTCGAGGGTGAAGCCGGTGCCGAACACAATCGCGTCGAAGTCGTCCTGGCTGCCATCGGAGAAACGCACCGTCTGACCGTGTATGTCCTTCAGCCAGGGCTTGCACGTGATGCGGCCTTCAGCGACGAGCGGCAGGTAGTGCTGTGAGAGCGTGATACCGGCCTCGAACACGTTGTCCGCCGGCTTCGGCGCACCGAATTGTTCAGGACTTCCACTGGTCCGAACGATGAGCTCTTTGAATCCGCCTGCCGTGGCCGCAGGAGGAAACGCTTCTCCAGCCAGCGCCGCAAAGCGTGTAAACGCCCGGTGATCGGCGGGGACGCCGGCCAGCAGCTTCTGCAGAACATACCGCTGCCGTCGATTGGCACAGACAACGTGTGCGCCGAGCATCGCCAGGTCGCTGGCGATCTCGAGTGCGCTGATGCTGCAGCCGCACACGAGCACCCGCGCGCCGCGGAAGCGATCCGGATCCTTGTAGCCGAAGCTGTGCGTCACACCGAGCGCGCCGGTGAACCGGTCGAGGCCGTCCACAGCGGGGGTCTGCGGCTGGTGATGGCGCCCGTTGGCGACGACGACTTTCGAGAACACCGTTGTGTTCACCGTGTGGCCGTCGGTGCGGACGGTCAGCGACCATCCCTTGCCGTCCGGCGCGGCTGCCAGCCGCTCGACGCGTGAACGTACCCGGATGTGCGAGGCGAGATCGAACGTGTCGGCGTAGCGCTGGACGTACGCGCGCACCTCCTGGTTGGTGGGGTAGACGCTCGTGCCCTCGGGATATTCGAGGTCGCTGAACGCAGTCATCACGCGGCTGGTGTTCGTCCGCATGGCCGGCCAGACGCCACTGTGTGCGCCGGCGCCGTTCCATTGCCCACCGAGCGCCTCACTCTGCTCGAAGAGGACCGGCTCGAAGCCCTGCGCCTTGAGCCATCGCGCTGCCACGATCCCGGCGGGTCCGCCGCCGATGATGGCCACCTGATTCGACGCCGCAGTTGTCATGGGGGAACTCCTTCAGAATGGGGTCGGGAGTCATTTAAAGAGGACACGTCGCCTCCGAGGAGTACGGGTCCGCGACGTGTCCTCTTTAAATGACTCCCGACCCCATTTATCGCGCGAGCGTCAGTCCGGCAATCGTCTTGAGGTCGATGATCTCGCCGGCGGCAATCATGCGCGTCAATTCGTCGTTTGTGAACGCCTTCGCTTCGATATCCTCGTCCTCGTCCTGCTCGGCGTGCTCATCGTCTCGTGGTTGCCGCAGGCCGGTGGCGCGAAAGAAGTTCATCAGTTCATCACAGTAGCCCGGCGTCGGATAAAAGGCGCCGAGTGATTCCAGCGAGTCAGCGACGAGCCCAATCTCCTCGTGGCACTCCCTGAGCGCTGCCGCCTGAATGTCTTCCCCTGGCTTGAGGCTGCCCGCCGGAAGCTCCCACGCCCAGCGGCCGAGTGCATGGCGATACTGCCGTACCAGAATCACCGCGCCGCTCGCCGTGATCGGCACGATCACCACGGATCCCGGATGCCTGACGATCTCGGCGTTCAACGTCCCGCCCTTCGGCAGGGCAATCGTCTCGACCTGCACGGTGAAGATGCGCCCTTCGTAGACTTTGCGGATGGCCGTCGGGATGATTCGGTCGTTCATTGTCAATGCTCAATGCCCAATGCCCAAATACCCAAAGACGGGTGTGCGTTTGAGCACTGTGCCTTGAGCCTTGGGCATTGAGTTATTCATTCCATCCGGGAAGGTCGTCCAGCACGCCGAGGAGATCCGCCGGCAGCCGCGTCGTGAATTCCATCCGGCGTCCGTCGCGAGGATGGGTGAATGCGAGCCGCGCGGCATGCAGAAACGGGCGATCGAGTCGTTGCACGGCGCGGATGTCGCCTGGCACGCGCCGATGCACACCACCGTAGAGCGCGTCGCCCACAATCGGATGGCCGATCGCGCTGAGGTGCACGCGAATCTGATGGGTGCGCCCCGTGTGAATGGCGACCTGGCAGAGCGTCAGCCCCGGAAGATGTTTCGCGCGTGTGATCCGCGTCACGGCGTGCCGGGCATGCTTGGCGCGAGCCGACATCTTCTGCCGATGCGCCGGATCGCGGCCGATCGCCGCATCGATGCGGCGTCCCGCCTGGACGACGCCCCAGACGAGCGCAATGTATTCCTTCTCGACCTCGCGATCCTCGAACTGCCGTGCCAGTTCCTGATGGGCGGAGTCGTTCTTCGCGATGACCATCACACCTGACGTGCCGCGATCGAGGCGATGCACGATCCCGGGCCGGCGCTCGCCACCAATTCCGCTCAGGTCCGGAATGTGATGGAGCAAGGCGTTCACCAGGGTTCCGGAGGAGTGACCTGCGCCGGGATGGACGACCATGCCGGCGGGTTTATCGAGCACGGCAAGGTCCTCATCCTGGTAGAGGATAGGGAGTGGCAACGCCTCGGCGACGTCCTCCGACGGCACGACGTCGGCAATGGTGACCGTCACGCGGTCGCCGTCCGAGACCGTGAGGTTGGCCTTGACCTCTCGAAGACGGCTGGAGCGCGACGTGCTTCCCTCGGTCGCGGCAATCTGCACCTGGCCGTCGCCAATCAGCTTCTGGATCTGCGAACGCGAATGACCAGCGAGCACGGCAACCAGAAACCGGTCGAGCCGCTGACCATCGAACTCCGGCGTAACAGTGAATTCAACCACGGGACGACTTCACGGACGAGGCCACGACGGCGCCGCGTGCAGGCTCCGAACGCCGGAGCATCAGGCCGCCGCACGCTTGGCACGCACACCCTGACTCGGGATCGGCGGCGTCGTGCGGGCGAGGTAGACCAGCATGGCCAGACTCAGCGGACCCAGAATGAGCGAAATGAACTGTGATGTCGAGAAGCCGAGCACCATGCCTCTGGGGTCGCCGCGATAAAACTCGATGATGAAGCGCGAGATGGCGTAGAGCACCATGAACAGCCAGAACGTGCGGCCGGCAAACGCGCGTCCACGACGTTCCGTCGCCAGCAGGAACCCGAGAATCAGCAGCTCCGCGCCGGCTTCGTATAGCTGCGTCGGGTGCAGGGGAATGCCCAGCGGCGTGCCCACGTTGGCCGCCAGTGGATTGTGGAACGTGATGCCCCACGGAAGGCCGGTCGGCTTGCCGTAACAGCAGCCCGCGGCAAGGCAGCCCAGACGCCCGGTAACATGGCCAAGCGCGATGGCGGGTGCAAACACGTCGCACGTCCGCCAGAACGGCATGCGGTGCCTGGAGATGTACCAGAAGGCCACCAGCACGGCGAGGATGAGCCCGCCGTAAAACACGCCGCCCGAGCGCAGCAGCGAGAGAAACGCCTCCCCCGAGCCAAGGTACTGATCTGGCTCGACGATCACCAGCAGCAGCTTCGCGCCGACCAGCGCGGCAATGATGATGTAGATGCCGAGGTCCAGCACCTGGCTGGCGTTGAGTCCGAAATGCTTCGCGCGCCACATCGCCAGCCGCAGGCCGATGAGATACGACACCGCCAGCAGCACGCCGTAGGAATAGACCGGCCACGATCCGACGTTAAACAGTTCTGGATACACGGGCTCGTCCTGCTCCAAGCAAATCGAGAATCATGAACACCACGCCGAGGCTGATCGACGCATCGGCGACGTTGAACGCCCAGAAGTGCCAGTCGTTCCAGTAGAAGTCCACAAAGTCGAGCACGTAGCCGTACGCCACCCTGTCGATGAGATTGCCAGCCGCACCGGCGACGACGAACGTGAGGCCGACGCGGCTCAGGCGCTGCGAGGCATCGAGCGTCGCTGCGTAGAGCGCGAGTCCGGCCAGTGCCGCCGTCGCGACGAGCGGAATGACGACGGGCTTATACGGGAAGTCTATGGCATTCAGCATGCCGAATGCGGCGCCGGTATTGTGCACTCGCGTCAGGTCGAGCAGCCCGGGGATCACTTCAATGCTGTTTGCGTAGGACAGCCGCGCCCGGACCAGCATCTTCACCAGCTGATCGAGGGCGACGAGGGCGACGACCGTGACCGCCTGAATCGCGCGGACGGCCCCTGTCATGCGAGCGACTGCCGAGCGCTGCGGAGCGCATCGACGCACCGGCTGCAGATGCCGGCCCATTCGGCCTCGGCGCTGACATCCGGCACCATCCGCCAGCAACGCTCGCACTTCACGCCCGGAGCGCGCTCGACGACCACGCTCACCGTGTCGAGGCCGTCCGTCGCGCCGGAGTGCAGGGCGACGTCGGACACGATGAAGAGCATCGGCAGCTCGGCGCGATGCCGTTCGAGGATGGCGGCGATCGGCCCGCTGGCGGTGACGGTGACCCGCGCGCCAAGCGACGTGCCGATCTCCTTCGACTTGCGTTTCGCTTCGAGCGCGGCGTTCACGTCGGCTCGCACGGCCAACAGGCGTTCCCATGTGCCCAGCAGGTCGCGGTCCACAAGGTGCCCGGCGTCAACGAACTCGGCCAGATGAACAGACTCGCCGCGCTCGCCGGGCAGGTTCTTCCACAATTCTTCGGCGGTGACCGGGAGAATCGGCGCCAGGAGACGCGCCAGTCCGTCGCAGATCCGGAACATGACCGTCTGCGTGGAGCGTCGCGCGTGCGACGCCGGGGCGAACGTATACATCCGATCTTTGGTCACGTCGACGTAGAACGCGCTCAAATCCACCGTCGCGAGGGCGTTGAGTGCCTGCGTGACCTTCGCGAAGTCGTACGAATCGTACGCCGCTCGCGCGCGACCCGCTGCCTCCGCGTATCGGGCCAGCGCGAAGCGATCGACGTCGTCCAGGTTCTCGACCGGCACCATGTCGGTGGCAGGGTTGAAGTCGTAGAGGTTCGCGACCAGGATGCGGCAGGTATTCCGCAGCTTGCGGTAGACGTCCACGACGCGGGTCAGGATTTCCTTGCTGACGCGCAGTTCCTCGGTGAATTCCGTCGAGGCGACCCACAGGCGGATGATCTCGGCGCCGCTCTCGTTGATCACGTCCTGCGGCGCGATCACGTTGCCGACCGACTTGGACATCTTTCGTCCTTCCATGTCGATCAGAAAGCCGTGGGTGAGCACCTCACGATACGGCGGTCGGCCGCGGGTGGCGAGCGCGACCAGGAGTGAGCTCTGGAACCAGCCGCGATGCTGGTCGCTGCCTTCGAGATACATGTCAGCGGGCCACGCCAGCTCGGGTGAGCGGGCCAGCACCGCTTCATGGCTCGAGCCCGAGTCGAACCAGACGTCGAGAATGTCGCGTTCGCGCTCGAACTCCGCGCCGCCGCAGGCCGGGCAGCGCAATCCCTCCGGGAGAAATTCCTCGATCGGCCGTTCGTACCAGGCGTCGGCGTTGTAGCGCTCGAAGACGCCCGCCGCCTTCTCGATGATTCCGGTCGTGAGCACGGCCTCGCCGCACGTCAGACAGTCGAACGCCGGGATGGGCACACCCCAGGCGCGCTGACGCGAAATGCACCAGTCGGGCCGGTTGTTGACCATGTTGAAGATGCGGTCGTGTCCCCAGTTCGGGATCCATTTGACCTCATCGTCAATCGCGTGCAGCGCCGCGTCGCGGAGCGTCCTCAACTGGCCGTCGGCGCCGGTGATGGCGGCTTCGCCATCCATGCGGACGAACCACTGTGAGGTGGCGAGGAAGATCACCGGGTTGTGACAGCGCCAGCAGTGCGGGTACTGGTGCTCGAACGTCTCCCGGTGCCACAGGCGGCCGCGCTCATGCAGCGCTTCCTCCACCTTGGGGTTGGCGTCGAAGACACGCTGCCCCCCGAACAGCTCGACGGTCTCGAGGAAGTGTCCGCCTGGCCCGACCGGCGCGTAGATCTCGAGGCCGTATTTCTTGCCGGTGAGGAAGTCGTCCGCACCATGTCCGGGTGCGGTGTGCACGGCGCCGGTGCCCTGCTCGAGCGTGACGTAGGTTCCCAGCACGCCAACGGAATCGCGCGCGTAAAGCGGGTGGCGGAAACGGATGCCTTCGAGCGTCTCGCCGGCGACCTTCGCCAGTGGCTGCCCGAACGGCTTGCCGACAGAGGTGGACACACGTTCAACCAGCCCCTCCGCCACGATCACGGCGCGGCCTTCCACTTCGTACGCGCCGTAGCTCAGCTCCGGATGGAAGGCGATGGCCAGGTTCGATGGAATGGTCCAGGGCGTCGTCGTCCAGATCAGGACGGAGACGCTGCGTCCGGCGAGCGACGGAATGCGTCGACCGATTTCGGCGGCGCTCTCGGGTGCGAGCGGAAACTCGACGTAGATCGACGGCGAGGAATGGCTGTCGTACTCGACTTCGGCTTCGGCCAGTGCGGTGCGGCAATGAATGCACCAGTGCACCGGCTTCTTGCCCTTGTAGACGAGGCCGCGCTCGACGAACTTGCCGAGAGAGCGGGCGATGTCCGCCTGGTACTGGGGATTCATCGTCAGGTAGTAGTCGTCCCACGCCCCGAAGATCATCAGCCGCTTGAACTCGCGGGTCATGACGTCGATGAACCGGCCGGCGTATTCGCGGCAGGCGCGTCGGATGTCGGCGATCGACATCTCGCGCTTGCGCGCGCCCAGCTCGCGATCCACCTTCAGTTCGATCGGAAGCCCGTGGCAGTCGTAGCCCGGTGTGTAGGGCACGTCGAAGCCGGCCATCGTCTTCGACTTGATGACGATGTCCTTCAGCACTTTGTTGAGCGCGGTGCCGAGATGGATCTGCCCGTTCGCGTATGGCGGACCGTCGTGGAAGACGAACCTGGGGGCTCCGTGACGCGCGCTGCGCAGCTTGCCGTAGAGGTCCATTGCCTCCCATCGTTCGAGTGCGGCAGGCTCAGCCGTTTGTAGATTGGCCTTCATCGGGAAACCCGTGCGCGGCAGGTTTACCGTGTCTTTCCATTCGGGCATTCAGAGGCTCGCTGTTATTCCGTTCGTGCTGCTGGGTTTGTGCGGCGGGCCGGTCGCAACGGCTCGGCCAGCGGCTGGAGTGCGGGTGACGTAGGCCGGGGCCTTTCGGCCCTGGCGCCAAAGCCGTTCGGCCCGGCGATCGGGCCCCGGCTCGGCAGGCGCAAACCGGCCCGGCAATTGTACATCTGTGGCGCGCCCTATAATCGCTGGATGTCCATCGCCGAACCGCCCGTCTCGGCGCACGCCGCCGTCCACGAACAGGTGCTGGACAACGGCCTGCGCGTGCTCATCCAGCCTGTGCACACCGCGCCGCTCGCGTCGGTCTGGTGCTGGTACCGCGTGGGCTCGAAGGACGAAACGCCCGGCCTCTCGGGAATCTCCCACTGGGTCGAGCACATGAACTTCAAGGGCACGACCAACATTCTGCGCGACAAGGTCAAGGGCATCATCGAGAAGTTCGGCGGCTACTGGAACGGCTATACCTGGATCGACCAGACCACCTACACCGAAACCGCCACGCGCGACGCGCTCGATCACATGCTGTTCATCGAGGCTGAGCGCATGACGAACGGCCTGTACGACCCTGCGGACTGCGAATCGGAGCGGACGGTCATCATCTCGGAGCTTCAGGGCGGCGAGAACGATCCCGACACGCTGCTGGACCAGGAATTGACCGTAACCGCTCTCAAGGCACACCCCTATCGCATCCCGACGATCGGCTGGCTGTCCGACCTCGAGACGATGAATCGAGACGACCTGTACGGCTATTACCGGCGCCACTACGTTCCGAACAACGCGACGGTCGTCGTGGTCGGCGACGTCGACCCGGATGAGGTGATGCGAAGCGTAGCCCGCCACTTCGGGCCCGCGGTGCCGGGCACGGTCGGAACGCGCGTGTATACGAAAGAGCCGCCGCAGCTGGGCGAACGTCGGCTGAAGATCACGAAGGAGGGCACCACCGCCTATCTGAAGCTGGGCGTCCATGCCCCGGCCGCATCAGACGATGAGTTTTTTGCAATGCTGCTGCTGGATGCCGTGCTGACAGGCGCCAAAGGCGTCAACCTTTGGTCGAGCTTTCGCACGCCACCGCCGCAGCGCAGCGCCCGTCTCTATCACGCGCTCGTCAACAAGGGGCTGGCATCGTCGGTCGTTGGCGGACTGGTTCCGACCGAGGCGCCGTTTCTTTACACCATCTCGTTGACCGCCACGGAGGGGACGCCGCTCGCCGCGCTCGAAGAAGCGCTGACGTTGGAAGTCGAGCGCGTGCGAACTGGAGGGGTGACGGCCCACGAGCTGCAGAAAGCGAAGAACCAACTCCGTGCCCGCATGGTCTTCGAGAACGACAGCATTTCGAACCTGGCGCATCAGCTGGGGTTCTTTGCGACCATTGGCACGTGGCAGGACTACGTCCGGATTCCGGCGCGCATCGAGGCCGTGACTCTCGAGCAGGTGGCGGCCGTCGCGGCTGCTCGGTTCGACGCGTGCAACCGGACCGTCGGCTGGTTCGAACCGCAGGCATCGTAGGCCGGTTCTTGTGGGCCGGGGCTTTAGCCCCGGCATGGTGGGCGAATGAGTTTCGACCAGTCTGAGATTGCGGCTCCCGTCACGCGTGGTCTCGAGCCCGTGCGCCGCGTGCTCGAAAACGGCGCCACGATCATTGCCAAGGAGTCGCGGGCGACGCCGGCGGTGACTGTTCATGCGTCGCTGCGGGCCGGCACCGTGTACGACCCGCCAGCCATTGCCGGTCTGTCGCACTTTGTCTCCCGCACGGTGGATCGGGGAACAGCGGGACGGAGTGCGGACGATATCGCTGAACTGCTCGACTCGCGCGGCGTCTCGTTGACAGTGATGGTGAACCGTCACGCGATGTCGCTCGTCAGCACCTGTCTTGTCGAGGACTAT
>Ga0173480_10000684_pt1 | contig 11698 bp, 10 predicted proteins | sample NitcycUS209509C1_FD_122622 | JGI IMG/M metagenome (GOLD analysis project Ga0173480, IMG submission 122622) | Soil microbial communities from Arlington Agricultural Research Station in Wisconsin, USA - Nitrogen cycling UWRJ-S209-509C-1 (version... | ecosystem: Environmental > Terrestrial > Soil... | reverse complement strand
GCAGCGAGCCGCCTAGGCCGCCGCCCGGGCGCTGCGGTACTCCTCGAGCAGACGGGCGACGTTGCCGGTGATCGAGTGGAGCGACGGCGACCAGCCGATGGCCAGGGCGCGGGGGCTTCGCACCACCTGGTCGAGCGTCAGCGCATCGGCGTAGGGACCCGGCTTCTGCCGCGCCTCGGTGAGCGGCACGTGCCGGACGTCGGGCCGGGTGCGCGCGTGCCGGGCGATGGCCTCCACGATGTCGTCGACGCGCTCGTCGGCGTGGTCCGTGGCGTGGAACACACCCTCGGCGTCGGGATGCAACGCCAGCCGCACATAGAGGTCGGCCAGGTCGCGGTCGTAGATCGACGGCCAGCGGTTCGACCCGTCGCCGACCACGCGCATCAGGCCGTCGGCGGCCGCCTGCAGCAGGTCGGCGATGGCGCCCTGGGCGCCGCCGTAGACGATTCCCGGCCGCACGATGAGGGCCCGGGCCCCGGAGTGCTTCGCGGCGTCGAGCACCGCGGCCTCGTGCGCGGGACGCCACGAGACGAGCCCCGGCGGGCTGGGCGTCGCATCCTCCGCCACCGGACTGTCGGCGTTGCCGAGCACGCTGGCCGACGAGGTGTAGATGACGGTGACGCGGCGGCCGGCGGCGGTGACGCGCGCGGCCACGTCCATCAGCGCCTCCACAGCGACGCGATCGACCGAGGCGCCGCGCGCCGACGACTCGAACGCCGCGTGCACGAGCGTGTCGCACGCCGCCGCAGCGGTCACGTAGGACGCGGGGTTGGAGAGGTCGCCGACGATGGGCTCGACGCCGGGCCGTGACGGATTGTCAGGCGAGCTGCTCGAGTGGCGGACGAGCGCGGTGACACGATGCCCGGCACGAACGAACGCGTCGAGCACCGCGGAACCGACGTAACCAGTAGCGCCGGTGAGGAAGACTCGCATGGGGATGAGCGACAGATTGTAGTGGATCGCACCCGGATCGGATCGATCGAATCGCACAAAGCCCACGAAGCGGGCTAAGTGCCGCATCGAAGATAATTTGGAGGTGCGGCGCGAGACGCTGATCGACTTTTTTTCCGACGTTGTCCGCCTCCGCGGCGAGTTTCTCGTCTTCGACGACGGCTACCGGCACCGCTCGCATTCATACGAAGATGTCGGACGGGCGGCCCGCGGCTTCGCGGCGCGACTCGCACGCGCGGGCCTGACGAAGACCGACAAGGTAGTCGTGTGGGGCGAGAACCGTCCCGAGTGGGTGGTCGCCTACTGGGGCTGCCTGCTCGCCGGCGTGATCGTCGTGCCCATCGACTACCGGTCGGCGCCGGCCTTCGTCGCACGCGTCCGCGCAATGGTCGAGGCACCGATCATTCTGGTCGGCGACGATGTGCCTGCCCTCCCCGCGGATCTCGATCTCGGCGCTGCACAGATCTGGAGACTCGCCGACCTCGATTGGAGCGCCGACGGGCCGATGCCGCCCGCGTCGATCACACGCGACGACGTCATCCAGATCATCTTTACGTCGGGCGCAACGGCCGATCCCAAGGGCGTCGTCATCCGGCATCGCAACGTGCTCGCCAACGTCGTGCCGGTGGAGCGCGAGGTGGCGAAGTACCGAAAGTACGCCTGGCCGTTCCTGCCACTGCGGTTCGTCAATCTCCTGCCGCTCAGCCATATGTTCGGGCAGTCGATGGCCTCGAACGTCCCGCCCATGGTCAATGGCACCGTCATCTTCACCCGCAGCCTGAACCCGCACGACGTCCTGCGGCTGATCAAGGGCCGCCGGGTCTCGGTGCTCGTGTGCGTGCCGAAGATCCTCGACGTGCTTCGGGACTACGTGGTCCGGCAGATGCCGGAGGCGGCCCAGGCGCCGCCGCCAGGCACATCCATTCCGGCCCGGTGGTGGCGCTACCGCCGCGTCCACCGCGCCTTTGGCCTCAAATTCTGGGCATTTGTCGTGGGTGCGGCTCCCCTGCCGCCCGAGCTCGAGGAGTTCTGGCGGCGCATGGGGTTCGCCGTGGTCCAGGGCTACGGGCTCACCGAAACGGCCCCGATCGTCACTCTCAACCACCCGTTCAAGACCAGCAAGGGCTCGGTTGGAACGCCGATCGCGGGCGTGGATATCCAGATTGCCGAAGACGGCGAAATCCTCGTGCGCGGAGAGAACGTCACCAGCGGGTATTACGGCGACGCCGGCGGCGCGGTGGCGGCCGACGGCTGGCTGCACACCGGTGACATCGGCGATCGCGACGCGCAGGGGCGGCTGTTCATCAAGGGCCGCAAGAAGGAAATGATCGTCACGCCGGAAGGCCTCAACGTCTTTCCGGAGGACGTGGAGCGCGTGCTCGATGCGCTGCCCGGCGTGCGCGAGTCGGCGGTGGTCGGGGTGACCGAGGGTGCGCAGGAGCGCGTGCACGCGGTGCTGCGGCTCGACCCCGGCACCGACCTGGACGCGATCGTGCGCGCGGCCAACACGGCGCTCGACGATCACCAGCGGGTCCGTACCGCGTCGGTCTGGGCCGACGGCGACCTGCCGCGCACCGAAGGCACGCGCAAGCTCAAACGCGCCGCGATCCGCGAGTGGGTGCGATCCGGGCAGCGCCCGGTGACGGCGAGCGGCGGGCACACCGTCGAAGCACTGCTCGAGCGTTTCAGCCACGGCCGCCAGGTGTCGGAGACGACGACGATCGAGGAACTGGGACTGAGCTCGCTCGAACGGGTCGAGCTGATGGTCGCCCTCGAGGATCGGTTTCAGTCGCGCGTGGACGAATCGCGGTTCGCGCAGGCGGCGAGCGTCGCCGATCTCAAGTCGTTGCTCACGGCGCCGGGCCCGGACGCCGAGCCGGTCGACGATCCGGTGGACTTCCCCACGTGGAACCGCACGTGGCCGGTGTCGCTGGTGCGGCGGCTGTCACAGGCGACGTGGATCCTGCCGCTGGCACGCGTGTTCGCTCACACCCGCGTCGAAGGCCAGGAGCACCTGCGCGCGATTCGCGGGCCCGTGGTCTTCGCCTCCAATCACCAGAGCCACTTCGACGTGCCGGCGATCCTGTCGGCGCTGCCCGGGCGGCTGCGGGCGCGGGTCGCGCCGGCGATGGCCAAGGAGTTCTTCAAGGCCCACTTCTTCCCAGCCGGGTTCTCGCGGCGGGAGCGGCTCTCGAACTCGCTCAACTATTACCTGGCCGCCTTCTTCTTCAACGCGTTTCCGCTGCCGCAGCGCGAGGCGGGCGCCCGCCAGACACTGCAGTACATCGGCGAGCTCTCGGGCCGGGGCTGGTCCGTTCTGATCTTTCCCGAGGGGGTGCGCTCGCGGTCGGGCGAGATCAAGCCGTTCCGCGGCGGCATCGGCATGATCGGTGCCCGGCTCGACATCCCGGTCATCCCGGTCCGGCTCGACGGGATCGACCGGATCCTGCCCACGGGCTCGTCGTTTGCCCGGCCGGCCCGCGTGCGGGTTGCCTTCGGGGCGCCGCTCACGCTGCACGGTGACGACTACTCAGCGCTCGCGAAGCAGGTCGAGGACGCGGTCCGCTCTCTGTGAGCGATCACAACCCACACAAAATGCAAGGTTTGCAGGAAACAAGCCAGTGTGGCACACTCATTGCTAAATGCGGCTGGCCAATAGAGGGGCCGGCTCAAGGGGGCCCAGGACGCGCCACCCCCGAAAGGATTCGCTGATTGAGCAAGGACGATCTGATCGACATGCAGGGAACCGTGGTCGCCGTGCACTCGGGCGGCCTGTATCGCGTGCAGTGCGACGCCGGTCACGAAGTGCTGGCGCAGCTGAGCGGCCGGATGCGGCGCTTCCGTATCAAAGTAGTCCCCGGTGATCGCGTGACCGTCGGCGTGTCGCCGTACGACCCCGTTCGCGGCATCATCACCTTCCGCGCTCGTTAGTCCGTTTTGAGCACTCACACCACGTCCTCTCCAGACAAGCGGCGCCGCCGCCGCGGACCCGCACGCCGGGGTGGCGCACCAGCCGCACGAGCGCCCGAGCCGGCAGTGCTGGCGTATGAGCTGTCGGAGTTCGACCCGGCGCCCATTCCCTACGACGCCCTGTCGCTCGACAACCGCCTGCTGAGCGGCATCAAGGATCTCGGCTGGTCGGAAACGCGCTCGGTGCAGAGCGGCGTGATCCCGATCGCCCTCAAGGGCGACGACGTCATCGCCTGTGCCGAAACCGGCACCGGCAAGACCGCGGCCTTCCTCGTGCCGATCATCCAGCGCTTCCTCACCGAGCCGCCGCCGCAGCCGCCGCGCACGCGCGCGCTCGTGCTGGCGCCCACCCGGGAACTGGCGGTGCAGATCGAGGATCAGGTCCAGGGCCTCACCTACCACACCACCATATCGAGCATCGCGGTGTACGGCGGCGTGCCGATGGACACCCAGGAACGCGCGCTCAAGGCCAACGTCGACATGGTCGTGGCCACGCCCGGCCGGCTGATGGATCACATGCGGCACGACTCGCCGAACTTCACCGGGCTCGAGATCCTGGTGCTCGACGAGGCGGACCGCATGCTCGACATGGGCTTCTGGCCCGACGTCCAGCGCATCCTCAGCCAGCTCCCCGCCAGGCGGCAGACGCTGCTCTTCTCGGCGACGATGCCGGGCGAGGTGCTGAAGCTGACGCAGGAGTTCCTGCACGACCCGAAATACGTGCAGGTGGGACGGCGTGGCGGCCCCGCACAGACGATCACACACGCCATCCAGGAAGTGGCCGGGGCCGAGAAGACCAAGTGGCTCGCCGACTGGCTGCGCCGCGAAGCGGCCGGGCCCGTGCTGGTGTTCTGCCGCACCAAGATCGGCGCCGACCGGCTGGCCACGCGGCTGAGCAGCATGGGCATCCGCGCCGCGGCGCTACACGCCGATCGCACGCAGCAGCAGCGCATGGCGGCGGTGGAAGGGTTTCGCACCGGCACCTATCCCGTGCTGGTGGCCACCGACGTGGCCGCGCGCGGTCTCGACATCGAAGGCATCGCGCACGTGGTCAATTTCGAGGTGCCGGACACGCCAGAAGCGTACGTGCACCGGGTGGGCCGGACCGGCCGAGCCGAATCAACTGGAAGCGCCCTCACGCTGGTGGCGCCCGAGGAAATACGCGCCCTGAAAGCGCTGGAGAAAGCCGTCGGTGTCCGACTTCAATAACGATCCGTTGACTCCACCCGGCGGTGGCGACACCGCCACGGCTGAAACTGCCGTGGCGCCGGCCGCAACGCCCGCGGAAGCGCCGCTGTCACCGGCGCTTGCCCGCTTCCGATCGTGCCGCTGGCAGCAGCCGGCCGAAAACGGCAGCGCCGAGTTCTGCACGCACCGCGAGGTGAAACCGTACGCGGGTACTGCCGGCTTCGATGCCGACGCCTGGTGCGGCGACTGCCAGCACTACAAGCTGCGCCGCGCGCCGAAGAAGCGCACCCCCGCCACCGACGACTGGGGCTACTGATTCTCGAAGGCTCACGGCTCAGGGCTCACGGCTCGTAAAGAACCGTGACTGGCCTTGAGCCACCTTGCTTGAGCCTTGAGCCTTGAGTCCTGAGCCTTCAGGCCTCAGGATCTGAAAATTCTTTCGCCAGGTGGACCCACTCGCCGACGGGGGCGAGCTGCTGGTAGGCGCGCCAGTGCAGCCGCGCCTCCTGCGACCGGCCGTTCTTTTCCAGCGTCACCGCCAGATAGAAGTGCGCTTCGGCATAGGTGGGATTGAGCCGCAGCGCCTCGCGGTAGCACGCCTGCGCCTCGATGTAGCGCGCCAGGTCGTGGAAGATGTTGCCGAGATTGAAGTGCGCCTCGAAGACGTCGGGCTCGAGCGCGATGGCGCGCTCGTAGAGCGCCTGCGCCTCGACGACGTCGTCGCGGGAGTAGTGAAGGTTGGCGAGGTTGATCAGCGCCGGTACCAGGTAGGGGTCGATCTCGAGCGCCCGCCGGTAGGCGCGCAACGCCGGCACGGTGTTCTCCGGATCGCCGTCGTCGAGCAGCGACGCCTCCTGGAAGTAGCGCTCGGCCGACGAGGGCTCCTCCGGCGGCACCGCCTCCATCAGCGCGGCCATCGGCGGCGGCAGCTTGCGCGTGAGCCGCAGCACCTTGGCCACCGGCGCGTCGATGCGGAAGTCGAACGCGAGCTGCCCGCTTTGCAGCGCCAGCAGATTGCGCAGCACGGACCGGAATGCGACGCCTTCGGCCAGCTCCGCGTCGGCCTGTCGCAGGAGCGCGAGATCCTGGAAGGCGTACTGCGTGTCGCCGCCGCTACGCAGCGGGCGGATGAGCCCCCACTTCGCCATGTAGCGAAGATGATCGTCGCGCAGGAAGCGATAGCGCTCGAGGACGTTGCGCTTGGAGACCGCTGATCCGCTGGTCATCACGCAAGGTTCACTATAATCCAGCCCAGATGATTCTGGCGGGGGATGTAGGCGGCACCAAGACACTGCTCGGCGTCTTCGAGCGCGCAGATCCGAGGCCCGCACACGTCCACCTCTTCCGATACTCCACCACCGCGTTCGCGTCGTTCGCGGGTCTGCTCGCCGCATTCGTGCGCGATCTCGGCAGTCCGCCGCGTTTCGAGGCGGTGGCGCTCGGCGTCGCCGGGCCGGTCGTGGGGCGGGTCGCGCGCCTCACCAATCACACCTGGGCGGTCGATGCCGACGAGATCGCGTCGTGGGCCGGCGCACCGACGGCGCTGCTCAACGATCTGGAGGCGATGGCGTACAGCCTCGACGTGCTCGCTCCCGACGAACAGCTGGTCGTGCAGGCCGGCCAGCCCCAGGCCGACGGCCATGCAGCGCTCGTGGCTGCGGGCACCGGCCTCGGTGAGGCAGCGCTGCACCGCGTGGGCGGACGCCTCGTGCCCGCGCCGTCCGAAGCCGGCCACGCCGACTTCGCGGCGCGGTCGGAGCAGGAGTGGGCCCTGGCGCAGATGCTGACCGCGCGCTACGGCCGCGCCACTGTGGAGCACGTGCTCAGTGGTCCCGGCCTGGTCAACCTGCACCGCTTCACCCACGACGGCCAGAGCTGTCCGGCCGTGGACGGCGTGGACGCGGCGCACCATCCGGCCGCCGTCACGACCGCCGCGCTCGAGGGCCGCTGCGGGCGCTGCGTCGAGGCGTTGCGCCTCTTCGTGTCGATCTACGGGTCCGAGGCCGGGAACCTCGCCTTGCGCACTTTGGCAACCGCCGGTCTCTACGTCGGCGGCGGCATCGTGCGCCACATCCTGCCGGCCATTCTGCGCAACACCACCTTCATCGACGCGTTCCTCTCGAAGGCACCGATGGACGGCCTGCTGCAGCGCATTCCGGTACGGCTCATCCTCAACGCGGAGACCGGAATCCTTGGGGCGGCCGTGCACGCCCAGAGTCTCTCGCGGGGATGACTTTTGGGTCCTTTCCGCGTGACTGATGATGCCCAGTGCGGCGGCTCAGCCTCGATAATCGCGCCGATTCCGGCTTGGTTTCGCGGTGGCTTCGCGACCAGCCGCGTGGCACTGAACGTGCGGATAGTACGGCCGTGCGACACACCAACCAGGCCCCTCTCGTTCTTGCGATCTTCATCCTCACGCAGGTGCTCGACGGAACGCTCACCTATTGGGGCGTGAACAAGTTCGGCCTCGAGGTCGAGTCGAACACCTGGCTGGTGTCGCTCATGCACGCGATGGGGCCCGGCCTGGCACTGTTCGCGGCCAAGGCGCTTGCGGTGGGCTGCGGCATGGTCCTCTTCGCGACGACGTCGTTCCGGGTGCTGGCGGTGGCCACCGGCTGGTGCCTCGGGTTCGCCGTCGTGCCCTGGCTGGTGCTCCTCACCGCCTTCGGCAACGTCTAGAGACGGCTCAGGGCTCAGTCAGGCGGCTGGGCGTGTGTCTCTGAACCACGAAGATCCCGGCGCAGTGAACACGAGAAAGAAGCTGCCCGCGTCGGCGACGAACGACACCGCCTCGAGGGCGACTTCGACAGCTGGCCTCTCCACGGTCCCCCACGACGCCAGGAATTCCGCAAACGACACCGCGACCAGAATCACGTAGAGCATCCGGGCCCAGTTTCGACCGCGCCACAGCCCGACGCTCAGCACGGCGGTAACGGCAAGCATCACGAGCGCCGCGAGAATCAACGTCACCCGGGACTGGGCAGTCTGCGAGAAGCTCGCGAAAAATCCGCAGGTGGTCGAGACCCACAACAGAGCGATCGCCTGCGCGATCTGGTGCGGCCGTATGCCGAGCCGGCGCGAGGGGCCAGCGTCGCCAAGGTCGGCGTTGGGGGGGCTATACGGATTGTCCGTCGTCACGGCGCGTAACGCTCGCGGGCGCGCTCCTGCGCCTTCCGGGCTTCTTCCTCGCGGTTGCGCGGCGGTGCGTTGGTCGTGAACGAGCGCACGAGTCGCTCGGCAGCGGCGGTGACTTCCTCCACGGCTTGATTGAACGCCGCCTCGTTGGCGCGTGACGGCTTCGTGGATCCGCTCAGCTTGCGGACGAACTGGAGCGCGGAGGCGCGGATCTCGTCGTCGGTGGCCGGCGGTTCGAAGTTCGCGAGGGTGCGGATGTTGCGACACATGGGATTCTCTCCCGCCTGCCAGGCGGGGCTGAAGCCCCCGCCCTACGAGCTAGCTGGCCACCGTGCTACACGTGCGGGAGATCCACTGTTTGCAGCAGATGGTCGAGCCACTGGTTCGAAAGCTTCTCCTGCACGGTGTTCTGGCGCAGGCGCGCGTTGAGGTTCGGGAAGTCCACCCGGTCCATCTCCTGGTCCTGGTTGAAGCACGAGAAGATGAACTCCTCGCGGCCCGTGACCGGGTCGACGTGCTTCTGCAGGCACTGCGCGCACACTTCCTTCATCATGCACTGCATCGGCGAGTTGATGCTGGCGATGGCGATGTGGTCGGGCCGCAGGTGCGGCGCCAGCACGCCGTGCCGGGCGGCCTTCACCGCCGCCATCATGCGATCGCTCCCGATTGCGATGATGCGTGACACGGTGCTGATCGGCACCAGCGGCGTGCCGAGCTCGCCGTTGGCGTAGGCCACCATCGCCTGGACGATGTTGCCGCGGAAGTGCGAATCCTGCGGCCGCCCGGGCCCGATCTCGGCTCCGACGTCGGTGCTCCAGACGACCTGATCGGTGGACGCCTCGATCTCCTCGCGCTTGTAGAGGTCCTCGCCCTTCTTGTAGCCGGCGAAGTAGATGACCCTGTTGCCCTGATCCTTGAGCGCCTTGGCGATCGAGAACAGCACCGCGTTGCCGAGCCCGCCGCCGGCGAGCAGCACCGCTTCGCCGTGCGGGATCTCGGTGGGCGTGCCCGTCGGGCCCATCACCACCACCGGCTCTCCCGGCGTGAGGTAGGCAATCAGGCGGCTCGACACGCCCATCTCGAGCGCGATCATCGAGAGCAGGCCTTGTTCCTTGTCCACCCACGCGCCGGTGAGCGCGATGCCCTCCATCAGCAGCGGCGGTTCTCCTGGCGCCTTGGCGCGGGCGGCCAGCGCCTCGAAGTTCTGCAGGCGGTAGAACTGCCCCGGGTGGAAATGCCGCGCCGCCGCCGGCGCCTTCACGACCACCTCGACGATCGTCGGCGTGAGCCGCTCCACGCGCACGACCTCGGCGAGCAGCTCACGGTCGAGCGTGCCCACCAGTCGCGTCCAGGCCGCTTCGCGCGACGGCTGCGCCGCCGGATCGAGGGCGGCGGTCTCGGCGTCGAAGAGCGCCGCCACGTGCCGGTAGCCGTGCTTGGCCGAGGCCATCGCCTTGACGACATTTCCGGCGTAGCGCGGGTGGTTGTCGCCGTAGTACGAGATGAGCCGGCCGGCGTCGTTGTGCGAGGTGAAGAACCCGGCCGGGTCCGGCGTCAGCGTCACGGCACCGTTCACGCGCTCGGCGCGGAAGCCCTGGAAGAAGCGCTGCTTCGAGTCCATCTGGAAAGTGTTCGGCTTCTCCTTCTCGTAGGTGATGTTGGGCGAGGTGCCGGCCGCGACGAGCACGGTGTGGGCGGGCAGTTCGACGCTGCCGTTCGGACCGGCGAGCCGCATCGCCACGACGTGATCGCGGTCGTTGGCGACGATCTCCTTCGGATCGAGCCCTTCGGCGAAGTGAATCCCTTCTTCGAGCGCCTTGATCACCTCTTCGTGGTTCAGGCGGTAGGCCGGCGAGTCGGTCATCTTCTTGCGATAGGCCAGCGTGACGCCGCCCCAGCCGCGCACGAGCGGCACGAAGTCCGGCGCCTCACCGGCCGCGGCAGCCCGCGCCCGCTCGGCCCGGACGGCGCGGCCGTGGGTCAGGAACTCGTCGAGAATCTCCTGCTCTTCTTCGTCACAGGCGGCGCGCACCGACGCCTCGCCGTGCTCGGCGCTCAGCGCCTCGTAGCGCTCGAGGGTCTTCTCCACCTGGATCGGGTAGTAGGCGAAGAGCTCGGTGGCGGTGTCGATACCAGTCAGACCGCCGCCGATGACGATCGCCGGCAGGCGCGCCTGAAGATTCGGCAGCGCGTTGCGCTTGAAGGCGCCGGTCAGCTGCAGCGCCATCAGGAAGTCGCTGGCCTTGCGGACCCCGCGCACCAGGTTGTGCTTCATGTCGATCACGGTGGGCTTGCCGGCCCCGGCCGCAATCGCGATGTGATCGAATCCGTGCGCCCATGCATCCTCGATCGGGAGCGTCCCGCCGAAGCGGATGCCTCCGTAGATGCGCAGCTTGTCGCGACGCGCCAGCATGAGGTGCAGCAGCGTGAGAAAGTTCTTGTCCCATCGCACGGTGATGCCGTACTCGGAGACGCCGCCGAACCCCTCGAGCACCCGCTCGTCGAGCCGGCGGTAGATCTCGTCCCACTGCTCGATCGGCTGCGGCACGGCCCTTGGATCGGTGTTCTCGCCGGTGAGCTCCGGCGGCAGCGGCTCGACCTTCAGCCCGTCGATGGCGACGACGCCAAAGCCCTCGTTGAGCAGGTAGTGCGCCAGGGTGTAGCCCGCCGGGCCGAGACCGACCACCAGAACATTGCGGCCGTTGTAGGGCAACGCGTACGGACGGCGGACGTTGAGCGGATTCCAGCGCGTCAGCAGGCCGTAGATCTCGACGCCGTACGGCATCTTCAGCACGTCGGTGAGGACGCCGGTCTCGATCTGCGGGATGTTGACCGGCTCCTGCTTCTGGTAGATGCAGGCCTTCATGCAGTCGTTGCAGATGCGGTGACCGGTGCCGGCCACCATCGGGTTGTCGATGACGATGATGGCCAACGATCCGACGGCGTCGCCGCTCTTCCGCAGCATGTGCATCTCGGAGATCTTCTCGTCGAGCGGGCAGCCGGCGAGCGGGATACCGAGCGGGTTGGTGGTGATCGCGCCCGCCTTGTCCTTGATGCCCTTCGAGCACGAGTCCTTGTCGCGCTCGTGGCACAGGACGCAGTAGTGGATCTCGCTCAGGTTCTCGCGCGGCGTGTAGCGCGGGTCGGTGAGCGCGAACCCGTCGCGGCGGCGCAGCTTCGCGTCGGGGCCGATCATCGACTCGGGCAGCTCGGCGCGGGGCCGCAGCACCTGTACCAACTGCTGGTAGTCGAGCGTCTCCGGGAAACGGAAGATCACCCACTCCTTGTAGGCCGGGTCGTGCAGGCACGAGGCGCACCAGCGCTTCAGGGCGTCGATCTGCTGCATGAGCGCCGCCTTCTGGACGACGGCATCGGCGTCGGCGCCCTCGGCGCGGAGCGCCACCTCGCGGTCGAGAAGCCGGCAGCCGGCCTGGGCAATCGCGCGCTCGGGGTC
>Ga0173480_10000683_pt1 | contig 11699 bp, 7 predicted proteins | sample NitcycUS209509C1_FD_122622 | JGI IMG/M metagenome (GOLD analysis project Ga0173480, IMG submission 122622) | Soil microbial communities from Arlington Agricultural Research Station in Wisconsin, USA - Nitrogen cycling UWRJ-S209-509C-1 (version... | ecosystem: Environmental > Terrestrial > Soil >... | reverse complement strand
CTGCAGGCCGTGGCGCAGCTGTCCAACAAGGACCTGACCGCCAAGGCGCCCGTCACCGCGAACGTGATCGGCACCGTGTCCGACTCCATCAACCTGCTCGCGCACGAAACCGGCCGAGTGCTCTCGGAAGTGACCAGCATCGCGGCGCAGGTGAAGCTCTCCACCGAGCGCGTGAAGCGCCAGGGTGAATCGGTGACCGCCACCGCCGCCGCGGAACGTTCGGACGTCGAACGCGCAGGCGAGAACCTTGCGAATGCGTCGAAGGTCATGACCCAGGTGGCCGAGCTCGCCGCCGCGTCCAACCGCGCCGCCGAACAGGCGACCAGCTCCACGGTGACCGCGCTCGCGTCGGTGAACGAAACCGTGAAGGGCATGGAAGGCATTCGCGAATCCATCGCCGAGTCCGAAAAGCGCATCAAGCGCCTGGGCGAACGTTCACAGGAAATCACCGGCATCGTGAACCTCATCAACACGATCGCCGAACGCACACACGTTCTCGCGTTGAACGCGTCCATGCAGGCGGCCGCCGCCGGTGACGCGGGCCGCGGATTCGCAGTCGTGGCCGAAGAGGTGCAGCGCCTCGCCGAGAGCTCACGCCAGGCGACGCAGCAGATCGCGCAGCTCGTGAACAACATTCAGATCGAAACGTCCGACACGATCAACACGGTCAACAAGACCATCTCGCAGGTGGTGCTGGGATCGGAAGTCGCGGCGAAGTCCGGTCAGCAGATGCGCGAAACGCAGCAGTCCACCGCGTCGCTCGTGGAGCTCGTGAAGCGCATCACCTCCTCGGCGCAGGTACAGATGAAGATCACCACCGAGCTGCGCAACCGCGTACACCAGATCGGCGCCTCGACGGAAAAGACCGCGGCGGAGATTCTGCTGCAGTCCGAGGCCACCGCGGACCTGTCGAAGTCCGCCGACCGCCTCGTCGAATCCGTCCGCGTGTTCAAGCTCCCCACCTCCGCTCGCGCGGCATAACGGGAGCCACGGAACGCACCCATGCGAGGACAGGACCTCCTCACAGCGCTGGCAGACGAGCTCAAGGGGCTGGCCCCGGAGCTCGTGTCGGCGTATGACGCCGGTTCTCCGGGTGACGATGCCTATCTAACGTCCGTCTCGCGACTTTCTGAAGCCGCGGGTTACATGGGACTCTCGGGCGTGCAGCGCATCGCCGCCTGCGTGACCGACAACCTGCAGCACCTCGATTCCGAAGACCAGGACGCGCGTGTCCTGGTCAGGCCCTTCTTCACCGAATGGGCCCAGCTGCTCGAAGCGCAGCTTCGCAATGCCACCGAGCCGGCGCCCGTCGACTCGCTGATCGCGCATTTCGGCGGCGGCTGGGTGCCCCTGCCTCTCGACGAAACTGCGCTCAACGAACTGCGCGCCGAGCTCTCGGCCGCGAACAGCATCGGCGCCGCGCTCGACGAGTCGGAACAGGCCGCGCCCGAAGCGCTCGAAGCCTCGGACCTCGCCCTCGACATCTCGAGCGACGTCGACGCCGCGTTGCTCGACGCGTTCCTCAACGACTCGCCGCCGCAGGCGGCCGAAGTCACGCGTTCGCTGCAGGGCTGGATCGCCGACCCGACGCAGGCCGAGCTCCTGCGCAACGCCAAGCGCGCCGCTCACACGCTCAAGGGATCCGCGAACATCCTCGGCATCCGCGGCGTGGCGAAGCTCGCCCATCGGCTCGAAGACATTCTCGAGATCTGCGAAAACGAGAGCGTCGCGCCCTCGTCCATGCGCGCGCAGGCGCTCATGTCTGCCGCCGACTGCCTCGAGCAGATGGTTTCCGCCGTCGCGGGTGAAGACTCGCCGCCGGAAAACGCGATGGGCGTCGTCGAACAACTCGATGCCGCGCGCGACAACAACGCCACGGACACCGTGCGCCAGCGCGCTCTCGAAGTGCCAGTCGAAGCCGCGCCGGTGGCGCCGGGAATCCAGAATCCCCAAGCGTCTCCCGTTCGCGGCGAAGCGAAGGCGACGACGCGCGTGCCCACGGAGCTGCTCGACACGCTCGTGCGCATGGTCGGCGAGCTCACGATCAAGATCGGCGAGCTGGACCAGGAATTGAAATCCGCTTCCAGCCACTCGCGTGAATTGATCGAACGCGACCGCGCCATCCAGAAGCGGCTGTACGAACTCGAACACTCTGTCGACATCCGCGGCGTGGCCGCGCGCCACAAGCTGCATGCGGTGCCGAGCGCGCACTCCGACTTCGACTCGCTGGAAATGGACCAGTACAACGAAGTGCAGTCACTGACCCGCGCGCTGATCGAAGAGACCACCGACGCGCGCGACCTCGGCATCGGACTGAAGGATGAGCTCGCGGGCCTCGCGGGCATCCTGCACCAGCAGCAGCGCCTCATGCGCGAACTGCAGCACCTGACTTCACAGACGCGCATGGCGCCCGTCGAGACCATCGTGCCGCGCCTGCAGCGCAACGTGCGCCAGACGGCCGCCGCCACTCACAAACAAGCCCAGCTGGTCGTGGTAGGCCACGACATCCTCGTCGACGCCGAAGTGCTGAACCAGCTCATCGATCCCCTGTTGCACATCCTGCGCAACGCCGTCGACCACGGGCTCGAAATGCCTGATGAACGCGAGCGCGTGGGCAAGCCACGCTCCGGCACCATCACGCTGACGGTCGCGCGTCGCGGACAGGTCGTCACCGTGCAGGTGGCCGACGACGGGCGCGGCCTCGACCTCCGCGACATCCGCAGTCGCGCCGTGGAGCGCGGGCTCCTGGCTGCCGATGCGATGCCGACGGATCCCGAGATCGCGCGTCTCACGCTGCTGCCCGGTTTCTCGACGCGCGACATGGTCACCGAGATCTCCGGTCGCGGCGTCGGCCTCGACGTCGTCGCGACGCGCCTGCGTGCCCTGTCCGGCTCCATCGACATCCGCTCCGAATTCGGCCGCGGCCTCTCGATCGAACTGCGCTTCCAGGCCTCGCTGGTTGCGACGCACGCCCTCTTCATCCGCGACGGCGGCCAGGCATTCGGCATCGCGAGCCACGCGGTGCGCACCGCGATTCCCGCCGTGGCCGTGAAACTGGAACGCGAACAAGGTTTGCTGGTCGCGATCGTCGATGACACCCGGTATCCCGCCCACGAGCTGTCTTCGCTCACGGGCATGAGGGGTGCCTCGATGCCCGAGCGTCGCAATCTCGTGCTGGTCGATAGCGAAGCGGGTCCGATCGGCGTGCTCGTCGACGCGGTACTCGAAGCGAACGAACTCGTGACGCGCCCGACTGGCAAATACCTGAAGCGCATTCCGGGTGTCGCCGGTATCGGTCTCACCGGTAACGGCGCCGTGATTCCGCTCCTCGACATCGCCGAGCTCGCACGTACGCCGCGCGATCACGCGATGCGCGCCGCCGCCGAAGCCCGCTCGCAGGCGAAGGAAATGCGCCGCTCGCGCGTGCTCATCGTCGACGACTCGATGTCCGTGCGCCGCGCCGTCGCGACGCTGCTCGAGGACCACGGTTACGAAGTGGCGCTCGCGCGCGACGGTCTCGAAGCCGTGAAGTCGATGGACGTGTCGCGCCCCGACGTGCTGCTGACCGACCTCGAAATGCCAAACATGAACGGCCTGGAGCTGGCGGCGCACGTGCGTTCGCGGCCCGAGCTCGCCGAGCTGCCGGTCATCATGATCACCTCACGTTCGATGGACAAACATCGCCGCCAGGCGATGGCCAGCGGCGTGAACACGTATCTCACCAAGCCGTACACCGACCAAGAGTTGTTGCAACACGTGGCCAATGCCTCGATCAGTCGCGTAGAGAAACGCGCTGCCGCGGGCTAACCACATTCAGGGTAATCGCAATGAGCAATAAAACGCGCGTCCTCAATGTCCGAGTCGTTGGCTTCTCCGCTCCCGAGCGGCAGATGCTGAACTCGATCTTCCTGCTGTCGGTCGCACCGGCACGCCAGATCGGCTACAAGCTCTGGAACCCCGAGGCCGGCGTAGCACCGGACATGTACCTCCTGGACGGCGACAGCGAAAGCGCCGTCGCGAGCTGGCAGGCCACGTTCTCCAGCACGTCGGACCGCACGCTCGTGGTGGGATCGAAGAACACCGACGTCGGTGTCGCCTCGGCATCGCGCCCGCTCGGCCTCAAGGTCGTCGGCGCCATGGATCGCCTCGCGATCGCGCTCAACAACGTGCGCGAAGCCGCGGGCCTCGATGTCTCCGAACCGCGCGCCGGTACATTACCCACGGCCGCTGACACCGGTCCCAGCAGCGCATCGTCACGCACGACGAGCGGGATGACTTCGCAGCAGCCTTCGCTGTCGACCAGCATGAATTCGATGGCGCCCACGTCACCGATGTCCGCCAGCATGGCGCACGCGATGACGGCCAACACCGCCGCCGCTCTCCAGGCGGGTGCGCTCCCCGCGTCGATGACCGCGGCGGCTCCTGCCGCCACGGTACTGCCCAGCATGACGTTGCAACCGAACGTCGCGCCGCCGCTCGAACGGTCGCTCAACGAAAAGCCGGTCACCGAGAAGTCCGTCGACAAGATCCTCAGCGGCGAGAAGCCCGTCGAGAAAGTGGTCGAGAAGGTCGTCGAGAAGGCGGACAAGACCGCCGCGGAGAAGATCCTCGCGTCGGCCGACGCGCTTGCGAAGAGTGCCGTGACGCCGCTGTCGCCTTCCGCGCTGTCTGCAGCCGTTGCGCCGTCGACCTCGTCGACGCGTGCGAACCTGCGCGTGGTCCAGAACACGTCGCCGCTCGCCGCATCGCTGCCGGCCGCGGCGAAGATCGCCGATGCGCCGATGAACCCGCCGCCGATGGCGCCCGTGCCGGTCGCCGCTGCACCCGCGGCCGCGCCGCTGCCGCCGCCCGCCCCCGTTGCCCCGATCTCCTCCGCGCCGACGCCGCGCCACGAAGAACACAACTTCCGCGTGCTGGCCGTGGACGACAGCCCGCTGATGCGCACGTTCCTGCAGAACAAGCTGCAGCCGTACGGCATCTCGCCGGAATTCGCTTCCTCGGGCGAAGAGGCGCTGTTCAAGATCTCGAAGCAGCACTACGACATGATCTTCCTCGACGTGATGCTGCCCGGCATGGACGGCTACGACGTCTGCAAGATGATCAAGAAGAACAAGGACAACTCGCTGATGAAGGTCGTCATGCTCACGAGCAAGGACAAGACCTTCGACAAGATCCGCGGCACGATGGCCGGCTGCGATGGCTACCTGACGAAGCCCGTCGACGAGCTGAAGCTGCGCGCGATCATCGAAAAACACACCGTCGTGAAGAAGTGAAGCCAGGAAGTTTTCACTCATGACAGAACGCGTACTCATCATGCGACACGCCAGCGGGCTCGTTAACCGCGCGCGGCGACTCGCCCTCACGAAGTGGCCCAGCGCCAAGCTGGAAGTGCACGACCTCGCTGCCTACGGCAAGCCGCCGACCGACTTCCGCTGGGATCGGTACGCGCACCTGCTCATCGACGACGAGTACCTGCGCAAGGAAGGCCTGCTCTGGCTGTCCGAACTACGCGTGAAGCCCAATTTCCCGAAGATCGTGCGCGTGCTGGCCGAGCCCACGCGTCACAAGCCGCCCGCCGAGATCGACGTGAAGGCGCCCCCGATGCCGGAGCGCAAGACGGAGAGCCGTCCCGCGGCTGCGGACATCAAGCCGATGCCCGCGCCGAAGCCCGACAACAAGGCGGTGACGCATCCCGAGCCCGTCGTCGACCAGGCGGCGGCGGTCGCGCGCGCGGAGGCACGTCGCCTTGCCGACGCCGAAGCCGTGCTCAAGTCCGCCGGCATTACCGGATTCACACCGATCAAGCCGCTGGGCAGCGGCGCCACCGCCAATGTCTGCCTCTGCGAGCGCGTGAGCGACAAACAGCAGGTGGTGCTCAAGATCCTCAAGGGCGAAGGCAGCGGCGATTCGGACCTGCTGTCGCGCTTCGTGCAGGAATACTTTGCCGCCTCGAGCATCGACAGCCCGTACGTGGCCAAGGTGTTCGAACATGGCTTCACCGAAAGTCACGCCTACATCGTGATGGAGTACTTCCCCGCGGGTGACCTGCGCGCGCGCGTGGCGCGTGACCGGCCGAATCCCGAGGAGTCGCTGATCATCATCGGCTCGATCCTCTCGGCGCTGACGTCGGTCCATGCCGCCGGCATCATCCACCGTGATCTCAAGCCCGCGAACGTCATGTTCCGCGACGACGGCACCATCGCGCTGGTGGACTTCGGCAGCGCGCGTCGCGACGCCGATCCGGTGGCGAAAACGCTCGCCGGTGTCGTCATCGGCACGCCTTACTACCTGTCTCCCGAGCAGGCGCTCGGCGGCACCGCCGACGAACGTTCGGATCTCTACAGCGTCGGCGTGATGTTTTACGAATTGCTCACCGGCCAGCGCATGTATGCCGCGGCCTCACTGGTGGGATTGTTCGAGATGCACAAGAACGCGCCGATCCCGAAACTGCCGGAACCGCACGCCAAGCATCAGCGTTTCCTCGAGCGGCTCGTGTCGAAGAAGCCGGATGAGCGCTACCGGAACGCGTCCGAAGCGTTCACCGCGCTCATGGAATTCTCGATGAGCGAGATCGAGCAGCACGAACCCGCCTGAAAATGGGGACACTCCCCATTTGCTAGGAAATGGGGAGTGTCCCCATTTCCATCAGGCGCGCAGCAGCCGCAGTAGATCGGCAGCGGGCGTGCCGCTGGCAGCACGCTTCTTCAGCTTGCGGTTCTTCCACGCGTCGAACACCGCGGGATTGATATAGGACTTGCGACAGACTGCGGGCGTGTTCCGCAGGCCGCTCGCCACCTCCCTGATCACGGCATTGATGCAGCTCCGCTCCGCGCGCTCGCCGCCTTCTTTCGGAACAGCGACTTTCCTGAGCAGGGTCAACGCGTGCAGCGTCGCGTGCCAGGTGCGGAAATCCTTGGCAGTGAAATCGTCTCCCATGTGTTCCCGCAGGTAGACATTCACCTGGCCCGAATCGATGGCATGCCGCCGCCCCTCGTCGTCCAGGTACTGGAACAGCGCCTGTCCCGGCAGCTCCTGGCATCGACGCACGAGCTTTGCGAGCCGTTGATCCTCGACGGGCACCTCGTGTTCGGTGCCGCCCTTTCCCTTGAACTGAAGCAATGCTTTGTCACGCGAGGGAAACCGCGCATGCCGATCCCGCAGCGTGGTCAGTCCGAAGCTTCCATTGGTGCGCGCATATTCGGCGTTGCCGACGCGCACCTGCGTCGCATCCAGCAGCTTCACGACGAGCGCGAGCACCTTCTCGCGCGGCAGTCCCGGACGCGCGAGGTCACGGCGCACACTCGCGCGAAGGCGCGTCAGCGCTTTGCCAAAACTCCTCATGCGCAAATGTTTGGACTCCTCCCGCGCGGACCGGAAGTCGGCGTGATATCGATACTGCTTGCGCCCGCGCGCATCCCGGCCCGTGGCCTGCAGATGGCCGCGAGGATTGGGGCAGATCCAGACGTCTTCATAGGCAGGCGGTATCGCGAGTTTCGAGATACGCGCCAGCGTGCGCGCGTCGCGAACAGGCTTGCCGTTGACACCGAGATACCGGAACCGGGGAGGAGCACCTTTGCGTGTGTGAAGCCGCAGGCGGCGAATCCCGCGGCCCTGATCGCTGACGTAAACGAGACCTCGCGGCACGGGTGGCATGCACGAAGACTGCAGGGCGCAGGCCGGCCGCGCTGTAGGCTTCGCCGCGCCGCCAACGAACGGGTGGCGCGTTGCCTTGTCAGGGTCCGCTCACGTTGCGATGCGCCCGGGCGAGTGGTTAGATCGGCAGCATGTCACTTTCAGCCAGGCCCCGCCCCCTGCTCGCGAGCATCGTGGCGTCCGTCGTGTGGCTCGGGCCGTGGATCGTCTTCCTGATGATCGTCAGCAAACGCGACAACGACAACGCGGTGGGGTACGGCCTGTTTCTGGCCGCGATTCCCGTGGCGCTGGCCGTCGGCGCGCTCGTGTGGAGAATCATCGGCGCCCTGTTGCGCGACGGCCCGCCGCCGCTCCTGCGCTTCGCGATTCGCGGCGCGCTGCTTGCAACCGGCCTCGTGTTGGCCTATCAGCTCTGGGGTGCCTGGGGCTTCTGGGATTCCCCACGTCCCCCATCCTGGAAAGAAGTCGCCTTCCTCGTACTGGGACAAGTGCTGGCGCTGGGACTCACCGCAGTGCCCGCGGCAGTGCTCTGGTGGAAACTTGGCGTGCGGCCCACCGCCGCTGAGTTCGCGACGGCGAGCCACGATGTTTCCGGAAGTTAGGCCGCGCCCAGGTTACTTCACGGCCTCCAGAGCCTTCTTTCTCGCCGCCTCGAACTCGTCTCCCGGATTCCACGTGGGCATGGCATCCGCCTGCGCGATGAGCCAGCCGGAATAGAAGCCCACCGACGCGTCTTCGATCATGCCGTCGAACACCCATTCGCTCGTGATCTCGTCACTCGGCTGGTGATAGATGTGCTCGGTCCATTCTTCTTCCTGCGTCCGGCCCCAGTCCGCGGGCTTGCCGATGTATTCCGTGCTGCGGCCGAAATACATGGCCGGCGCGCCAATCTTGGCGAAGTTGAACTGGTCGGAACGGTAGAAGTAGCCCTTGTCCGGGAACTGGTCGGGCACGACGTGGCGACCCTGCTTCTCGACGATCGCATTCACGATGCCATCCAGCGAGGATTTGCCGTAGCCGATGTACGTGAGGTCCTTCGCTCGTCCGCGGAAATTGCCGCCATCGTAGTTGATGTTGGCGGCGATCCTGCCGGGCGCGAACGTCGGATGCAGCGAGTAATACTTGCTGCCTAACAACCCCTGCTCCTCGCCGGCGACGAACAGCATGAGCACCGACCGACGCGGGCGCTCGGGCAGTGCCGCCATGGCGCGCGCGATGGCCAGCAGCTGCGAGCAGCCGGACGCATTGTCTTCGGCGCCGTTGTAGATCTTGTCGCCCGTCGAATCCGGGTCGCCGACGCCGAAGTGGTCGTGGTGAGCCGAGTAGATGACGACTTCATCCTTTAGCCTGGGATCGCTGCCCGGCAGCAGTCCCGCGACATTCGCGGTGCGTACGCGCGAGACCTTGTTGTCGAACTTGATGGAGGTCTTGAGCGCGATCGGCACGGGCTTGAAGTTGCGGTTCTTCGCCGCCGTGACGAGCTTGTCGAGATCCTGGCCCGCGGCGGCCAGCAGGCGACGCGTCGCCGCTTCGGTGGCCCACCCTTTCAGCTGCACGCGCGGCTCGCCCTCGGCGGGCAGCTCGAACTGCTCTCCACCCCACGACGACTGCACCACCTGCCACGGATAACCGGCCGACGGCGTGGTGTGCACGATGATGACGCCCGCGGCACCATGACGCGCGGCGCTCTCGTACTTGTAGACCCAGCGGCCGTAGTACAGGCGCGTCTTGCCGGCAAACAACTTCGGATCCCAGTCCGGGTCGTTGTTGAGCATCACGAGCACCTTGCCCCTGACGTCCATGCCCTTGAAGTCGTTCCACTTGTATTCGGGCGCTTCGATGCCGTAGCCCACGAACACGAGGCCGGCGTTCTCGATGTTGGCGTTCGGCGTCTGCACGCCCGAACCCGCGATGTAGTCCTCGGACAGCTTGAGATCGACGTTCCCGTTCTTGCCCGTGAAGGACCAGACGGCCGGCAGCTGCGCGGTGGTACCGACCACGTCGACCGTCTGCTCCCAGCCGCCCTTCTCGCCGCCGGGTAGATAGCCGAGCGACTGCAGCTCGGACGCAAGGTACAGGCGCGCCAGTTCGTCGCCGCGCGTCGCGGGGCCGCGGCCCTCGAGAGCATCGGAGGCGAGGAACCGGATGTGCGACTCGAGCGCACCCGCGGTGATCTGCGCCTTGGCCACGGCCTGGACGCTCTCGGGCACGTCGTAGGGGCCGGCTTGGGCTGCGCCAAAGGACAGCAGCAGCACGAACGACAGGACACTGGAACGGAGTCTGTTGGTCATTGCCTTACTCATTTAGTGGTTAGCTTTGATGGCGCCCATTCCGTCCAGGAATGCGAGCAGGTCGGCAGTCTTCTCGCGCATCAGCGATTCGTTGCCGCGGGATTCGACATTGAGTCGAACGAGCGGTTCCGTGTTCGAGGCACGCAGGTTGAAGCGCCATTCCTTGAACTCGACGGACACACCATCGGTGTGGTCCACGGCGACGGCGCCAGCGGCGTACTTCATCTCCGCCGCCGCCAGGGCCTTTTTGGCATCTGGCAGCTTGCGATTGATTTCGCCGCTCGCAGGGAACGCCTTGATGCGTTCGGCCACGAGCTCGTCGAGAGACTTGCCGGACTCACACACGCGCTCGAGCACGAGCAGCCAGGGAATCATGCCGCTGTCGCAGTATGAGAAATCACGGAAATAGTGGTGTGCGCTCATCTCGCCGCCGTAGGCACCTTCCACCTCGCGCATCGTCTGCTTGATGAACGCGTGACCCGACTGGCTCATGACCGGCACGCCGCCGAGACGCCGCACGGTGTCGATGGTGTTCCACGTCAGGCGAGCGTCGTAGACGATGCGCGCGCCGGGTTGTTTGGCGAGGAACGCTTCGGCCAGCAGGCCGACGATGTAGTACCCCTCGATGAACGCGCCCTTCGAGTCGTAGAAGAAGCAGCGATCGTAGTCACCGTCCCAGGCGATGCCGACATCAGCGCCGGACTTCTTCAATGCCGCGAGCGTGGGTCCACGGTTTTCCTCGAGCATCGGGTTGGGAACGCCTTGCGGGAAATCTCCGTTCGGTTCATGCCGCACCTTGATGAATTCGAACGGCAGGTGCCGCTCGAGCTTGTCGACGGCGAGTCCGGCGCCGCCGTTGCCCGCATCGACGACCACCTTGAGCTTGCGCAGGTTCTTGAGATTCACGTAGCCGAGCAGGTGCTCGATGTACTTGTCCGATGTTTCGAGCGGCGTGACCTTGCCACGTACCGCCGCCACCGGCGGCAACCGGCCGTCGCGAATCAGTGCCGCGATTTCCTTGAGGCCCGTATCAGAGCCGATCGGCTTGCTCTGCTCGCGCACCAGCTTGAGGCCGTTGTAGTCCGGCGGATTGTGGCTGGCAGTCACCATGATGCCGCCGTCGAGCTTCCACGCGAACGTCGCGAAATACACGCCTTCGGTGCCGCAGAGGCCGATGTCGAGCACGTCGACGCCGGCGTCGGTGAGACCGCGGATGAGCTCCGTCGCGAACTGCTGACTGGTGAGCCGGATGTCGCGGCCCACGCAGACGCGCTTTGGCTTCACGTAGGCGGCGTATGCGCGGCCTACCTGGTAGACGAGTTCGGGATTGAGTTCATCGGGAATGCGGCCGCGGATGTCGTAGGCCTTGAACGCGGAGAGGTTCATCAACTGGATTTTCCTTTGGCAGGCGCCGCGTGTGCGACGTGCTCCCGTCGTCCCGCGGCCTTGATGCGCGCCACGAGCTTCTTCACGTCCTGCACCTTGGACTTGGGCGCCACCATCACGGCATCGGCGGTTTCGACGATCACGACGTCATGCAGGCCGAGCGCCGCCACCAGGCGGCTGTCCGCGTGCACGTAGCACCCGTCGGAGTCCTCGAGCAGAACATCGCCGCGAATGACGTTGCCCTGCGCGTCGGCGGGCAACACATCGTGCAGCGCCGCCCAGGATCCGACGTCATTCCAGCCGGCATCGAGTGGCACCATGACGGCGTCGCGCGTCTTCTCCATGACCGCGTAGTCGATGGAGTCGCTG
>Ga0173480_10000682_pt1 | contig 11700 bp, 8 predicted proteins | sample NitcycUS209509C1_FD_122622 | JGI IMG/M metagenome (GOLD analysis project Ga0173480, IMG submission 122622) | Soil microbial communities from Arlington Agricultural Research Station in Wisconsin, USA - Nitrogen cycling UWRJ-S209-509C-1 (version... | ecosystem: Environmental > Terrestrial > Soil >... | reverse complement strand
GTGGCCTTGCGCGTCGGCGTGGCGTTCGGGCTCGCGCTCGCCGTCGCGCGCACCCTCCCCGCTGGCCGCCCGATCCTGGCGTTGCCCGAAGCGGCCCTCGTGGTGGCGGTCTACGGCGTCGTGTTGCTCGTCACGCGCGAGCTCGGCAAGGATGACGTTCGGCTCGTCCAGCGCATCGTCAAGCGTCGTGCTTGATCGCCTCGCGCACGAACAGATCCTCGAGCGTCTCGTGCCGCGGCGCCGCCTCGAGCACGCTGGCACCCGCGGCGAGCGCCGCCTCGAGCACCTCCTTCACGCTCGCCTGCCCCGGTGCCTCGACCACGAGCCGCTCCCCGTCGCGACGCACCGCACGCCCCCCGGCAGCCAGGCGTGACTCGAGCTCCTCGCTCGCCCCGAGCAGGACGATGTCGGTGCGCCGCACCTCGCGGTTCAGGAGCTCCCCCAGCCGGCCGCTCACGACTACCTGCCCTCGGCGCAAAATGGTGACGCGGTCGCAAAGCGTCTCCACGTCGTTCAGGATGTGCGTCGAGAAGAAGATGGTTCGCCCCCGCCGTCGCTCCTCGACGATGAGGTCGCGCACCTCCTTGCGCCCGACCGGATCGAGGCCGCTCATGGGCTCGTCGAGGATCAGAAGCTCGGGGTCAGCGACGAGCGCGGCGGCGAGGCCGGTGCGCTGAAGCATGCCCTTGGAGAGCCGTCCTACGGGGCGATCCGCCGCATAAAGAATACCGACTTGGTCGAGCACGGTGCGCGACCGGTCACGCGCAGCGCGCGACGAAAGCCCCGAAAGCCGAGCGCAGAGCTCCACGAACTCGGTCGGGGTGAGATACGGGTAGATGTACGGGTTCTCGGGGAGGAAGCCGACGCGCCGCATCGCATGCGGGCTCGGCACCGTTTCGCCGAAGATCGTCGCCGACCCTCCCGTCGGAGCGATCAGGCCCGTGAGCATCTTGATCGTCGTGGTCTTCCCCGCGCCGTTCGGGCCGAGGAACCCGAAGATGTCACCGCGCTCCACCGCGAAGGACACCCCCCGGACTGCGGTCACCCGTTTGCGTAGCAGGCCGAGGCGAAACTCCTTGTGCAGGGCTTCGACGCGGATCAGAGCCTCGGACATGGGCGACCTCGGGCGAGCATACCAACCTGCTTACCGAAGGCGCTACGGAAGGACTCGACCGATGGGTGACCGCTCGCCGGCCCGGCGTCCCGCGACGCGCGTTTCTCTTGCGGGCGGCGGGTCGGCCTGCAAGAGTGTGGTCGTCCCATGCATTGGTGGCCTCGGGACTCAACATGCTCCCGGGGCAAAGGGCGCTTACCGGCGTTCTACCCACGGGTACGAGGAAACATGAATCGCTCCGGGCTCGCGTCACTTTGCCTCTTCGGATCGCTCGCGACTAGCACGATTGCCTACGCGCAAGACCCACCGCCGCCGCCGCCACCACCGCCTCCCGCTGCGCCGGTTCCCTCTCCGCCTCCCGCTGCACCGGCAGCCGGTGGAAGTGCTGAAGGGAACATCGATCTCGGCTTCGGCACCAACGGAGCAGCCGCCGGAGGCGACGCGTCCGCGAACAGCGCCGCTGCGGTCGACGCCGCGCCCGCTGCAGCCGCCGCAGGCCCGAGCGACGGAGCGCCCGCCGCGGATCCGAACGCCGAGCGCAACCGCCGTCAGGCCACGCTCCACGAGCAGAACAGCCTCGACGGCGCCACCGGCCTCCTGCGCGTGATCCAGGCGAGCTCGGGAGCGCCGGGCACCTTCCGCTTCTCGATCAACGGCAGCTATTTCGGCACTTCCGGCTTCCTCTGCAACGCGAACACGATCTGCCCGCGGGAAGTCGACGGCGCGCCGAGCAACAGCGACGAAGACAGCATCGATCGCGTCGGCATGCACCTTGGCCTCTCGGCGACGCTCTTCCCGTTCCTCGAGGCCGCCATCTCGATGCGCAACATCGCGACGTCGGACAGCCGCAGCCGCCCGCGCCTTTTGCAGATCCTCGGCGACACGACGTTGAGCGTGAAGGGCTTCATGCCCGTCGAGCCCGATCAGATCTTCCAGTTCGGCGGCATGGCGCAGCTTCTACTCATGAACGGCGCCGGCAGCGTCGGATTCATGGGCGCCGGGACGAGCTTCGATTTGAAGGCTCTCGCCACGATCGCGCTCGACAACCGCTCGAACCCGGACGACGTGATTCCGCTGCGGTTCCACGCGAACGTCGGCTGGCGCTTCGACAACTCCGCGGAGCTCGTGAAGGACGTCGAGACCACGCCCCCACCCGAGGGCCGCGGCGAGAACATCCAGCGGACCGAGCGCTTCGGCCTCGACATCAACCGCGTCGATAGCTTCCAGCTCGGCGTCGGCGCCGAATTCATTCACGAGTTCGTGCGGCCGTTCGCGGAGTGGACGTTCGACATCCCGGTGAACCGCCAGAAGTACGTGTGCGACGAGAACATGGCCGCCGATCACGGCGACCAATGCCTCGCCAAGGCGCAAGGCTGGTCAACCTCCCCGTCGCGCCTCACCTTCGGCGCGCGCGTGTTCCCCTGGCCCGAGCGCGGCCTTTCGGGCCTGCTCGCCGTGGACATCGGCACGGGAGCGACGAGCCAGTTCATCGACGAGGTGGCGCCCGAACCGCCGTATAACCTCTGGTTCGGCCTCGCCTGGGCCGTCGATACGGAGCCGCCGGCCCCGATCATCCAGACGGTCGAGAAGCCGGTCGCGACGCCCGTCTCCAAGCCCATGCCGTTCCTCACGGGCACGGTCGTGGACAAGGCCTCCGGCAACGGCGTTGCGGGCGCATCGGTGCGCTTCGACGGGCGCGCCTACTCGGGCCTGCTCAGCGCCGAGGACGGGTCCTTCAAGAGCTTCGCCCTCGAGCCCGGCAACTACACGCTCGCCATCACGGCCAAGGGCTTCCGCGACGGCCAGTGCCCGGTCACGATCCCGACCGAGCAAGCCGCCGCGGCAGGGCTCCCGCCGGGCACGCCGGGCACGCTCGGTCCCGACGGGGCCGTCAACGTGCGCTGCGAGCTCGAGGCGCTGCCGCAGCTCGGCAACGTGATTGGCTCGGTCGTCGATGCCACGAGCGGCGCTCCCATCGGCGGCGCGCACGTGAAGATCCGCGACACGCGCAGCCGCGAGCTCGACCTCTCGGCGGACGGCACCGGTGCCTTCCGCTTCCAGAACGTGCCGCCAGGCCGCGTCACCATCCTGGTCGACTCGCCCGGGTACTTCACCTCGAGCGAGGAGTTCCAGATCAAGGCGCTCGAGGACATTCCGGCGCGCATGACGCTCAACAAGCGTCCTGACCAGCCGAACGTCCTCGTCACGGGTCGCGAGCTCAAGCTCAAGAAGCAGGTGCACTTCACGAACAACTCGGCGGACATCACGCCGGACTCGAGCGCCATCCTCGAGGAGATCGCGGACGTGCTGAACACGCATTCCGAGATCAAGGGCGTCGAAGTGCAAGGGCACACCGACAACCAGGGCGAAGCGCCCTACAACCTGAAGCTCAGCGAAAGCCGCGCTCAGGCGGTCGTGGACGTGCTCGTCAAGCTCGGCGTCGACCCGCTCCGCCTGCAGGCGAAGGGCTACGGCGACACCAAGCCGCTCATGCCGAACAACACGGAAGCGAACAAGGCGAAGAATCGCCGCGTTCAGCTGATGATCAAGAAGGACTGAGCCGGCGCGCTGCTCTCGTCACCGGCCAGGCGCCGGTGACGAGACCCGGTCCGCCGTGGGACCCGAGCACCGAGGCTCGGGCGCGCTACTTCTCGTCGCCTTCGCCCTGCTCGCGCTCGATCTCGATCTCGCGCAGGAGCTCGCCGACGCGGTCGTGCGCGTCTTGGCCGTCGTCGTAGATGAAGCGGAGATCGGGTACGCGCCGGAGCTTGAGCGCGGGACCGAGCGCGCGGCGCAGCCGCGGAACCACGCGCTTCAGGCGCATCAACACGGATTTCCGCATCTCCGGCCCGTCCACGACGCTCAGGCGGCGAACGCGCGCCGTCGCGATCGACAGGTCCTTGGAGACGTCCACGTGCGTCACGACGAGGGACGATAACTCCGGATCGGCGAGCTCGCGCGCGAGCGCCGTCGTCAAATGGCTCTGCACGAGCCCTGCCACACGTAGCGTCCGGCGCGGATCCTCGGTCATGACTCGTCCCTCTCCGTGTCGGGCTCGTTCTCTTCCTCCGTGTCGGGAGGCTCGTCGAGCGCGCTTTCGATGCCACCCTGAATACTCCGGCCGCCCTCGCCGAGCGTGATGATCTCGGTCGCAACGTCCGCCAGCACCGCGTCGCGCGTGACCCGCGCCATCGCGACGGCAGCCGAGAGCATCTCCGAGCACCGCGCCGCTTCGTTGGCAACCACAGCCACACCGACCGTCGCCACCTGATACCGCTCGAGCTCCCCGACCTCCGCCAAGCTCACGCCCAACCGCGCCCGCACCCGATCTTTGAAGCCCTTCACGACGCGCCTTCGATCCTTCAGCGACCGAGCGCCCGGAATGGAAAGCACGAGCCGAGCAACACCAACGAACATTTCACGGGAGTCGTAGCCGTTCCGGCCTCACGCCGCACGTTCGGCTCCGAAAAGGACCGCGGGTACGCCGCCCGGAGCTGCTCGGGACGCCCGCTCCGGAAATGCGGCACGGCGAATAGACGATGTGGTGCCGGGGCAAAGCCCCGGCCGAGACGAGGCATGGGTCTTGGAAGGCCAGATCGACAGGACAACGAGAGCTCGACCCCGCTAGGGCTACCGGCGAGGCCGGCAGACGGCCCTAGAAACGTGCGACCGACGCCAGACCCATCAGGTAGATCCGACAGAACAAACTACAAAGTCTGCTTGATACTCTCGATTTCGAAGGCCTGGATGATGTCGCCGACATTGACCTCGTCGTAACCTTCCAGCGCGATACCGCAGTCGAAGCCTTCCTTCACCTCGCGGACGTCGTCCTTGAAGCGCTTGAGGCTCGCGAGCTTGCCGGCCCAGATCTCGGCGCCGTCGCGGAGGAGCCGCGCGTTCGCCGAGCGGCGGACGGCGCCTTCGATGATCATGCAGCCTGCGACGTTGCCGGCCTTGCTGATGCGGAAGACCTGGCGAACCTCGGCCTTGCCGATGGCCTTCTCGACCTGCGTCGGGGCGAGCAGGCCTTCCATCGCCGCCTTCACCTCGTCGACGACGTTGTAGATGATGCTGTACTGGCGGATCTGAACGCCTTCCTTCTGCGCGAGGATGGCGGCCTTGCCCGCGGGGCGGACGTTGAAGCCGATGATGATGGCTCCGGCTGCGACGGCGAGGTTCACGTCGCCCTCGGTGATGGCGCCCGCCGCCGAGTGCACGACGCTGACCCGAACCTTTTCGCTCGTGAGGCGTGTGAGCGCGTCGGCGACGGCCTCGACCGAGCCCTGCACGTCCGCCTTGATGATGAGCTTGAGCTCGAGCGCCTCGACCTCCTGCAGCGCCTTGTGCAGATCCTCGAGCGACATCGCCTTCTGACCCGTCGAGGGGACGAGGCTCCGGCGCTCCTTGGTCTTGCGCGTTTCGGCGATTTCCTGCGCCTTCTTCACGTCCGTCACGACGTGGACCTGGTCGCCGGCGCTCGGCACGTCGTTGAGACCGATGAGCACGACAGGCGTCGCAGGGCCGGCTGCGGCGAGCTGGCGGTTCTGCGAGTCGGTCATCGCGCGCACCTTGCCGTGCGCCGCGCCCGCGAGGACGACGTCACCCGGGCTCAAGGTGCCATCCATCACGAGGATGGTCGCCACCGGACCGCGCCCGCGATCGAGCTCGGCCTCGATCACGATGCCGGATGCCGGACCCTGCGGGTTGGCGCGGAGCTCGAGCACCTCCGCCTGCAGCAGGATCTGCTCGAGCAGGGTTTCGATACCTTGGCCCGTGTGCGCCGAGACCTCGGTGTAGAGCGTCTCGCCGCCCCAGTCTTCCGGCGTGAGCCCGATCTCGGCAAGCTGGCGCTTCACGCGCTCGCTGTTGGCTTCGGGCTTGTCGATCTTGTTGACCGCCACGACGACCGGCACGTTCGCCGCCTTCGCGTGGTTCACGGCTTCCTTGGTCTGCGGCATCACGCCGTCGTCCGCCGCCACCACGAGCACGACGATGTCGGTCGCCTGGGCACCGCGCGCACGCATGGCCGTGAAGGCTTCATGGCCGGGCGTGTCGAGGAACGTGATCGGTCCGCGCGGGGTATCGACCGAGTAGGCGCCGACGTGCTGCGTGATGCCGCCCGCCTCGCCCGCCACGACGTTCGCCTTGCGGATCTTGTCGAGAAGACTCGTTTTTCCGTGATCGACGTGACCCATCACGGTCACGATCGGGGGACGCACGACGCTGCCGGCCTCGTCCGTGGACGTGCCGCGAGCTGCCGTTAGCTGATCGGCCTCGCTGACGGCCGTGTCCTCGACCTCCCAGCCGAATTCGCTGGCGACGATCTTCGCGGTCTCGGCGTCGAGCGTGCTGTTGATGTTTATCCCGGTCGTGCCGAGACGCATCATCTTCATGAGCACTTCAGTCGCCTTCACCTGCATGCGCCCGGCGAGCGTCTGCAAGCTGACGGACTCTTCGATGCGCACGATCTTCTTGTGCGCGCCGCGCTCCTGCGTGGCGATGGGGCCCTTCGGACGCGGCAAGGCAGCGAAGCCGCCCGGGCGTCGCATACCTGGACGCCCGAAGCCGGGACGACCACCCATGAACGGACCACCCGGACGCGGCCGCGCGTTGGCGGCGCCGGCCTTGGGATCGTACTGAACGCGGCGCGGCGTGGGCGCACCGCGCTGCACTTGCGGCATGGGCACGCCAGGGCGCCCTTCCCAGACGTCGATGCCCGTCTTCGGCGTGGCCGGACGCGGCGCGGGCGCCGGTGCGGCCGCAGCTGCGGGAGCAGGAGCAGACGCGACGGGAGCCGGCGGAGGAACCGCAGGAACGGCCGCCGGCTCGGGAGGAGCAGGCGGAGGCGGTGATGCCGGCGCCGGTGCCACTTCCACCGGTGCCGGTGGGGGCGGCGGAGGAGCAGCCGCGGTCGGCGGCGGCGTCGGCTCGCGCGGCGCGGGAGCGGGCGTCGGCGGTGCCGTAGGGGATGGCGCCGCAGCGGGTGCGGAGGGCGCTTCGGCAACAGGCGCCGAGGCAGGCGCCTTCGCGCGACGAACGACGGGTGCAGCGGCGGGTGCCGACGGCTCCGGCGGTGCGGAGGGCACCGGTGGAGGCGCAGCAACCGGCGCCGACGCCGGCGTGGCCGACGGTGCCGCAGCGGGTGCCGCGCTCGCGGCGGGACGCGCCGCGCGACGCTTCACCACGGTGGCGTGGATGCGCTCTTCGACGACGGATGGAGCCTTCTGCTTCTCGAGCTGGCGCCGGATCCGCTCGACCACGTCTGGCCCAATCGAGCTCATGTGGTTGCGCACGTCCGGAACACCGGACGATTGAAGCAAAGCGACGAGCGCCTTCTGGTCCATGCCAAGGTCGCGTGCCACTTCGTAAACTCTGAGCTTTGCCGTCATCCAGTCTCCGTCACGAGCTCGGTCTTCTTTGGGCCGCGCGCTGCGCGCGGCAAGTTCAATGTGGAGAGCGCCGCCGCCCTCCGGAGCGAGGCGCTAATGCCGTCGTCCATGATGGCGACGATCGCCGTGTCCGGCCGTCCGAGCGCAGCTCCGACGGCGGCCTTGGTCCCTATCACCACGCTATCGCCGCGCTCGACCGCGGCCAGGACCGGCCCGAGCTCTGCGGCGGCGCGGGCATCTTCCGCGATTACGACGAACCGGGCAGCGCCGCGGGCGAGCGCCTCGGCAGCGGCCGTCGAGCCAGCGACCGCTTTCCGCGCGGCGACCGCAGCCCCGATGAGCGAAAGCGCCCGGCGCGTCCCGGCCGCGCCGAGTTGAGCCAGGAGCTCGTCGGCGGTCGTCGACACCGCCGTCTTCAAGGTGTGCGAGACCCCGCGTGGCACCGCGCGGCGGACGCACTCGGCCGTCGGGTGCACCCAGGCACCGCGACCGAGCGCACCTCCGCGCGGGTCAGCGACCAAGCTGCCGTCGGGGCCAAGCACGAGCCTCACGAGCTCGCCCGGATCCGCCGCGGCACGGCAGGCCACGCAGGTTCGCGTCATTCGGTCGCCGGCGTCTCCTTGCCCTCGGCGGCGTGCCGCGAGCGGGCTTCCTCGATCACCTTCCATTCGTCGGCCAGAAAGTGTCGCGCGCTTTCGTGGATCTGCCGTGCCTTTTTGATGCCGAGGCCGGTGCGAATCGCGAGCCGGTCGGGATCTTCGTGGGCGAGATCGTCCACGCGGCGGTAGCCGGCCTCCTCGAGGAGCTGCACCGTGCGCTGGCCGATGCCTTCGAGGAAGCGGAGCTTCTCCTCTTCGCTGAGCGGCTCCGTGCGCGAGGTGGCCCGCTCGATGCGCTCCTGGCGCACGCGCTCCATGGCGGCGAGCGCCGCGGCCTTGAGCGACTGGGCGCGCTCCGGCTCTTCGAGACCGTCGATGGTGACGAGCTCGTCCACCGACGCCTCCGCGACCTCTTCGAGCGCGCGGAAGCCCAGGCGGTACATCGTCTTCGCGAGATCCTCGCCGATGCCCTCGATCTCGCGGAGCTGAACCAGCGCCTCCTCCTCCATCTGGAGGAACTTGGCTTCGCTGATGATGTCGAGCTTCCAGCCCGTGAGCTGCGAGGCGAGCCGCACGTTCTGGCCCTTGCGGCCGATCGCGAGCGAGAGCTTCTCCTCCGGCACGACGAGCTCCATGCGGTGGTCGGCCTCGTCGACGATGACCTTGTTCACCTCGGCCGGTTGGATCGCGTTGATGATGTAGCGGGCCGGATCCTTGTCCCACGGCACGATGTCGATCTTTTCGCCGCGGAGCTCTTGCACGACGGCCTGCACGCGCGAGCCCTTGATGCCGACGCACGCGCCCACCGGATCGACGTCCGAATCGCGGCTCGTGACGGCGATCTTGCTGCGCGAGCCGGGCTCGCGGGCGACGCCGACGATCTTGACGATACCCTCGTAGATCTCCGGCACCTCGGCCTCGAACAGCTTCTCGACCAGGTGCGCCGACTGACGCGAGAGGATGATCATCGGGCCGCGCGCGTCGCGATCGATGTTCTTCACGAACGCGACGATGCGGTCACCGGGGCGGAACGTCTCGCGCGGCGTCTGCTCGCGAGCCGGCAGGACGCCCTCCGTCTTGCCGAGGTCGACGATCAGGTTGTGGCCCTTCTCGAAGCGGCGAACGATGCCGCGAATGAGCTGACCCTGACGGTCCTTGTACTCGTTGTAGATGATGTCGCGCTCGGCATCGCGCACGCGCTGCAGGAGGACCTGCTTGGCGGCCTGCGCGGCGATGCGCCCGAACGTGCTGCGCGCTTGCTTCATGTCGAGCACGCTGCCGAATTCCTTGTCCTGCTGCTTGGCGCGGTCGGCGTCCTTCGGATGCCAGAAGACCTGGAAGCCGAGCTCCTCGCCGACTTCCGCCTCGAGGCCGTGCTTGCGCGCGACATCGACCGCGATCTCGCGCTCGGGCGTGGCAACCGCTTCGACCACCGTCATGTACTGGAAGAGGTCGATGTTGCCGGTGTCCTGGTTGAACCGAGCCTCGAGCTCGCGGGTCGGACCGAACGCCGCCTGCGCCGCTTTGAGAATGGCCGCTTCCATCGTTTCGATCAGCACCTGCCGATCGATGCCCTTCTCATCCGCTACTTGGTTGACGATCGTGCCGAGCCCATCGGCAATGCCCAACGACTGCGCTGCCATCACTCACCTGCTCCATTGCGAACGCGCGGGCGTGGGGCCCGCGGGAAATTGCTTCTCGGACCGGGACGGCGACCGCCTTGCGGCTCGCCGCGCTGCCACTCGAACACCAGGCGTGCCTGGTCGATCGTCGAAAAGGCCACTTTGACCTCGGTTTCACGCACGACGAGCGTGACGTTGCCCGCTTCGTCGATGCCGCCGAGCGTACCGACGAGGACGTACTGCCCGCCCACCGCTGCCTTCAGCTTGAGACGCGCACCGTGGCCCTTGAAGCGCTCGTACTCGTGCGGCGTGTACAAGCTGCGCTCGAGACCGGGCGAGCCGACCTCGAGCCGGTAGCGAGCCGGGATGCAGTCGGCCACGTCGAGCGCCGTCGAGAGGTCACGCGAGATGTCGCTACACAAGTCGAGCGTGACGCCGGCGCCGGGCTCGGTGCTGTCGGGTCGTTCGACCGTCACCTCGAGCAACCGCTCACCGCGATCGGAGCGCCACACGAGCTCGACACAATCCACGCCGTGCGCATCGAGCACGGGCGCGAGAGCCGCAATGATGCGCTCGCGATCGAGTCCGGTGAGCTTTTCGTGGGCGACTTTCATCGTCGGAGGGAGCAGCAGTAGCGAAGGCGAGTTAAAAAAAAAGGACCCGATTGGACGGGTCCATGAGGGACTCACCCTGTAAGTTGCGGCGGGAGTCTACTCGCCGACCGTCCGCTGTGCAAAGGCCATGAAGATCGTCAATTTCATTGATGTTTTTGGGATTCGCGCCCAAACGGAACCGGCGTGGGCCCGCCCGGCGGTCCGGGCAGGGCCGCCCTCCCGTCGATGCGCCTCCGGTCCGGGCGGCGCCCGTCAGGCGACGTTCGGCAGCGTCACGAGGTCCACGTGCAGGATCTCGTCGCTGAACGCCATGATCTCCGAAAGGCACGCGTCGGAGGGGCGCGACTCGAGGCGGATCTTCGCGCACGCCGCGCGACCGCCCTCGAAGACGGTGTTGTCGAGCTCGCTGATGTGAATGCCGTGACGCTTGAGCACCGCGAGCACGTTGGCGAGCGCGCCCACCTGATCGATGTGGCGCACGACGAGCTGGTAACGCGACCAGGTGTTGGCCGCGATGTTGACGACGTTCGGCACCTCGCCCTTCGTGACGAAGCTCCGCAGGATCCGCACCGTCTCTCCGGCAATCGCTGTCTGGGCGCGATCGGTGGACGCGCCGATGTGCGGCGTCGCATAGACGAGCCCGCTGTGCAGGATCGGATGATCGTAGCGGGCGGTGCGCTCCGAGGGCTCGTTCGGCAAGACGTCGAGGCCGACGCGCAAGGACTTCTTGGGGATGAGCTCGAGCAAGGCGTCGTAGTCGACGAGCTCGGGGCGGGCCGTGTTGATGAACGTCGCGCCGTCGGGCAGCGCGCTCAAAACGGCGCGATCGACGATGCCCTTGGTGCGGTCGCTGAGCTCGAGATGGACGCTGAAGAAATCCGACTCGCGCGCGAGCTCGACCGGCGACGGGACGCGCTTGACGCCGAGCTCGGCGGCGCGCGCCGCGGTGAGGGAGCGCCCGTACGCGAGCGGGCGCATCGCGTAGGCGTGCGCGACCTCCGCCATCACGCGCCCCACGTGCCCGAAGCCGAGGATGCCGAGGGTGCGGCCTTCGAGACCGACGGCGCGCGCGTACTCGTCCTTCTCCCAGCGGCCGGCGCGTAGCCCGATGATGCCGTCGGGGACGCGGCGATCGAGGCAGCCGATCAAGGTGAACGCGACCTCGGCCACGGCGCGAGCGTTCTTGCCCGGCGTCGTCGCGCCGTAGATGCCGCGCTCGCGCGCGAAGGTGCCGACGGTGAAGGTGCGCTTGCCGTCCCAGGGCAACGCCAACGACCCGGCGGGCAGCTCGACGTCGGCCGGGAGGTAGAGGAACGAGGGCAGCAGCGCGCGCGTCCCGACCTCGCCGGCGGCGACGACCTG
>Ga0173480_10000680_pt1 | contig 11707 bp, 6 predicted proteins | sample NitcycUS209509C1_FD_122622 | JGI IMG/M metagenome (GOLD analysis project Ga0173480, IMG submission 122622) | Soil microbial communities from Arlington Agricultural Research Station in Wisconsin, USA - Nitrogen cycling UWRJ-S209-509C-1 (version... | ecosystem: Environmental > Terrestrial > Soil >... | reverse complement strand
TGGCGCCGCGGCTGGCCGCGCAGGCACCGCCGGCGCCGTTGAAGGTGAACGGCCTCAGCCAGCTCACGCTCACCGTCTCCGACATCTCGCGCTCGCTCCGTTTCTACCAGGAGCTGTTCGGCATGCCGATCCAGGCGCGCCAGGGCGACGCGCTCTTCCTCCGCATCGGCGCCGGACCACGCTTCCTGGTCCTCAAACCGGCTGCGGCCGGCGAGCGTCCCGGCATCAGCGGCTTCGGAATGGGCGTCGATAATTTCTCGACCGACCGCGTCGTCGCCGTGCTCGCCACACACGGCATCACCCGGTCCGACGCCGCCGACACCGCCGGCATGATGCCGATGACCGTCCGCGTGTTGCCGAGACCGGGCGCGCTGGTCGCCAGCGGCCCGCGCCCGTCCGACGTCTACGTGGCCGACCCGAGCGGCCACGTCTTCCAGTTGCACGACGCGTCGTACTGCGGCGGCGCGGGCGTCACCGGCGCCGACTGCCGCGCGGTGGAGGCCTCGCCCTTTCCGGGCCTGCTCGCGGTGCGCGACATGAGCCATTTCACCATCGGCGTCGCCGACCAGGCCCGCACGGTGCAGTTCTACCAGTCGCTCTTCGAAGCGCCCATCCAAGTCCGACAAGGCGCCGCGCCGGCCTACGGCATCGGCCCCGGCGTGCACTTCCTCATGTTCCTCGGCGGCGGACCGGGCCGCGGGGGCGCGCCGCCGGCGGCGCCGCGCATCGACCACGCGTGCATGGCGATGACGGGCTTCGATCCGGCGGCCGTCACGAAGACCCTCACCGGCTACGGCCTGAAGCCGCTGCCGAATGCGTCGCGCGAGCCGCTCGTCACCTACATCTCGCTGCGGATGCCGAATCGCGGGGGCGCCGAAGGCGGCACGCCGGAGCTCTATTTCACCGACCCCGACGGGCTCGCCATCCAGCTGCAGGACGTCACGTATTGCGGCGGCGGGGGTTTCCTCGGCGACATCTGCCCAGTGCTCTAGAGAGGATCCAGATGCGTACTCGTTCCCTCGTGCTGCTCTTCACCGGCGTGTCCGCCACGCTCATGTCTGGCCAGTCGAAGCTGGCGCCAGACATCGACCCCACATCGTTTTCCCGGCTGGCGCCGCTCGACCGCGCGGCGCTCGACGACGATGGGAAGAAGGTCTGGGACTACATCGCCAACGGGCGCGCGCTCCCCGCCACGGGGCCGGCGCAGGTCTCGATGCACAGCCCCGGCGCGGCGAAGCCGATACACGAGCTCAATCAGTATTTGAGGAAGACGGTCGTGGGGCCGCGCTACTTCGAGCTGTCTGCGTTGATCGCCGCGCGCGAGTTCGATCAGCAGTACGAGTGGGGGGGCCACGAGCCGGCCGGGAGGCGCGCGGGCCTCGAGCAGGCGGTGATCGACGCGGTGAAGCACAACCGTGACGTCGCCGGCCTGCCGGAAAAGGACGCGACCGTGATTCGCCTCGGGCGCGCCCTGTTCCGCGACCACAAGGTGAGCCCGGCGCTGTGGGCGAAGACCGTCGAGCTGTTCGGCCGTCAGGGCGCGGTGGAGATCACCGCGATCATGGGGGACTACGCGATGGCCGCGGTGATGCTCACCGCCGTCGATCAGCAGTTGCCGCCGGGACGGGAAGCGTTGCTTCCCGTTCGGCCCTGATCGTCTGGCCGAACGGGCTCAAGGCTCACGGCTCATGGGGCCAGGCAAGAACGGCTCAAGTGTTCCTGCCTGAGCCCTGAGCCTTCTAGAAATCGACCTGCGCGCTGATCTTCAGGAACCGCGCCTGGAGGACGCTGTTCGGCCGCAGCCACGTCGTGGTCGTCGGCGAGAAGGTCTGGTTGTAGGTCAGGACGGCGTCGGAGTTGGTGAGGTTGTAGAGGTCGAGCCCCACCGTCGACCGCGTGCGGCCGAACCTGAGGATTTTGGCGAACCGCATGTCGATCTGGTTGACGCGCTCGCCATACAACGTTCCGGGCTCGATCAGGTTCACGGTGATGGTCTGGCCGCCGAGGCCGGCAAACGGCCGGTTCAGGCCCACCGTCGCCGAGTTCGGCGCCGTCCAGTTCGCGGCCAGTTGGCCGCCCGGGTCGCTGCGCAGCGTCCCGGCCACCTGCACGTCGACCTTCGGAATCGTGTACGAGCCCAGCGCCGTCGCGCGGGTGACCCATCCCGACGACGTGTCGCACCACGGGTTGGTCGGTGACTGTGCCAGGATGACCGTCCACTCCGGAATGGCGCGCCTCACGTCGCAATAGTCGTTGGCGTTCGTTCCGGTGTTGAACCCGCCCTGCAGCACCAGACCGCCGCGCATCCGCGCCGTGACGTTGAGGTTGACCGAATCGGACACACGCCTCCACTCGGCATAAGTCGTGGACAGGGTCTCGTAGTTGTCGTTCAGCCGTGTCGCGGCTTCAGGCGTGACGTTGTACAGCCCCTCGAGCACTCCGCCCCCGCCGTCCGGCAGCCGCGGGTCGACGGGAATCGTGACGCCGAACATGGTGTGGTCCCCGGGCGCCCGCGAGCGGTTGTCGATGACGCTGGAGTTCACGAGCCAGCGATGCTGGTAACCCAGTTCGACGCCGACGCGCGGCAGGACCTCCTGCTGCACCGACGCGCCCCACTGCCAGTCGCCCGAGCGCACGCCCCAGCCCGAAAGGAGCCCCGGGTCCAACGTGGAGTCGAAGACCACGGTCCCGAAATTCGCGCTCGCGTTGGCGCCACAGAAGTCTCCGCCGCTGGCGCGCAGATCCTGAGCGGCGGCGTTCGACAGGTTGCAGTCGGCGACGAAGTTCGTATTCGCGTCGGTCCACGCCCGGGTCGTCGTGGTCGACAGCCGCCCGGTCGGGTTCAGCGCGATGAAGAACCCGCCGTTCTGCGCCGCCTCGAGATAGCGGCCGAAGCTCACCTTGACCGACGTCTTGCCGTTGCCGAACACGTCGTACGCGACGCCGCCTCGAGGCCACAAGTCGTTGTAGCCCTCGACGCCGGTCGTTTCCGGATACGTCACCGCGGTGGGAAAGAAGCGGACCGGTCCGACCGTCTGCTCGGGGAAGGAACTCCATGCGTGGTCGTAGCGCAAGGCGCCCTGCACCGTCATCCGGCCGAGCGTCCACTGCTCCTGGACGTAGAACGCATCGCTGCGAACCGACTGCTCGATCCCGAAGCGGTTGATGTTGAGCGTGATCTGGTCCGGAATGCCGTTGTTGACCCGGTACTGCAGGAACTGGTTGTTCCCGAAGTTCTTCCGCTGATCGATGAGCATCGCGCCCTGGTAGCCGAACCTGATGCTGTGCGCGCCGGTGACGAGCGACGCGGCGGCGTTCCACTGGTTGTTCCAGTTGATGTTCGAGAACCAGTTCAGCGACCGGTAGGTCAGCCCTGGAATGTTGCCGTTGCTGGCGCAGCTGGGGGCACACTGCTCGACGACGCGAATCAGATCCTCGGTCTCGAGACCCGGCAGTTGCCCACCGCCGTACCGGCTGAGATACATACCGAACCCGGCTTCCAACAGGAGCCGATTGCTCACCGGCGACGTCCACTTCGCCTGCGACACCCGGTTGCCGTAGTCGCGGTAACCCGCCGTCTCGGGCGCGAGGGTGGCGGACGCCGACGGGGTCGGGGCGGCGGTCGATCCGGCGAAGACCTCGTCATCGCCCGATTTCCGGCAGGCGTTGCCCGAGAATCCCGCCGCCGCACCGCCTTCACAGGGGCGCTGCTGGTCCCAGAACACCGCGAACTTGTTGCGCGGCGTGGCCTGCGCGGTCAGCCTGAGCGCGACGATGCGATACGACGCCGCCAGCACGGCCGGACGGCTCGTGTCGGCCACATAAGTCCACTTCGCCGGGTCACCGGCATTGGTGTTGGCGAACATACCCGGCACCGAACGCTCGCTCCCTTCCTCGCGGATGTTCGCGTAGAACCACACGCGGTCCCGGGCAACCGGGCCGCCGATGCCGAGGTTGAAGTCCCACACCTTCCGCGTCTCGCCCGGCGCGGTCAACCCACGATCGCGGAGCTCCTGCGTGTAGTTGTCACCGACCATCCCGCTCGTGACGCCGGACGTGAAAAAGGTTCCGCGCACCGAATTGCCGCCTTCTTTCGGCAGCACGTTGAGCGACGGGCCGCCGCCTTCCGTCTCGCCGAGGCCGCCGGAGGTCGTCATCGCAATCTCGCGCGCGTTTCCTACGTCGACGATGTACGACGACACGCCGGCGCCGTTGAACGCCGAGCCGACGCTGATGCCGTCCACGTTGACCCGCCCCTCGTTGGATCGGCCGCCGAATCCGCCGAAGACCACCATGCCGGGCACCGTCTGGACGTCGGTCGGGGCGCCACCCTGATTGACGCTGTTCGGAATCAGCTGAATCAGGTTGTTGTAGGAGCGCGAGGACGGAATCGCGCTGATGATCTCGTTGTCGAGCACCGTCTGCCGCCGGACGCTCTGCACGTCCACGATCGGCGTCTCGCCGGTGACAGTGACGGTTTCCTCGATCGCCCCCACCCGCAGATCGGCGTTGACCGCCGCCGTGAACGAGCCTTCGAGCGTGATACCGTCCCGCTTCACCACGCTGAAGCCGGGCAGCATGAACGTGACCACGTACTGGCCGGCCCGAAGGTCGACGATGCGGTACTGGCCCCCGCTGTCTGTGACCGCCGTGCGTGTTTTCTCGATGAGCGAGGGGCTGGCGGCTTCGACGGTCACGCCCGGCAGGACGGCGCCGGACGTATCGCGGACGACGCCGGTGATCGAAGCCTGCGCCCAAGCGGCCACAGGCAATGCCAGCAATCCGGCAACGACATAGGCGATGACATAGATCCGGCGCGTTGTGCGCATTGGTGATTCCCTCCATTTCGCCTGGCCACCCACGCTCCAGCCAGCGTGGGCGGGATTCTAGGAGCGCCCCCCCCCAAACAGGGGGCAAAAACCGATCAAATCTCCCCTTTGACGGACGCTTGACCGTTTGCGCAAAAGACGGCAGATTCATCAGACTCACACCCCCAGCGACCATGCCAGAGATCACAATCGGACCGTTCACGCTCGACACCGCGAGCGGCCGCATGCTGCGCGACGGCGCCGAGATCCGCCTGCGGCCTCAGGCGTTGCAAGCGCTCGAGGTACTGCTCAGGCACACCGGACGGCCCGTGTCGTACGAGCAGATGATCGCGGAAGCGTGGAAGGGCACGCACGTGTCGAAGCACACCGTAGACGTGACCGTCGGCGAGGTGAAGAAGACGCTCGGCGCGTACGGACGGTGGATTACCCACCGGCCCAAAGCCGGCTATCGCCTCGAGGTGCCGACGTCGGAAGAGCTGGTGCGCAAGGGCTGGCACTTCTACAACCGCCGCACCCGCGAGGGCGCCGAACGCGCGATCGAGTGCTTCGAGCACGCCGCCGCCGAATGCCCGGGCGACGCGCGCGCCTTCGAAGGCCTCTCGACGTGCTACCTGATGCTGGCGACCTTCGGGATGCAGTCGCCCGGCGACGTCTACCCGAAGTTCCTCGAGACCCACGAGCAGGCCGCGGCCGTCGGCGGCCTGCGCCCGGAGCTGCGCTGCAACCGCGGACATGGGCTGCACCTGTTCGAACAGCAGCTCGAGGCGGCCGAGGTCGAGCTCCTCGCCGCCATCAAGGAGAAGCCGTCGCACGGCGCCACCTACGTCCGCGCCGCTCTCCTCTACGTCACCATGAACCGCCTCGATGACGCGGCCGCGATGCTCGACCAGTGCGCGCTCAAGGATCCGCTGGTGCCGACGCTGCCGGCCACGGCAGTGCTGCTGCGCTTCTGGCGCCGCGATTTCGACGCCGCGATCGCCTACGGCAAGCAGGCGATCGAACTGCACCCTTATCTGCAGATCGTCCGGGTGAACTACGCGCAGGCGCTCGAATTCTCAGGACGCCTGCCCGAGGCGCTCGCACAGTACAAGCTGGCGTCGGTCATGTCGCCGGACCTGCCGTGGCTGCGCGCGCTCGAGGGCACGTGCCTCGCCAAGATGGAACGGACGGGCGAGGCTCGCGAGATCCTCGACGAGCTCGAACATCTGCGGCGCTCGGAGTACGTGGACGCGTTCTATCAGTCGGTCTTCCGCGAAGCGCTCGGCCACCGCGCCGAGGCGCTCAACGAGCTCGAACGGGCCGACGACGAGAACTCGCCGTTCCTCTACTCGATGAACGTCGACCCCAAGATGGACGTCTTCCGCGCCGACGCGCGGTATCAGCGGCTCGAAGCGGGACGGTCGTCCAGAAGCACGCGCGCCTGAGCAGGGGGTCTCTCCACCGTGTAGGTGAAGAACCCGATCATCATTTCTTCCCAGGTCTGGTCGCCCCAGCGGACGGTGGCGGCGGCATCGGGATTCGCCTTGTTGGCGGCCGAGTTGTCGAAGTGGGCGGCGACGTGGAGCTTCGAGCCCTTCGGCAGCAGGATTGGCTGCGCGAGCCAGTAGTCGGTCTGCCAGCCGAAGTCGAAGCGCGGCACGCGCAGCACGATTTCCTGCCGGCCGTCGGGATAGGTGGCCGTGTAGGTCATGTCCTTGCCGCGCAGGTGCATGTGCGGGTGCATGGTCCACACCTTCACGTCTTCGCCGAACGTCGCTTCAGCCTCCACCGGGTGATGGCTGGCGCCGCCAGGAATCGCGAACAACGGGTTGGCAATCGCGGCGGTCCGGATCTCCTGCGCCGGCGGCTCCTTCGAGAAGATCAGTCCCAGCCGCGACCGATCGCGGCCCGCGGTGCCGTTGGTCGTGTAGTGCACCTGGAAGATCAGCGTCGAACCGGCCGGGATCTTCTTCGCCATCCCGGGCAGGTATACCGGCGCGTCCTCGCCGACCGCCCAATTGACCAGCATGTTGTCGGTCGTCCGTGACGCGGCGGGCGGGGGCGCGACCGCCCCTGCCGCCGGAGCGGGACGCGGCGCCGGCGCCAGCGTCGCCGCACTGGCGGCGAGAATCGGCCGGATACTCACCACGGCCTGGCGCGGCCGCGGCTGCGGCTCGCGGACGTAGACGATGATGTGGTGTACGTGCGCGCGATCGCCGGCGCGCACCTCCCCCGCCTGCATCCACCGGTCGTCGGTGAAGTTGGTGGGCACCTCGAAGTACTGGTAGTCGATGGTCCCTCGCACCGGCACTTCGAAGTCGGCGGCCATCTCGAACACCTGATCCGGCTTGCCGATCTGCCACCCCTCGGCGAACTTCGGCCGGGCCGGCAGATCCTTTGGGTTGCCTTCCGGCGCACCGCCATCCACCCAGCGGACGATAGTGTCGATCTCGGCCTGGCTGAGACTCGGGTTGTTGCGGAACGTGCCGTAGCTGCGGTCCGCATGCCACGGCGGCATCGCCCGCGCCGCCACCTTCTCGCGAATCGCGCCAGCCCACGGCCGCACGTCCTTGAACGACAGGAGCGACATCGGCGCTACTTCGCCGGGCCGGTGACACGCCGCGCACTTGGCGAAGACGATCGGCGCCACATCACGGCTGAAGGTCAGCGTCGGGGCGGCGGGCGCTGCAGCACTCTGGGGCGCGCCGCCGGCTGCGACGAGCGCCGTTCCCACAGAGACCAGGGTCATTGCCAGGGCCAGAGTCTTGTAGGTCATGGCCCGGAGTCTAAACCCGCGTCTAGGTCCTTGGGGCGCCTTGACCTCTTTTTGCTGGGGCTGGGTGTAGGATCCGTCCGGCGGAGGCACGGATGACGAGTGCACGAAGGGCGCTAACCGCCCTGGCAGCGGTAGGATGGCTCGCCTGCGGGGTGTCGGCGATCGCCCAGGGCAGCGACAAGTTCACGGCGCGGCTGGCCTGGGTGCCCACGGCCGGCGTAGAACGCGTGACCGGCAAAGGGTCCGCGACGGCCACCCTGTCGGGCCGCGCGCTGACGGTCACCGGGTCGTTCGAGGGGCTGGGGGGACCGGCCACCGTGGCCCGCCTGCACGAGGGGATCGCCAAGGGCGCCCGGGGGCGCGCCGTGACCGATCTCACGATCACCAAGGCGACGAGCGGCACCATCAGCGGTTCGGCGACGCTCACGCCCGAGCAGGTCGAGGCGCTCCGGCAGGGCAAGCTCTACATCCAGATTCACGGCGACAAGGGGCTCGCGCCCGACGGCGCGAACCTGTGGGGATGGCTGCTCCGATGAGACGACTGACGCTGCTCCTCAGCGCGCTGCTGGTCGCGAGCCTGTCGCTCGTGACCGCCGGTCAGGCGCCGACCGCCGCGCCGTTCACGGCCGATCAAGCCGCCGCCGGACGCACGGCCTACGAGACCACGTGCTCGGGCTGTCACGGCGCGAACCTCGCCGGACCGCCGGCACTGGCCGGCACTTCGTTCCGGGTCGGCTGGGGCAGCCGCACGACGCGGGATCTGCTCACCGCCATCCAGGCGATGCCGCCGGAGCAGCCGGGCGGCCTGCCTGAAGCCACCTATCTCGCGATCGCCGCGTACATTCTGCAGTTCAACGGCGCGGCACCGGGCACGCAGGTGCTCACGACGAACACCGCGGTCCCGATCGGCGCGTTCCTGACCGCGGCTGCCGCGCCCGCGGCGGCCGGCCAGGCGCCGGCGGGACGTGGCGCGGGCCCGGCCGCGCCGGCCGCGGGCGGCCAGGCCGCCGGCGCGCGTGGGCGCGGCCAGCCGGCGCCGCCGGTCCTGGGCCTCACCGTCACGGGCGAGATTCGCAACTACGCGCGCGTCACCGACGAGATGCTGCGCAACCCGCCGGCCGGCGACTGGCCGATGCTGCGCCGGGATCAGGCCGCGAGCGATTTCAGCCCGCTGAACCAGATCACGCGCGACAACGTCGGGCAGCTCCAACTCGCCTGGGTGGCGCCGATGAGCGAGGGGGGCACCAACCAGCCGTCGCCGCTCGCGCACGACGGCGTCGTCTTCCTCAACAACAGCAACGGCATCATCCAGGCGCTCGACGGCAAGACCGGCGATCTGATCTGGGAGCAGCGCCTCGGCGTCAACCCGGCGATGCGCGGCATGTCGCTCTATGAAGACAAGCTGTATCTCGCGCTCAGCAACGCGCACCTCGTGGCGCTCGAGGCGCGCACCGGCAAAGTGGCGTGGGACATGGCGATGCCCGACGGCCGCGGCAGTTCCAGCGGCCCGATCATCGCCAAGGGCAAGGTGATCCAAGGCATGGGCGGCTGCTCGGCCTATGTCGAGCAGAAGTGCTTCATCAGCGGCTACGACGCCGCCACCGGCAAGCAGCTCTGGCGCTTCAACACGGTGGCGATCGACGGGCAGCCGGGCGGCGACACCTGGGGCGCGCTCTCGAGCCTCTACCGCGCCGGCGGCGAGACGTGGATCACCGGCAGCTACGACCCCGACTTGAACCTCACCTACTGGGGCACGGCGCAGGCCAAGCCGTGGATGCCGGTGAGCCGCGGGATGTACGGCCTCGACAAGGGGCTCTACACCAGCGCCACCGTGGCGCTCGACGCCGACACCGGCAAGCTGGCGTGGCACTTCCAGCACGCGCCCGGCGAAGCGCTCGACCTCGACGTCGTGTTCGAGCGCGTGCTCGTGGACAGCGCCGGTCAGAACCTGGTCTTCACGGTCGGCAAGGACGGCGTCCTCTGGAAGCTCGATCGCAAGACCGGAAAGTACCTGGGCCACAAGGAGACCGTCTTCCAGAACGTGTGGGAATCGATCGACGTCAAGACCGGAGCGCCGCGCTACCGGCAGGACATCATCGACGCCGAGGTCGGCCAGTGGATCGACGGCTGCCCGAGCACCGAGGGCGGCCACAACTGGCAGGCCATGAGCCACCACCGCACCTCGAACACGCTCGTCATCCCAATCAGCCAGAGCTGCATTGCGATTCGCGCGCAGCGCATCGAGCAGAAGCCGGGCGGCGGCAGCGCCGGCGGCGCGGACCGGCGCTTCTACGAGATGCCGGGCACCGACGGCAACATCGGGCGCCTCGGTGCCTTCGACGTGAACACGCTCGCCGAGAAGTGGGCGATCCAGCAGCGCGCGCCGTTCCTGACCGCGGTGCTGACCACGGCGGGCAACGTGGCCTTCGTCGGCGATCTCGATCGCAGTTTCAAGGCGATCGACATGACCAACGGCAAAGTGCTGTGGCAGACGCGGCTGGCGACGTCGGTGCAGGGCTTCCCCATCACCTTCACCGCTGATGGCCGTCAGTATGTCGCCGTGACCACCGGCCTCGGCGGCGGCAGCCCGCGCCTCGTGCCGTCCACGATCGCTCCTGAGATTCGCGTGCCCACCACCGGGCAGGCGTTGTACGTGTTCGCCTTGCCTGAGAAGAGGTAGACATGGTGCTTCGACGACGAGCCCTCCTTGCCACCTTCGGATTGACGATCTTTTCGACTCTGACCGCCGCATCCACGCAGGCAGCGACGTGCGAAAGCCTCGCGTCGCTCGCGCTGCCGAACGCCACGATTACGGCCGCCGAGGCGGTGGAGGCCGGCGCGTTCTCGCAGCCCGGTGGCCGCGGCGGCAACGCGTTTGCGGACCTTCCAGCGTTCTGCCGCGTGGCCGCCACGCTCAAACCGACGGCCGACTCGGACATCAAGATGGAAGTGTGGCTGCCGGCGCCGCGCGCCGCAGGCGCGCCTGGCAATACGGCATGGAACGGCAAGTTCCTGATGGTCGGCAATGGCGGCTGGAACGGCAACATCGATCGCAACGCGCTCGCGACGGGACTCCTGCGCGGCTACGCCGCGGCCAGCACCGACACCGGCCACGAGGGGGGCGGCGGACCGTGGATGGCGAACCCCGAGAAGCTGATCGACTTCGGCTACCGCGCGGTGCACGAGACGACCGCGAAGGCGAAGTCGCTCGTCAACGCCTACTACGGCAACGCCGCGCGGCTTTCCTACTTCCAGGGCTGCTCGGCGGGTGGCCGGCAGGCACTCAAAGCGGCGCAGAAGTTCCCCGCCGACTTCGACGGCATCGTCGCCGGCGCGCCCGCGCTCAACACCACCGGACGCGCGATCTTCGCGGTGTACGCCGCGCAGGCGCTGCGCAAGGAAGAAGGCAGCTACATCCCGTCCACCAAATATCCGGCCATCCATCGGGCGGTGCTGGAGGCGTGCGACGTAAAGGACGGCGTGAAGGACGACGTGCTCGAGAACCCGCGCGCCTGCACCTGGGACCCGAAAACGATCGAGTGCAAGGCCGGCACCGACGACGCGTCGTGCCTCACCCCAGCGCAGGTGGTGGCCGCGCGCGCCCTCTACCAGCCGGTGAAGAACGCGCGCACCGGGAAGCTGATCTTCTCAGGTCTCGAACTGGGGAGCGAGATGGGCTGGAGCACGTTCGGCAGCCAGCAGGCGTTTCCGATCGCCACGCAGATGTTCCAGCAGATGATCTTCAGGAACCCGGCGTGGGACTACAAGACGTTGAACTACGACGCCGACATCGCGCTCGTGGACAAAATCGAGAACGGCAACATCAACGCGATGGATGCCAACCTCCAGCCGTTCCTCGCGCGCGGCGGGAAGCTGATCCAGTACCACGGCTGGGCCGACCAGCAGATCCCGCCGGGCACCAGCCCCGAGTACTACCAGGCCGTGGTCGAGCGGGCCGGCGGCGCCGACAAGGTGAAGAGCGGCTACCGCCTGTTCATGGTGCCCGGCATGGGCCATTGCGGCGGCGGCGACGGGACCGCCACCTTCGACATGCTGGCGGCGCTCGACCGCTGGGTGGAAAAAGGCCAGGCGCCGGACTCGATTCCGGCCTCCCGCGTCCTGG
>Ga0173480_10000679_pt1 | contig 11712 bp, 5 predicted proteins | sample NitcycUS209509C1_FD_122622 | JGI IMG/M metagenome (GOLD analysis project Ga0173480, IMG submission 122622) | Soil microbial communities from Arlington Agricultural Research Station in Wisconsin, USA - Nitrogen cycling UWRJ-S209-509C-1 (version... | ecosystem: Environmental > Terrestrial > Soil >... | reverse complement strand
GAAGCTGAGAACACCGATACCAGTGAAGTTGTTTCTTTTTTTCGTATTAAGTATAAGCAACAAAACATTTAGCCAAAGACTTCTTTCTTATGTTGACCCTTTTATTGGGTCTGGTAGTCATGGTCATGTGTTTGTCGGCGCCAGCGTGCCCTTCGGCGCTGTGCAGATAGGACCTAATAATTTTTATAAAGGTTGGGACTGGTGTTCAGGATACAATTATATGGACAGCGTGTTGATTGGTTTTTCCCAAACGCATTTGAGTGGCACCGGCATTGGTGATCTTGCCGATGTTTTGATGATGCCTTATACCGGTTCTATAAAACTTGATAAGGGCATTGAAACAAAACCAGGAAGTGGTTATGCATCAAAATATTCTCATAAAAATGAAACGGCAAAGCCTGGATATTATTCAGTGAAATTGCTTGACAATAATATTGATGTTGAACTAGCCGCTACCGAACGTGTAGGCTTCCATCAATATCATTTCCACGAAGGCAAGGAGGCACATGTCATTATAGACCTGAAAGAAGGAATCAATGATCGTAGTACCGACACTTACATTCAGCTAACGGACAAATATACCCTGGAAGGATACCGCTACTCCAGTGGTTGGGCAAAGGATCAACGCATCTATTTTGCCATCAAATCTTTGGTGCCTATTGAAGAATTTACCATTTATAATAAAGACACCTTACTGAAAGGCACAAACGGTAGAGGCAATTTTATTAGAGGGTTGATTTCCTTCAAGCAGGCACCATCAATTTTAAAACTTAAAGTTGGTATTTCGCCGGTTAGCTCAAAGAATGCTTTGGCAAACATTACAGCGGAAATTCCTCATTGGGATTTAAAGAAAGTCGTAAGCGAAGCAGAAGAAAAATGGACAAAAGAACTTTCTAAGGTTAACGTTCAATCGAACAGCGAAAAAGATAAACGCATTTTTTATACGGCACTGTATCATACCATGATCAATCCTTCACTTTTTAATGATCATAATGGCGATTACAGGGGCGCAGATAAAAAAGTGTATGAGAAAGCCTCCTTTGCCAACTACAGTGTATTCTCTTTATGGGATACCTATCGTGCAACAAATCCACTTTATACAGTTTTGCATCCTGAAAAAGTCGGCGACATGGTCAATTCCATGCTCGCAATTTCTCAACAACAGGGAAGACTACCAATCTGGCATTTGATGGGAAATGAAACCGGCACCATGCCTGGCTTAAGCAGTATACAGGTGATAGCCGAGGCCTATCTAAAAGGAATAAAAGGATTTAATGCGGATAGCGCATTGAGTGCAATCAAAAAAACAACTCAATATGATGGCATAGGGTTGAACTATGTAAGAGAATTTAAAAATATTCCATCTGATCGTGTGCGTGAATCTGTTGCAAGGGCTTTAGAATATTCAATCGGTGATGGTAGTGCCGCGTTAATGGCTAAAAAGATGGGAAAAACTGATGACTATAATTATTTCCTTAAACGTTCTAAAAATTATCAACTCTATTTCGACGCTGAGAGTAAATTTTTTCGGGGAAAAAAGGAGGATGGCACCTGGAATCCCACGTTCATTCCCACCAGGTCATCACGTCCATGGATAAACGATTATTCAGAAGGTAACTCCTGGCAATATTTATGGTTGGCGCCACAGGATGTTCCCGGGCTAATGTCCTTGTTAGGGGGTGAAGTAAATTTTAATAATCGTCTTGATAGTTTGTTCAGCATTCCATTAGATACAACGGGTGGGCATCTTGTAGATATGACAGGATTAATTGGTCAATATGTTCACGGTAACGAACCAAGCCATCACATCACCTACCTATATGCCTATGGCGGCCAGCAATGGAAAACTGCTGAAAAAGTGCGATACATTATGAATGAATTTTACCACGATCAACCGGAAGGTATTATTGGTAATGAAGACTGTGGGCAAATGTCTGCCTGGTATGTTTTTTCTGCGCTGGGTTTTTATCCTGTATTTCCTGCATCAACCAACTATGTAATTGGAAGTCCATTATTCAACAAAGCATCGATCAGTGTACCCGGCGGTAAAACATTTTCAATAGAAGCTGTTGAAAATAATCCTAAAAATATTTATGTGCAAAGCATTCAGCTGAATGGAAAACCATACAACAAAACCTATATCTCGCATAACGATATAATGAATGGCGGAACGTTGAAAATAGTTATGGGTAGCAAACCAAATTATGATTTTGGGAAGTCAGTAGATGTGCGTCCTATTTAAAAAAACAAGTAAAATTTATAACTAAACTGATAGAAATGAGAGCGAAATTAAGAAGCATATTGGTGAGCAGTTTACTAATAGTAGCCCTCTGCACCGATGCACAAAATTATATTCCCAGCACAAAAACTTTGGATAAGAAGGTTATGTTCGGATACCAGGGCTGGCATGCCACTCCTAATGATGGTGCAGGAAATAATGTATGGCGTCACTGGTTTGGGCGTAATTCACCGGATTCAGCAGTGGCCAATTTCGATGTATGGCCTGATATGAGAGAATACCCCAAGGATGTTTTAGAAGAAACAAATATGACCATGCCCAATGGTGCAAAAGCATCTTTATATTCAGCATACAAATATGGAACTGTTGATCTTCATTTTAAATGGCTAAAAGAGCATAACCTTGATGGAGTATTTCAACAACGCTTTATCAGTGATATACGCTCAGGGGGAGGAAAAAAACATTTTAACCAGGTGGTAAGAAATGTTCAAAAGGCAAGTGAAAAGTATAAGAGAGTCTATTGTATCATGTATGACATTACAGGGGCGGGTCCTAATTGGAAAGAAACACTGATGACAGATTGGAAATTTTTGGTTGATTCATTTAATGTAACAAAAGGAAGTTCTTATTTACACCATGACGGCCGTCCCTTATTAGCTATATGGGGAATGGGTTTTACACACAACGCTTTTGCTACAGTTGCTCAAAGTGATTCATTAATGGACTGGTTTCATAAAGGAGCGGAAAAAAAATACCAGGCAACTATTATGGGCGGTATTAATGACAATTGGTTAACTCATAGCAATGAATGGAAGACCGTGTATGATAAAATGGATATCATTAGTCCATGGGCTGTAGGAAGGTATAAAGATGATGCAGGTGCTGATCTTTTTAAACAAAGAGCTATAGTTCCTGATAAGGCTTATTGCGATCAAAAGAAAATAGATTATCTGCCGGTAATATTTCCTGGTTTTTCCTGGTACAACCTTAGGCGTGGCAGAACAGCATTTAACCAAATACCAAGAAGGGGCGGAGATTTTCTTTGGCATCAATCATACAATGCAATCAGCGCAGGTGTTAACATGATTTACATTGCTATGTACGATGAAGTTGATGAAGGAACCGCTATGTATAAATTAGCGCCGACCGCGTCAGAAAAACCCGTTGATGGAAAATTTATTTCAGCCGACCAGGATGGTGTTGCTCTTCCATCAGATTGGTATTTGCGTTTGGCATCTGCTACCAGTTCTATCTTAAGAGGTAAAGCCAAAAATACGGAGGCAATACCCCTGGAACTAAAAAAAGCAGTTGGTAATACGCAGCTTACAAAATCAAACTAGCATTTCGTCAACATTATTTATTTAATTAATTCTCCAAAACTTTTTCTTTGAAACGATATTTATTAATCCTGTTGATGTGCGCATCGGTTATCCATGTGATGGCACAAAAAAAACATAGCGCCTCTTCGCAATTCACCAGTTACAAAGGTTTAATTATGGCTGGCTACCAGGGATGGCACAACGCACCTGGCGATAGCGCCGGCAGGGGATGGGGTCACTATTTGGATAACAGAACAAGAAAGCCATTAGCAGATGGAAATATTAAAATAGATATCTGGCCAACAACTGATGAATACAAAAAATTATACAAAGCTCCGTTTAAACATGCTGACAGCAGCGATGCTTATCTCCCCAGCGATAATGATGAATCAACTACTGATGTTCGATTTAAATGGATGAAAGACTATGATGTAGATGGTGTTTTTATGCAGCGCTTTGTTGGCAACACACGGAAAACAGGAAATGGAAGTAACCGCAATCATTTTATTAAAGTAATAGATGATGCTTTTAAAGCATCAAAAAAATATAATCGTGCTATTGCTATAATGTACGATTTATCGGGAATGCGGGACACAACCGATATCCCTGTTTTTATTAATGATTGGAAAATGCTTGTGGATAGTTTGAAAGTTACCAGTGGCGGTAATAAACAAACATATCTCTACCACAATGGAAAACCATTGGTAGTAATATGGGGGGTTGGTTTTAATGACGGTCGGGCATACACACTTAAAACGGTTGACAAACTGGTTGAGTTTTTACAAAATGATCCCGTGTATGGAGGTTGTTCTGTAATGCTTGGCGTACCCACTTATTGGAGAGAGTTTGGAAGAGATTGTTTAAAAGATCCCTTTCTACACGAAATTTTAAAAAAGATTGACATTATTCATCCATGGACGGTTGGGCGCTATAAAAATGAAACTGCCTATGCAGAATATGCTGCAGTTCAAAAAGCGGATATAGAATGGTGCAAACAAAATAAGATCGACTATGTTCCTAATGTTTTTCCTGGTTTTAGCTGGCATAATCTTAATCCCAATTCACCCTTTGATCAAATACCAAGAAATCGTGGTAAGTTTTTTTGGACACAACTAAGTGGTGCTATTAAAAATGGTGCCCAGATGATTTACGTAGCTATGTATGATGAAGTAGATGAGGGAACGGCTATCATGAAAGTTTCACAAAATCCACCGGTTGGACTGAGTCCTTTTATAAAATTTGAAGAAGGAATTCCTTCCGATTATTATTTGTATTTAACCGGGTATGCCGGGAAAATTTTAAAAAAGAAAATTCCGTTTCGGGAAAATATCCCATTGCCTAAAAGCGACAAACGTTCCTTCTAGTAATTACCAGATATTAGATTAACAAGTTATCATCAAAATAAGCTGTATGAAAGAATTGGAAAATAAATCTGAAAAAAGCCGGAGAGAAGCACTTAAACTTTTTGCTGTCGGATCGGTGGGATTCCTGTCGCTTTTTAACAGCCCAAAAGCGAGAGCGGCAAATTATGAAACACCTTCTTATGCAAGAGGCGTAAAAACTGTTACTATTAAAAGCGTAAAAGCTATTACCACTGCTCCAGGCGGATCCAATCTTGTAATTGTAAAAGTTGAAACGTCAGAACCTGGCTTGTATGGATTGGGTTGCGCCACTTTTACGCAAAGAGCACAGGTTGTAGTTCCTGCAATTGACACCTATCTAAATGATTTTTGTGTAGGCCGTGATGTAGACAATATTGAAGATATGTGGACGTCAGCTTATTTGAATTCTTATTGGAGAAACGGCCCGGTATTGAATAATGCTTTATCAGGATTAGACCAGGCTTTATGGGATATAAAAGGCAAGAGAGCTAATATGCCGGTTTATAAATTATTGGGAGGTAAAAGCAGGATAGCGGTAGACACCTACACTCACGCAAGCGGTCCCACGGTTGAAGCCATTGCCGACAAAGTGCAACAATACATGGACCAGGGATTCCGGCATGTGCGAATACAGCAAGGTGGTTATGGTGGTGTAGGAACGATGGACTTCAGTCCTGATTTTAAAAAAGAAGGATTCAGTCGAACAACTGATGATTTTACGGATCCTGCTGAATATTTAAGGCGTGTTCCAAAAATGTTTGAATATGTAAGAAAAAAATGCGGTGAAAAAGTGGAACTCCTTCATGACATGCACGAGCAGGGAGAGCCGATTCAAGCGATTAATATGATAAAGGAGTTGCAGAATTATCGCCCTTACTTTATTGAAGATCCTTTTTCACCGGAGAACATGACATGGTTCAAAAACCTTCGGCAGGCTACATCGGTACCTATCGCGATGGGTGAATTGTTCAATAATATTAACGAGTTTAAAGAGCCGATGATGAACCAGCTTTTTGATTTTATTCGTTGCCATATTTCTCAGATCGGTGGAATTACTCCCGCAATGAAAGTCGCCAGGTTAGGTGAATGGTTTAATGTTCGCACAGCATGGCATGGCCCTGGTGATACATCACCTGTTGGTCACGCTGCCAACAACAGTATTGATATTGTGGTTTTTAATTTTGGAATACAGGAATCGCAAATGTTTTCAGATAGAGTGAAAGAAGTTTTTCCAGGATGTCCCACAATTAAAAATGGATATTATTACGTTAGCGAAGAGCCCGGCCTCGGAATTGACATCAATGAAAAAGAAGCTGCCAAATATCCTATTCGGGCAAGGGGAATGAATACGTTAAGAAAAAGTGATGGCACTATACTCAAACCATAAATTTATTAGCTAGCAGCGTTATATCATGGTTTTTTATTAAACATGAAAGGTCTTAGGTTAATAAACGTTAGTCTTTTTCGGAAGCCCTAGTGCTTTGTGCATCATTAAGCCATTATTAAGCCTTTATTAGTATATACACGCTTCTTTTGATTTTTATTTAAAACGATGTATTGCCTTTTCAGATTAAGTAAGACCAACACACTTGCTGTATTAAACTAACGATATGCATTCAGGAAAACAGCCATTCAAATTTTGGATAGCCGCTATGATAGCAGCTGTATTGATTGCAAATTTTATTCAGTGCAACACAGCTCGTAAAGTACAACAGCTAAGTAGTGCAGAATTAAGTATGGGACAAGGCAGTAGTGGGAGTATAGCACATAAAACCTGGACACAATACGGAGGCGGCGCTGATCAATCAAAGTATGTTGATCTTAAACAAATCACAAAAGAAAATGTTACTGAGCTCCAGGTTGCCTGGGAGTATCCAACAAAAGACAACGTTTCAGCGTACAGATTTAATCCTGTCATTGTTGATAATGTAATGTATGTGCTTGCTAAGAATAATTCTTTAGTGGCTGTTGACGTAACCACAGGTAAAGAAATCTGGATACATGCCAATCTTAATACAGCTTCTAAAAGAGGTATTAATTATTGGGAAAGCAAGGACAGAAAAGACCGCCGTCTTTTATTTTGTATCAACAATACCTTGCAGGCAATTGATGCGAGTACAGGAAAATCAATTTTGAATTTCGGAAACAATGGCTCTGTAAATTTAAAAGAGGATCTTGGACGTGATCCGACAACAATTCTGCGGGCTACTTCCAGTTCCCCCGGTCACATATTTGAGGATTTAATTCTTCTTGGTTCTTCACCCGGAGAAGGTTGGTTTTCTGCACCCGGACATATTCGTGCTTATAATGTTGTTACAGGAAAATTGGCCTGGGTATTTCATACCATACCGCACCCCGGGGAATATGGTTATGAAACATGGCCGAAAGATGCCTATAAATATGTTGGTGGAGTAAACACCTGGGGAGAAATAACCGTAGATGAAAAACGTGGTATCGCTTACTTTCCACTTGGGTCACCGACGTATGATTATTTTGGTGGAGATCGTGCAGGCGCCGGTTTGTTCGGTAATAGCATAGTTGCATTGGATGCCCGCACAGGAAAACGTTTGTGGCATTTTCAAACGGTCCATCATGATTTGTGGGACTTTGATGTTGCTGCAGCGCCACAACTTGTTTCGGTTAACCATGGTGGTAAGAATATAGATGCGGTTGCGATTGCGACCAAACAAGGTTTCCTATTTGCATTTAACCGCGTTACAGGCGAACCCTTATGGCCAATTGAAGAAAGGCCTGTAATTGCAAGTGAAATTCCCGGTGAAAAATCCTGGCCTACACAACCTTTTCCTACTGTGCTACCTCCCTTCAGCCGTCAAAAAATTACGGTGGAGGATGTTAATCCTTATCTCACTGACAAAGAAAAAGAGGAATGGAAAAAAAGAATTGCATCAGCAAAGAGTGGGCTCTTTTATCCTCTTTCCGATAAATATGAAACTATTACTATGCCGGGGGCCAATGGCGGTGCAATTTTTGGAAACACGGCTGCAAACCCTGTAAAAGGCATTGTATATGTAGCGAATATGGATAAGCCATCCGTTTATAGATTAAAAAAAGAAGAACCACCAGCATTAAGAACGCCAATGTCTGCGGAAGATACAGTTCGTGCGTTGACAGCTTATGTACAGTATTGCCAATCCTGTCATGGCGCAAATAAAACAGGCGCTGTTGGTCCATCGTTGGCCAATATAAATACCAGGCTTAGTTACGATAATTTTCAAACGGTTGTAAATATCGGAAGAGCACAAATGCCTTCGTTCCTTCACATTGGTGACCAGGCTATCATCGATCTGTACAAATATCTTTCAAATGCCCAAGGAAGACAAGGTGGAAGACAAGGAGGATTTAATCAACAAGGAGGTGCAGCAGCTATGCCGGAAGGGCCTGTGGTCGCGTCAAGTGGAGCTCCGCTGCCACAGCAAACGCAGGGGTCAGGCTCTGGACGTGGTGGAGCAGCAACACGCACCTATCCCGAAGGAGTTATACCGCCGAAAGTTCGCTATGTTGATGGCTCCACTACTGGTTACGGGTTGGGACATCCTAATCTTTTAGGACCACCCTGGTCATCCATCGTTGCTTATGATCTCAACACCGGAAAAATAAAATGGACAAGACCGCACGGATTTGATGAGAAAATAGGAAAAGAAACGGGCCTGCCAAGTGGTATCCAGGGAAAAGGTATGATAATTACATCAACAGGGATAGTGTTTGCTACTTGTTTGGATGGCAGAATTTACGCCTATGATGAAGACAACGGAAATAAGTTATGGTCTACCAAACTACAGAGAGTGCCAGAAGGAATACCGGCCATGTATGAAAATGGAGGTCGTCAATACCTGGTAGTTTGCGCAACAGGAGCTCTTATTGATAAATCAAAAAAAGATACAGAAGTACCGAGAGAATACATTGTGTTTGCACTTCCAAAAAGAAATAATGAAAAATAAAATAATTAACGTTAATGGATATTCGAAATTATTGATAAGTTTCAGCTTGCCAATTTTAGTCTTTATTACTACTGTTTTTTTTGGTACTGTATCTGCCCAAACAACCAAAGTAATTTATTTTCTGTCCGGACCTAAAGATCATGTCGGGCCAGCGGGGACAGGAAGGCACGAAACAGGCAGGGACCTACTCGTACTCCGAAATTGCCTGGACAGTGTAGCCAATCTTAAGGGAGTAAAGATTGTAACCAAATACCTGGCCGATAGAGAGTCCCTTGATATTGAGGACCTGAAAGGTGTTGATGCTATTATTGTTGAATGCAGTTCTGTAACCAGTACACAAACCCGGACGCATCCGCTTTTTCCGCCAATGCCGCCGGGGTCAAAAACATACGATAAGGCTACATTAAATTATCTTAACCAGATAGATAGTTTGCAGGCATCGGGTATGGGCATTATGGTAATTCACTGGGGTATTGCTACAGAAAATAACCAGCCAGCCACTGAACACTATCTCAGGTGGTTCGGCCAGACAGCGATGCCGAATTACACGCAAAATCCCCTGGGGTTCTGGAAAATAACGCCTATTAAAGCTTCGGCAAAGCATCCTGTTTTAAGTGGTGTTAAACCCTGGATATATAAGGATGAAATATTTTCACGACTTCTTGTCAATCCAAACGATCAGTACCGCACCGATCTATTGATGGGCGAATCCCCTGAAACCAACCAGAGTGAATATGGTTCCCCTAAAGGAGTTATAAGCCCAAGATGCGTTGCTTCAGTTTATGAAAAAGGGAATGCAAGGGGTGTTCTTTGGGGAGGAATGGATTATCATTCCGCACTTCTTAATGAAAATTATCTCCGCTTTATGTTGAACGAGATCGTATGGACGGCCGGCATAGACATTCCGAAAGGTGGTGTAAAAACGAATGCCAAACAGCTTCAGTTGTCAGCACCACGCACAGATAATTTTGATAAGTATAAAAAGCCACAATGATTAGACCTGGATTACTATGGAATTGTTTGCCTTCAGGATAGAATTCTGCCTTGGAGAAAAGCATAATTCGGAAATTATAAATATGGACGCTGATTAAGCAATTATTAATGATTAATTAGCCATACAACCTTTATTTCGTATTGCTTTTGCAAATCCGCCTTGATAAACAATACATCTCACAAAATGATTGCTTTTAATTAAATGCTCAATTGCGCTCATACCGAAATAAATCTTCCATTCTTTTTAGAGATACAGCATCGCATCTACTATGAAAAACAACGGAATAGAGTGTTGAACCTATGTCGCTAAACCAACTAGTTAAACCATACTTATGAAAAAAAAATTGGCGTTTAGTTTTGTCCTGCAGTGTTTTTCTCTTTTAATGATCGGGCAAGGTGGGTCTTCTGTTAAGGAGAAGGAAATTCCGAAGAGCAATACCCAATATATAGATCCAACCATCGGGAATGTAGGGCACTTGCTTCAGCCAACAAGGCCTACTGTACAGATTCCGCATCAAATGATTCGGATGTACCCGGTTCGTGCTGATTATATAAGTGATCAGATTTCAAGTTTCCCTTTAAATATAGTTTCGCATAGGCTTGGTGAAGTTTTTTCTGTCAAACCGACACTTAATTTGACCGGGATAGACAGCTGGTCTAAACCAATGACCTTTGATCATGATCTTGAAATAACAAGGCCCTGGTATTTTTCTACTTATTTAATTGATGATGAGATAAAGGTTGAATTTACACCTGGTGCAAAAACAGGATTTTACCGGTTCACTTTTCCCTCACAAAAGAACAAAGCCATTTTATTTGGTAACTATAACAGAAAAAGTGCTCAATATAAGTTTAGTAGCGGCCAGGAATTGACCGGGGTAGAAACCTATCACGATAATATAAAAGTTTACCTCTATGGCTTTTTTAATGTTCCAGGTAAATCGTCTATAGTTAATAATAGAGAAATTGTTGCAGGAGACCAGGTTGCTGGGGAAGTGGCAAGATTGGCAGTGTCATTCGATCAATCTTCCGGCAAGTCAGTTGAGTTCCGTTATGCTATTTCTTATGTCAGCGCCGAACAAGCCCGTAGGAATTTTCAGAAAGAAATTAAGAATACTTCTTTTGAAACGAATTCCGCGAAAGCAGAAAAAAGTTGGGAGCGTGTCATTGACCAGATTCAGGTAGAAGGTGGAACAGAAAGTCAAAAAAGAAGTTTTTATACTTCCTTATACAGGTGTTATGAGCGCATGATAAATATATCAGAGGACTCTCTTTACTACAGCGGTTTTGATCAAAAAATACATTCCGACAATAAACCTTTTTACGTGGATGACTGGGCTTGGGACACTTATCTTGCCTTACATCCCCTGCGTACTATACTAAATCCCACAATGGAAGAAAATATGCTCCATTCATATGTAAAAATGTATGAGCAAAGTGGATGGATGCCTACTTTTCCTGTGTTGTTTGGCGATCATGCCTGCATGAATGGGTTTCATTCTTCCATAACTTTTTTGGATGCCTATCGTAAAGGAATTAAAGGATTTGATATAGAAAAAGCATACAAAGGCATTGTAAAAAATGCAACAGAAGCTACTATGCTACCTTGGCGAAATGGGCCGACGGATACATTGACGCAGTTTTATCATGCAAATGGTTATTTCCCCTCGCTACAAAAAGGAGAAAAGGAAAGTGTAGCAATGGTGGATGGTTTTGAAAAACGCCAGGCTGTTGCTGTTACACTTGGTCATAGCTATGATGATTGGGCAGCAGGTGAATTGGCTAAAGAACTGGGGAAAAAAGCTGATTATACAAAGTTC
>Ga0173480_10000677_pt1 | contig 11725 bp, 10 predicted proteins | sample NitcycUS209509C1_FD_122622 | JGI IMG/M metagenome (GOLD analysis project Ga0173480, IMG submission 122622) | Soil microbial communities from Arlington Agricultural Research Station in Wisconsin, USA - Nitrogen cycling UWRJ-S209-509C-1 (version... | ecosystem: Environmental > Terrestrial > Soil... | reverse complement strand
TGGCTCTGGCTTCCGAGCACCATTCACGGTCTCACCGCGCTAGTCGTATCGCCGCATTGTTCGCATTGCTGACACCGATCGTCGTTGTCTCATCGTCGCCCACCCTGCCTCCACCTCACGAATATGTTGTAGACGGGTCCGTGGTGCGGCCGGGCGGAGGCGATCTGGCGGGGTTCGCGGTGGTCCTGATGTACAAGTGGAAGCAGGAGGAACCCGCGCCGTGGAGTCGATCAACGACCGCCCGTCTCACCAATGCCAATGGCTGGTTCCAGGTGGCCGGCACTTTCTACGGACAAGGCATCGATTCGCTGGCGCCGGCGTGGGTAAGTCCCGACACCGTCATCATGGGAACCGCGTTTTCCGCCGGCGAGGATCCGGGCAGCCCCAATCAGTCGCTACACACGGAGGATGGATTTCTCTGCGATAAGGACAAGTGGGAAGTGGATAGCTACATCCATTTCTACGACGAAAAAACGCTCATCCTGCCGTGAACGGGCGCTCATGGATTACTCGGACGCTTTCTTGCGTTTACGAAACGCTTCCAGCCTCTTCCCCAGCTCTTCTTCGAAACCTTCTTCCGTAGGCTTATAGAACGTCCAGCCCTTGAGCTCGTCGGGGAGGAAATCCTGCGGCGCGGCGTTGGGATCCGAAGGCGGGTACACGTAGTCCTTGCCGTAGCCGAGGTCTTTCATGAGCGGCGTGGGTGCATTGCGTATGTGAAGCGGCACGCCGTAGGGCGGGTGGTTGTTCACGGTCTCCGCTGCTTTTTCATACGCGTAATAGACCGACACGCTCTTGGGCGCGAGGGCCAGATACACCGCGCACTGTGCCAGCGCCAGTTTGCACTCGGGATAGCCGATGAAATCGGCGGCGTCGCGTGCCGCGACCGCGATCATGAGCGCCTGTGGATCGGCATTGCCGACGTCTTCAGACGCGAAACGCACCAGACGTCGCGCGATGTAGAGCGGATCCTCGCCGGCTTCGCACATGCGCGCCAGCCAGTACAACGACGCATCCGGGTCGCCGCCGCGCATGCTCTTGTGAAGCGCCGATATCAGATTGAAGTGCGAGTCCCCGGCTTTGTCTGTGGCGACCATGCGGCGCTGCAGCGCATCCAGCGCGACCGCACGCGTCAGTACGCGTGGTGGTGGCGATTGCGCGAGAACCATGCCTGCGTACTCGAGGGCATTTAACGCCACGCGTGCGTCTCCCCCGGCAATGTCTGCAATGGTTTCGAGGACCCCCTCATCAGCCTTGATTTGAGCATTCCCCAATCCGCGTTCCGAGTCATCGAGCGCGCGCTGGAGTAACGCCACCACATCGTCCTTCGAAAGCGGATTGATCACGAACACGCGCGCCCGCGACAACAACGGCCCGATCACTTCGAAGCTTGGATTCTCGGTGGTGGCGCCGATGAACACGATGGTGCCGTCTTCGATGTGCGGGAGAAACGCATCCTGCTGGGCGCGATTGAAGCGGTGGATTTCGTCGACGAAAAGGAGCAGCGGCAGCGGATCGACACCGCGCAGCTTCTGCGCATCGGCGATCACTCGCTTCACATCGGTGATGCTCGAAGTCACCGCGCTGAACGGCACAAAGCGGTTCTTGACCCGCGACGCGATCAGGCGCGCCAGCGTGGTCTTCCCCGCGCCCGGCGGGCCCCACAGGATCATCGACTGCGTGATGCGCCCGCCTTCGAGCGCCGCGCGCAGCAGTGTCCCCGGTCCCACAATGCTGTCCTGGCCCACGAGCTCGTCGAAGGTGCGCGGACGCATGCGGTCCGCCAGCGGCGTGGCGCGCGCGTCGGGCTTCGCGCCGCGGGGTCCGGGCGGAAGCAGCTCGAACGAATCACTCATAGCTGGAATGTAACGAAACGGAGAGGCTAGGTGTAAACAGGCTTGCGGTCAAAACGATGATGGGCCGTGATCTGGCGCACGGTGCCCGACTGGCTGCGCATGACAATGGAATGCGTCACCGCGCCGCCGGGAACGAACTGCACTCCCTGGAGCACGTCGCTCGACGTAATGCCGGTGGCGGCGAACATCGTGCTTTCGCCGCGCACGAGATCATCCACGTGCAGGACGGTGTCGCGTTTGTATCCGCCCGCCTGCAGCGTCTTTTCTTCCTCCGCGTCGCGCGGCTGAAACACCGCCTGCAGATCGCCGCCGACGCACTTGAGCGCGGCCGCCGCCAGCACGCCTTCCGCGCTGCCGCCGATTCCCATGACCACATCCACGCCGCTGGTCGGTATCGCCGTGGCCAGCATGGCGGTCAAGTCGCCGTCAGCGATGAGCGCAATGCGCGCACCCGCGGAGCGGACATCATTGATGAGCGATTGGTGGCGGTCACGGTCGAGGATGCACACCGTGAGGTCTTCGACGTAACAGCGCTTCGCGTCCGCGATGTTGACGAGGTTGTCGAGCGCGCTCGCCTTCAAGTCGATGCGCCCCGCCGCTTCGGGACCGACGGCGATCTTGTTCATGTACGGAACCGGCGGCACCAGAAAGGCGCCGCGATTGGACACGGCTATGGTGGCGATCGCGTGAGGACGGCCGTACGCGAGCGCCTGGATCGACTGCAGTGCGTCGACCGCGATATCAACATCGGGAAAGTCGTTGGATTTATCGGGAGCGGCGACGCTCACGTCGGTGTCGCCGATGATGACGTGTCCGGAGAGCTTGACCGACTTCATGACCACGCTGACGGCATCGCGCGCCGCGCGGTCCGCCGCGTCACCGTCGCCCTTGCCCATCCAGCGCGCCGAGGCAAGCGCGGCGGCCTCGGTCACACGGACGAGCTCAAGGGCGAGGTTGCGTTCCATGAGGCGCGAATCGGGCGGATCACTAGACCATCGGCCCGGTGGTGCCGCCGGTCTGTACTCCGGATCCTTCTCCGTTCGGCCGCGACGTGGTGGTCGCGGTGAGGTTTTCGTTCAGCTCGCGCGCCATCTGGTACTGATGGAATGCGAACACAAAAGGAAACAGTGCATAGGCCAGCCCGAACGTCAGAATGTAGACGACGATCGAGATGACCACCGTAATGAAGAACCAGTTCCACTGCCCGAGGTAGATGTAGCCGACGGGTCCCATCAGGAGCCAGGACAGGACGAAGCCGAGAAAACCGGCCAGGCCGGGGCTCTTGGGCTCGCGCTGGGGTTTGAGGCGTGTGAGCTCGCTGCCTTCGAGGAAGGTCGAAACGGAGCTCCGGATGCGGCGACCACAATGGACGCAGAGTTCGGCCTTTTCGTCGACTTCGCGTCCGCAGAATTTACAGTACATAACAACCGCCTTCGATCTGCTCTCTGTTAACCACTTTCGTCACGTCAAAGATACGACAGTCGTAAGTCGAAAGTTACCGTCCGAATGCGGAAAGATTGTCCCTGGCGGTGGCGTTTTGCGGCTCGATCTCAAGCACCCGTTTCCACTGTTCCCGGGCCTTCGGCAGCATACCACCATCCGCGAGGGCCACGCCATAGTTATTGAGGTGCGTGACGTCCCGCGGGCTCAGCGCGACGGCGCGCTCGAGGTATTCGATCGCCTTTTTCCTGTCCTTCTTCCCCCGGTAGCACATGCCGAGCACGTCCAGCGCCTCGTCGAGGGTCGGCGGCATACGGTCGACCTTCGGCGATGACTTCGGGATCTTTCCGGACTCCACACCGAGGGCAAACGGCTCCAGCACCGCGATGGCATCGTCGTAATGTTGCAGCTGCAAGTGTGCGCGCGCGAGATACACGGTGTCGCTCCACAGTCCGCCCGCGGATTGAAGCAGCGTTTCGAATTCCGTCACCGCTTCCTGGTTTTTTCCCGCCCGTAACTGGTGCACGGCGTAGTTGCGCCGGTACTCGTCTGCTTTCACCGCCGGTGCTTTCGCGAGCGCCATGCGAAATTCCGTTTCGGCCTCGTCACTGCGTCCGGCACGATCCAGCATGAGCGCATAGTTGTTGTGGAACGCCGCGTCGTCCGCGCCGAGCGCTTTCGCAATTTCGAACTGCGCCACCGCCGTGCTGTCGTTCGCCTCGGCCAGCCCCATGGCGAGCGCCTGCGCCACCTTTACGCTGCGCGGATCGAGGTCGGCCGCCGTGCGCCACTGTGCCAGCGCCTCCTCTTTGCGTCCCGTCTCGTGCAGCGCCACGCCGTAGTTGTAGCGCGCAAGCGTGTCCTTTTCGTCGGCTTTCACCGCCAGCTCGAACTCGGTGAGCGCGCGACCTGTCTTTCCGTTTTCCATGAGCAGTGTGCCGAGCTTCATGTGCGGACTGTACGCGCCGTAGTTGAGGCGGATGGATTGCTCGTAGGCCTTGATGGCCTGGTCGGTGTGCTTCGCGCCGCGATGCGCGTCGCCGAGATTCTCCCAGAGGTCGGAATCGTTGGGAAAATAACGTGTGAGTGAATCGAGCGCGGCCGCCGCCGCTTCATACTCGTGGTCCCTCATGAGCGTCGCCGCGTGTCGCCGCTGGATGTCTGCGGCGGCGGGATCACGCCTGGGTGGCTTGTGGGGGGCGGATGAGCAGGCGAGGGCCAACAACAGGAGAGCACAAAGCAAACGCTTCATTACGGTGAGTATAAGCCTGGGAGGACGTTGCTGACAGGAAGAAGCCGTGCTATCGCGCGGCGGTCCACCGTCGCAACTACGGTGGACCGCCCGCGTGGTCAGGATGGAAGTCAGGAACCGATACGGAGGCGCAACAACTGGGATCGCAATCTCCCCAGGTAAATGTTCGCCCAGTGCGAACGAGGAAGGAACCGGAGCACAGGAGGCCGGCGAATGCCCATGCGTGTGAGCTCGGCGGCCGGCGCGGGGTGGAGCTTGTCGAGCTGCCACGCCGCGAGAAATTCTTCGTAGGCGGAGCCGTTGTCGCCCTGCAGGCGGAAAACCTTGCCCAGATTGACCCGGTTGATGGGATCGGACGGGCTCATCTTGACGGCTTTTTCGCAGATGCGCCGCGCCGAATCGAAATCCTCGGCGTCGATCGCCACGCACAGCCCGTACATGGAAAGGTATGCCGGGTGCTGCGGACAGATCTGCAGCGCCTGCTCGAGATGTTTTCGCGCCGCGGATGCCTTATTGCGATTGAGCATCTCAATTGCGCGATTGAAGAGCGCGTTGGATTCGTGCGTGCCTTCGTTGCTCGCGGTTTCGTGGAATGTGCCGGCGCTGCTCATATGCTTGCTCCCGAGGGCGGATTCGACGCATTCCAGGGGCTCGAAATGCGCCATTGTGCAACAGAAACGACCCGAGTTCGGGCAATGGCGAGATTGGAGCAATTGGCGTACCGACGCCAACCGGAGGGACGAAACTAGGCGATGGGAATCGAACGGGGGAAATCGCTGAGGTTCTCGTCGGCGTGGAACAGGCCGACAAAGCGGTCGCCGTCGACGACGGCGGCAAAAGGCTGGTTCTGTTCGCGCAGATGACGGTAGACGCGCGTCGCCTCCGTGCTCGCTTCCGCCACCGGGAAATCGTAGCGCGCAATGGAGGCCAGCGGCTGGGATGATTGGCCCGTGCGCACGGCGCCCAGCACGTCCGCCGTCGCCACCACACCCGCCAGTGCGCCCGATTCCGCCGCGATCGCGTAGGCCGGAGCGGCACCCGTGTGCAGATGCGGGAACACGGCGTCGATGCGCTCGGTCGCGGCGAACACCTGGCGCGTCGTGTCGGCCAGATCTCCGGCACGACGTCCGTTCAGGCGCATGCGCAGCGCCACCGCCCGTTCTTCGTACATTCCGCCGATGAACACGAAGGTCGCAACCAGGGCCAGCATGATGAAGCTCGTGTCGCGAAACGCGATCACAATGAAACCCAGCGCGATGATCTGGCCGACGTTGCGCGCACGGCGCGTGGCGGCGAGATACGGCATGCGCAGGTGCAGGATGCCGCGCAGAATTCGTCCGCCATCCATCGGGAAGGCGGGGATCAGGTTGAACGTGCCCAGAAATACGTTCGCCATGGCGAGCGTCACCAGGTAACCGTCCGCGTGCAGCGGCACACCCGCCAGCGTGAGCCCCAGCGCGATCGCGCCCGCGATCACGAAGTTCACGATCGGACCCGCGATGGCGACCACGATCTCGTGGCGCGGATTCTCCGGAATGGCCTCGGCCCGGGCCACACCGCCGATGGGAAACAGCACGATGTCGCGAACGTGGATTCCGTAACGCTTGATCTGGAGACAGTGGCCGAACTCGTGGAGGATGACGCACACGAACACCGACAGCACCAGGATGCCGGCGTCCAGCGCGTCGCGCCATGTCCCCATGGTCGCGGCGATGACCGGATAGACCACGAAAACCAGGGGGAAGGTGGCATGGACGCGGACCGGGATGCCCGCATACGTACCGATGCCGGCGGTGTAACGCATGCCCCGGTACTGGCTCACAGCACTCCGTCCGCGCGGGGGCGTTTGGCGCGTACCGGCGCCTTGCTGGGGGGTGCTAACTGTGTTAACATCACGGACAAACCTTCCCTATCCTGTATCAAGACCGACCACGCAACGCGTGCTTGGCATCGGAAGAATGAGATTCTCGTTCACGCTCGTGGTGTGTATTGCGTTGTTCTGCGCCCGCGCCGCGTCGGCGCTGACCCAGTTCGATTTCGAACAGCCCTACTTCAGCGAGCCCGGCCAGAACATCCTCGACCATTGTGTGGTCGAGGAGAACGGCGCGTACCATCTCTTTTACCTTCGTGGTAATCCAGCCGTCAACATCGGTCACGCCACCACCACCGATTTTACGCACTGGAAGCTGGAGCCCCCGGTCATGTCCCCCGGCAGCTGGGACGGCCTCATGTGGGCGCCCTACCTGATCAAGCCCCTGTCCAACTCGTGGTTCATGTACTACACCGGCGTCAACACCTTCGGGGCGCAGCAAACCGGACTCGCCTTCTCCAGCGACCTCTACAACTGGAACAAGTATCCGGACCCCATCTACCACCCGGACACCACGTGGGCCAACTGGGACGCGGGCACCTTCTGTCACGGCCGTGATCCGCACGTCATCGAGGTCGACGGCACGTACTACATGTTCGTCACTGCGCAGCACGAGTGGTTCAAGGGTGCGGTCGCGTGTGCAACGTCGACGGACCTCATTCACTGGACCGATGCGGGCTTCATCTATTTTCACACCAACTGGCACATGCTGGAGTCGGTGTTCATCCTGCAGCGAGACGGTTTGTTCCACATGTTCTTCACCGAAGAGGGTGTATTCGGCACGCAGCACATGTCGTCGCCGACGCTCTTCGGCGGATGGGACTACTCCAAAGTCGATTATATCGACACCGGACACGCACCCCAGATCACGGATACGCCGGACGGGCCGCTGTTCTCGCGCCACTCCGTGTACAACGATCAGCACGGCCTCTCTCGCTATGCGATCAAGTTTTCGCCGCTGTACTGGTCCGGTGACAGGCCGGCGGTGCCCAAGCCGTTTGCACTGCAAAAAGACTGGACGTTCGTGAGCGGCGACGCGTTCTACTACCAGCCGACGTTTTGCAACAATGCCTACGTGCGCAACGAGATCTACCCGTCGTCGTTTGTCGGCGACGGCTGGATCAACACCATGGAGCTCTACACGGGCCCGTGCGGCTACGGCCAGCCCGGACAGTTCGTCGGCGAAACACGCGTGGGTCTTATCCGTTCCAAACCTTTTTCCATCGAGGGGAACTCCATCAGCCTGCTGGTGGGCGGGAGCAATTTCCCGAACGAATGCTACGTGGCGCTCGTCGACCACACCACCGGCCAGGTGCTCTACCAGGAAACCGGCAACAACACCAACGTGATGACCCGGCGCTACTGGGATGTGTCGCAGTTGATCGGCCGCACCGTGCACATCGACATCGCCGACCTGCACACGGACGGGCACGTCTGCGTGGATGACATCATCGAATCGGGGAATCTTCTGACGGCGCTCCCGGGCCTGGCGACGGGCAACAACAAGCGTGCACGCGGCACGTCGCAAATGACGACCGGCAACGTTCCCACCCGGGCGCGGCTTCTCGCCAATACACCGAATCCATTCAATCCGACCACCACGCTGCACTTCGAGCTTCCGGCCACGTCCGCGGTTCGCGTCGATGTCTACAACGCTTCCGGTGCGTTGATCCGCACGCTGCTCGACGGCGCGCGTCCGGCCGGCCGTCACACGCTGGAGTGGAATGGAACCGATCAGTCGGGCCGCGGCGTTGCATCCGGCGTCTACTTTGCGCGCATGAGCGTCGAGGGCGCCGTGATCGACACCCGCAAATTGATGCTGATCAAGTAGCTCCGGGCGAGTCTGCGCTTTACCTGCCGGGGAACATTCCCTACATTGTCGCCATGACCACCCGCATCGCCCTCGCGGCCGCTACTGTGTGCGCGTGCCTTTTCTTTCCCGCGTCATCCAGCGCATTCGACCAACTCGCCGGCAAGGAACGTATCGGCGTGCGCGCCGGCGGCCTCATCACCATGGATGGGCTGAATGACGCGTACGGCGACGGCTGGGATTTCACCCTCTTCTTCACCGAGCGCCTCACGCACCACCTTCTTCTGGATGTGCGGCTGGGTGCGCTCTACCTGGGCGAGCTCAAGTTCGAACATCTCGACGATACCCTTCTGCACCAGAGCGGCGTGCAGGGATCGATGCGCATTCTGTACATCTCGGTGGGACCGATGTTCGGCACCCCCCTCGGTGGGCCCTGGTCCATGCATGCCGCGGCGGGCGTGGGGATCTATTCCGTCAGCATGGTCTTCACCGATGTGCTGACGCCGTTCGATCTGAGCGATCAGAAATTCGGATTCAACGGCGGGTTGGGTTTCGCGCGGCGCATCGCCGGCAACTGGAGCATCGAGGCGGACGGAACTGCCCACTACTTCACGGTCGATGAGAACATCGACGATCTCTACTTTGCCTTCACCGACGGCGCCGATGCGCCGCTCATCTTCGACGTCACCCTCGGGCTCGTGCTCGATCTGCGCTGACGTTCACTGTGACGTCGGGCCCGTTCGCGACGTGCTGTCGGAGCGCGCCGCAATCTCGAGCTTTCGAATCGCTTCCGCAGCTGTCGCGTCGTTGGGCTCGAGCTCGGCGTAGCGGCGCATCGCGTCCAGTGCGGGCCATGGTTGTTTCATGGACGCGTACGCCATGGCCAGATTCTTGTAACCCTGCGGATAATCGGGAAAGCGCTGCGTGGTGTCCTTGAACACAGCGATGGCTTCGTCCATGTGCCCGGTTTCCGCGTAGCTCGCGCCGAGATTGTTGTACGCGCGGCGATAACGCGGCTCTTTGGCGATCGCGTTCCTGAACTCGACGATGGCCTCGGCCGGTTTGCCCAGCTCGCGCAGCGTGATACCCAGGTTGTTGTACGCCTCCACCATCCACGGATCGAGCTCGATGGAGCGCCGGTATTCCTTCACCGCCTGCTCGCGCAGGCGCACGCGCCGCATGCACTGCGCGAGGTTGTAGTGCGTGCCGGCATCTGTGTCATCGATCTTGAGGGCATGCTGGTAATCCTCCATCGCCTTCAGTTCATTGCTCTGCGCCTTGTAGACGATGGCCCGCTGCACGTAGCCCTCGGCGATATCAGGATAGAGCGCGATGGCGGCGCTGGCTTCGCGGATGGCCGGCGGAAAGCTGCGCAGAAGACTCAGCCGGCGCGCGCGGTGCACGCGGTCGCCGAACTCGATCACCCTGGGATTGTCGGCAAACAACGCCGGCGATGTCACAACGAAGAGTGCCGCCACCGCGACCAGCGCCGCGGCACCCGAGCGCATCGACGTGATGCGGCCCGGCAGCGCCACGAGCGCGTAGCCGGCAAACAGGCACAGCGCGGGTACCGCCTGCACGCGGTAGCGCCCGGTCACGAAAAAGACCGCGATCGAGGCGGCGTACACGAGCACGTAGCCCGCGATCAGACCGCGCGCACGGCCTTCGCGCCACGACAGCACCAGTCCCAGGACACCCAGTGTCACCACCGGCCACAGCCGCACAAACAGCGCGCGCAGCGACGAGTACTCGCGTTTGACGATGTCGAAGCTCTCGATCTGCGGCACTTCATAGCCGTTGAAGAAGAGCGCGTATTTCTTCGCCAGCAGTGCCGCCGCGCGCGCAGGTTGCGCGCGCATGTCGTCCAGGGTTCGCTTCACCCAGTAGGATGAAACCTGCGACGGATTGAGCTCGCGTCCCAGTTTTCGCTCGAGGTAGAGCTGGCTGGTGAAGTCGTCATAGATGTCGACCTCGGGAATGGGCGCGAAGCGGCCCGTCGCGGCACGGTTGTTGCCGATATAAAAATTGACGCCCGCGTTCGAGGTGACGGGCAGAAACACGTGGCTCGCGATCGCGTTGTGAATGATGGCGGGCATGAGCATCAGCACAAGCGCACCGGCGTACGCGAGCGAAAGCGAGCGACGTCGCGCGCTTCCACTTCGCCATATCCACACCAACACGAACACGGCAAATATCAGAATGCTGGCGCGGGCCAGCGCCGAGAGTCCGAGCGCCGCACCGGCCAGCGCATAGCGCGGCCAGCGCGCGTCGTCGGGTGCGGTGACGAGAAGCCACAATGCCACACAGTTCAGCAGTGTTCCCAGCCACTCCATCAGCATTTCGGTCTCGTAGAAGGTGACGGATGCGCACAACATCAAAAGGATCACACCCGCGAGCGCCGCGGACGGCCGGAAAATATGGCGGCCGATCAGGAATGCGAGCATCACGGTGGTGGCGCCGCCGGCCGCTTGAATGATGCGCACCAGGAGGAAGTCGCGGCCGAAAAGCGAATAGACGAGCCCGAGGAAGTACGGGTAGAGCGGCCCCATGAAGAAGGCCTGGTGGCGGAGAAAATGTCCCGACGCGACCTGCTGCGCCATCTCATCGTAGTCGCCCGCATCCATGATGGGGACCTTGATGTAGAGCGCGTCGCGGCTCTGCCACACGAACACGAGCTTGAGCGCGAACGCCACCAGCAGGATGACGAGCGGCCAACGCTTGCCGTGGCGAAGGGCGTGATCGAGTCGGGTGAGGTGGCCTTCGATACGCGAACGCAGTCCGGGCCGGGAGGCTTCCATTACGACGGCAAACTAACCGATGCCCCTCTGCCGGGCAAGCAAATCCCCTTGACCGTCCACGCGGTTCTTTCTAGTCTGCTCGCGATTTGCGGGCTTCCCTGCCCGTTTCTTCTTCGCACTTCATTCCGGGAGAACCCCAACATGACCTTGCGCGACGAGCTGCTTCAACACCTGCTTGCCCATTCCTTCCGCACCGGCGACTTCACGCTGGCGTCGGGCCAGAAGAGCAACTACTACATCAACGGCAAGGCCACCACACTCGACGCGCGCGGCGCCTATCTGCTCGGCCGCATGTTCCTCGCCATGATGGCGAATGACGTCCCGGACGCGGTGGGCGGACTCACGCTGGGCGCGGACCCGATCATCGGCTCCATGCTGTCGCTGGCCGGGCTGGAAGATCTTCCGTTGCGCGGTTTCATCGTGCGCAAAGAGGCGAAGGATCACGGTACCAAGTCGCTGGTGGAAGGCGAGCTCAAGGCGGGCGATCGCGTGGTGATCATCGAAGATGTGGTGACGACGGGCGGTTCATCGCTGAAGGCGATTGCCGCGGTGAAAGCGATCGGGTGTGATGTGCGCCGCGTGTTTGCCATGGTGGACCGCGATCAGGGCGGGCGCGAGGCTCTGGCAGCCGAAGGCTGCCGCCTGGAATCGATCTTCACCGCGAAAGAGTTGCTGGCGGCCGCGAAGTAGCCGGTTACT
>Ga0173480_10000676_pt1 | contig 11729 bp, 15 predicted proteins | sample NitcycUS209509C1_FD_122622 | JGI IMG/M metagenome (GOLD analysis project Ga0173480, IMG submission 122622) | Soil microbial communities from Arlington Agricultural Research Station in Wisconsin, USA - Nitrogen cycling UWRJ-S209-509C-1 (version... | ecosystem: Environmental > Terrestrial > Soil... | reverse complement strand
TTCTGCAGGTACACGTTGAATGCGGTTACCATCCCGTTATAACGTGTACGCATAGTGTAAAACGGTACTCCTGTACTCAGCGCACTCTTGGCACCAATGCCGAACTTGCCCAGTGCAAACCGGGAGTTCCGCTTGGTAGAGTACCCTAAGTTGAAGTAGCCGCGTAGTCTCTTTCCCCACAGGCCCACACCGAAGTCACGTATCATCAGCTCATCCTTCTCGGAGTCACCATTGTTACGGTACACGATATGCACCTCATGCAGGGTACTGAGCCACTTGAGATCATAGTACTCCCGGTTGAACACGCTGTCCTTGTAGAACCCTTCGGTACGGGGCAGGTAGTGATCTTCTACCTTGCTTTTACCGGAGATGATGCTGCGTGCCACCTCCCGCTCGTTGAGCGCATCGACTGCATTGGATGATATCTCACGCACAGAGGATTTCTGTGGCAAGCTATACTGGTCCTTTTGCGCCATGCTCAACAGCAGGTTGATGGAATCAGCATCCAGCGTTTTGTCAAAGGTCTGCGAGGACATCTCGATCGCTTCCTCCGTCATTATTGCCATGGTGCATGATTGTAATGATGTTATCTGTAATGTGTGTCTCCACGCGTACGATCTTATCGAAACGGTTGAGTACGAAGATGAGCTTGTCGCCCTCTACCGCAACTGATTCAACACGTCCCAATGTCTTGTACTCGGGAGTAATCACCTCGATGACCTTACCCAGGTAGGTAGCTTCGAATGAAGCTTCTAACTCCAAACGTCCCATATAGTAGTGTTTGTACAAGGTGGTCTGTAGCTTCCGGCCCATACACCTTGTGATAATCTGTAGGGTCCTTCTCTCCACTAGTGAGGGGTACTGTGACCGATGGTATCCCATACTGCTTTGTGTACTCCGCTGCCTTGGTCTTCCCATCGTTGTCCATGAACACTACAATGTACTTGTAGCGGCTCTTGTACAACTCGATGAAGTGCTCCGGCACCATGGTGTTCTCACCCCGTGATGCTACAGCTTCGTAACCCAGTGAGCGGAACATCATCACGTCCTTTAAGGCCTTGGTGATGATGAGCAGGTCACTGTTGAACAGAAGCTGTTGGTGCCCCTCGAGATCGTCGTCATCATAGTTCGTTCTGAACTTGAAGTCGGGTGTCTCGAAGGGTCCATACAACTTGTAATGCTTATTGATCAGGTAGGCGTAGCACTGCCCACGAGGGAACCTTGGTTCACTTTGCGTGATGTAGGTCCAGTACATGGCCACGGCAAATACCCGGTAGTAGATCAGCAGGGCTAGTGTTACACCGAACTGTTTCCAGTAGGTGAGGTCCTTCTCGTTGAAAGGTCTGCTCTTGATCCGGATCCTGAAATCCATGTCGGGCTTTGGGATCGCTGTGGCTATGCGTGGCGGGGTCTCTATGCCGGGACCAATACCCAGATCGCTCTGGATGATGGCTCCGGCCTGATGCTTGGGCACCCTGTGTAGTCGTCCCACAAGCTCAAAGATATCCCCATGCCATCCCCTTCCCTGATCCTTCCACATATACTCACACATGGGATGCACCTTACTTCTGTACATCCCGAATGAGGGGCGGTCATCCGCATCTTCCTGTCCTTTCTCCCGTAACGGGGACGTATACTTGAGACCGAACTGTGGTTCGAATCCCAGGTAGTGACAATACAGCGAGTATTCGTCTACCCGTTCCAGTATGTCCCTGTCCGAGAGAAACAGATCATCTTGTTCCATACACTGCGTCGGAAGCATCGGTGGAAGTATCGGGAATCTCGTCCGCGGCATCCTGTCCTACAGGATCTCCGTTGTCCAGTCCCTTGTCCTTCTCGTACTTACTGAACTTCACGCGACTCCTGTCCTTTGGCACTTCCATGGGCTCAGCGAACGGATTCTCCACCAGGTACTTACCCGTTGGCAGCGTAGCATAATGCTTGGCTGCACTCTGGCGTACCAGCTTGAGACGAATGGGATACTCGTCCTTGTCCAGGAAAGGTGCCATCAGCGTGATGAACTTCTCTCCCATGTTCCTGTACACCTTGTAGATGCTGTCATTGTCGAGCAGCTCGGTCTTGAAGTTGTCCTTACCGACGCCTGTGCCTTCATAGGGTTTCAGCTTCAGGTCCTTGATCGGCATGTAACAGCCGAGGAAACCGAAGATCTGATCCCTGAAGACACTGATGTCATTCTGTACCCAGGTGAGCAGTTCCTCATCACTGAGGTTCTCACCGGTCTTCTTGTCCTTGAAGGTGGGTACCTTGGGCGGGAATATCAGCAGGTTGTTGCTGCCTGCGGCTTCTTCCCTTGCACCACCATCCTCATCGAAATCATCGTCTGACATGACGGTCTCCACATCAGCCAACTTCACGGGACGGAAGGATAGTGACAACGTACCCTTGTCATTGAATGCGATCTTCTGGAACACCAGGTCCTCTAAAATACCTACTCGTAACATATACTGATTGATTTAACGCTGAGTGAAAAGAAACTCCCGCAACACAGGGTCACGGGAGTTCCGGTGTAAATTAATCTGCAGCTGCCATCTCTGCTGTGGCTCCCACCTCGGCTTCTGCGGATTCCTCCACGTTAGCCCCGGCTTCTTCCTGAACTTCAGCAGGATACAGGCACCAGAAGGTTGGGTCCTCCCGGCGAATTACGGTCTCAGTACCCTTGTTCTCCCCGCGCTGTACGCTCTTGGGAATGAAGGCGACACGCTTACCATCAGGAAGCCTGAAGGGCTCATCACCAACTCCTCCATAGAGCTTCAGGTCGATGTGTCTCACCTTCTCGTCGAACTTCACACCATAGGCTTCTTCCAGCAACGGAATGAGCACGGTGGATCCGAATGTCTTGGTTCCCTGTTCCAGTACACTGGAGCCAGGAGTACCGTCCTCATTGTACTTGACAATGTTGAACAGGTCGATCTTGCTTTCAGTGCGGGCGACAGGGGAGATCCAGATACAACGCTGGGGTGTCTCCAGAATGCGGCCGAATTGGTTGGAATCAATCACGTCAAAGCCAAAGCCTGTGGGAGCTTGGTCTTCAGTAGGCTTGTTGCCATACTCAAGTCCGAAACGAGCTACCAGGCTGGCTGACGGATAAATACTACCATCAGCAAATACACGCAGATCCGCATTCTCAGGATTGCGCTGCTTACGGGGACCAGAAGCCTTACGTACAGGGACCTCTGGAGCCTGTACCTTAACGGATTTCAAAAAGTCCAACATAGAACTGTAGTTTAAATGGTTACTAGGGGACGGATTAAAAACTCGAGTACCCTACATGTGAGGGGTACCGTTAGTCGATGAAGATCTTGTCCCAGTCGAACTCGAACCTTTTACCTGCCAGGTGCGCCTGACGCGCTCCCATGACATGTCCTTCTGAGGTCTGGAAACTTACCATCATCTTGTCTCCTTCACGGCTCAGGTAACCAATGGCATCTGCCTTTGAGCAGACCATGGAACCCAGTTTACCAGTGAGGGAGATGTCATTCACTTTCACCTGCTCTCCCTTCTTGTCCAGCAGCTTCTCCTTAACGTGAACGATAAGGACCAGGTACTTGAACCGGAGTTTGAGCTTGTTGATCATGTTCAGTACCTCCTCACGCAGGTAGTAGTACCCTAGCCCGTGCGGGAGTTCTGTGACAGACGATGCATGTTTCTTGAAGTCCGGATTGCAGAGCGGACTCGCTTTGTACTTGCGGGTGGCTTCTACCTCTGCAAACTCTTCGAGCTTGTCCAGTGTATCCACGATCCCGTACTTGTAGGCGTAGCAGTCATCTGTAGACCTGCCTGCAGCTTTACGGGCCGTGTACTCTGCATCCAGTTCGGCCATGACATCATACAGGTCCTTGTAGTTGCTGATGGGGATGCTCATGCAGTTGTCGTACATGGCAACACCATCCTCAGTGTCCAGGATCAGTCCGCCCGGAAGTTCAGTAGCGACCTTGGTCTTACCAACTTTCGGGACACCATAAATAACGGTTATCTTCGGCGATAACCTCGTTACCTTTTGATTCTGTGTAGGTAACATCACACCTTTGGTGAGAAGTTCTGGCATAATGTGAAGATTTCGTCGGCCTGTTCATAAAACTCTTCCAACAGAAAAGACTCACTGGTAAGCGGAAGTTCTTCCAGCACGCCACATAATGGATTCATAAACATGGGAATCATGACCGACGATGTCCCATACCTATTCTTCATGATGTGCGTTCCCAGCATGAACCCGCACAGTTTTTCCACGTCGTACTTGTAGTACGTATCCAGGTCAAACTGATGCGGGGCCACCAGTCCCATCACGATGTCCGCGTCCCTGTACGTGTACTTGGAGTCACCGAAGTCCAGACGCTGAGGCGCTATGAACTTGTCGGTGATCTTCTTTGCACTACGGTGCCAGGTCTGCATATCCGTGGAGAACTGTTGCAGGATTACCCAGGTCGTCGAGAACAGATTACGTGAGGCAACAGCATACTTACTTAAGAGATCGATCGTGCCCTTCGTATCGAGACCCTGCTCTCCATGCGTCAATGCAACGTGATCTACGAACACGTCCACCATGGCATTCTCGAGTTCAGGTCCCGGTGTGTAGGACAGGATGACCCCATAGGTCTTGCCCGCGGCCGGTTTACCTTCCACCATGACACCACGGGCCCGGTAGAACTCCTTCAGATCCATGAAGATCTTCGTGGGATGTACCGGGTCCTCGATGATGGTCATGTGCTTCATCATCTCGTGCACATAGGCATAGCCTGCCCGGATATAATGCATATCCTCTGCTGTGGGCAGGTGTCCATCGATGCGTCCGAGGATGTAGTTGGAAGGGTACACACGGCCGAACTTCCTGGCAATGTAGTAGCTGACCCATCTGGCAATCTTCTCTGTCTTACTCAGTTCAAATGAGTAATAGCGACAGTACCACTTCTTACCATGCGCCTTCGCATATTCATATTGCTCCAGCAGGTAAGAGAAGTCGGCATAGGTTGTCTTACCGACACCGCTATCCGCTCCAATGAGGTAGTACCGTCCACGATGTGTACCGTGCAGATGATTGTTGAGCCGCTTGAACCCGTTGCCCCAGCCTACGTTCTTTCCCAGTCTTCCCTGTTCTACCATGCGGATGAAGTGGTTGGACTCCAGCTCCTCCCACAACACCACATTGTCTACGATCGCGCGTAACTCCGGCGAAATCTCCAGGTCTTCACCCTGCGCGATATCTGCTGTAAGGCTCATCCTTGTTGGGTTTAATGGGTTGACCAGATTGTTTCATCTCCAGCAGTTCCTGGTAGTACGTTCTCCACATACCTTCCCCGATGAAGCGGCCGATGGCCACCTTCATGCCGATGGAACTGGTATAGTAGAGCTGCGTGGCCTCCACCAGCAGGGGGTACTGTATCCCCTCACTCTCTATGGCCTTCTTGAACGCTTTCATACCGTCGTCACTATACAGGTTCATTGTATAGGCTTCTCCCCTCCCACTCATTCCGCGGGCAGGAACTTTGGACTCCAGTATGAACTGCGTATAGAGTTCTGACCACAGGACCTTCTTGGGTACCGTGGGCTCCACGACGGCGGGAATATTTCCCACCAGCATCGTGAGACCCTGGTTGATCCCGGTCATCTCCTTGTAGAATTTATTTGTGACAATGTACTTGCCTTTGAGGATGGTCATGAACCCACCATCCAGCAGGAATTGCACGGCTTCTTGTAGTGTACTCATGAAAGTTTGGAAGGGTATTCAAGTTACGAAATCACGCCCATTTTTCAAAGAATCCGGGCTTGTATATTTCACGTGAAGGCACCCTTGTGATGCGGTGTTCACCGATACCCTCAAAGCTCTTTTTGATCCAGCTTTCGTCCTGCGTGCCTTGCGCGCAAAGTGCGATCACCAGTGCTTTGTGGCCTTCACGGTACCTAACAACACGACCAATTCGCTGCACCATTCTTCTACCCACGGATGAGGCTTGGACGACTACCGCCCAGTCCACTTCCGGGATGTTATGACCCTCATCCACAGCGTTCACCACACCGAGCTTTTTGATGGCCATATCCTCCTTGAATTTGGCCAGCATATCCAGCTTCTTGTCCTTGCTGTTATACACATCTTCACCGAACAGTTCCCTGCTCTGGTCGATGCTTCCACAGAAGAACAACATGCGCAGGTCCGGTGGCAAAATCTGGATGAGGTCACGGGCCAGCCTGGTCTTGCTGGGCAGGTTGTAGATGAACCTGCTCCTGCGCAGCGTAGCGAACTTGATGGCGTCAGCCTTACGGCCACTATCGGGCATCATGAGGGTACGCTTCACCGTTTCATCAAGGTACCTGTACTGGGCAGCCTCAGTGGTCAGGAAGGGCTTGGCCTTGGTGCCACCCTTGATGACCTTATTGATGTTGTCCATGGGTTCCATGATGATGAGGACATCGAAATCCGACACTACACCATCGGCCACACCCTGCTCGAGGGTGTAGACGAAACACAGTGGCGCCACGGCACTGATGATGAGGTGTTTATCGATGTCTGCCTTCGCTGTAGGGATGGTGGCACTTAGACCCAGCGTACGGTGCACACGATTGTTGATCATGAAACCATACGAGAGTTCTGTGAGGTGATGGATCTCGTCGAACACGACAAGCTGTACGTCTTCTCCCCAGATCTTGTGGGCAGAAGCGTAACAGATGATACGCAGCCTTTCTGCGGTAACATTCCCGCTGTCCCAGCGCTTGATTTCTGCAGGCCAGTTCTCGTCACGAAGCTGTTCAGTGGGCACGATAAGATACACGATACCATCCTCCCGCTCCTGGAGGGTACTGATGATGGCGTCAATGGCGATCTTACTCTTGCCCATACCGGTTGCCCCGGAGATGGAACCCTTCTGGCCTACCCTCATCCACGCCTGCAATGCTGCAGACTGAATGGCGGCTTGTGTTTCATTTACCATGTGTAGGGAGTTTATTGATTCTCTCAACTTCCTGTATGACGGTCTTCAGTACCGCTACCGGTATGATGAGGTCAGGACCAATCCTTGGACAGATCTTAACAACATGCTCAGCCTGGTTATTAGTATCCTCATACTTGTTGTAACGGAACTCAGTACCCTCATACCTAATGCTGATCTGTATGATAGTGTCACTCACGGCTTCGGGTTTGTGCGGATGAGATAGTCCGCGATGAAGGATGCCTTGTTCCCGATCTTGTGCTGCTCGATCATGAGCAGGGCATCATCAATCCGCTTGGTGAGCCCCTCATGTATGTCCAGGTGCGTAGTACCGTTCTCAGCAGCAGCACCGTGCTTCTTCCAACACAGCTCCACGATCTCTGCGGGCGTGTTGCTGGTGTTCCAGACCAATTGGCCTGTCTTGCTATTGACCGTGATGAAACTGCCTTCTATCAGCCTGGCTACGGCTCTGGTGACATTGGTCTGCTTGTACACAGAGGAGTCACTGATGACTACGCCCTTCTGGACGGCTTCATAGATCATCTTGACAGCCCTGATCTTGTCTTCCATTGTGGACACCGTGTGTGTCCTTGCTTTCTTTACCATGTTTACATTGTTTTAGGAAACTTCTCTAGCATTTTGTTGATGAGGATGATACGATTCTCCAGTGCTATCTTGATGGGTTTACCTGCATCAGACAGGTACATAGGAGGTGTACTGTAATAAGCGTAGCCCATGTTGTCAGTTCTGCATTGTGCAAACAGTGTATGTGACAGTTCACGACTAAAGGCATAAGCGAACTTGCAGCCCATGAAAGAACATACACCATACTCCATGTGATTCTCCTTACACTTCTCGATGTCCCAGTTCTCTTCGACTGCCCTGGTGTAGATCTCCAGTGCCTCCAGCAACTGCGTGTGTTCTAAACCGTTACCTTGCTTCATGGCTGATGCCTCCCGCGGTTGAATTCTCTGACGTTGAGTCTATACTGCAGACCATCATCTCCCTCATTGGTGAGGAAGACCAGTCGCAGCTCATCCTCATCCTCCACGCGAATGATCAGGAACGAGCCGAGCTTATCATACCTGTCCAGTATGTACCAGCCCACAGTCAGGGTACCCCTGGTGGGCTTGATGTCCATCTCCTCACCACGTTTGTAGGTCTCGGTCCGGCCATTCTCTGTGATTGTCACCTTGGTTGTAGAAAAGTAGATGACTGCGCGGCAACTCTGCCACTCACCATGGAATGACTGTTCGTATTTGTACTTGGTGTAGCGCTTCTCCGTGGAGAGCCACTCACCTACAGTGTCGTCCTGCCCCATACTAACGAGCATGGGTAGGAGTAGTAGCAATGTGAATAATCGTTTCATACAGGCTTTAAATAACAATGTGTAATAATCGGGAAGGTCTGGTAGCCGCAACATACTTGATGCGGTTACGCTCCTCTGTCTTACGGTTCTTGTTGATGTCCCATTCCAGCACGATGGCAATACCATACGTGGAACCCTGGCTCTTGTGTGCGGTGATGGCGTAGTTGTACTTTACCCAGGCAAACTGCTTGTCGTTGGCATAGAACTTCTTCCACATCATCCCGCGCAGTGTCTTGCCCGTGTTCTCCAGTATGCAGTTCTTCATCAGTCCCTGCATCTTGTGGAAAGCCTGTTCAGAGTCCTCATGGATGATGTCCACGATCTCCTGGCGCACACGAAGCTCACCCATGAGATCTATCCAGTTGTAGCGTACCGTGCAACGGTAGTACCTGAACGTCTCCTCGCGGTACTTGTGATCGATGCCACCAGAGATGGTGAAGCCAATCGTCTTGCTCAGGATCTCGTAGCTCAACACCTCAATCTCCGTGTTGGCGCTCAGTATCACCGTGTCACTGCGCATCACCGGCTTGTCACAGATCAGCTTCTCGCCGACCATGATCTTCCTGGGCATGGGCCCATAGATGAGCTCACGGATCCGGCCGTTGATGTTGTTCACTGTCGCATTGGTCCACGCGATGACTTTGGCATGATCGGGATCATTCCGGAAGTCTTCACAGTTGAAGTACTTGTCCAGCAGTCCCTGCAGCTTGTCATCAAATGCAAATGGCATGACATCGACCCCGGTGCCCTCATACATAGCGCTCACTGCACGGATATCACCTGTCTTGTAGATCTCCCGCAGAGCGGTAGCATAGAGCAGGATGGGATTGTGTGCAGCCTGTCGCACGATGTCGGTGAGTTCCATGACACCGATGTTGTACTTCTTCACGCCTTCCGGAGTGAAGGGTACCGGGTCCGTCTCATTCACGGGTGGTATCTGCACAGGATCTCCCATGAGTACGAGCTTCAGCCCGTTGTTCACATAGGGAATGATGTGCATGAACAGCTCGTTGTTGAGCATGGACACTTCATCCACGATGAGGATATCCACACCATCAATGGGTGGCATGTACTTGGACGCAGTGTCCCGCTGGAACGACTGCTTACCGGTAGCATTATCGATGTGCTCTTTGAGTCCCAGCAGGGAATGTATGGTCGCATACATCACATCTCCGTCAAAGGATCGCATACGTTTCAGTACCTGCACTGCCTTGTGCGTGGGAGCACTGATGGCAATGGTTGGGGTACTGAGGTAACCTCCTCTCTTGGCTTCCATGACCGACTTGATCACGGTACCGATTGTTGTGGTCTTACCTGTTCCGGCATAGCCTTTCAGCAGCCAGAACTTCCTGCTGGTGTCCTCTCCAGTGAGATACGCCACCAGCTGGTCATGAGCAGCCTGTTGCTGCGTGTTGAGTGTGATCATTTCTGAAGTTTATACCAGGTTTCGAAATCACCGCCCTTCTGTCCTGCGTTCCATGCGAGTTGCAGTTCAGACTTGCGGTATGTTGGGTTGGTGCAGAGTGCTATGGTACTGTGCATGTTCTGGTCATCTGCATGGGCGATGATGTAGAACGATACCTCTGCGATGGAGTCGATGAACTCCTTCTCCTGGTCATTGGTCAGACACAGGTGTTGCTGCACGAATTCATGTAGCTCAGGTAGCACGGTACACAGAAACTTCTCCCGGTCCTCGAGCACTGCATACGTAGAGTAGGCCTTGCTCATGAGCGTGGGGAAGTTCCTTTTACCAATAGGGCTGCGCTGCACATTGCGCAGCATAAGTCGTGTGATCAGGCTGTAAACAAGTACGAGCTTCACGTCGTCGTGAAAATTGGCATCGTGTTGTAACATGTGGTTTTGGATTTAGCGTGTTAAAAATTGAACTGGTACCGGTCAGTCCGGTCATGTTTGACCCTGGGGTACTTGGCATCCCTTGAGTTGAAGTACAGTGCGAACAACTCGGTATACAATGGATCCCTGGTCTCCAGCATATCCTTGGCAGCGCGCAGGCCATGGATGACCGTGGTGTGGTCACGCCCTCCTGTACGCTTCCCGATTTCCTTGAGACTGAGTTCAGTATACCGGTGCAGTGCACACATAACGAGCCTCCGTGCAACCACCACATCAGTCTCCCGGTTGGGAGACATGACGTGGCTGGCTGACATGGACAGATACTCCAGTACATCTTTCTCCACTTCCTCCACGTTAACCTTCTTGGCACGTGTGGACTTGAAGACAGAGAGGGGCACCAGGATCTTGCGGTTGAAGTTTGCTATTTGGTCCATACATCGGTGATGTTAGTCTCTGCTAAGAGCAGACCGTTATTGATGGAGAACTTTGCGGCGTCCAGCATCAGCTGATCCTGTACCCTTGCCCACTCCGGGGCATAGTCACGACGGGACCTCGCGGTAAGTTGATCATGCACCTGCATGACCAGCGTCACCTTGTGGGCAATACCGTGACTGTGGATATGTTCAAAGATGAGCCAGATGGCCGTCTTGGTCATGTCAGCACTGGCACCCTGGATAGGCATGTTCTTGCTGGCACGTTCTATACTACCGAGGGTACTGTCATACCTGACACCACTGAGGTGCTCCTCGATATGGTGGCGGGCAAACCTCCAGTACGGGAACCACCGCTTCCGGAAGAAGGGTGATATCGTCTGGATGTAACCCTTGCGCACACCGAATGCACCGAGGTAGTTCAGGGTACGCTTGATGCCGGGGAACCTGGTGAAGTACTCGATGATGAGGGCTTCAGCTTCCCGGAGAGTTATCCCCAACTCTGCGGACAACTTGAACTTACTCATCCCATAGGCCAGCCCGAAGTTGATGGTCTTCACGTTGTTTCGCAGGGTCTTGTGCTTCTTACAGGAGCACTTCTTCTTGTCCTGGTGGTAGTATGCACAGTTAGGTTCGGCCGCCTGTTTCCATTTGTCCTTGTACACTACCTCAGCACATACGCTGTGCAGGTCTTGACCCTTGCGCAGGGCCCCCGTCCACACGGGATCCTTGCTCATGAAGGCGATGACCACCAGCTCCTGCGACACATAGTCTGAATCCACGTACACATTCCCATCCTCAGCCACAAAGCAGTTACGGTACCTGTTACCAACAGATTCCTTACTGGGAATGTTCTGCATGTTTGGCTTACGGGAACTTAACCGCCCTGTGCTGACGATGGGGTTGAATGTGGTCCGCACACGCCCATCAGATTCTACGTGTTGCTCGATGAACTTATCCCCATAGGTGGAGATCAGCTTGGTGGAGTCCTTGTAGTCCTTGAGGTCTATCCCGATGGGGAAGGCGAACTTGGCCATACTCTGCTTGTTCAGGCTGGACAGTTTCTTGTCCAGGACCTGGAAGAGTTCGAGCACTTGTGGTGGTGAGTTCCAATTGATGGTGATAGCACCGGCTGGG
>Ga0173480_10000675_pt1 | contig 11734 bp, 11 predicted proteins | sample NitcycUS209509C1_FD_122622 | JGI IMG/M metagenome (GOLD analysis project Ga0173480, IMG submission 122622) | Soil microbial communities from Arlington Agricultural Research Station in Wisconsin, USA - Nitrogen cycling UWRJ-S209-509C-1 (version... | ecosystem: Environmental > Terrestrial > Soil... | reverse complement strand
TCGGCCAGTGCAACTGGCATCGGCTGATTTGCTTGAAGTGGAATCCCGGCGTAGGACGAAACCGCGCCGAGTGCCGTCATCCCCAGTGAGGTTGCTTCATGCCATGTCCACTGCACCAACTGCTTCGCCTTCAGCGGGCCCTGAACCATCCTGGGCCGATGCCAGACCGCGGCCTGTGCTAAATGATCGAGGTCGAGCACGGTTCCGGTCGGCGCCTCAGCAATGAGCTGGAGGATGGTTCTTCGGAGACTTGCGGCGGTGCGGACGTACGCCTCCTGACCGAGCGTGTGACCGCCTTCGAGCGATCGGCCGAAGAAACGGTCGGCTGTTAACCATGCTTCCGAGACCAGGCGCCAGCGATTTGCTGCATTGCTACCAAGCCACTGGTCGTAGTTGTCAGTAGGCAGCAGGATTCCGGTGCTCGCGGGGGCCACAAGCTGAGCAGCGGCGGCGCACTCGATGATGAACGCGGCGTGAGCAAATTCCGCGCCCAAATGCCGAGCCAGGGCGGTCACATCCCGGTTCGAGAGTCCGCCACCGCGAAGCAGCTTGTGTGGCTCCGCCTCCAGGCGATGTGCGAGCAGCTCGATGTCATGCAGCACTGCGAAAGCAGCACCAGCTGCGGCCCGATCAACAAGATCAGGATCACGATGATCACCAGCGAGTACCGGGGCTTTGGTGGCTACCGGCTCGGCAGTGAACCGGCCGCCCCGCAGCCGCCACGCCACCTCTCGCGGAATGATCACGGTTTCCGAATCCAGTGGACGCAGCAGCTGGTGGCCGAGCAGACGTTCGATCGGTGATCGGGCCGATGCGACGGTCACGGGCCGGTCGGCGTAGCGCACAGCGCCGGTCGGTGACCACAGCAGGCGCTCGAGCACGATGCGGGCCTCGGTGCCGCACGCGGCTATTGCCGCATCGATCTGAGCATCGGACATCGGCCGGGCCGACGGGGGAGCGAGATCACCCGGATAGGGCTCGAAAGCCTCCCGCACCGGCCTCACCAGATGCAGCTGCTGATCTTCACCCCAAAGCAGTGCGCGCTCGCGAAGCTGCTGTACAGCCGTCGCGATCTGGGACGGCTGCCGCTTAAGCATTGTCTCGAGCTCGCGGATTGAGGTGGGGTCAGGCAAGGCGGCTAGAGCTTCGGCAATGGTTCGGACCCAGATGTTGAGTTCATCAATGGCTCGGTTGATCGAGGCTGGGGTGGCAGCCCGACTCCCCAGCTCGGCGATGTTTTCGGGAATGGGGTCGAGAAGATCTAGACGTAGCGCAAGCAATGTGGCCAGCTCCTCGGCCGACATGGCGCGCAGCGCCTCGGTCAAGGTGCGGGGCCGCTGGGACTCACTCAGCGCCGTCACCCTGCGTTACCTCCAAGGTGACTGATAGGTGGGCGGAGTTGGCGCCTCGGACTTGAGCCGGCGATAGATAGTGACCAGCATGCCGACCAGCAGGACCCAGCAGATCAGCAGCCCCCATTGGCCGACGAATTGCCACCAGTCGCCGAAGCCGGTATCGATAATGATTGTGCCGAGGAAGCCCAGGATGGCCAGCGCGGCGATGGCGAAAATGTGCGCCCGGCGGACTTCTGCAGCCGCGACCTTGACTCGTCCTGCCAAGCCAACACTGATACACAGCATGATCGGTGAGAGCACATAGACCAGGCCGCCGATGATCAGACACAGGCAAAGGCCAGGCGTCGCAGCATCGAGGACGCTTTTGGCCGTGACAGTCGTCGTCGGCTGCGGCTGTTGACCGTACGGCGGCGGGCTAAACCAGCCAGGCGTGCCAGGCGTCGGGAAGGGAGCTGATCCCAGGTTGGCCCCGCTGCGAACGACTATTGGTCGATCGGGTGGCGGGTAGGGCGTACTGGCTGCTGAGGGAAAGCTACCGGGAGCCATGGACAAGATTGGCTGTCCCGCGGGCGGAGCCCAGTGCACTGCTCCCCACGCTGAGTCGGATGTCATGGTGCTGGTAACTACGGCAAAGGGTTTCTGCGGATCCCGCGGCTCCTCACGCTGCATTGGAACCAAGCTGGCGAGCGAAGCTACCGGAGCGGATGGATTATCGAAGACCGGTCGACCCTTGGGAGCCCATGCGGCCACCTGGGTATAGGGCGGAGCGGTGTCGAGCGGTGGGGCTTCGGGAGTCTGGAAGTCCGCCGGGCGCTCGATCGGCGCGTACTCCGGCCCGTCCTCCCAAGTTGCCATGCAGTCATCGTAGACGCGGCTGTCGTTCCTCCAACCGCCGCAGAATGTGCCGTAGCTCGGCTGGGGATTTTGAGGTTGGGCGGCCGGAGCGAAGGGGCTACGCTTAGCGCGCTGTTGTGGCGTAAATCGCGCACTGCGAGCGCCCGTCGCGCGAGCAGTGCTGAAGTGAAATCGACTGCCGGAATCGGCAAACGAGCAAGTGAGGTTTGGACGTGCCTGTTGGCAAGGTGAGGTTTTACGACGCCGAAAAGGGCTTCGGCTTCCTGACCAAGGACGAGGGCGGTGACGTCTATGTCCGCGCCAATGCGTTGCCTCCCGGAGTGACGAGCCTGAAAGCCGGCCAGCGAGTCGAGTTCGGCGTTGTCGAGGGTCGTAAGGGGGAGCAGGCCCTTTCGGTGCACATCCTGGAGGTTCCGCCCTCCCTGTCCAAGGCGCACCGCAAGCCTGCTGAACAAATGACAGTGATCATCGAGGATCTGATCAAGATGCTCGATGGCATCGGTAACGGATACCGGCGCGGCCGCTACCCGGACGCCAAGACGAGCACCAAGATCGCCACCGTGCTACGGGCGGTCGCTGACGAGCTGGAGCTCTAGATCTAGATCCACCGGCTTTGTGGCCGGTCGCCGGCGCGGATGCTGTCGATGGCGGTCCACGCAGCGGGGTCGTTTCCGCGCACAAGCGTCAAGAGAGCCCTCGTTGTGGCGGCGGAAGGGGGCGTTTGCCCGCACAAGCGTCAAGAGAGCCCTCGTTGCGGCGGCGGAAGGGGGCGTTTGCCCGCACAAGCGTCAAGACAGCCCGCACTCAAGGCGCAACCAAAGGGATGTTTTGTGTGCGCTGGAGCCCAGAAGCGATCACTGCGTGATTGCTCGCTCCACTCGCTGTGATCACTGCCAGAATGAGAGCCATGCCTTCGAGCACACCTACGACGCAGCCCGATGCAGCATGCCTGGCCGCTGTTGATCTTGCACGCGCTGCTGCCGAAGAGGCGGCCGGGGCGATCGGAGTCGGGGACTATCTCGGCGCACAGAGCGAGGACATCCGAGTCGTGAGCCACTTCTTTGGCTGCCCGCATCCCGGCTACCGCGGCTGGCGCTGGTCAGTGACGGTCGCTCGAGCCGCGCGGGCTCGGGCCGTGACCGTCGACGAGGTGGTGCTGATGCCGGGTGAGGGTGCGCTCCAGGGCAAGCCCTGGGTGCCGTGGGCGGAGCGAATTCAGCCTGGCGATGTGACTCCTGGTGTTCTCTTGCCTAGTACCGACGATGACCCGCGGCTGGAGCCCGGATACACGGTCGGCGAGGATGCGGCGAAGTCAGAGCCGGCCGAAACCAGCCTGGTGCGCACGGTGGTTGCCGAACTAGGACTGGGCCGGGAGCGCGTGCTCTCGGCGGAGGGCCGAGACGAGGCAGCAGAACGGTGGCTAGCTGGGGAGGCCGGCCCGAACAACTTACTCAGCAGGCTCGCGCCCGACGTATGTGAGACCTGTGGATTCTTCGTACGCCTGCGTGGCGGCCTTGGCACTCTGTTTGGTGTCTGTGCCAACGCTTTCTCGGTTTCCGATGGAACGGTCGTGAGCGTTGACCATGGCTGCGGCGCGCACTCCAATGTGCAGCCTGACGAGCAGATGGATCAACTTCCGCCGCCGGTCTGGGACACCATCGAGTGGGATACGCCCATCTCGCTTTTCGATTAGTAACGGATGCGCAACGTCGCACTGAACGTGGCGGCACAAAATAGCGACTGCTGCCGCCTGACGCGTCGGCGGCGTGAGACAGTCTTTACTTTACTGTGACATTCGTCACAAACCGGTTCCCCACAGTCCACCTGTACACCAAACTCGTACGTCTCGGGGATTCCTCCTCACGCCAGGGAGAATTCTCATGTCGGACACGGCTCTTGAGCTCGGGCGCCGAATCCCTCGTACTGCGCGACCCTACGGAGCCGCTTCCCCCTCGCTGGTTCGCTGGACACTGAGAATACTGACCACGCTCCTCTTCAGTGCAGCGACTGCATTCGGCATCAGTCTTGGCATGAGTGCCCCGGAAATCTCGCCCACGCCCGTGGTTCAAGCCGACGTAGCGCCACCGGACCTGTGATCAGAACTGCCACCGGCGCAATGACCTACTCCGCATCAAGTACTCGATCTCCGCAACCATCTTCAGCTCGCGCGGAGATCGAGTAAGTGAAGCGGAGTCGGATCAAGCAAGGGCGACCGCCCAGGTTTACAGCAACCGCCGTTCTGGCCCTCGTGTGGCTGGGGGCCGTCCTAGCAGTACTGCAGGGCTTCGCGAGTAGTGGACCGCCGAGACGGGTCGACGCGTCTGTCGTGGCCCACGTTACGGGCATGGCCGCAGGTTACGGGGCAGCCGTTATGTTGATCTTGATGTCGCGGTCGCCCTGGCTGGAACGTGACGTCGGTGCCGACCGGCTAACGCGCTGGCATGCCTGGGGCGGGCCAGTGGTAATCCTGCTCACCGTCTTGCACGCGTTGACCGCTGTACAGGCTTGGGCTGAGACCAGATCGACAGACCTCATGGCGGCGGCAAAGGATCTATTGGAGATTTCTGGGCTGACGACTGCATTGGTCGGCACCGTGATCCTCGTCCTTGTCGGGCTTGCTTCGTTGCGGAGTGTGCGGCGACGCATCTCCTATGAGCGATGGCACTTCTTGCATTTGCTTACGTATTTGGCTGTTGGCTTCGGATTTGTCCACCAGCTGGCGGGTCCGGACCTCACCGGACGGCGATGGCTCCAGATTGTCTGGAGCCTGCTGTACACCTACGCGTTTGCGCTCGTGCTGCGGTGGCGCGTGCTGCAGCCGCTCTTCCAGCTCTGGCGGCATCGGCTCAGGGTCGAGGATGTACGGCAGGAGGCTCCCGAGGTGATAAGCGTGCTGATGTCGGGCCAGCACCTTGACGAGCTGCGAGCCCAGCCGGGGCAGTTCTTTCGCTGGAGGTTCCTGACGGCCACTACTTGGCGCTCGGCGTACCCGTTCTCCCTCTCCGCCGCACCGACCTGCAACCGGCTGCGGATCACTGTGAAGCTGCGCGGCGACGGGACGAAGCGACTCCTTCACATTCCCGTTGGCACGCTGGTATTTGCCGAGGGCCCGTACGGTGTCCTGACGACCCGCCGGCGACGCCGACCACGGGTGCTGTTGATCGCTGGCGGCGTGGGCATTGCTCCGATGCGGGCTCTGTTCGAGGCAATCGACTTGCCCGGCAAAGACGTCACGCTTGTCTACCGCGCCTCCTGCGAGCGAGACCTAGTGTTCAAAGGCGAACTAGATGAAATTGCCGAACGATCCGGCGCGCATGTCGTTTACCTGGTCGGTCCGTCTAGTGATGAGGCGAACGACATGAGCGCGCTCGCTCTAAATCGGCTCGTTGGCGACCTCAGCGATCATGATGTCTATCTCTGCGCCTCGCCGCGACTGGCCGCCGGAGTCCGCGAATCGCTTATGGACCGCGGATTCCCACGCCATCAACTCCATGAGGAGCGCTTCAGCTTCTAGCTCAAGTAGGGGCCTGCGTTACTCGCTGATGGCTCGGCGGCGACGCCGCCTCCAGCAGTACCCCAGTCCGACCAAGCCCAGCGCGAAACCGGCCACGCTGATCTGCAGCCAGGACCCGCGGCCGTGTGAGGCAAGCCAGTCGTAAGCAATGGCAAGAACGACCGACACGACGCCAAACACCGCGGTGCCCACGGTCACGACAGCCAGGCCATCGATGTCGAGAGCCGGCACCGGCGCCTGCACCCAGAAATGGCGGTGCTGGACCGGCTCCTCCATAACAATCACTGTAGTTCGCTAGTAGCGGCAGGATGTGGTGATGGACAGACTCGAAACCCAGCTCACTCGCCTGGTTGAGGAGCACGTCCTTACCGCCTCCCAAGCTCAGCAGCTGGTGGATGCCGCGCGTGCCGATCGGATGGATGGGCAGTCTGTTTCCACTGTGCACACTCTTGTCACGGAGCCCGCTCCGCGATTGACGACCAAGAGCTCCGCCGTACTAGAGGTCCTCGGTTACGTCGGCGGCGCGCTCGTGCTAGGTGCGGTGATCATGCTCGGCTCTTTCTTCTGGGATGATCTTGGCAGTACGGGACGCAAGCTGGTTGCCGTCGCATCCGTGTTGGTGCCTGCGCTCGGAGGAGCGGCATTGATCAAGGGCCGAGCTCGACCAGAGCTCGGTCGGATTCTGCTGGCACTGGCCTGTTACGCCGCCGGTTTCGCGTACCTCGTGGTCTTCGAAGATCAAAAATTCGTGGTGTCGGCAGCGGTCGTTGTACTGACGTCGGCGATCGGTGCGGCGCTGCTTCGCTCGGGTGCGTTTCTCGTCTCTGGCTGGTCAGGCGGGATGTTGCTGGTATGTGCTGTTGTGTTCGATCTCATCGAGACGCCTATTGGCGTTGAACCAACGAAGGAGGCGGCGTACCTGGCGGTTGGATTTCTGCTGGTAGCAGTGGCTCTGGCAGGCAGCGGCTTGCTGCTCAGCCGTACGCTCGCCTGGTCACTGGCGGGCCTGAGTGGCTGGGCCGCGAGCATTGCGTTACAGGGTGCTTCAAATGGCGAATGGCTTTCGCTGCTTTGCGCCACGGTCGTCACAGCGGCGCTGCTGACTGCCTTCGTGCAGACCCACCGATACGTCTTCGCCGTCATTGGGTGCGCGATCTTGTTGAGCCTTTGGCCGGTGTCGCTGTACCGAATCGTTGACAACGCCGTGGGTGCCGCCATTGGCCTGGTAGCGGCGGGCGCTGTCCTCATCGGAACGGTGATCTGGCTTACTCGACGCAGGCGGATCTCCACGACTGCATAGCCTTGTTATTTAGCATTGCTAAGTATAAGATGGGGCAAGTGGGTGGAACTGGGGAAAATCTTCGAACTGCAGCCGGGCTAGCGCATGCCCTGCGCCCGGCGGTCATGCGACTGGCTCGCCGGCTGCGACAGATGCAGGATGAGTCCCTGGGTCTTAATCCGAACCAGCTCTCCGCTATGGCGGTGCTGCTCAACTCCGGTGATCAACTGATGGGCGAGCTGGCGGCTCAAGAACGGGTTCAGCCGCCGTCCATGACACGCATCGTTAACAGCTTGGAAGCTCTCGGCTATGTGGTACGCCGGCCCGATCCGCGCGACCACCGACAGTGTCTAGTGTCCCTTACCGACTCCGGCCGTTCGGTGCTACTAGCGAACCGTCGGCGGCGCGACGAGTGGCTGGCGGTGCAGATCGCCGGACTAGATCCAGCCGAGCGCGAGGTGCTGCGCCGCGCTGTCGGTGTCCTGGAAAAGGTGAACCGACAATGAGCACCAAGACCGAGTCGGCGTACGCGACCGAGAGCGATGGCGCTCAGATGACGTCGGCCAATATCCAACGTCGGGCAGGCGGCATGTTCCGGGCGTTGGCCGAGCCCAATTACCGCACATACCTGGCTGGGTCGTTTGTGTCCAATATCGGTACCTGGATGCAGCGCGTGGCCCAGGACTGGCTGGTACTCGAGCTTTCCGGCGGCTCCGGCATAGCCCTCGGTATCACAACGGGACTGCAGTTCCTGCCAATGCTGCTGCTTTCTCCGTACGGCGGCCTCATTGCCGATCGATTTGACAAGCAGAAGATTCTCAAGCTGACCCAGGCGTGGTTGGCTCTATGCGCGACCGCGCTCGGAGTGCTGGCAGTGACCGGCGTTGCGACGACTGCCCACGTATATGCAATCGCATTCGCATTTGGTCTGGGCACCGCCTTTGACAACCCGGCACGCCAAAGCTTCGTACCCGAAGTGGCTGGTCGCGACAATCTCCCGAATGCGATCGGCCTCAACTCCGCTACGTTCCATGCGGCCCGGATTATCGGCCCAGCGCTGGCCGGAATTGTCATCGCTGCAGTCGGATCGGGCTGGGCGATCTTGGCCAACGCGGTCAGCTACCTAGCCTTCATCGGCGCTCTTTTGATCATGGATAGCCGATTGCTTCGGATTACCCCACCAACTCCCCGGGCCAAGCGGCAGATTCGGGAGGGTCTGACGTACATCCTCAGTCAGCCCGCCATGCTGCTCGTCATTTCGGTGGTGTTCTTCGTCGGCACCTTCGGCATGAACTTCCAAATGACCAGCGCGCTGATGGCACAGCAGGAGTTTCACCGTGGCGCCCAGGATTACGGGATTCTCGGCACCTTTATGGCCGTCGGCTCCTTGGCCGGTGCCCTGATTGCGGCTCGCCGCCGCGGGGCACCGTCCGGACGTCTCGTCGTGATCATGGCTGTGGTCTTCGGGTTCTTGGAGATCGGAAGCGGGCTGGCGCCCAGCTACGTTGCGTACGCGGCAACCCTGCCAGTCCTGGGATTCGTGACGCTGCTCACGCTCACAGCAACCAACGCCTCGATTCAACTTGGCGTCGATCCGTTGCGCCGCGGTCGCGTCATGTCGCTCTACATCATGGTGCTGATGGGTAGCACAGCCATCGGCTCCCCGATCATCGGCTGGATCGGCCAGGCCATGGGGCCGCGATGGACCTTGATCGTAGGTGGCGCCGTGACCGTGATTGGAGTTTTGGCCTGCAGCATGTTGCTACGACGCCGGTTGCATCGGGCTGCATGATCAAATGCCCGGCTAGGTGCTGGCACCGGCAGGGTGGCGTCGGGGAAGTACGAAGTCCGCATTGTCTCGACCCGCACCGCGATACTCCAACATCGACCGGGCCATCCGCTTCTTGAGCGGAGTCACGTGGTTGGTCACTCGCATCGCCGTACGCAGGAGGGCCAGCACAACGCGTCCGATCACCGGCTTGTGGAGCGAGTTCTCGTCGGTCATCTGCTCGCGTGACTTCAGTACCGCGTCGAACCCGTAGGTGATCATCTTCGTCTCGTAGCTGCCGACCGCCTCGATGAGCCCGAGGCGGGCCTCTGCCACGTCGATGATCCGCGCGCAGAGCAGCACGGCGTCACGCAGTGCAGTATTCGCACCAACTCCGCGTCCGGGCGTCATGGTATGGATCGCGTCGCCGATCAGCGTGACATTGCCGGCCGGCCAAGGGTCCAGCGGCACCGAGGTCTTGATGTTGATTGGGAAGCAGGTGCTTGGATCGGTGAGCTCGAAGAGCCGGCGCAGGTTAGGGTGCCAGTGCGGGGACATCTCGGCGACCAGCTGAGCAAGATCATCACCGCGACGATCCATTACGTCCGCAGGGAATTTGTCGTTGGTAGCTGAGAATCCCCAGTTGATGTAGTCGCGGGTGTTATCGAACTGCAAGCCTGGCCAGACCTTGATCAGTTCGGCGTCCGTGTCGCCGATGCCGTTCTTGATCTTGCCCGAGCGATCCCACTTGAACTCCATCACGTGCAGGATGCAGAAGTAGCCTTTCGGGGCCGAAACCATTGAGATGCCCTCGAACACCCGCCGCGGCAGCAACGATGCTGACTCCTCGGTGATCGGCAGCTTTCCGGCAATTGCGATGATCCCGGTGTCGTCCAGTCGAGCTTGCGGAAGGTACTGCTTGCGGACCCGGGAACCCGCACCGTCGGCGCCAACCAGCAGGTCGCCGGTCGCGTGCGAGCCGTCAGCGAAGTGGGCGCTAACGGTGCCGTCGGTGTGCTGTTCGAAATGTGTGAACTCCTTGCCGAACTCGATCACGTCCTCTAGGCCCGTCATCAGGACCTGGCGAAGCGTCATTCGGCTGACCGACTTCTCGCTCTCGACTGGGTCGTCTTGGACCGGAATCTCTAGTGCAAGCACTTCTTTCAGGTCCTCGGTGAGCATGTTGAACCAGCGCGGCGCGCGGGCGCAGGTAGCGACAAACGTGTCGTAAAGGTCGGGCGGTAGCAGGGCATGCAAGGCGCGGCTGCCGTCCGGATCGATGCCGACGCGGTAACCGTGCAGGCCATCTGTGCGCACTGCATCGCGTTCGAAAATCCGCACATCAATTCCCGCCCGTACCAAGCCTTGCGCCAGGGCGAGCCCACCGGTACCGGCGCCGATCACGAGAACGCGTGGTGATGTCGAGGTCATAGTTTGCTCCGTTCTAAAATTATCTGGATTAGTCGTGAATCTTGGTAAGCCCCAAGTATCTTGGATACGCGAGATAAATTCAAGCGGACGCGAAGGGGCGGCGGTTTCATTGGCGCACAGGAAGGATCTGGAGGCGGAGATCCAGCAGCAGATGATCGCGATGATCGCTCAAGTGGTGCTCTTCAATCACGCCGCGAACGCGAGTCTCGGGCTGGGCGCCAGCGACTCGCAGTTCCTGACCTTGCTGCGAACGCGCGGGCCGATGACTCCTGGTCAGCTTTCGGAGGCCACCGGGCTCACCTCAGGCACGGTGACCGGTGTCATCGACCGACTGGAGAAGGCCGACTTGGTACGTCGACAGAGAGTCAGCGGTGACCGCCGAAAGGTACTCGTAGTGCCGACACCCGACGCGGCCGACCGACTCGCTCCGACCTACGCCGGTCAGGCGGCGATGCTCCAGGAAGTGCTGGCCCGGCGTACGCCCGCCGAGCTCGAGACGATCATGAAGTTTCTCGGCGATCTTATTGCCAAGAGCGAACCGACCTAAGCACTCTCGGACCTAACCCTTAGTTGCCAACAGTGCCCGTCGTACCGCTCTGGCTTCCTGGACGAACAGGTCGGGCTGTTCCCAGGCTCCGAAGTGGCCGCCGCGATCCGGTTCGCCCCAGTAGACGAGATTGGTAAAGCGCCGCTCGGCCAGTCGCCGGGAGGGACGGGGCACCTCCTTGGGAAAGACTGTGCAGGCAGTAGGCACATCGATTGAGTCGCTATTGCCGTCGGTGAACCAGGTTGAAATCTCGCCGATGCTCTCCCAATAGAGCCTCGCCGATGAGGCGCCGGTGCCGGTGAGCCAGTAGAGCGTGATGTTGTCTAGCACCTGATCTGGACTGAGTACCTCGTAAAGATCACCCGAATGATCAGACCAGCTCCACAGTTTCTCGAAGATCCACGCACACAAGCCGGCCGGTGAGTCCAGCAGCGAGTAACCGATGGTCTGAGGTCGGGTGCCCTGCATGGTGGAGTAACCGGATTCGGTTTGGCTTCGCTCCTGCAGTTCTTGTGCCGCGGCCCGTTCTCGCGCCGTCGGCGCCTGGCCCCCGGCCGGCGACGGCGGAACGAGCGGAGGAATGAGGTGTAGGCCGAGCAGCCGGTCTGGATGTTGCAATGCGAGGCTGGTCGAGACACTGGTGCCCCAATCGCTGCCGGCTGCAATGAACCGCGAATAGCCGAGACGTTGCATCAGCTCAGCCCACGTACGCGCTATTCGGTGCACGTCCCAGCCCCGACGCGAGGGTCTCTCGCTAAAGCCGTACCCGGGCAGGGACGGCACAACAAGGTGGAAGTCCTCGCCGTCTGATGACGTCGGGCCGGCCAGCCGTTCCATCACCTGCTCGAATTCGAAGAACGACCCGGGCCACCCATGGGTCAAGATCAGCGGTACGGCTGATGGATTGGGAGAGGGCAGGTGAAAGTAGTGAATGGCTAGCCCGTGGATATCACTCAGGTGCTGCAGCCACCGGTTCAGCCGACGT
>Ga0173480_10000674_pt1 | contig 11736 bp, 9 predicted proteins | sample NitcycUS209509C1_FD_122622 | JGI IMG/M metagenome (GOLD analysis project Ga0173480, IMG submission 122622) | Soil microbial communities from Arlington Agricultural Research Station in Wisconsin, USA - Nitrogen cycling UWRJ-S209-509C-1 (version... | ecosystem: Environmental > Terrestrial > Soil >... | reverse complement strand
GGCAGGATTGGGCGCGCGGTGGCGCGCCGCGCACAGGCGTTCGACATGCGGATTGCCTGCTTCTCGCCTCATGCGTCCGGACGCGTGTCACTCACCGACGACGTGGGTGAGGGCTCGTGGGCCGGGGCTTTAGCCCCGGCATTCGCGGGAGGCGAGGGTAGTGTTTCTGGCAGCGCCGAATCGATGCCGCTCGATCGGTTGCTGGCGACGTCTGACGTCGTGACCTTACATTGCCCACTCACTGCCGAGACCCGGCATTTGATCGACCAGACCGCGCTCGCGCGAATGAAGCGGAGTGCGTACCTGATCAATGCCGCGCGCGGACCGGTCGTCGATGAAGCGGCGCTGGCGTGGGCTCTCAAGAGCCGGCTGATTGCTGGTGCTGCACTCGACGTGTACGAGCGCGAACCTGAAGTGCAGCAGGAACTGCTGGCGCTCGAGAATGTCGTGCTTGCACCGCACCTTGGGAGCTCGACCATCGAGACACGCGTGGCCATGGCCGATCTCGCAGCCCTCAACGTGATTGCGGTTCTGAGCGGCAAACCGGCCGTCACTCCGGTGCCGTGATGCCGACCCCGAAAGCCGGGCGACGTCGTCGTGCGCCTGTGGACAGCGTGATGCGTCGATTGGGCGAGGCGATCACCGGCATGGACCTGCCGGCGATCGAGAAGATCTCCAATACGCAGGCTGAGGATCCGTTCCAGATTCTGATCGCGACGCTGTTGTCCGCGCGAACGCAGGATGCGACGACGCATGCGGCGTCGACCAGGTTGTTCCGGCGGGCCCGGACGCCGCGAACGATGGCGAAGCTGTCGATTCCGGAGATCGAGGAGCTGATTTACCCAGTGGGCTTCTACCGGAACAAGGCGCGCCACGTGAAGGCCTGTTGCGAAGCGCTGGTGGAGGACCACGGCGGACGTGTTCCGGGAACGATGGAGGAGCTGGTCGAGCTCCCGGGAGTCGGGCGGAAGACCGCGAATCTCGTCCTGATCGTGGCGTTCAAGAGCGCCGCCAACATCTGCGTCGATATTCACGTGCACCGCATCTCGAATCGTCTGGGATGGGTGAAGACGCGGCTGCCGGAGGAGACTGAACAGGCGCTGTATCGATCGACGAACGCGCGGTGGTGGCCGCTCATCAACCTGTATCTCGTCACGTGGGGCCAGAACGTCTGCCGGCCGCTGCATCCGCGCTGCGGGGATTGCGCAATCGCACCGGAGTGCCCAAGAATTGGTGTAGCTCGTGGGCCGGGGCTTTAGCCCCGGCGCAAATAATGGGAGGGAACTTGTGATTAGGCGCGCCTGGTTGGGAGCTTCGGTCGTCATCGTCGCCTCGTTGTTTGCCGCCGCGGACGTGAGTGCGCAGAGCGGCTCGTCTACCGCAAAGCCGCCGGCAAAAGCGGCTGCGCCACAGACCGCGAAGCCCGCGCCATCAACGGCCAAGCCTGCTACGGCCAAGCCGGCCGCAGCCCAGCCGGCGGCGACCGCCTCGGATGCGGCGCCGGTTATCGTCGTCGAAACCGAGCGTGGGACGTTCGAGTTCGAGACCTTCCCGAAGGAAGCGCCCAAGACCGTGGCGCACATCGTGGCCCTGGTGAAACGCAACTTCTACAACGGTCAGCGCATCCATCGTGTCGTGCCTGGCTTCGTCATCCAGTTCGGCGATCCCAATACTCGGGACTTCACCAAGAAGTCGCTCTGGGGAACCGGCAGCAGCGGCAAGCCGATTGGCGCGGCGGAGATGAATCCAGAGCATCCTCATAAAATCGGTGCAGTCGCCATGGCGCACTCCGGCGACCCCTCACAGGCCGATTCGCAGATGTATGTGGTGTTGGGGACCGAGCGCACGCGCGCACTCGATGGTGGGTACACCGTGTTCGGTCAGGTGATTTCGGGAATGGACGTTGTGCAGAAGACGCAACAGAGCGATCTGATCAAGCGCGTCACGATCAAAGCCGGAACACCGCCGGCGAAGTAGTCACCAGGCCGGCTATCTCCGGATAGCGTTCGACGAGCTCGGGCGGATACTCACCTTCGAGTGGCTGCCCGAGTTGTGCTTTCAGCATCACCGCGTTCGTCACCGCCTTTGCGGCGAAGTGATTGTTGGCATAGAGGTACAACTTCTTCACCAGCGCATTCGCCGCGCCTGCGATATCCGAGAACTCGCGCAGCTCTGTTGCCGAATACAGGTAGTCGTAGCGATCCTCGGCCTTGTCGTGATGCCACCATTTCGCGGCGTTGCGACCGTGAAGGCGCATGTAATAGAAGCTCGTGACGTTGGGCAGATAGTTCTGACGGATCGAGAGCCGGAACTTGGGCTCATCGATCTGCACGAACGCCGCGCCAAACGCATTCAGCAGTGCCAGGGTGTCGGGCATGGCGTCGCTCCAGCTGCGGTGACGCAGTTCGACCGCAAGCGGGTATCCGTGGAAGGCCTGGAGCAGGTGCATCAGGTAGTCGCGCGACGCCGGTGAGTCCCTGAAGCTCGGAGGAAACTGCGTGAGCAGGGGGCCCAGTTTTCCGGCCTTGGCCAGCGGGTCGATTCCAGTTCGGAAGTCGTCGATATCCGGCTGTGTGACTTGAGCGAGCAGATCGAGCAGGGCGCCGCCGGAGCCAGGCGCCCGCTTCTGGGCCGTCTCGCGGAACATCTTCGGGTGCGTGAACTTCTGATAGAGCTTGACCGAGAACTCGAACCCGGAGGGCGTCCGCGCCGCCCAACCCTCGGTCACTTCGGCGCGAGGCTGGCCATAGAAGGTGGAGTTGACCTCGACGGTATCGAAGTGTTCCGCATAGAACCGCAGCTCGTCGAAGGTGTCGGTGCCGTCCCGACGCGACCGCGTGGAAGGGTAGAAGATCCCGTTCCATCGGCCCTTGCCCGAGGGATAACTCCAGCCGGCGGTTCCGACCCGCACGTCCATTCCTGCGCTCCTCCCGACACGGCCAACGGCCGTGATCGATAATAGGACGTTGCTCACGCTCAACGAAATCTTCTACTCGGTCCAGGGCGAATCGTCGTACGCCGGCCAGCGGTGCGTATTCGTCCGCCTCACCGCGTGCGATCTCAGGTGCTCGTGGTGTGACACGCCCTATGCCTTTTTCGAAGGGCGCAAACACGAGCTCAGCGACGTCGTCGCTCGCGTCGATGCGTACGATTGCCCGCTCGTCGAGGTGACCGGTGGCGAGCCGCTGCTGCAGGAAGAGGTCTATCCGCTGATGCAGGAGCTGCTGAATCGCGGCAAGACCGTTCTGCTCGAAACCGGCGGTCATCGCAGCACGGAGCGGGTGCCGGCCGATGTCGTGACGATCCTCGACGTGAAGTGCCCTGGCAGCGGCGAAGACGCGAAGATGCATTGGGAGAATCTCGAGCGGTTGCGCCCACGCGACGAAGTGAAATTCGTCATCAAGGACCGCACCGACTACGAGTATGCGCGTGATGTCATCTCACGCTACGACCTGCGCCGCCGCGCCGCAGCGATCCATCTGTCTCCGGTGCACGGCGTGATGCATCCGCGCGCGCTCTCGGAGTGGGTGCTCGCCGACAACCTTCCGGTTCGCGTCCAGCTTCAACTCCACAAGTACATCTGGGAACCTGACACCCGCGGGGTTTGACAGGCTGATGACCATCCATGGTTCATCCCGTCACCCAGACGGGAAGTCGGAGGCGCCACACGCGTCGTCGCGGGACGCCGTCGTGCTGCTCAGCGGCGGCCTGGATTCGTATACGGCTGCTGCGATGGCCAGGGCCCAGGGGTTTCGACTGTTTGCTCTCACCGTTGGCTACGGGCAGCGCCACGCCGCTGAGCTCGAGTCGGCCCGTGCGGTGGCTCGCGCCGTCGGTGTGAGCCGCCACGTCGAGTGCGACGTGAATCTGTCGCTGTTTGGCGGGTCGTCGCTGACCAGCAGCCAGCCAGTCCCGAAGGATCGTCCGCCCGACAGCGGCGGAATTCCGTCCACCTATGTGCCTGCCAGGAACACGGTCTTCCTGTCGCTGGCCCTGGCGTGGGCGGAAGGGCTCGGGGCGCGCGATATCTTCATCGGCGTCAATGCGATCGACTACTCCGGCTATCCAGACTGTCGTCCCGAGTTCATCGCGGCGTTCGAGCATCTGGCGACTCTTGCCACCGCCGTCGGCGTGGAGGGCGGACGGTTTGCCGTTCATGCGCCGCTCATCAGGATGACGAAAGCGGAGATCATCCAGCAAGGGATGGCGCTCGGCCTCGACTACGGCCTGACGCACAGTTGTTACGACCCTGGTGAGGCTGGGCGGCCGTGCGGCCGCTGCGACAGTTGCACACTGCGTGCACAGGGCTTTTCGCAGGCGGGTATTGTCGATCCCCTGCTCCACCGATAAACCAACACGCGGGTATCCGTACGTCGAAGAGCCTGTCGCTCGACGCTGATACCATTCCCGCCGCTTGTCGATGCGCACTTTCTGGTCCCAGCCACTCCGGCGTCAGCTGATTCTGGCCAATCTCGTGCTGGGCCTCGGGCCCGTCCTCGGCCTTGCCATATGGTCGAGCATCGGAACCGTGGGCGAGCATCGTGCGGACCTTCAGAACCAGGCTCAGAGCGTCGCCACCAACATCGCCGAGGGCCTCAGTCGCGATCTTGAATACATCGATTCCGTGGCGCAAACGCTGCTGGACGATCCGATCGTGCAAGCGCTCGACCCCGTACAGCTTCGCGCCAGGCTCGACCAGGCGCAGGTCGGACGTCCAGTGTTCCTTGGAATGGCGGTCGCGGCGCAGGGTACGGTGCTGGCGGCCATCACTTCCAATAATTTCAAACTGCCGCTGACTCCGGTCGAGGTCAGCCCGGGCGCCAAGCGGGTTCGCCAGCCGGAGCGAGCGACCGGCGACCAGGAGCGCCCCGCCGAGTACGTCGCGATGGCCTATCCGATCAAGGGGGCCGACGGTGTGGTGCGCGGATCTCTGACCATTTTCATGGCCAACAAGCGGCTGAACGACGCGCTGCTGTCGCTGACGCTGCCACCGGGGTCGATTGCGGTCATCACCGATCCCGGCGGACGCGTCCTGGCGCAGAACGTCGATATTCAGCGGGATGCCAAACGTACGCTGCTCGGCCCGAACGGCAGCGACACCGATGCCGCGGAGGTAGCGGGCTCAGACGGCCTCGAGCGGCTGCACGTCAGGACGATGGCCCAGGCCGGACCGTGGCCGATCCACGTCGGGATTCCGTCTGACATCGCCTTTGCGCGGGCGACGGGAGGATTGCAGCGGACGTCGGCAGTACTCGTCATCAGCCTGGCGGCGTGCCTGGTCGGTGCGTGGTTTCTTTCCGGCCGCTTAAGCGGATCGTTGCGTCACCTGAACGCCGCCGCGCAGCGCATCGCTGCCGGCGACTTCTCTCCGATCGCCGAACGGCCGATGCGATCCGCCGAGTTTGCCGACCTGCAGTCTGCTTTCGGCCGGATGCTCCAGCAGTTCAACGCCTCGCGCGCTGCTCTCGACGCGCAGATGGGCGAGGAGCGTCGGGTTCGCAAGGAACTGGAGTCGCTGCAGGGTCAGGTCATTCAGCAGGAACGTCTCGCCGCAGTTGGTCAGCTCGTATCAGGCGTTGCTCACGAGATCAACAATCCTCTCCAGGCCATCCTCGGCTTTGCCGAGCTGCTGCAGCTTCAGCGCGACGTGCCAGAGTCGGTCAAGGCCGATCTTCAGCTGATCCAGAAGGAAAGCGCGCGAGCCTGCGCCATCATCCGCAACCTGGCCCTGTTCGCCCGCCAGCAGCCCGGTGAGGCAGGGCCTGTGATGATGACCGACGTCATCCGCTCGGTCGCCGAGTTGCGCCAGCGCCGCCTCGAGTCGGAAGACATCGAGCTGAAGATCGAGGATGGGGCAGTCCGCCCCGTCAAAGCGATACTCACCGAGCTGCAGCAGGTCGTGCTCAACTTCGTCGTCAACGCTGAGCAGGCGATTATCGGCTCGGGACGACTTCCTGGACGTATCACCATTCGCGCCTACGATCGCGGCGGTCGTGTGGTGCTCGAAGTCGAAGACACGGGGCCAGGCATCGCCGATCAGAACGAAGCCAAGCTCTTTCAACCGTTCTTCACCACCAAGCCGGTGGGCCAGGGCACTGGCCTGGGCCTGTCGATCAGCTACGGCATCATCGACTCCCTGGGTGGTTCCATCGGTCATCGCCGGGCGCCAGCTGGTGGCGCCATCTTCTATTTCGATCTGCCGATGACCTCGCCAGTGCCGGAACACGCGGCGCATCCATGACTTCCCGCATCTACTACACCGATCCTTCATGCGTCACGTTCGAGGCGATCGTGACGAGAACGCTCGTCCATGAAACGCGCCCCGCGGCCGTCCTGGATCGCACCGCCTTCTATCCGACGTCGGGTGGACAGCCGTTCGATACCGGTCGTCTCGGGCTCGTCGACGTTGTCGATGTGGTGGATACCGGCGACGAGGTGATCCACGTCCTCAGCGCCGCGCTGGCTGAAGGCGATCGCGTCGTGGGCGAGATCGACCGGGCCCGGCGGCAGGATCACATGCAGCAGCACACCGGTCAGCACCTGCTGTCGGCGGCATTCGATACGCGATTCGCCAACGCCACCGTGAGTTTTCATATGGGCTCCGAGGTCTCGACGATCGATCTCGCCGGTCCTGCGACGTCGGACGACATTGCGGCGGCCGTCCGCGACGCCAATCAGATCGTCTGGGAGAACCGGCCGGTTTCCATTCGCTTCGTCTCCGACGCCGAAGCCGCCGGCCTGCCGCTGCGCAAGGAACCGACGCGAGGCGGTCAGCTCCGTCTGATCGAAGTGGATGGCTTCGACGTGTCTGCCTGCGGCGGCACACACGTGTCGCGCACTGGTGCCATCGGCATGATCGGAGTGCTGGCCTCCGAAAAGCAGCGCAGCGGCACCCGCATCACGTTCGTCTGCGGCGGCCGGGCCCTTAAGGCGCTCGAGACGTATCGTGACGCGATCACCGGCTGCGTGCGGACACTGTCGGTGCTGCCACCGGAACTGCCGTCGGCCGTCGAACGCCTGCAATTGGAGGCAAAGGATCAGCGGAAGGCGCTGAGTCGTCTGCAGGAGCAACTCGCCGGGTTCGAGGCCGAGCGCCTGGTGAACGGTGCAATCATGGCCGGCGACGTTCGCCTCGTCGCCTCGGCAATGGACGGGTGGGATGTGCCCGGACTCAAGGCACTGGGAACAGCGGTCGCCCGACATGGCGGCGTACTCGCCATCATTACTTCTGCTGCCGCCCCTGTGGCGATCGTCATCGCGCGCGGCGGTGGAGTGAACGTCGACGCCGGCCGGTTGCTGAAGGCGCTGACGGAGAAGTTTGGCGGGCGCGGCGGCGGCAAGCCGGAGCTCGCCCAGGGCGGAGGATTGAACGCGGCGCCTGAGGACATCCTCCGGGCCGCGAAGGAACTGGTCGCCGGCGGCTAAATGGGGTCGCGGTGAAAAATGGGGTCGGGAGTCCTTTTTGGAGGACACGCCCGATGCCAAGTTGTTCGACCCGTCGGGCGTGTCCTCCAAAAAGGACTCCCGACCCCATTTTTCACCGGCGCTGGAACGAAGCCAGACGCACCGCAATCGCGTCCATCGCCTGAACCGCCGCCGCTCCCGCACCTTCGAAGTTGTTCACCAGGATCGCAAAGGCGAGATGCTCGCCGTCCCGCGTGGTGACATAGCCGGCAAGCGACCGGATGTTCGACATCGATCCGGTCTTTGCGCGCACGTTGCGTTCCGCCGGAGTGCCGCGCATGCGCGACGCCAGCGTCCCATCGACCCCAGCGACCGGAAACGCTGTCATCCACGGCGAATTCGCATCGACGTCGTACGTCCGTTGCAGCACGAGCGCCAGCGTCTCAGCGGCCATCGTGTCGCGGCGCGACAGACCAGAGCCGTCCACGAGCTGCTGTCCGTCAGCCGGAATTCCCCACACCGTCAGCTTCTGTCCGACGCGGTTGATGGCGACGTCGTTCGTTGGCGTCTCGGGTGGGGCATTCAGTCGCAGCAGCGCCTCTCCGTACAGATTGATGCTCTCTTTCATCAGCGGTTTGACGATGTCCGAGAGCGGCCGCGAGCGGTACACGTAGAGCGTTTCCATCGTGCTGCGATCCGGCGCCACCACAGCATCGACGTCGTACGCTTCGCCGGTGACGCTGATGCCTGCCTCAATCAGCCTGTGCCGGAGGGCGCGTGCAAACCACAGCGTAGGATTGCCAACCGACACCGCCAATCGTGCCGGCGCCGCGCCCTGCGCCAGCGAACCGGCGATGGTGAGCTCCAGCTCGCCGGGGCGTTGTTCGGTCCAGAGGCCCTGACCGGCGCCGCGCTCGACGGTGACCGCACGATTGACCAGTGGCCGCGACATGGCAACCGGATCCATGGTGATGGCCACGGGAGCACCGGGCTGTGCGCCCGGCGTCACCGTCACCTGCATCCTGTTCTCCTCGAGGTTGAGCGCGCCGTACAGCGTGCCGCTCGTGCCCAGGTCGTCCCACGCCCATGAGAACGCCGGGCGGGGTTCCTCCAGCGCATCGTCGTCGCCGATCACGCGACCGTTGATCTGACGGATCTGCAGTGCTGTCAGAGCGCTGATCCAGCCGCTCAGATCCTCGCCGGCGCGTCCTCCAATCGACGGGTCGCCAGTACCGACGATGAACAGATCGCCGTTCAGCGTGCCGTCGGCGATCATCCCGTTGGTCTTGAGCGCGGTCTCGAACCTGAAGGTCCAGCCGACCGTATCGATCGCTGTAGCCACCGGGACAATCTTCGCGACGGACGCGGGAACCAGCAAGGTGCGAGGGTTCAGCTCGAAGAGGCGCTCCGGCCGGTCCAGTGACTGCACGACGATGCCCCAGACACCGCGTTCCACGCCTGGCGTTCGCGTGATCGCGAGGATGTTCTGCTGGAGCTGTTCGAGCGGCGGGAGCGGTTTGGCTGGCTCCGCCGGTGCTTGTGCTGGTCGGGGTTGGACGGGCGCCGCCTGATCGGCGGTCAGAACAGCGGCCGGACTGACCGGGAGCAGGGCGAGGCTGACAAGCGCGAGCGCCGGCGCGAGCACGCGGAGGGCGTACTGACGTAACTCACGCCGGGCCTGCTCCGCGAGGCCCGGCCTACGCCGGCCTCTTTGCACCCTGTTCTCCGTATTGAGAGTCTACTTCACGGCATCCAGAGCCTTGACCGCCTCGTCGAACGCCATGGCCATGATTCTCGCGGCACCGGGTTCGTCGCTGCGGGCGGCGACCACATCGTTCCCATCATGCGCGAAGGTCACCGTTTCCGTCTTGCCCTCGTAGAGGACGGTCACCGTCAGCTGAGGGGACTTCAGCGATGCCGGCGCAGCGGCGTCGAACGAATCGGCGCGCAGACCCAGCGTCCGGTTGAGCAGGTCGTCGGCTTTCATCGCGTCCAGTTCCTTGCCGGCGGCGGTCTTCCAGATCTCCTTCCCGTCCTTCTTGGTCATGTCGAGCGCCGTCACCTCTTCGCCGCGGCGGAATTCGATGCGGGTGGCGCTGAAGGCTCTCGAGTCGAAGAGGTCGCGACGACGGAGGTCGGCGAGTGGCTTGAAGACGTCCATGGTGATCGTCGGCGCCAGCGTAAAGATCATCGGACGTGACGCGTCCCTGGCGTTGATCACGGCGTCTCGCGTGCTGCCGAGCAGGAGCGTCGCACGCGAGCTGCCCGAGCCCACAGTGATGGTGCCGGTCGGCTTGTCGAGGCCATAGTTGGCCGGATTGGCCGCACCATCGGGCGCCACGATGTTCTGCATCCGCAGCGAGTGCAGCCGCTCGATGATCCCTTCAATGGCGCCGAAATCGGCGCGGGCGGCGAACGGCTTGACGATCTTCCACTCGGTGCCGCTCTTGGCGAACTGCATGTCGCCCGACTTGCTGGTCAGCTCGAGAGCCGTGACCTTGTCGCGCGGGAACTGCAGCACCGACTTGTCGCGAAGTGCGAAGGTGTTCTTGTTGAACGTGCCATCGACGAACGAACTGAGCAGGATCACGCGCTTCTTGTCGGGAGTCTGCGCGTAGAGCTCGTTGCCGGTGGGCGTGCGATCGCCAATCTTCAGGCGCTGAAAATCGGTGCGGCCCTTCTTCCGGAATCCCACTTCGATGCGCGGCATGTCGAGCCCGTAGCGCTTGAGGTCGGACGGGTTCTCGTCGACGACGCGCTGGATCTCGAGGTCGGGCAGCGCGTTCGCGATTGATGTGATCTCGGCCTGGTCGGCATCCGCGGCGACCGGTTCCAGCAGCTTCCACAGGCCATCGGACTTGCGCACGCGGGAGCGCTCACCACTGTCCGACTTGATCTCCAGCTCCTCGATGTCGTCGAGCGTGACACTGGTGAACGCCTTTTCCTTCGTCGCGGTGTCGCCGACCGGTTTCTTGCTGTCGACGAAGTAGATGTAGCCGCCTAGGCCGACGAGGACGATCAGCAGAACGACAGTGGACTTCCAGCCGCCCACGCTAGTGTCCCGACCGCGTGATTCGCGGCATAAGGCCCGGAGCGCGGCGCCCGACTGGCAAGGCGCGAAGAGTGAGCTTATTGGGCATAAGTGAGTGATGAGCAACGCCGCCAGACGGGATGCCCCGCCCGGGAGTTAGTCGCGAATGACGCGGTCGGGACACTAGGACCTCCTGCGCCGCATCAAGCTGACAGAGCCAATCACGATAACCGCCGCCGGCAGGATCGCGACCGCGAACCACCACACCCAATTCAGTTCGCGCGGCGTCATCGTCAGCCGAGAGTTGCCGGGTTCTTTGGGCCGAATCGAGATCAGGTTTTCCTGCGCCGTCAGCCAGCTGATCGTGTTCAGGAACAGGTCGATGTTGCCGATCGAGCGCGCCACGGCGTCGCTGGCGAAATCCGAATCGCCGAAGACGACGATCCGCGTTTGCGGAGGGGCCTTCGGATCGTCCGGCTTGGCGTCCGCCGGCGGCGCCGGCGTGCTGACGGCCACGGCGATAGTCACCGGTCCTTCCTTGTCGCCCTTGTCGGCATTCATTTCCGGCTGCGAGCCCGCAGATTGGAGTCCCTTGAGATCGGTTTCCGCCCAGGCCTGGCGGGCGGATTCGATAATCGGCTGAACCGACTTCCCCTCCGGTGCCGGCTTGGCCGGTGTCACCGAACGCGCGAGCGGGAATATCGTCCCGACGCGGAACGATTCGGTGATGGGGTGGCTGGGATAGGGCGGCACCACGACCACGAGCTCCGGTCGCTGCGATCGTCCGCTGACGTCCAGCACCACGTCGTTGCCGACCTCGACACCCCATTCCTTCGCCAGACCGATCAGCCCGGTGAGCGGCTGCGGACGCTCGCCAAGGGGCGGATCGAGCAGGAGCAACAGCTTGCCGCCTTTGGCGAGGTAGCGCGTGATCTGCTCGGTCTCCTCCGGCAGAAAGTCGGCGGTCGGCCCCGCAATGATGACGACCGTCGCGTCGTCCGGCACGTCTTTGTGCTGACTCAGCGCGAGCGTCTCGACCGTGAAGTTGTCGCCCTTGAGCAGCTGCGCCACGTCACGGTAGCTCAGTGGGGTCTCGCCCATCGGGTCGCGTTCGCCGTGACCCTGGACGAAGTAGGCCTTGCGCTGCGTACCCGACATCACCCGGATTACGGCGCTCGTGATCTCACGCTCGTCGACCGACTGCACCTTCTCGGTCTTGTCCTTGTACTGCAGGACAAGCGTCGGGAACGCCTGGACTTCGAACTGTTTGGCCCGGACCGGGTCGAGCTGACCGTCCACGT
>Ga0173480_10000673_pt1 | contig 11736 bp, 5 predicted proteins | sample NitcycUS209509C1_FD_122622 | JGI IMG/M metagenome (GOLD analysis project Ga0173480, IMG submission 122622) | Soil microbial communities from Arlington Agricultural Research Station in Wisconsin, USA - Nitrogen cycling UWRJ-S209-509C-1 (version... | ecosystem: Environmental > Terrestrial > Soil >... | reverse complement strand
CCGCTCAAGGGCGGCAAGATGCAGTTCGACGTCATCCAGAGCTACGACTTCCGCCGCAACCAGGCCTATTCCACCGGTTCGCAATCGTTCGAAGGCGCGCTCAGCTTCGCGCCGCAACTGTCATCGACGATCAGCATGCGTCTCATGGGATGGGGCGGTCTCACGGTGCTCGGCGCCATCGATTCACTTCCGCTCGGCGTCGAAGCGCCTCCGGAGGAAGAGGTGGATCCGGACGCACCGCAAGGCGTTTCCGAAGGGCCACGGTTCTACGATTACGGACCGGGAGGGAACTTCGGCGCAACGTTCAGTTTCTCCTACAACACGCGACCCTTTGCCGTTTTCCTTTACGAGGGGCGGCATCTGTACTCGCTCGACGGTGTGCGCGCCAATCACCTCCTGCAGCGCGGGCGGCTCGACCTGATGGCTCCGATCTATGGCCCACTGGGGTTCGGCGCGACCTTCGAGTACTTCGACCGCCGCACCTTCTATCAGGATGCCTTGCGCACGATCCAGCGGTATCACTATCCAGAGGCGCGGATGTACTTCATATGGAATCTCTAGCGAGGTACCGGATTGCCGGGCTGTGCTGCGCGTGGTTGCTGCTCGCCCTGGTCCCGTCGACCGCACTTGCGCAGGCTGCGCCCCCGCCAAGCCCCGCGCCACTTGGGTCGAGGCTCTGGCTGGTGGTCGGCGGCGCGTCTGCGACGCTGCGCGGCGACTGTCAGACGTGTGAGGAGGATTTTCCATACCGCCACGGTGCCGCCGTACTGGCCAACATCGGCTATCGTGTGAATGAGCGTATGGACGCCGGCCTCGAGGTGTTCTGGTTGCCGATCGATTCCGAATCCGGGAACATCAATGCAACCCATTTCAATGCCGTGGCGCAGTTCCGTCCCTGGAGCTCGCAGGGGTTCTTCCTCAAGGGCGGGGCCGGGATCGTGTTCGTCCGCAACTGGGTAGACGCGACCGGCCCGGATCCGTTCAACCAGAAGTCGCTCTCGGTGGTCATTGGCGCTGGCTGGGCATTTCGGCCGAACAAACGCTTCGGCCTGCAGGTCTTCGGCAGTCAACACGCCATCGCGCTCGGAGACCTGCAGACGAGCACCGGCGACATCAACGACGTCATGGGCAACGTGTGGTCGGTCGGCGCGGCCCTGACGTTCAGATAGGCAGTTGCCCGGTCCAAGAGAGGACCCGTCCTACGGACAGACCAAGAGGCCCCCGCCTGGAGTCTCTCGTGGGCCTGGGCCAGCCTTTCCACCGTAGCCTTGGCGTGGAAGCCCGGCCCACGAGCGGTCAAATCACATCGAGCCGCAGGAAGTCGTACTCGTGCGTCGTCAGAAACGTCTCGAGCCGTCCCCACACCTCCTGATCTTCAGCTGACGCCACCCACTGCTGGCGCAGCGCTTCACTGCCGAACGTGAACCGGGAGTTCTCGCCTTTCGGCGCCGATCCCACTACAGTCCGGGCCAGTCCGAGCACCCTGACGCCGTGAGTCCGAAAGGCCGTCGGCGACCTGGTCCAATCGCGTAGAATCGCCGGTCACGAAGCGGATTCGGCTACACCTGTAGGTCGCGAGACGAGCCAAACGGGATGGAAGAACGGTGCTCGCGTCGAGAGGCTGCGTCAGGAACGGGGCTCGTCGTCGTGCCTCGCCGTCTGGTGCCCGGCGACGTGTCGTTCCGAGAAGATCCGGTGAATCGTCGGCTCCAGCATCTCCGCCGCCGAATGCTTCGGCACAAACGCCGAGGCACCTCCCTGCAACGCGACGCTGCGCACGTGCGCATCGTCGAACGCGGTGACGATGGCAACGTCGGTTTGCGACGTACGCTCTTTGACCTGGCGGCAGATCGCCAGACCATCCAGGTCCGGCATCATGAGGTCGACGACAAGGATGTCGGGCTCGAGCCTGGCAACCGCGTCGAGCGCATCACGCCCGTTCGAAACGCTGGCCACCACGTCGCACGTCTGTTCGAGCATGCGGACGAACGCCGCCAGCACGGACGGATGATCGTCGGCGACGATGACGCGAGGCCGGCGGTCGTTCAGGTGGGCCATGCGGCGCTGTACTTGTCAATCGGCGAAACAGCTACTACGAGGGCGGATCTTACCAAAAGGCCCAGGCGGGAGTTCGAACGATTCAGGCGCCGGCTGACGCTGCTCGCAGTGATGTGTCTGCTTGGCGCGCCGGCTGTCGCCTGGGCGCAAACCGCGATTGCGGGAGCAGTGATCGATCCGTCGGGCGCTCCCGTCCCGGGCGTCACGGTTGAAGTCTCTGGCCCGGCGCTGATTGAGAGCGTCCGAACCGCTCGGACGGATGGAGCCGGCCGCTATCGCATCGTGAATCTGCGACCGGGCACGTACCGCGTCCGGTTCACCCTGTCTGGCTGGAAGACCTACGAGCTCGAAGGCGTGGAGCTGACGGAATCGCTGACCGCCATCGTCAACACGCAGCTGGCGGCTGGGGCGGTGACGGAAACAGTCACCGTCACCGCCGAGACACCCGCTGTCGATCTGCTCAGTGCCAGACATGCCGTCACGCTGACCGGCGATGCGGTCCGCACGCTGCCCTCGATTCGCAGCTACAACGCGCTGCTCGTCCTGATCCCTGGCGTGGTGACGAATGTCAATGACACGGTGACAGGCCCGTCGGCGACATTGTTTCCGGTTCACGGCGGACGCGCAAATGAGGGACGGGTGCTGCTCGACGGCCTGAATATCGGTAGTCCACCGGCAGGAAACTCCGCCACCATCTACGACCTCGACGTCGGGCAGGCCGAGGAAGTCACGTTCACCACGGCGGGCGGGCTCGGTGAAGTCGAAACGGCCGGCCTGGTGATGAACATCGTGCCGAAGGGCGGCGGTAATACCACGCACGGTTCCGTGTTTGCGGGTGGGACGGGGGAACAATTCCAATCCGACAATCTCACCCCGGCGCTGCTCGCACAGGGCGTCATCGCGACATCGCCGTACTCGAAGGTGTACGACTTCTCCGGAACCGTCGGCGGGCCGATCGCGAAAGATCGAATCTGGTACTTCCTTCGTGCCCATACCGGCGGCAACACGAGGACCAGCACGAACGTCTACTACAACCTCAACGCCGGCAATCCCGCCGCCTGGTACTACGTCCCGGATGCCACGAGACCCGCGTTCTCGGATCGGACATTCGAGAGTGCAAGCGGGCGCGTGACCTGGCAGGCGACGCCACGCAACAAGATCGGCGGATTCTGGGACGCACAGGCGATGTGCCGATCCTGTACGGGCGCGACGCCTGGTGTCTCGGAACCGGCGCGAGTGTCGCCGGAAGCCGTCGGCGTGCTTGGAAGACGACTGGATGCCACGCAGGCGACGTGGTCGTCGCCGGCCACCGATCGTCTGTTGTTCGAGGCCGGATACGGCGGTACGTACTTCGGCGTGGGCAACTTCGAGCGGCAACCAAACCCGACGCGAAGTCTGATTCGTGTCGTCGAGCAGTGCGCCAGCGGATGCGCGGCAAATGGCAACGTTCCGGGCCTGACGTATCGATCGCAGGATTTCAGCGTCGCTCACACCGGTTCGTACCTGTGGAAGGGGTCTGTGTCATATGTCACCGGCTCACAGACGCTGAAGTTCGGATATCAGCAGACGCTGATGACCGACGACCGCACGTGGATGACCAACGACCAGGCGCTGACCTACCGCTTCGACAACGGACAACCGAACCAGCTTACGCAATCGATTTCACCGTGGGTGAACGACGCCCGCGCCGGATGGAATGCCCTGTTCGTGCAACAGCAGTGGACGTGGCGGCAGCTGACGCTGCAGGGGGCCGTGCGCTTCGATCATGCGTACAGCTGGTTTCCGGCGCAGCAGGAAGGTCCGTCGAGATTTCTGCCGACGGCCATCGTCATTCCTGAAACCCGCGGCGTCGACAGCTACAGGGACATCACGCCGCGGATTGGCATCGCCTACGACGTCGCCGGACGCGGCCGGACGGCGATCAAGCTGAGCGCCGGCCAGTATCTGGACAGCGTTGGCGTGTCGGGTATCTACGCCAACACCAATCCCACCTTGCGCCTGCCGCAGACCACACCGGTGTTCGGTACCGCCGGTGTCACACGGGCATGGAACGACGCCAACAGCAACCTGGTGCCAGACTGCGATCTGCTGAACCCGAACCCGCAGGATCTCAGAGCCGTTGGTGGCGATGCGTGTGGGGTGATGTCGAACGTGAACTTCGGCCGGAACGTCAGCACCAACGCCTTCGACCCACGCGTCGTGAGCGGCTGGGGCATCCGGCCATCGGATTGGAACGTCGCCCTGTCGCTTCAGCAGCAGATCGGCAAGCGAGCGTCGGTGAGCGCCACCTACAACCGGCGCTCATTCCGCGGCTTTACGGTTGCCGACAATCTGGCGCTGACATCATCGGATCTGACCCGGTTCAGCCTCGCGGCTCCGTTGGATCCCAGGTTGCCAGGCGGAGGCGGGTACGTGATCGAGAACCTGTACGACGTCGTACCGGCAAAGGCCGGACTCGTCGACAATCGCATCGTCGACTCGAGCTCGTACGGGCGATGGTCTCAGTATTACAACGGCATCGATATCACGCTCGAGAGGCGCGGGGCCGCGCTGACCGTTGCCGGCGGCATGAGCACCGGGCAGACGGTCGCCGACAGTTGCGACGTCCGGCAGCAGCTGCCGGAGCTCGCCACGACGACCACCGGGACCAGCGCGTTCGGCGCCGGCCTGATGACGTCGGCGGTCACGCCGGTCAGTCCGTACTGTCATGTCGCATTCGGCGTGCTCACACAGGCCCGCGGTCTCGCGTCCTACCTGGTGCCGAAGATCGATCTGCAACTCGCGGCCACGTTTCAGAGCAAACCCGGCGCCCTGCTGGCGGCGAATTATGCCGCGCCGAACGCCGTCGTCGCGCCCGTACTGGGACGCAATCTTTCGGGAAACGCGGCCAACGTCACGATCAACCTGGTCGAGCCCGGTTCGATGTATGGTGATCGCATCAATCAGCTCGATCTGCGGGTGGCGAAAACCCTGGGCGATGGGCGCCTGCGAACGGTGGTCGGCGGCGACGTGTATAACCTGTTCAACTCGAATGCCGTGCTGGCGTACAACAGTACGTTCGTTCCGGGCGGGTCGTGGCTGCAACCTATGGCCATCCTGACACCACGTCTCTTCCGGTTCACCGCTGAATTCGCCTGGTAGGAGGCCGACATGAGGGGACGATCGCTGCGCATCGCGTGTCGTTGCCTGGTTGCGCTCCTCGTCGCCGCCGGTGCGCCGTGCGCGCAGGCGAGTGCCCAGGATCTGATCGAGCACAAGCGGATTCTCATGCTGTTCTCGACGCGGCGTGATTCGCAGTTTGCTGTCATCGGCGCGAACGAGCTGCCGCGCATTCTCGATCGGGACTTCTCGCGTGATCTCGATTACTACTCGGAGTTCATCGACCTGACGCGGTTCCCTGAAACCTCATACAAGGACGCATTCCGCGATTTCCTGCGACGCAAGTACGAGGGGGTCCGCTTCGACCTCGTCATCGCCATGCACGACGTCGCCATTGAGTTCCTGAAGGGCAATCGCGACTCGCTGTTTCGCAACACTCCTGCCGTCTATCTGACCAACGACGCGACGACCGTCCGGCCGGCCAATTCCACCGGCGTCGTTCACGAGCGCGACTTCACTGGAACCATTGCTCTGTTGCAGCAGCTGCAACCCGATGTGCGCAACGTCTTCGTGGTCACCGGCGCGGCACCAGCCGACCACAGTTACGAGAACGAGGTGCGGCGCCAGTTGCGGCCGAGTGCCTCGACGCTGAGCTTTACCTTCCTGTCCGGACTCGCCACCAGGGAACTCGAAGACCGGCTGTCGAAACTGCCGCGACATTCCGCCGTCTACTATGTGCTCGTCACCGAGGACGGCGCCGGTGACAAGTACCACCCGCTGGAGTACGGGCGCCGCGTCGCGAAGGTCGCGAACGCAGCGACGTATAGCTGGGTGGATTCGGCACTGGGTGATGGGATGGTCGGCGGCAGTCTGTACAACCAGAAGGAGGCCATCGAACAAGTCGGGCACCTTGCCGTGCGCGTTCTCCGTGGCGACGCACCCGAGACCATTCCGATTACGACGCTCGACGCGAACGACAATCAGGTCGACTGGCGGCAGCTGGATAAGTGGGGCATCGACGAGGCGCGTGTTCCGACGGGAACCGTCGTGAGTTTTCGCGAACGCTCCCTCTGGGATCGCTACAGGACGTACATCCTGGCCGCGCTTGCCGTCCTGACCATCCAGACCGTGCTCATTGCGGGACTGCTGATTCAGCGCGCGCGGCGTCGGCGCGCGGAAGCGGATTTGCGCGGCAGCCAGACGGAGTTGCTCAAGAGCTACGAGCGGAATCGCGATCTCGGCTCTCGTCTCCTGAAGGCGCAGGAGACGGAACGTTCCCGCATCGCGCGCGAGCTGCACGACGACATCTGTCAGCGAATGCTGCTGCTGACGATCGAGCTGCAGTTACAGAGCCGTGCCCGCCGCGACGAACGGTCGACGGCGCAGGCCCTGGACATCGCGCAGGACATTGCCCAGGACATCGCCAAGAGTCTCCACGACCTGTCGCACGGCTTGCATCCGACGAAACTGCGGATGATCGGCCTGTCACCAGCGCTCGAACGCCTGTGTCACGAGCTCGCGCGCAGCGGCATCGTCATCACGTACACGCACAGCGGCATCCCCCCCACCTTGTCGCCCGATGTGATGCTGTGCCTGTTCAGAGTGGCGCAGGAGGCGTTGCAGAACGCGATCAAGTACAGCCATGCCCGGGAAGTACTCGTGGACCTGACTGGCGTGAACGGCCTCACACTCACAGTGTCGGACAGTGGCCAGGGCTTCGAGACGGAAGCGGCATGGGGCAAAGGCGTCGGCCTCTTCAGCATGGTCGAACGGCTCGAGGCCATCGGCGGGACCTTCGAGATCGTATCGAGTCCGGGCAACGGGACCAGGCTGACGGCGTGCGTGCCGGCTCACGCAGTGCAGGATCATTCCTCACCTTCCCCCTTCGCTCCATCGGCCATCTCCAGCCAGTCCAGTTCCTCTTCAATCTGGTGAAACGCGTCGTCGCCGATCTCCTGGCTGTCGCGCATGGCGAGCACGGCCTGTCTTGCCGCCTTGAGCGCGCTCCGATGGATGCCGCCGTGACGGACGTGAAGAGAATCGGTCGCGGCGTCCTCCTGTTCGGACGCGAGATGCGCCATGAACTCCTGCCGCACCGCCTGCGCTACCGACGAGAGGTCGTCGGCAAACGTGGCCAGGCTGGCGTGCAGCGCGCGCTGGCGGGCGGCGCGCAATTCACGTCCGACCGGGTCGTCATCGTGCAGGTCGAGCGCCCGCAGCAGCGGCTTGAGCGTCAGCCCCTGGATGATCAGCGTACCGAGCACGACGGAAAAGGCTGTGAGCACGACCAGGTTTCGATACGGGAACGCCGGCGGCAGCGCCAGGGCCGCCGCGAGCGAGACGATGCCGCGCATGCCGGCCCACGAGATCACCAGTCCGGTGGCCACGGTCGGCCGCAGCATCGGTCGTGGCGGGTTGAACCCGAAACGCCGATCGCGCCACCGGACGACGGCGTTGAATGACATGTGCCAGGCGATGCGCACGAGGATGACCGTCACCACCACTGCGGCGGCGACGAACAGATACCGCTCGCGGTCCACGACGGCGAGGCTGTCGAGAATCGGCCGGATCTGCAGACCAATGAAGATGAACGCCAGGATGTTCAGTGCAAAGACCACCGTCTCCCACACGGCGTATGAGGGAATGCGTGAACGTGCGGGAATCCGCTCTGGCGCGCTTCGCGCGACGGTCACCGCGTAGCACACCATGGTCAATACCGCGGACAGTCCGATGTGCTCGGCCAGCAGCCACACGCCGAACGTGGTGACGAACTGCAGAATGATGGCGGTCGGCACGTGCTGGATGCGGCCCAACAACCTCGACGTGGTCCAGCCGAGCGCGGGTCCTACGACCACACTGCCGGCGACCGCGATCAGGAACGCTGGTGCCACCGCGCCGACGGAGAAGCCATTGGCGGCAACGGCACCAACACCGAGACGGTAGATCAGGAGCGCACTGGCATCGTTCAGCAGGCTTTCGCCTTCGAGAATCGTCAGGAGGCGGTGTGGCGGCCGCAGCGGGCGCAGCACCGCCGTTGCCGCCGCCGCGTCCGGAGGCGCCACCACGGCCCCAAGCACAATCGCGGACGCCCAGGGTAGCTCCGGGACGAGCGCACGGACGACCATCGCCACCGCAATCGTGGTGAGTCCGACTGCGAATACCACCAGGCCTGTGAGCGGTGCCCAGTTGTCCTTGAGATCCCTTGGCGACGCGTCGTACGCCGCATCGAGCAGGATTGGGGCGATGAAGAGCGCCAGTGCCAGTTCAGGTGGGACGGTGAACGCCGGCGCGCCTGGAGTGAAGGCGAGCAATGCCCCGCCAAGGGCCAGGAAGACCGGGTAGGGAGCGCCGACGCGACGCGCCGCCGCGGCCAGGGCGACGGCCGCAACGAAAAGAACCAGAAGCTGTTCGAGTTCCCGCATTTGAAGGTGGCTGCCGCGTGGTGGGGTGCTCCGAACCTATAGCACGACCGCCCTGCACCGGGGCGAAATGCCCCGTCAGTTGTCATAGGTTCCGGCTTGAGGCGGAATCTACATCTGGTTCAGAAGAAATGCCCCGTAAGAGGTAGGGCGCACGGTCAATGGCGACGCCACTGGAGGCGTATAGCTTTCCGGTGAAAGGCCGCGCCTGTGGGGAAATGCCGGGACTAAAGCCCCGGCCCACGAGCGGGCGAGAGGAACGCCGGTCATGGCCTGTCCCGCCGTCGCTTGGGCGGAGGCAGACTACAATCTCGCCCGGCCTTTCTGACGCTCTGTGGTTGCGTGCGTCGAAGGCCGTCTCGGACGGACGGATGAGAGATTAATTGTCGTGGTGGTTCCTGCCGGGCCGGCGTCGTCAGACGAACGGGCCGCGGAGTCACCGACCGGCGCGACGCACGCGCCGGCTGCTGTGTTGCTCGTATAAGGAGAAGAAGTTGTGTTGAAGAAACTGGCTCTCGCCGCAGTCTGCCTCGCGTATTCCAGCGGAATCGCGACAGCGCAGGACGCCAAGGCTGTCATCGCCAACGCGCAGAAAGCTTTGGGCAATCCGACCTCGATTACGTACTCCGGCTCGGCCAAGGACGTGTCGTTCCAACAGTGCGGCGCCAACTCGACGGCCATGGTGTGCCAGGGGACGCACGATCCGATGCGGCCGATCACCAACTACGTCAGGGTGATCGATCTTAGCGGTCCGACGTCGCGCCACACCGGTGCGACGAACAACATCGGCGCCGGCGGCTCGACCGCGCTGACACCAGGCACGTTCTTCGCGCAGGTCACGCCGCAGCAGGCAGACGTCACACAGCCGTGGAACAACTCGCTGGAGCTGTATCTCACGCCGTGGGGCTTCCTCAAAGGCGCGGCCGAGAACAACGCGACCGCCAAGAGCGGGAAGGTTGACGGCAAGAGCTACACCGTCCTGAGCTGGAGCCCCAAGGTCACGGCGGCGTCCGGCAAGAACTACACGATCAACGGTTACGTGAACGACAAGAACATCGTCGAGCGCGTCGAGACGTGGCTGGGCGACAACATCATGGGCGACATGCACATTCTCGCCGTCTACTCGGGCTGGAAGGAGATGGGCGGCGCCATGGTGCCTGCGAAGATCGTGCAGACGCGCGGCGGCTGGCCGTTCTTCGAAGTCGAGGTCAACTCGGCGAAGGCGAATCCCACTGATCTCGCGACGCTGGCGCCTGCACCGGCGGGGCGTGGCGGTGGTGGCCCCGGCGGGCCTGGCGCCCCCGGCGGAGCGGGACGTGCTGGCGCTCCCGGAGGCGCACCCGGTGCGGCTCCTGGTGCGGCGCCCGCGGCGCCGGCCATCGTGGTCACCAACGAGAAGCTGGGTGACGGGCTCTATCGCCTCACCACCGGCAACGGCAGCTACGATTCGCTGATCGTCGAGTTCCGCGACTACATCATGATGCTCGAGGCCGGGCAGACCGTCGCCGGCACGCCGCCCGATGGACGCGGGCTCGCCTACATCGCGGAAGCGAAGAAGCTGATCCCGAACAAGCCGATCCGCTACGTGATGAACACGCACCCGCACGCCGACCACACGGGTGGCCTGCCGGCGCTCGTTGCCGAGGGTGCCACGATCATCACGCACCGGAACAACCAGGTGTTCTTCGAGCGCGCACTCAACACGCCGCGCACACTGCTGACCGACTCGCTGGCGAAGAATCCGAAGAAGGCGGTGGTCGATCCGGTGGCCGAGAAGAAGGTCTACACGGACGGGACGCGGACGGTCGAGATGCACCACATCTACCCGACGCCGCACTCCAACGGCCTGCTGGTGGCGTACATCCCGAAGGAGAAGATCCTGTTCCAGGGTGACTACTCGCTGCCCAACCCGGGACAGGAAGCCAACGACCACATCAAGGCGCTGGTGCCGGTACTCGAGAAGCTCAAGCTCGATTTCGACCGCTACATCCCGGTGCACACCGTCGCCACACCGCAGACGAAAGCGGAGCTCTGGAAGGCTGTCGGCAAGTAAAGAAATGGGGTCGGGAGTCCTTTTTGGAGGACATCCCGACCCCGCGTGCGTGCCGCACGCGGGCAGGCCTCAGGAATCAGGCCGCTGGCCTGAGGGCTGGGCCAGGTAACAGCGCGTAGGCCGGGTCTCGCTCACAATCATGCAGACCCGGCAGACGGGCCCAGGGGTCAGGCTTCAGGGCTTCAGGGTCGGGCAAAGCCCTCACCGCATGTCGCGCGGCTGTCCCGTCGACGCCAGCACGCTGCTCCACAGCGCTCCCTCAGGATCGATCTTCTTCCGGCTCGACACGGCGGCGGCGATCGGCACGTGGGTGAACCGGTGGTTCCAGAAGCCCACCAGCATGTCGGTCCGTCCTGACATGCCGGCGTGCACCGCGTTGTGTCCAAGCAGCAGACAGAACGCTGAATCGTGCGCGGTCACCGGCACACTGCGGATTGCATAGCTCGGATCGATGTACTTGAGGGTGATGGGAACGTCATCATTCCGGAAGTGCGCGGTGATCGCGTTCCGCAGGAAGACGCCGATGTCTCCGTGTCGGACGTTGCCGGAGGCATCCGAGTCCTCGCGACTCTCCATCAGATCCTGACCGGCGCCTTCGGCCACGACGACGACCGCATGGCCGCGCCGGGCGATCCGATGTGACAACTCGTCGAGGAATCGTTCGAGCGAGAACGGCACTTCAGGGACGAGACAGAAGTTCACGTGGCCGTCGACCAGTACGGCATAGGCGGCAATGAATCCCGAGTCTCGACCCATCAGCTTCACCAGCCCGACGCCGTTCCGCGCCGACTCCGCCTCCGTGTTGGCGGCGTAGGTGGCGCGCCGCGCCTCGCTCACGGCGGTCTCGAAGCCGAATGTCTGCTGCACGAAGGAGACATCGTTGTCGATCGTCTTCGGCACGCCAATGACGCTGAGGGCCAGCCCGCGCGAAGCCGCTTCCTCGCTGATGGCGTGCGCACCGCGAAGCGTGCCGTCGCCGCCGATGGCGAACAGGATGCCGATGCCGAGCCGCTCGAGACGATCGACCATGGCCTTCGGATCCTGCGGTCCGCGCGACGACCCGAGTATCGAGCCGCCGGTTTCATGGATCCGCCTGACGGCCTCGGG
>Ga0173480_10000672_pt1 | contig 11738 bp, 14 predicted proteins | sample NitcycUS209509C1_FD_122622 | JGI IMG/M metagenome (GOLD analysis project Ga0173480, IMG submission 122622) | Soil microbial communities from Arlington Agricultural Research Station in Wisconsin, USA - Nitrogen cycling UWRJ-S209-509C-1 (version... | ecosystem: Environmental > Terrestrial > Soil... | reverse complement strand
TCGCGCCAGGCGGCCGTTGCCGTTGCGGCGCATCAGCAGCGGAGCCACAAGGACCACAACCAGGATGAGCACGGGCACGAGGCTGAAAAGGAAGATCTGCTTCGTCCCCGAGTGGAAGAGCGGCGTGGTCGAGACGATGATCACCCCAAGCAAGGCGAGGGCGATGAGGTTGAGCATCGTCTGCGAGACGAGCGTCCCCAGCAGCACCGGGAAGGTTTCGCGCATGCGACCGGTGCGGCGCGCAAGCGTCAGCGCGCGCGCCGGCTCGCCCAGGCGGGCGGGCAAGGTCGCCGACATCAGCACTCCGATCATCGTCGCGGAGGTCACGTCGCGCCGGCGCACCGGCCGGTTGGGCAGGGCCGCGCGGGCGATCCAATACCAGGAGGCGGCACGGAAGAAGAGGGAAGTCGCCATCAGGGCGCAGGCGATCAGGACCCAGGTCAGGTTGGAGCGGACGATGCTTTCGACGACGTTGTCGATGCCGATCTTCTGGGCGGCCAGCAGGGTCAGCCCGACCCCCATGATTCCGGCCACGGCGAGCCCGAGCCGGCGAGCGACGGCGCGGCCCTTGCCGCCCGCCTGGGCAAGTGGCGGGTCCAGCGAGGGCAAGCGCTCGGCGGGGCGCTTGGGGTGCCCGTCGGCCGACCGCAGCCCTGCCCAGTGGGCGACCTTCTCGCCGGTGGTCGCCGGCTTCGGAGCCTCGATCGCCCGCTCGTAGACGGCGGTGACCTGATCGGCGACCCGGGGCCAGGCGTACCGCTGGGCGCTGCGTCGCGCCGCTTCCCCCATCGCCTGCAGCCGCTCCCGCTCGTAGTGGACCCGCTGCAGCTCCTCCGCCAGCCGCTGGGGATCTCCGGGCGGCACGAGCAGACCGTCGACACCGTCGCTGACGACGTCGCTGTAGCCGGCGATTGCCGAGGCGATCACGGGCGTACCGGCCGCGAAGGCCTCGGTCAGAACCATTCCGAAGCTCTCGCCGGAGAGCGAGGGCGCGCAGAGGAGATCGGCGTGATGAAGCTCCTTCCAGAGATCCTCGCGCGACACGCGACCGCGGATGTCGACCCACTGCAGAAGCTCCGGGTCGGCGATGTAGCGGAGGACCTCCTCCCGGTCGGTGCCGATCACGGTCAGGCGACAGGGAACGTGCTCGACGAGCGCGTTGAAGGCGGTGAGCAGGATCGGCAGGCCCTTGCGCTCGTCCGAGCGGCCGACGAAGAGGATTCGCAACTCGGAGCCCGGCGGCCTCGGCTCATCCAGGGCAACATCGACGTCGACGCCGTTGGGGACGATCGTGTACTCGCCGCCGAACCAGCGGCGACCGGTCCAGGCGGCCGCTTCGGAAACGGCGATCCTGGCCGCCAGCCGGTTGAACACACGGCGCGCGCCAAGCGCGTTGGCGATGTGGTTGGGCAACGGCTTGGTCGAGTAGGTGTGGAAGGTGCCGACGATGGGATCGCGAGCGCCGAGGGTCGCGTTCCAGCCGACCAACGGAACGACCGGCTCGTGGACGTGGATGACGTCGAATTCGCCGCTCCTCACCAGGCGGCGCGGGGCGACCACGCCGCCAGCCGGGAACGGTGCCAGGTTGGAGACGGAGCCGTTGGCGCCGAACCCCATCGTGCGGCCCAGCGGGATCACGTAGTCGGGGAGCTGCAGGTCTTCGGCCGGCGCCCGGTGCAGAGCTCGGCTGACCCTCCCGGGAGGGTCGACGGGTGCGAGGACGCGGACATCGTGGCCTCGACCGAGGAACTCCTCGGCGAGAGCCTCAACGTGCCGGTTCACGCCCCCCGGATAGGACCAGGAATATGGCGAGACGAGACCTATGCGCACGGACAACTAAGGGTAGGGCATGGCGGGGCGCCCTCACAGGCGGATGGAGCGCCCTACGTGCGGCTTAAAGCTGGGTCCCGATCAGTCCGAGCATGCCGACGAAGAGGGTGCCGATAAGCCCGCCGCCAAGCTGGATGATCGTGCGCTTCAGCGCACCGATTTCGCCCCGGGCGTCCCGAACCTCTTCACGAATCTCGCCGACGCGCAGGTTCAGGTCATCCAGCCGGGAGTCGGTCCAAGTCGATCTCATCGCCTTCATGGCTCCAATGTAAACGGAAAACTCATACGCGTGGCGCACGTAATCGTAACTTTTCGTCTGATGCTTCGCTTTCTGCGGAACCAGCCGAACTCTCCGCCCAGGCGTAGCCGGTAAAGACGAGCAGATAGGCAGCTCCAATCTCGAGCAGGAGCGCGCCGGAGTCGTTGGCAAGGGTGCCGATCGCGGTTGCCGCGAGAGCCCCCTGCAGCCCGGCTTGCAACGCCGGCACATCGCGCAGCCAGGCTCGCAGGCGATCGCGGCGCAGGTAGGCAAGTACCCCCAGGCCCAGCACCACCGGCAGGAAAACGAGCAGGACCGGCCGAGAGAAGCTATGGACCGAGAGCTGCAGGCGCCGCTGGGCGACGTCCGCGAGGTCACCGAAGCCACCGGCGTCGAGGACGGACTTAGTGAGGTGAGCGTTGGCACCGCTTAGTAGGTCAACGAGCGCGAGCAGCGCGAGAACGGTCAGCGGCGCAGCGATCACCGCCAGCGCCACCTGTCGCCGGCCGCGTCCGGTAATGGAGACCGCAGCGACGGCGGCGCCCACCGGGAAGACGATGGCTGCACCGACGTCGGCGCCGAAGCGCCCGGCGGCGAAGACGAAGGCCGCGAGAAAGCCGAGGGCGAGAAAGGCGGCCGCCGCCGAGGGCCGCGACGCGCGTGGAACAAAGCCAGCCAAACTCGCGCCGGTCCCGGCGACCACCAGCACCGCGAGCAGCGCCTCGAGCTCATTGCCGATCCCGTAGAAACGAACCCCTAGTCCGGGATTCGGACCGAGCAACGAAAGCGAGGTCAGGGGCGAACCGGCGATTACGTCAACCGCGTAGGCGAGCGCGGTCACGGCCGAGGCGACGGCGAGCGCCCGATAGCCGGGCAGCAGCGCCAGCGTCAGCGCCGCCAGGGCAGGTGCGCCGAGCAAGACCAAGAGGGCTTCGGCCACCTTCCCGGGTTCCAGCGCGGCTCCAGCCAGGAGCACGAGCGGCAGATAGATGACGCTCAGCCCGAGCAGGCGGACCGCGGATCGCGCCAGAGCAGCCCCGCCGACCAGAACCACGCCCAGGGTCAGCAGCAGCCAGGCGAGGATCGGCAACCCGATCACCGGCCCCCGGCGGGAGGAGATCACCTCCATTCGCGCCGCAAGCGAATCGATCGATCCCGGGTCCACCGAGCCCTCGCCCCGGATCGGCTGTCCCGACATCTCGACCGGAATTCCGACCCCGAAATGGCTGAGAATCGTTGGTGCCACATCCGTTGAGAGGACGTACCCGTCCATGCGGGTGCTGTCGGAGGTGAGGTTCCCGTCAAACTCGCGGCCGGCGATGCCGATCGGCAGCGGAGCGTCCGAGTTGCCAGTCGGCCGAGCGATCGCAATCGTGAGCCCGTCCGGTCGGTGTGGCAATCGCCGCAGCGACGTTCTTCGAACTTCCAGTCGAGCCGCCGGACCGGCACTCCTCAACGTCATCGCAAGCAGCCCAGGGACGATGTCCGCCGGCGCCGATTCGGCCCGTTCGACCACTTCGCGCCACCACCGCGCCGCATCGCCCCGATGCTCCGGTAACGACCGGTCGTAAAGCGAATCGAAGACACGGTTGCCCTGGCCGATATCCAAGTAGGTCTGCTCGGCTGGAACGGTGCCCAGGCCGGCACTCATGATTCCCGGCGAGAACCCCGCCTCCGCCAGTTCGTCAACGGTCGTCGAACTCGGCACCCAGGCGAGTACAACGCGACTGTCTTCAGCCGCGCCAGCCGCGGGGGCGAGAAACAGGACGAGCGCTATCGTGGCCCCGATGGCCGATCGCACCTTCGCCAAGTTCAGCTTCTTCAAGATCGATCCAGCCTGGCGTCGTCGGGACCCGGAGCTGCGCGCGGCCGACAAGCAGGAGTTCCTCGCCGCCTGCGAGGACTTCGCGGTTGACCGCTCGCTGCGCGCCTACTCAACCATAGGTACGCGGGGCGACGTCGACCTGGTCCTGCTCACCCAGAGCCCGAACCTGAACGACATCCATACCTTTCACGTCGTTCTCGGCCAGAGCGGGCTGGCGAAATGGACGGCCACCCCCCACTCCTTCCTCTCGATGACCAAACGCTCGCCCTACTCCGAGGAGCAGGCGCGGCCCGAGATCTGCACTACCGAGCGCAAGTATCTCTTCCTCTACCCAATGGTCAAGCAGAGGCGCTGGTATGGCCTGCCCCCAGAGGAGCGCGGCCGGATCATGAAAAGCCACATTGAAGTCGGCCGCCGCTACCCCGACATCACCATCAACACGACCTACTCCTATGGAATCGACGACCAGGAGTTCGTTGTCTGCTTCGAGGGTGACGACCCGGGCGAATTCCTCGACCTCGTCAACGAGCTGCGCCCGACCGAGTCGAGCGAGTACACCGAGCGGGAGACGCCGATCTTCACCTGCGTGGCGATGTCGGTCCGCAAGGCGCTCGACGCCCTCGACGGCACCCCGAGCGCCGTCGGCACCGGCGCCCCGGCGCTCGGCTGAAGCACCGACTTCCCTATTCTTTCGCGCTCCCATGAGCAAGATCGGAACTGAAGAGACCCCACTTCGTGTCGCCATTGTCGGCGCCGGCCCCTCCGGCTTCTACGCCGCCGAGCACATCCTCAAGGACGGCGACCTCCACGCCCAGGTCGACCTGTTCGACCGCCTGCCCACTCCCTTCGGGCTGGTCCGCGGCGGCGTCGCCCCCGACCACCCGAAGATCAAGTCGGTAATCCGCGTCTACGAAAAAACCGCGGCCCGCGAGGGCTTCCGCTTCTTCGGCAACGTCAAGATCGGCCAGGACATCGAGGTCGAGGAGCTGGAGAGGCTCTACCACGCGATCGTCTTCACGGTCGGCTGCGAGACCGACCGCCAGCTCGGCATCCCCGGCGAGGACCTGCCCGGCAGTCACGCCGCCACCGCCTTCGTCGGCTGGTACAACGCCCATCCGGACTACGCCGACCGCGACTTCGACCTCTCCTGCGAGCGCGCCGTGGTGATCGGCAACGGCAACGTGGCGATGGACGTCGCCCGGATGCTGGCCCTGACCGATCACGAGCTGCGCCAGACCGACACGGCCGACCACGCGATCGAGGCCCTCGACCGCAAGCAGATCCGCGAGATCGTCGTCCTCGGTCGCCGCGGTCCCGCCCAGGCGGCCTTCACCAACCCGGAGATCAAGGAGCTCGGGGAGATGGAGGACGCCGATGTGATCGTCGACCCCAAGGAGGTCGAGCTCGACCCCACGAGTCGCGCCTTCGTCGACTCCGACGAGGCCGACAAGACGACCAAAGTCAACGTCCAGACCCTGGAAGAGTTCTCGCAGCGCCAGCCCGAGGGCAAGCACCAGCGCATCGTCCTCCGCTTCCTCGCCTCGCCGGTGGAGATCAAGGGCGACGGCAAGGTCGAATCGATCGTCGTCGGCCGCAACGAGCTCGTCGAGGAAGGCGGCGCCCTGCGCGCCAAGGACACCGGCGAGCGCGAAGAACTCGAGTGCGGTCTGGTTCTCCGCTCGGTCGGCTACACCGGCATCCCGATCGAGGGCGTCCCCTTCGACGAGAGCCGCGGCCTGATCCTCAATGAGGGCGGCCGCGTCCTCGACTCGCACGACGCCGGACACAAGGTCGGCCACTACACCGCCGGCTGGATCAAGCGCGGCCCCTCGGGCGTGATCGGGACCAACAAGAAAGATGCTCTGGAGACGGTCCAGCACCTCCTCGCCGACGTCGAGGCCCAGACGCTGCTGAGCCCGGAGAACCCGGACCCGGTGGCAGTCGAGGACCTGCTGCGCGAGAAGGGCACCCGCTACATCAGCTTCGAGGACTGGCAGGCGATCGACCAGGCCGAGGTCGGCCGCGGCGAGCCGCACGGCCGCCCGCGGGTCAAGTTCGTCCGGGTCGAGGAGATGCTCGACACCGTCGGCGAGCGCCTCGCCGGCTAGACGTGGCCGCCGACCTCGCCGAGCTGAAGGGGATGATCGAGGCGGCCCTGCCGGGCGCCGCGGTCGAGGTGATCGACGAAACCGGCACCGGCGACCATCTGCGCGCCACGGTCAGCGCCCCGCAGTTCGAGGGCCTCTCGCGGATCGACCAGCACCGGCTGGTCAAGGCCGCGGTCAAGGAGCGCTTCGATGACGGCACGATCCACGCGCTGTCGGTGAAGACCAGCGTTTCTGCTTAGTCGCATACCTGGCGACAAAAAGTTACACTTCTGTCACCCACGCGTAGGAATTTTTCTTCTAGCCTGGAGGCATGGAGGCAATGCGATCCACCTGGACCGATTCACGTCTCGACGAATTCAAGGAGCAGGTCAACGCGAACTTCAGTGAGCTGGGGCAACGCGTGGACCACCAGAGCAACAGAATCGACAAGCTGCAGCACACGATCCTGATCGTCGGCGGCGGCCTCTTCGCCGCCTTCGTAGCATTGCTCGCTGCGATCATCGGGCTGATCGCCACGCAGATCTGAGACCACGGTCCCGCCTCCCTACAATGCCCCCATGGCCGACCCAGAGCTGAAGTCCAAAATCGAAGAGCTGATCGCTGCCAACCCGGTCCTTTTGTTCATGAAAGGGACCCCCGACATGCCGCGCTGCGGCTTCTCGATGCGGGTCGTGCAGGTGCTCGACCAGATCGACGTGGACTACGGCGCAATCGACGTTCTCCCCGCGCTGCAGCCGCTGCGCGAAGTCACCACCGAGATCGCCGACTGGCAGACCTTCCCGCAGCTCTACGTCAATGGCGAGCTGTTGGGCGGCTGCGACATCATCGAGGAGATGTTCGAGTCCGGCGAGCTGGCCGAAGCTCTCGGCGCCGAGCAGCCGGCAGACGCGCAAGTCGCACCGACCGCGCCTCCGGCGCAGTCGCCACCGCTGCAGATCGAATAGCGATTCCCTCAGCCGTCTAGACCAAGCAGTTCAAGGACGCAGGGAGAGAGGTGAGGGGAGCGCACTTCTAGTGCGCGACCCGAAACCGAACGACCGAGGACGCAGAAATGCGCCGGTCTAGACGGCTGAGGCGGCTGCGTCCTCTTTTACCTGGAATGAAGATCCGCAACCGCAGGCCGCAACCACGTTCGGGTTGTTGACCTGGAAGCCGGCGCCCTGGAGGCCTTCGACGTAGTCGACCTCGGAGCCGAAAACAAACTGCATGCTGACCTTGTCGACGATGACGGCAACGCCGTCGACCTCGAAGACGTTGTCGTCCTCCTTGGCCTTGTCGAAGGCGAGCGCGTACTGGAAGCCCGAGCAACCGCCGCCGCGAACCGCGACGCGCAGCGCCTGCTCGGCGCCGTCAGGCTGAGAGCCGAGCAGCTCGCCGATCTTCTCGGCGGCCTTATCGGTGAGAGTGATTGCTGCTTGGGGCGTGTCAGTCACTTCACAAAGTGTAGCGGGAGTTGCCGGCGTCCCGGTTGGTCTTCGCGTCTAGAATCGACGTGTGAGCTCGCCAGCCGAGACCGCGGTCGTCTGCGACACGACTGCCTACCTTCCAAAGGACCTCCTGGCGTCGAAAGGGATCCAGACGATTAGCCTCTACGTCGCCGTCGACGGCGAGCAGGAGAAGGAGTCGGAGATTACCGATTACGACGACTTCTACGAGCGGCTGCGCGCTTCGGAAAGCGGCGCGACCACTTCCCAGCCCTCGATCGGCGACTTCCTCGAGGTCTACGAACCGCTGCTGGCCGAAGGGAGGGAAGTCGTCTCGATCCACATCTCGGCCGGGATCTCGGGCACCTTCGAGGCCGCCGGTCAAGCGCGGGAGCGTCTGGTCGAGGAGGACAAGGGCGGTGAGCGCCTGCACCTGATGGACTCGCGCACCGCCGCCGGCGGGATGGGCCTGTGCGCGCTCGGCGCCGCTTCGGCCGCCGCCGCGGGTGCCGACACCGCCGGCGTCATCGCCCGCGCAGAAGAGACGCGCAACGACCTGAAGATGTGGTTTGCGATCGACACCCTCGAGTACCTGCGCCGCGGCGGTCGTATCGGCGGCGCCCGCGCCTGGATCGGAGGAGCGCTGAAGATCAAGCCGATCCTCACCCTCGAAGAGGAGATCACCCCGGTCGAGCGGGTCCGCACCCGCGCGCGCTCGCTCGAGCGACTGCGCGGCTACGCCCGCCAGCGCCATGAATCAGGTGCCTACGGCTGGGTCGTCCAGTACATCCAAGACAAAGAGACCGCCGACGGGCTGATCGAAGACTGCTACGAGATCTTCGGCTGCGAGCCGGCCTTCATCTCCGAGGTCGGCCCCGTCCTCGGCGCCCACGTCGGGCCGGGACTGCTCGGCGTCGGCTCGGTCCACACCGAGCTGATCGCCTAACCGCAGCTAGCCACGATTACGGCGGCGGCGCATCATCGCGCGGGCCCCGATCAGGAACCCGACCGCGGCGGCGCCGAAGATCAACTGCTGTTTGTGCTCCTCGGCCTGGCGGCGCCAGTCGGTCAGCTCGTTGACGCGGAGGCGCAGCGCCTCGACCGAGCCGCCCAGCTGCAGCCGCTTGGCCTCGATGTCGCGGCGGATCTCCGCCGGGGAACGTCCCGGGGCACCAGTGGTCACGAGGTCTCCTTTTCCAGCATCTCCTTGGTCCGCTTCGCCTCTTCGATCGCCTGCTCGGGCACCGGCGGGGCGCCTGCTTTCAGCGCTTTCGAGGCGAACCAGCCGGCCAGGGCGGCGACGATCAGGAAGAGGGCGGCCTCGACGAAGTACCCGGGCCAGACGTTGCCGTCGAAGATCTCTTCGGCGAGCAGCCAGGCGACGCCGTGCATGATCAGGATCAGGGCAAGGAAGGCGAAGACACCGGCGGCGATGCCGACGGCCGAGCCGCGGAGGATCTTGGCGACTTTCTCGGAGACCTCGGCTTTGGCCAGCTCGATCTCCTCGCGAACCAGGGTCGAGGCGTTTTCGGAAACCTCGACAACCAGGTCGGTCAGCGAGCGATCCTCACTTGGCGTCGGGGGAGGCGGCGTGCCGGGGGGCGGCAGCGGCGGCGGGTTCTGGGGCGGCTCTGCCATTCGCCTACTCGGGCGGATCCTCGTTGTAGATGCGCCGGTAGGCGAGGCTCGCCAGACGGGCGGCGACGATGCTCGCCAACGCGCCGGTCGCGGCCAGCAGGCCGCTCCAGACGAGGCGTTTGACCAGATCGTTGTCCACTAGCTCGAACCTTTCCCCATGGGAAGTCGGCAGTAAACCATGTCAGCGCGGCTCCAAGCCGTCGCAGATCGTCGTGACAAGGAGATCCCGCGCCTGGTCGAAGTCGGCGTCAGAGGCGGGGATCGTGCCGAAGATCCAGCCCGAGAGCAGCTGCTCGATCGCCCCGTAGAAGGACATCGAGGCGAACATCGGCGCCACGTCGCCGCGGAAGTCGCCGCTGGTCTGGCCGTCGGCGACGATCTTGGCGATCGACTCATACGCGCGGCGGATTTCCTCCAGGTGGGTGCGACCGAAGGAGTTGGCGGCGCGGGTCACCTCGACGATGATCACCTTCATCAGCTCGGGGTCGTGGCGGTAGGACTCGAAGATGAAGGTCGCCACCGCGCCCAGCTTCTCGCGCGGGCTGGCCGCCGTCTTGTCGGCCTCCTCGATCGCCGCCAGCAGCAACGACCAGCGCTCGATGAAGAGTTCGTTCAGGACCTCGTCCTTGGAGCTGAAGTAGTGGTAGACGAGGCCGTAGGCGACCCCCGCCTCGTCGGCGATGTCGGAGACCCGGGTGGCGTGGAAGCCCTGGCGGGCGAAGACGCGGATCGCCGCGTCGAGGATCAGGCGGCGTTTGTCGGCGGGAGGTGCCTGCGCCATCAGCCGCTCTCCGTCCCTTGCGGCCAGCGGTAGGCGCCCGGCTGACGATTGGCAAGCGAGGGGAGCGACTCGCGCACCCGGTCCTGCACCGCAAAGTCGAGGTCGGCAGCGACAAAGCACTCGCCGTCGGGGGCGGTGGCGAGGACGACGCCCCAGGGGTCGACGATCGCCGAGCGCCCGAAGGAGCTGTAGTGCGGCGGTGCCTCGCCCCACTGGTTCGGCGCCAGGACGAAGAGCTGGTTCTCGATCGCTCGCGCCCGCAGCAGCACTTCCCAATGGTCGCGCCCGGTCGCCAGCGTGAAGGCGGAGGGGACGACGATCAGGCGGGCGCCGCGCAGGGCGAGTATCCGGAATAGCTCTGGAAAGCGAAGGTCGTAACAAACGGTGATCCCAACGCTGAGGTCGCCGGCCTGGGCGAGCACGGTTTCCTCGCCGGGGCGCTCGAACTCCGACTCGCGATAGGAGACGCCGCCGGCGTCAACGTCGAACATGTGGATCTTGCGGTAGACGGCGAGGTCCTCTCCCCCTGGCCCGATCAGGACCGAGGTATTCGAAGCCTTCTCGCCTTCGCTCCCCTGCTCGGAGATGCTCCCGGCCAGCAAGTGGATGCCGAGGTCACGGGCCCACTCGCGGGCGGCGGTCAGGCTTGGGCCGTCGAGCGGCTCGGCGCCGGCCGCCAGTTCGGCGCCACCCGCCAGCAGGTTCCACTTCTCCGGCAGGGCGACGAATTCGGCGCCCTCAGCGGCGGCCTCGCGCACCAGACGCTCGGCGGCGGCCAGGTTCCGCGCCTTGTCCCCGTTTGAGTTGAGCTGCACCGCCGCTACACGCACCGCCGCGACCTCCATTGATTGACCAGTCAATCGGCAGCCGCAGTATATGAGCGCTCAAGGCGCGCGGTCAGGCGAATGGCTCGGCGCGGTTTGGTTGTCAATCCCCCCAGCCGTGCACCCTGTCGTTGCCGGTATCGGCGATCCAGAGGTTGCCTTCGGAGTCGACGGCAAGGCCACCGGGTTCCGTGAACTGGCCGTCGTTGGGGCCGGGGTCGCCGAACCGAACCAAAAAGATGCCAGCCGATGAGAATGCTTGCAGACGGCTGTTGCCCGTATCGGCGACCCAGATGTTGCCTTCCGGACCGACTGCGAGCCCTTGGGGGGACTTGAGCTGGCCCGGTTCGCTGCCTTCAGAACCGAACACCCGGATGAATTCGCCTTTGGAGTTGAACTCCTGGATGCGGTTGTTGCCGGTGTCTGCAATCCAGACGTTGCCTTCAGAGTCAGTGGCGATGTCTTGCGGGGATTTGAGCTGGCCGTTTTCGCTCCCGCCTTTCCCGAACTGGGCGAGGTAGGCGCCTTCGGAACTGAACTCCTGCACCCGGGCCCCCGCGCCGGCCACACCGGCCTCGATCGTCCAGACGTGGTCTTCGGCGTCGACCGCAATGCCCTCGAGGAAGGAGAACTGGCCGTTGCCGGAGCCAAGGCCTCCCCAGGCGCGGATGAATTTCCCTTCGGCATCGAACTCCTGGACGCGATTGTTGCCGGCGTCGGCAACATAGACATTGCCGGTGGAGCCGATCGCGATCGCGTCGGGTTGCGAGAAGGCGCCGTTGCCCTGTCCCACGCCACCGAAGGCGTGCACGAGTTCGCCTTCCGGATTGAACCTCTGGACCCGGTTATGGGCGGTGTCTGCAACCCAGATGTTGCCTTCGGGGTCGATAGCGACGTCGGCCGGATCGGCAAGCTGGCCGGGACCCGTGGATTCGTTGCCGAAGGCACGGACGAATTCGGTAGCGGTCGCCTCCTGCACCCTGTCGTTGCCGGTATCGGCGATCCAGATGTTGCCGGCAGCGTCAATGGCGATCGCCTGGGGTTCGGAG
>Ga0173480_10000671_pt1 | contig 11741 bp, 11 predicted proteins | sample NitcycUS209509C1_FD_122622 | JGI IMG/M metagenome (GOLD analysis project Ga0173480, IMG submission 122622) | Soil microbial communities from Arlington Agricultural Research Station in Wisconsin, USA - Nitrogen cycling UWRJ-S209-509C-1 (version... | ecosystem: Environmental > Terrestrial > Soil... | reverse complement strand
TTGAAAGGGCGCCACCGCATCGTAGAAAATCGCCGGCCCCGCGTTGTAGCTGCCGGCGAGATTGAGCCAGTTCGTCACTTGCGCACCGCCGTCGGCGAAGGCGCGGCCCACCTCGAACCGCTGTTGGGCGAACGTCTCGTGCCCGCGCATCATGTCCACGCGCAGATAGCCGGAGCGCGTGAAATTGAACCGCAGCGCCGGCAGCACCCACAGCTCGCTACCGCCTTGCACGCGATCCTCGGCTGTCTGCACCCAGAGGAACGGGTTCACTCGCTTGATCCAGGCGAAGCGCTTCTCGGGATAGAAGTTGATCGCCTGGTATTGCCAGCCGCGGGTGATGCCGACGCGGTTGACGAACGCGGTGTCCATGCGGAAGCCCGTGTCGTAGTGCTCGGCCTGGCCCGCCACCGAATAGCGGCGCGTCTCCCAGTTGTACGACAGCTGCCCGCCGGTACCGTTCGAGTCCCTTCCCGCCGCGTCGGACGAGTCGGTGTGGATGATGTTGCCGTTCCACCGGAAGTTGGCGCCGTGCCTCAGCGCGAAATCGGCGGCCACGGTGCGGTTGTGATCCTGCCGGAACTCGGTATCGGTGACGAGCGCACCGACGTACTGAGCGTTGCCGAAATTCCGCACCGCACGGCCGATGCCGTACACCTGTGCTGCATTCGGAGCAACCGACGCGTCCGGGGCGATGAGGGTGCCGTAGGTGTAGCGGCCGGAGGTTCCGGTGAGTTTGATGCCGGCCAGCGGGTCCACGATCCGCCGCGTGTGGACCGCCGTGCGCATCGTCGCGTCGCCGTTGGTACCGGCCAGGTTGAACAGGCCGAGGCCCTCCATGAAGAACGGCCGCTTCTCGCTGAAGAAGATCGGAAAGCGATTGTTCACCTCGACTTCGAACGCATCGCTCTCCACCTGGCTGAAGTCCGGGTTGACGGTGGCGTCGAGGGTCACCGTGGAGGTGATGCCGTATTTGACGCTGGCGCCGAAGTCGGCCTTGCGGCGCGACGCCTGCCACGGCTGGCCTGCCACGCGTGTGTCGTTGCGCGACACGGTGGCGCTCGGGATCACTTCGAAGAGACGCGGCTGGTGCAGCTCGCCGAACGAGAGCTGCGCGTGGTTCTCGAAGACCCACTCCCCCGGCGGCATCGCCGGCCACGACCACGACGTGCCCATGCGGCTGTTCCGGCGATAGAACAGCACGCCCATCCGCACGTCGGACCCGCCGTGGAAGCGGATGCTCTCGAGGGGCACGCGCAGTTCCACTGTGTAGCCGTCGGCGTCCACTTTGCCGGCGCTCTGCCACACCCAGTCCACCGCGGAGTCCTCGTTGCTGCTCTGCAACGCATCCATCTGGATGCCGCTCGGGTTGACGAACATGTGGTACGCGATCTGTCCGGCGCGACTCGAATCGAGGCTCACCCCCACCCAGTCGTCGCTCCACACGTTGTCGCGGCGGCTGATCGTGGTGCGAATCTTGTCGGGCTCGGCGTCGAGCGCCTTGAAGGCGAAATAGATCGCCTTGCTGTCGTAGGCCACCCAGACGTTGGTGTGCTGCTGCTCGGCCTCACCGCGCAGCGGGTTGTACGACATCCAGGGGTCGAGCGCCTGGGGCTCCATGGCCCAGGCCTCGTCGTCGAGCACGCCATCCAGCTTGGGGGGCGTGGTCACGAGACGGGCCTGCAGGTCGCGCGGCTTCGCCGCCGCCTGCGCCGCCCCCGGGCGCGGGGCCGACAGCATCAGGGCGACGGCGAGAACGGCCACGACGGCCAGTCTCTGAATCACGATTCCTCCGGCGGAGCGCTCACGGTGCCTTAGACGGACCGAGCGGCAGACCCGTTCGGGCCGCCCTCCATCATCGGGGGAATACCGCGACGGCGCGGGGAGGTTACAGGCCGGACGCCCGGGCCGACAGCGACGCTTCGTCCGGGGAGGCGCAGTCGTGCAGGTATTTCGAGGATGCCAGCCAGGCAGGGTCCGGGTAGTAGGCGAAAATCAGGCCGCGCCCCTTGACCGTGTCGATGACCTCTCGCGCGATGCCCTCACGGAGGGCCGGGCAGCCCCAACTGCGACCGAGACGACCCTTGGAGCGCGCGATCTTGTCGCTGACGTAAGGCGCGCCGTGCATCACGATGGCGCGCGTGTAGGCCAGGTCGTTGTAGCCCTCGTCGAGCCCGTGCAGCCGCAGCGAGTAGCCGTTCTTCCCCTCGTAGGTGTCTTCGGTGCGGAACAGCCCCAGGCTCGATTGATGGCTTTCGGGCTGGTTCGAAAACGCCTTCGCCAGGTTCGCGCCAGTTCCCCGGCCGTGCGCCACTAGTTCCTCATAGAGACGCGTTCGCGTGCGCACGTCGAAGACCCACAGCCGCTTTTTCGTGGACGGCCGCGAGTAGTCGATGACGGTGAGGGTCGCCAGATCCTCGACGTCACCCGAGCGCACCGCGCAAGACGCGGCGCCCAGCGCCAGATTGAAGATTTCCCGGCTGAGGCCTCCGAGAGCCGCGGCGGGCCACGCCTCAACCGAGAACACCGAGGCCGCCGCCGTGGGCGTTGGGCGGGATGCGGCCAATGGCGGATCAACGAGCGCGGCCAGCAACACGACGAACAGGCCGGCTACGACGCACGTGCGGGGGAACACGCGTCAAGTGTAACCGCCCGGTCGCCCGTGAGCCAACCTACTCGGCCGAGCTTGACACCTTCACGCGGCCACGTGCGGCCGGGCTGCCGCTCTGCTTGGCGTCGTACTCGTACACGTCCGGGAACGTCCGCACGCCGCCGGCGCCGTCGGGCCAGGCAGTGAAGTAGACGATGTGGACCGGCAACTTCTCCTTCATCGCCACGTGACGTTCCTCACCCTGGTGCATGGCCGCCTGAATGCGCGCGTCGTCCCACTGTGGATCGCCGCGCAATAGATACGCCGCCAGCGCGTCAGGCTTCTCCAGCCGGACACAGCCGTGACTGAAGGCGCGGCCCTCGCGGGCAAACAGCGCGTCGGCGGGTGTGTCGTGCAGATACACGTCGTACGAATTGGGAAAGAGGAACTTGACGTGGCCGAGCGCGTTGCCCGGGCCCGGCTTCTGCCGGAACGCCAGCGCCTTGATCGCATCGGGATCGTCCCAGTCCACTGACGCCGGGTCGACGACGCTGACCCCGTCCTCGCCGCGGCGCAGAATCTCCATGTTGTTGCGGGACAGGAAACGGGGGTCGCGCGCGGCCGCCGGTGCGGTTTCCCCTTCGGCGATGCTGTCGGGCACGTTCCAGTACGGACTGAAGACGATGGTCTCCATCTGGCCGCTGAAGACCGGCGTCACCCGGTCAGGTTTGCCGACGACCACTTTCATCTCGAGTACCGGCTGACCTTTCTCGCGCACGGCCATCTGGAACGCCGGGATGTTGACCAGGATGTGGCGCGCCCCGAGATCGTCGGGGAGCCAGCGCCAGCGTTCGAGGTTAAGCGCCAGGAGGCGAACGCGTTCGTCGCCCGTGTCGGCGCCGTCGCCCAACTGCGCGCGGAGCGCCGCCAGTGCGGCCTGCAAGGCCGCGTACTCCGGATGCACCGGACGAATCGTGTCGAGCCATCCGTCCAAACCCTTCGCATCGGTTGCGCTCGCCAGCGTGGCGACGAGGTCCGGCGGCGTGCGCGCGGCCTTCCAGCGCCGGTCGATCGACCCTGGGCTGGTGCGGCCCACGGCCACATCGCGGGCGAGCGTCAGGAGTGTCGCGGTGATCCGCACGTCGAGGCGCGCGATCCGCGCCACGTCGCCGCCGAGCGTCTCGTCGATCGACTGCTTCGAGGCGAGCAGGCGTGGCAGATCGGCATCGTCGTAACTGGCGGCGCCCAGCCCGTGGGCCGGCGCACGCTGCACTACCCGCAGCGCGGCCGCGGCCTGTTCTTCATCGCCGTCGCCTACCCAGCGCGGCGCGTACATCCGCCCCGCGTAGAACCGCTGCACGTCCCCCCAGATGTCCGTCGGAACCGGCGACGATGGGGCGGCCGCGATGAAGTGCTCGATCTCAGTGGCGACCTGCGGCGCGCGGTCTCCGCCTCCGCAGGCGGTCAGTACGAGCGCCGCGAACCCGGCAAGCGCACCCAGCAGTCGACGAGAACGCGCAGCACCCATGCTCTGAACCTTAGAGCAAGGAGCGAGCCATGGCGCGGCGGCCGCCGCGGGAGAGAACCTCAACGGTGCTCGACCGCTGTAAACAGCGCGTCTTCGCGCCCTTTACGGCCAATGGCCCAGGTTCGCCAGCCAACCGCGACGATGGCATCCGGCCGCAACGACGGCCGAACTTTCAAAGCCAGGGCTCATGCGGCCGCTTTGGCGCACAATACCTCCCGCATGCCGACGACGCGCCGCGACTGCCTCAAGCACCTGCTCGCGCTGGGCGTCTCGTGCGCGCCGGCGGGCCTCGCCGCGGGCGCCGATCCCGACGTGCCGGCGGCCGGCATCGGCCGCGGCATCCGCCATCTCTCCTACAGCGATCAGAACGGACGGCCCGACGGCGTGCAGGTGATGCTGAACCGCGGCCATGTCTACGTCGGGCACATGTTCAGCGACGGCGTGACGATCCTCAATGCGGCCGACCCGCGCCGCCTCACGCCGGCCGGGTTCTTCACCGCCGGCACCAACACGCGGACGCATCACCTGCAGGTGTCCGACGACCTGCTGCTGCTGGCCAACGGCGCCAACATCGTCGCCATGCAGTCGTACGACGACCTGCGCGGCTACTTCGAGAACACGCTCGCCGACAGCATCACCAACCGGAAGAAATTCCGTTCGGGCCTGAGCATCCACGACATCTCGCGTCCGGGTGAGATGCGCGAGATCGCCTTCCTCGAGATGCCCGGGTTCGGCATCAACCGCCTGTGGTGGACCGGCGGCCGCTACGCCTACGTGGCCGCGCACTTCGACGGGTTCACCGATCACATCCTCTGCATCGTCGACCTGCAGACGATCACGAAGCCCGAGATCGTCTCGCGCTGGTGGCTGCCGGGCATGCACCGCGCCGGCGGCGAAACGCCGGTCATGCCCAAGGGCAAACGCGCCGCGCTCCACCACATGATCGTCGCCGGCAATTTCGGCTACGGCGCCTGGCGCGATGCGGGCTTCACGATTCATGACCTGAGCGATCCCGCGCGGCCGAAGCTGCTCGCCCATCTGAACTGGTCGCCGCCGTTCCCCGGCGGCACCCACACGCCGCTGCCCTTGCCAGGGCGGCAACTGGTCGTGGTGGCCGACGAGGCCAACGCGGAGCGCTGCGCCAAGGGCACGTTTCACAGCTTCATCGTCGACGTGCGCGAACCCGCCAATCCGGTGCCGATTGCGACGCTGCCGACGCCGTCCGGCCGCGACTTCTGCGGGCTCGGCACGTTCGGGCCGCACAACCTGTATGAGAATCGTCCCGCCGGCCTGCAGAGCGAAACCACGATCTTCGCCACCTACAACAACGCCGGCGTGCGGGTGTTCGACATCGCCAACCAGTTCGCGCCGCGCGAGATCGCCTCGTGGGTACCGCCCGCGCCGGCCAAGCTGATCGACCCCCGGCCCAACGTCGCCAGGGCGGCCAAGAGCGCGGACCTGTTCGTCACGCGCGACGGCCTGATCTACGTCAGCGACTGGAACGCCGGGCTCAACGTTCTGGAGTACCAAGGCTAGAGGAGGAGCATGATGCAGGCAGGTTGGTCGGCGGTCGCCATCACGGTAGTGGCCCTCACAGGAGCGGTGCTCGCGCAGCAGCAGCCCGCCCCGGGGACGGCCACCGTCCTCCCGTCGGTGCCGGCCCGCGAGCCGGCGTGGGCGTTTCCGGTGCAGGCCGGGACCCTGCCGCCCGAGCCGCCGGGGCCGAAGTCGGTCGAGGGGAGCACGAAGCAGTACACCCCGCCGCAGATCGATGATCTGCTCAACCCGCCCGACTGGTTCCCCGAGGCGCACCGGCCGGCGCCGGGCATCGTGCAGAAGGGCCACGGCGGTGCGCTGGCCTGCGGGGCCTGTCACCTGATGTCAGGCTTCGGACACCCCGAGTCGGCCGACCTCACGGGCTTCACCGCCGACTACTTCGTGCAGCAGATGAACGACTTCAAGGCCGGCACGCGCAAGGACTACGCGCGCATGAACGGCATCGCGAAGGAGCTCTCGGACGAAGAGATCCGTCAGGCCGCCGAGTGGTTCGCGTCGCTACCGCGCGGCAAGTTCGTGCGTGTGGTCGAGGCGGCGATGGTCCCCAAGACGTTCATCGGCCAGGGCCGCATGCGCTTCATCGATCCGAACAACGCCGGGATGGAGCCGATCGGCGCCCGCATCATCATGCTGCCCGAGGACCAGACCAAGGCGCGGCTGCGCGATCCACGTTCGGGCTTCGTCGCTTACGTTCCGCCCGGCAGCCTCGCGAAAGGGCGCGCGCTCGTGGAGGGCGGCGGCGGCAAGACCGTCGCGTGCAACATCTGCCACGGCGACGGGATGAAGGGGCTCGCGAACGTGCCGCGGGTCGCGGGGCTGCACCCGATCTACGTCGCCCGCCAGCTGCACCTGTTCAAGGACGGCGGCCGCAGCGGACCCGACGCGCCGCTGATGAAGCGGCCGGTCGCCGCGCTGACCAACGACGACATCCTGAACATCTCGGCGTATCTCGCGTCGCTGCCACCGAACTAGGGCGGGTAAGGCGGGTAGGGCGGGTGGGGCTAGCAGGGAAGAATGCCCGCTTGCGAACGTCCTCCCGACCCGCCTGACTCGCCTTACCCGCCTTACCCGCCTTACCCGCCTTAGTTCGGTTCGCTGGACATCGCCTGCGGCCACGTGCTCCATCCCGACCCCATGCCATAAGGCACGGGGTGGAGCACCGACTCCACCGGGCCGATGAGGCCGTTCTCGATCTTGAAGACCTCGGCGATCTGCCACGTCCACGGAACGCTCGGGCCCGACTCGACTTTGCGCCCGTCGGCCAAGGTGCCGTAGCGCGCGTCTCCCGACGCGTTGTCGAAGAACGCGAAGGCGAACGCGAGACCGCGCTCCGGATCGACCAGCACGAAGCGCCGGTCGCGAATGCGCGTCACGTAGTGGAACACGCCGCTCTCGAACTGCTGCCGGCAGCCTGAGCGCTGGCGCGGTGGGCCGCTCGCAGCCATCGCCGCCGCCAGCTCCGGCCCTACGACCACCGCCGGATCGCCTGCCGTCACCGCGCCGTTCTCGAGACGGGCGCACGTGTCGGCGATCGGATAGCGGCCCTTGCCGTCGTTGCGTTCGATGCCCGAGAAATACAGGTTGGCGATCCGCACCAGGTCGGCGCGAGAGTGCCGCGCGGCGCCAGGAACCGCCTGGGTCCAGACCGCCCGCGGCGTGCCGATCGTGTCGAGGCTCTTCGCGGCCGCTTCGTTGCGAATGACCAGCGTCTCGATCTCGGTGACGCGTCGATCGCGGACTTTCAACCGCACCACCAGAATCGCCGGCGTGTCGGCCTCGCGCACGGTGCCCATCAGCACCGCCTGGCCGGCTTCGACGTCGGCGAGGCGCAGCGCGTAGCGGCCGCGACCGGTGGCCGTGTGCCACAGGCCGTCGCCCAGTTCGAGCCGCTGACCGTTTTCAGTGAAGACGGTGTCGGGCGCGACGGTCAGCCGCGATGGCGCTCGCGCGGCAACGGCGTCCACGTAGGCGTCGAGCATGGATTCCAGACAGCCGCGATCGCACGCCGCGTTCTGTGCGGATGCGCCGGAGGCCACCCACAGCACTGCGAGTGCGAGCCCGAGCAGGCCCCTCGAGCGGCCTACCCGACCTACCCGACCTACCCGACCCACCTGACCCACCTGACCCACCTGACCCACCTCGCGCCACATCTTACTGTCGCCTCGAGACGCCACGGTTCCCGCGCCCCGGGGCCTCCCCCGTGGCGCCCGGCCCGGCTCCGTGCGATCCTTTTAAGATGTCCCGACTTACCTGGTTCGTGTGTGCGATGACCCTTCTGATTGCGAGCGGCTGCGGCTCGGATTCACCGTCGAGCCCGAGCGGTCCACCGCCGCCCCGTGCCGAATTCACTCAGACTGATCTGCGGGTCGGCACCGGCGCCACGGCCGCCAACGGCCGAACCTTGACGGTGAATTACACCGGCTGGTTCTTCGACCCGGCGCGGCCCGAACAGAAGGGCGGTCAGTTCCAGTCGGGCTCATTCACCTTCATACTGGGCGCCGGGGGCGTGATTCGCGGCTGGGACCAGGGTCTCGTCGGCATGCGGGTTGGCGGGCTGCGGCGGCTGACGATTCCTCCGGAGCTTGCCTACGGCTCCGGCGGCAAAGATAGCATTCCGCCCAACGCTTCACTGGTCTTCGACGTCGAACTGGTGAACGTGCAATAGGCCGCGCTACGCGGTGGCGTCGCCGACGGCGCGCAGCTCGGCGCCAAGGCGGGACAGCACGTGCTCGGCCGCGGCGCGTTCGCCCCCGCGGACCGACTCCAGCATGCGGCGCACCGCGTCCTCGAACGTGCCGGCGCGCCGCCGGTTCAACCCCTGTCCGGAGCGCGTCAGCGTCAGGCCGGCGCGGCGGGCGTCGCGGGCGTCCACGGTGCGCTCGATGTACCCCGCCTGCTCGAGGCGGCGCAGAATGCCCGAGAGCGTGCCCCGGTGCAGGTGGAGCACTTCGGCCAGTTCGCTGGCGAGGATGCCCGGGTTCTGGCCGATCAGCAGCAGCGTGAGCCGCTGCGGGATGGTGAGGCCGATCCGTGCTTCCATCCGCTTCGACACCCGCTCGAGCTCGTGGTCGATCGCCCAGATGAGGCGCATGAACCGCAGCACGTCATCGAGCGGGATCTCCCGCGCCAGCACGGCGGCAGCCGCCGTCGATCGCGCCGGCTCGGTACTGGCCATCTCAGACGTGTGAGTCGGGCGTGTGCGCGGTCTTCCCGGCTTCCTCTTCCCGCCCACGCCGGTCGATTCGATACAGCACGATGAAGATGACGACCATGGAGATGGTGCTGAGCGCCGCGAACGTTTCGAACATGTGCCTCGGAGTTCCTTTCGCGATATAGTTGCAATTACAACTATATCCGTCCGGCCGGACGCCGTCAACATGACGCGGCTGCACACCGCGTCGCGGCCCTCCGGCCAGGTGCAGGGGGTCCCATGGCACGCACCCAACCGCAGCTGTCCGACACCAACCGCGAACTTCACGACACGCTCCAGCGCAACGAACGCAGCATTGCCGTCTCGTATGGGGTGGTCGGCGCGATCCTCGTCTGTGGCGGCCTGGGCTACGCGCTCGATCGCTGGCTCGACTCCTCGCCGTGGGCCCTGCTCGTGGGCTTGCTGCTCGGGCTCGGGATCGGGTTCGCGAACCTGGCGTTAGGGCTGCGCCGCGACTAGCGCCCACTCCCCACCCCCGCGTGACCCCGGTCGAGTGGCAGAATGATGACGTGAGACGCTCGGGCGTCGCCGATCTGCCGCTGCACGGCGGCCGCGTGCCGGCCTGGCTCGCCACCCGCATGGAGACGCTCGGCACGGCCATCGCCGAGAGCGTGCTCGTGCACTACGGCCGCCCGGCGCTCCTCTCGCGGCTCAGCGATCCCTTCTGGTTCCAGGCCCTCGGCACCGTGATGGGCATGGACTGGCACTCCTCCGGCATCACCACGTCGGTGATGGGGGCGCTGAAGCGCGGTCTGAACCCCCGCGCACACGAGCTCGGCATCTACGTCTGCGGCGGGCGCGGCCGTCACTCGCGAAACACCCCGCGCGAGCTGCTCGACGTCGCCAGCCGGATCGGCGCCGACGGCGACGCGCTCGTCCGCACCAGCCGCCTGACCGCCCGCATCGACAACAACGCCGTCGACGACGGCTTCCAGATCTATCTGCATGCCTTCGTGGTGACGCCCGACGGCGACTGGGCGGTGGTGCAGCAGGGCATGAACGACGCCAGCGGCCTGGCCCGCCGCTACCACTGGCACTCGGCCACGGTCCGCGACTTCGTCGCCGATCCCCACACCGCGATCGTCGGCGAATCGGCCGGAACGATCCGCAACCTCGTTGACGGCCGCGCCAGGCCGGCGCAGGAAGCGCTGCTGACGATCGCGCGCACCGATCCGTCCGCCACGCTGGCCGACGTGAGGCGCCTCGAGCTGCCGGCGCGCCACGACGTGCGCCGCGCGGACGTCCACGAGCGTCGGCTCGGAGCGGTGCTCGCGCTCGCCCACCAGCGCGAGCTGCGGGATTTTGCCTCGTTCCTGCTGCTCGAGCAGCTCGGCCCGCGCACGCTGCAGTCGCTCGCGCTGGTCGCCGAGGTCGTGCACGGCGCGCCGGCGCGCTTCGACGACCCGGCGCGCTTCTCGTTCGCGCACGGTGGCAAGGACGGGCACCCGTTCCCGGTGCCGCTGACGGTCTACGACGAATCGATGGGGGTGCTGCGTCGCGCGCTCGACGCGGCGCGGCTCGGGCACACGGACCGGCTCGACGGCTTCCGCCGGCTCGATGCGTTCACCCGCGCCATCGAACGCCGGGCCAGCCCTTCGGCCGACGTCGAAGCAGCCATCGCGCACGAGCGCGCCATCTCGCGATCGATCGGCGGCCGGACCGTCCTGGACGACGTCCGGCAATCGCCTCCGCGCCCCCGCAAGGGTCAGCTGGGCCTCTTTTGACCTCGACGCCGCCGTGCGGCGTGACAAGGGCCCGCGGTCCACGGTAATGTCGCCGACACCTTTCACTGGAGACGACGGATGATGACTCGACTTCTGCGCGGCGCCGCCGCGTGCGCGCTCGCACTTCTTTCCGTGTTCGCGGCCAGCGCAGGCGCGCAGGCACCGCCTGCCGCACCAGTGGCCGACGCCACTGTCGTGGCCTCGCCCACCTACACGTCGATTCCGATGGAAATCATGGTCGACCGCCCGGCAGCCGACGTCTGGAAGCGCATCGGCAAGTACTGCGACATCGGCGAGTGGTTCCGCATCCCCTGCACGATCACGCAGGGCAAGGACGGCGAGTTCGGAGCGGTGCGATCGGTGGCCAACGAGGTGCTCGTCGCCAAGACGGAGCTGTCGTACACCTACACGCAGCCGGTGCGCGCCGGACGCCCGTACGACCTATATCACGGCACGCTCGAAGCCCGGCCGGTGACGGCCACGACGTCGAAGCTGATTTACACGCTGGTCTACGACAACTCGATGCTGGCCGACGACGCCGCGAGAGCAGCTGACCGGGCACGGCGGACCGCAACCTTCACGACCGCGCTGCAGAACATGAAGATCCTGGCCGAGGGCGGCACGCTGCCGCCGGCGCCACCACGCGGCGGTGGAGCGGGCCGCGGGAACTAGTGGCTGCGGGTCTTTCGACCCGCCGAACCCGTGGGTGCCGGGTCTTCAGCCCCGCCCTCCCTTCGTCTCGTGGGGCCGGGTCTTTAGACCCGGCCGCTCTTAGCGCAAGGCATCGATCGCGGCGCCCGCTGCGACGCCAGCCAGCGTCGGCAGCAGCGACACGTCCACATGGCGCGTGCGATGTCGTCTGAACCGCCACTCGACGCGACGATCAGCGCCGAACCGCCGACGCCGCCGATCGCCGCGCCAATCAACACGCCGTTCAGAATCGAATCGCGCTTCGGCTGGCGGCCTGCCGCTCCGTCCGTCTGACCGGTCGTGCCTGGCACGGCGCCGCGCACGAAGCGATGGAGATTGGTGGGCGCGAAGATGGGCGTCTGTGGTCTGGCCGCCGGCAGCGATTCAGGCTGCTCGGCCACCCGCCGCGTCTAACCGGCGACTACAGGAGCGCTGCCATGACCT
>Ga0173480_10000668_pt1 | contig 11754 bp, 9 predicted proteins | sample NitcycUS209509C1_FD_122622 | JGI IMG/M metagenome (GOLD analysis project Ga0173480, IMG submission 122622) | Soil microbial communities from Arlington Agricultural Research Station in Wisconsin, USA - Nitrogen cycling UWRJ-S209-509C-1 (version... | ecosystem: Environmental > Terrestrial > Soil >... | reverse complement strand
CGGCTGCTGCAGGACGTGGGCCTCGGATATCTCACGCTCGGCCAGCCCAGCCCTACGCTGTCGGGTGGCGAGGCCCAGCGCATCAAGCTCGTGACCGAGCTCGCGAAAGTGCGCGGGCCGGAGCGACGCGCGCCTCGGCAGACGGCCCAACACACGCTCTACGTGCTCGATGAGCCCACGGTCGGGCTGCACATGGCCGACGTCGAGAAGCTCATCCACGTGCTGCACCGGCTGGTGGATGCCGGCAACTCGGTGGTCGTCATCGAGCACAACCTCGACGTGATGGCCGAAGCGGACTGGATCATCGACATGGGTCCGGAAGCCGGCGCGGGCGGCGGCAAGGTCGTGGCAGCCGGACCGCCGTCGGCCATCATGAAAGCTGCCGGCTCGCACACCGGCACGATGCTCAAGGAATTCCTGCTGGACCGAAGAAACTGAAAAAGGGGACAGATCTATTTATTGATCGATGCGCGCTGGCTCGGGCCAAGTTGACGGCCAATAAATAGATCTGTCCCCTTTTTCAGTTACGGGGCGCCCATGGATTGCCAGGCCTGGGGGAACAGCCGCCGGGCGTTGGCGCCATAAACCTTGTCGATCACGATCCGCGGCAACGCGAGCCCGCGAAACGATCCGTCGAATTCCGGAGAGCGCTGCTCGGTTTGACCGGCGAGGAACTTCCAGTCCGCGATCCAGGCGGCATGCGCCTCTTCTGCGAAGGCCTCGTCGCTCTGCCCTTTCGCGCGGCCGATGTCGGTGCCGTACAGAATCCGGTCCTGGTACTTGATGAAGAACGAACGCACGCGGTCGCGATGAGTGACCGCCTGGCGCTGCAGGTGTGCCATTCGTGCCGCCAGGTCGACACACGCGGTCGGATGACGATCGAGGAACTCCGCGATCCGATCGACGTCCCACTCGAGCGACGCCAGGTGCACGCCGACGAATTTCAGCGTGGGATGCGCCTCCAGCATGCGATCGCGCGCCGCGAGCTGCTTTTCATACGACGGCCACTCGGGATGCAGCGCCATGTGATAGTTAGGATGCGCGCCGAAGTACTCCCGGTCCCCGTTGATGGTCATCTGCTCGAGCGGCAGCCACGCGTTGCGCGGCTCACCCTGGTGACCGAGCACCACCACGTGGCGCGCAGCCAGGGAATCGAAGATGGGTGCGAAGCGCGCGTCATCGACCATCACTACGCGACCATCGGGATCGCGCCACTGCATGCCGATGTCCTTCCACACCTTCACGGCCACCGCACCGGCCGACAGCGCAGCGTCGAGCTGCGCCTGCGTGCGTCCAAGCCACTCCGGTCGATCGCTGCCCTCCGCATCGAACGTCGCGGCGAACGCCACGCGCTCCGGCGATGCGTTCCGCAATGCCACCGCACTCGCAAGCTGTTCGGGCAGCGGCGGGAAGTCCGCGTAGTTCACGTTGATGGTCAGCACGCGAAACCCGTCGGCCTTCACGCGTTCGAGGAACACGGGCAATTCGCCGTACAGGTGCACATGCGCGTCGATCTTGTCGATGCGGGGGAAGTCCGCCTCGGCATAGGTCGCCGGACGTTTCGCGAGCGCCACGGCACCGAGCGTCGACAGCGCACAGATGACCAGGAATGAGTTGCGTCGATTCATCGTGGCAACTTCGCCGTCGCGCAATGCGCCTGCAGGTTGGTCAACGCCTCGCGCGGCAGAGGCAAGCCGGCCAGGCGCGCGGCGTGCAACGCAGCGCCGATCACCGGCGGATATTGAGGAACACGGCACTCGAACGCCGCGGGCAGCGCGTTCAACGACGACGTGAACGCATCGACCAGCATCTGCGCGCCCGCGAACGCGCCGCCGGAATACGACACCGGCACGAGGATGGTCGACGGCACACCCAGCGCTCTCCGCACCGCGAATACCGCGCCAGCGAGTTCCTCACCAGCACGCGTGAAGATCTCGCGCGCCTGGACGTCGCCCGCGTGCGCCGCTTCGTGCACCAGCCGCGCAAACTGCGCGAATGCGCCTCGTGTATTCGCCGCGTCGCCATAGATGCGGGCACACAGATCAAGGTCGTTTCCGATCTTCATGCGCTCGCGCACGAGCGCATGAAGCCCACCGCGCGGCGCCCGTCCATCGCTCATGCGCGAAAACAGGTTCATGCCTTCGCGCGCGATCCAGTACGCGGAGCCCTCGTCGCCGATGAGCTCACCCCAGCCGCCGGCGCGCGCGGTGCGGCCGTCGAACTCGCCATACGCCATGGATCCCGTGCCCGAGATGACGCTGATGCCATCGGCTCCACCCAGGGCGCCGGCCCAACTACCGATCATGTCGTTGCCACAACGAAATCGCGCCGGCGGAAGCGCCGCTCCCGGCAGCGCATCGAGGCGCGACGTCGTCGAGCTGTCTTCGCCGTACGAGGGCAGTCCGAAGAACGCGAAGGCAATGCGCGACGCCTCGACTTTCGCCGCGGCGAGCACGGATCGAACACCTTCGACGAGCAGCGCCTCGGCGCGTTCGAATCCTTCCGACAGGTGGCTCACGCTGTCGCCCACGAGACTCGCACGGATCTCCCCGTGCGCGTCGATCAGCACATACGCGGTCTTGGTGCCGCCACCGTCAACGCCGAGGAACATCGGCGCCATTTCCCGCCCAGGGATGGATGCGTACACCTTTGACGACGCGACTCACGACGCCGGAAGGATTGGGATTGTCGGGCGTGAGGCCGAATTGCAGCGACTGCAGAAGCCCGAGCAATTGCGCAAACACGACGACGACGAGCGCCAGCTCGAGATCGCTCGCGCCGGTCATGCCGGCCACTTCGAGCTGGGCGTCACCCATGGCGCCGGCGCCAATCGCGATGATGGAGCCCGCCCGGGCTTCGCGCCGCAGTTCGTCGAGCAGTTCGAGGTCGTAGACACGCGTGTACCCATCGTTCGAGACGAACACGACGACCAGCGTGCGTTCGTTGACGACGGTCTTCGGTCCATGACGGAAGCCCAGCACGGATTGCGCCATCGCCACGGTGCGACCATCGGTGAGCTCGAGCATCTTCAGCGCCGACTCGGCGGCCAGCGCCTGCAGGCCGTTGCTGCCCAGGAACACCGCGCGCTCGAAATGCTTTCGCGCGAAGTTGCCGGCGGCCGCCTGAAGCCGCGGCATCGCGGCCGCACAGGCCCGGGCGATCGGCGCGACGCGTTCGCGCGCGATGAGCCCGAACGCCAGTGCCGCGGCCAGCACCATGGACGTGAAGCTCGAGGTCATCGCGAATGCGCGATCGTGCACGCTGTCGGGCAACACGAGTACGAACGCATTCGACGCGGCCGACATCCGCTGCGCCAACTCGCCTTTCGCATTGCAGGTGATGACCAGGTGACGCACGTCGGCGAGCGCCTGGTTCGCGAGATCGACCGCCGCCACGCTTTCCGGGCTGCCGCCCGAGCGCGCGAACGATACGAGCAGCGTGGGGACATCGCGCGGTAGATAGAGGTGCGGGCCGGACACCAGGTCGGTGGTGGCCACGGCTTCGACACGCCGTCCGAGATGCTGCGACAGCGCGGGCGCGAGGCAGCCTCCGATGTACGAAGACGTGCCCGCCCCCGTGAGTACGACGCGAATGCGCGGATTCGCGAGCGCTGGCGCCAGGAACGCGTCCAGTCGCGCGCGTTCGAACTCCACGAGCTGCCCGATGTCCAGCCACACGTCGGGCTGCTGGGCAATCTCGCGCGCGGTCAGTTCACCGCCTGGGGTTTCAGATGCCTGCTTCATGCTCCACATGCCCGCAGATAAGGCCGGATCGACTCTGCCACACCGTCCTGCAACAGTGCATCGACACCCGGTTCGATTTCGTGCGACCGGATCGCCGCGTATTGACGCGGCAGGTACTGGCTCACCAGCGTCAGCGGCGCCGGCTGCCGGCGCAGATTCTCTAACAACCTGTCGCAGGCCCTGACCACCTCGGGATGCGGCCAGTAGTACCGGATGCGATCGCTCAGGCTGTAGGCGAGGTCCAGAGATTCATTGGCGGCGTCGTGGTAGTGCCCGCGCCACTGGGCGGGGTTCTCGCGCATGACGCGCAGCGTGACCTCGCGCAGGCCCGACGGCTGCGCGATGCCGGGCATCTCGCTTTCGATGGCCGCCAGCGCCCACAAGGTCTCGCGCAGCGCGAACGTGGCCCCCGGCCCCACCTTCAGGATCGCGAAGTGATCGCGCACCAGGGCTTCGAGATTCTCGGGCGTCTGGTAGTCGGTCGAATGCGCTTCGAAGACGAACTGCGGATGCCGGGCAAGGCTCGCCGTCAGCGCGCGCGCCTTGTCCGGCCGATAGTCGACGACCTTGTGCAGGTCGAACTCGACGCCCGGCTGGACCACCAGCGCGATGACCCGCGACCACGCGGCTTCCAGGCCCGCCGCAACGAACGCCCGTCGATGCGTTTCGATGGTGAGCTCGACGGACTCCGGCGACGTCACCGTGAGTTGCGCGAGTTCCTCTGCCGCACCACCCGGCACCGGCACTTCCGTGCCGATCACGTAGACCGGCGCTTCACCGCCCGCGCGTTGCCAGGCACTCTCGGCAACTTGCGCGAGGCGGGCTGCGCGCGCCGCGATGGTGGCCTCGGGCACCGGCGTCGGATCGTCGGCGCATGCCATCGAGCAATCGAGGTGGATCTTCCGGAAACCCGCGCTCACGTACTGTTCGACGAGTACGTCGGCCTTCGCCATCGCCGCGGCGGCGGGCTCCTTCTGCCAGACGTTCGGCCCGAGGTGATCGCCGCCTAACCACACGCGTTCGCGCGTGAGACCGATGCGATCGGCGATCGCGTGAACGAATACGCGGAAGTCGGCGGGCGTCATGCCCGTGTACCCGCCGAACTGGTTGACCTGGTTGCAGGTGGCTTCGATGAGCAGCGGTGTCTCCCGGACCCGCGCCTCATGCATGGCCGCCTCGATGACACGCGGGTGCGCGGAGCACAGCGAGTAGATGCCAACTCCTTCGCCGCGCTTGTGTCTCTGCACGAGATCCGTGAGCGCCCTCATGTCTGCTCTTCCGGCTGCAAGGCGAGCAGAAGCGCAGCGACCAGCGCCAGCGCGATGCCGATGAGCTTCGGCGTGCCCGGCATGAGGCCCGCGAGCCCGAGCGAGATCATCGCGGTCAGCAGCGGTGCGCCGGCATTCACGAGCGGCGAGACGATGATGGCCTTGCCATAGCGGAACGCAAACACCAGCGTCAGCGCGCCGATCGCGTTCAGCACCTGGATGGCGGCGGCCAGCCCGGTGCCATCGAGCCCGTAGTTGATAGGCTGCGAGAAATCCGTCATCGCGAGCGCGACCGGCACGAACGCGAGCCCGCTCAGCATCATGTAGAAGAAGATGCTGGCTGCATCCATCGTCGCGTTCGCGAGCTTGATGAAATACGCCTGCGCGCCCCAGGCCACGAGCACCGCGAGCGCCAGCAGGAACCACAGCCCGTAGCCTGCGACCTCGCCGTCGGCGCGATAGTCGAACAGCGGCAGGGAGAGCAACGCCAGCGCGATGCCGAGGAGGCCGAGCCTTCCCGTGCGCTCGCCTAACAAGCCGAACGACAGCGCGATCGTCAGCGCGGGCGACAGCGAGATGATCGGGAAGATCAGGTACGGCGGCCCGATGCGCACCGCGTGGAACAGCAGCAGCTGGCCGCCCGCCCCGAGGACGCCGATGCAGAGCCCCAGTGCGATCGAACGGGAGTCGCGTTTCAGCGCCGTGCCGCTCAGGTGCAAGACGATGAGCGCCGGCGGGATCATCGTGAGTGCCCAGACGACGTAGTTCAGCGTTTCGGGCAGCCCATGCTCGCCGGGTAACCCGGCGAACGCGCCCCAGACGCCCCACAGGACCATCGTCAGCAGGGCATGGACTAGCCAGTTGCGCATTCTCGTCTTGCTACTTTGGCTACTTCGCCGGCGCGTCGAGCACGGACTTGCCGTTGACGCTGGTCGACAGCTGGCGGATCAGGAACACGCGCGCTTCGTGGCTCTGCACTTCGGTGGTGAACGCCACGTCGTGATTGCCGAGATCGCGATGCGCCCACAGGTCGCGTACGGAATAGCGATCCATCGGCATCGCGAAGTCGCGGCGCGGGAAGAAGCTCATGTCCGCAGTCGCAGCGCCGCGATTCAGCAGCAGCACGGCCACGCTGCCATCCGAGAGTTCTTTCATGAAGATCTGCTGCTCGCCGTTGTCGACCACGCGCTCGGCAATGGACCCGGCCTTGTCCTGGTTGAGCGCGATGATCTCCTTGTTCGACAGCGTCTCGAGCGAATAGGCATCGAGCTTGCGGACGTCCGCGCCGATGAGCAGCGGCGAATCGACCATCGCCCAGAGGCTGAAGTGTGTGCGGTACTCGGTGTTCGATGCGCCCGTGCCCACGAGCTGCTTGCTCTTGCCGTTCAGCCCGACGATGAGCATGTCGTAGTCGTTCCAGTGGCCAGGCCCTGCGTACTTCTCGAGTCCCACGCCGCGGTCGAGCTGGTCGAGCACGTCGAAGTAGTACTTCTCGCGATTGCCCGGATAGTTGAAGTCATCGGAGATGTCCTGGCCGATGCGCCAGTGATTCACCCCGAGTCCCGCCGCCCACTCCCAGATGTTGCCCCAGCCGCAGTGGCAGGCATGCAGCACTATGCCGCGCTTCTGGTTCATCAGCGAGTTCGACATCAGCGAAAAGATGCGCTTGAGCTCTGCCTGCGGTGCGTCGTGGTGCGAGCAGCACGCGTCGTATTTCAGGTGGTCGATGCCCCAGGAGGCGAACATCGCGGCGTCCTTTGCCTCGTTGCCGTCGCTGCCGGTGTAGCCCGCGCAGGTAGTTTGGCCGGGACCGGAGTAGATGCCGAGCTTCATGCCGCGCGCGTGCGCGTACTCGGCGAGATAGGCAATGCCGCGCGGAAACTTCACGGGGTCGAATTCGAGCGGATGATCGGTGCGTTTGCCCTTGTAGCGCTGCCAGCCGTCGTCGAGATTCACGTAGACGTACCCCGCATCGCGCAGCCCGTTCGACACCATCGCATCGATCGTTTCGAGAATGATCGCCTCGTTGATGTCGTCGCCGAAGTTGTTCCAGCTGACCCAGCCCATGGGTGGCGTCAGCGCGAGTCCGTTGCTCTTAGGTGGAGCGTCTTTCGCGAATGCCAGCGACGAGGCCAGCGCGAAGACGCAGGCGAGACCGATCCGGATCGTGTTACGCATGGTGTGGCTCATTCAAAACTTCACGGCGACGCTGGCGATCACCGTGCGGCCCCAGGTCTCGAAGCCCGCGAGCATGTCCGCGCGACCGAGATTTGCACGGTACTGTTCATCCGTGAGATTGCGGCCTTCGAGCGACACGCTGAAGGCGTCGTTGACCTGGTACTGCACCGACGCCGTGACCCACGTGATCGGTTCTCCGATCTGCGAAAGACCACCGACCGCATCGTTGATTTCCGTGTACTCGCCGCTGTAGTCGGCGGCGATCTGCGCATCCCAGGGCCCCTGCTCGTACATCACGGCCGTGGAGAACGCCGACTTGGACACGCCTTCGAGCGGTCCCACGTGCACGCCATCGATGTAGGCCTTGGTGTCCGTATACGTGTAGCTCGCGCGGAAGCCGATACCGCTCGCGAAGAAGTGCTGCGCGCCCAGTTCGAAGCCGAGCACCTTCGCCTTGTCGCCGTTGATGGGCCGACTCACGTCGTACAGGATCGGCGCGTCCGGCGCGCCACCCACGCTGCCGATCACACCGATGTCGATGTTCTCCTGCAGTTCATACGTGATGAATCCTTCGATGTTTTTCCAGAACACCGCGGCATTGAGCACCGACTTCTCGTCGAAATACCACTCCACCGACAGGTCCGCCTGGTCGGCGAAGACCGGCTCGAGCTCGGCGTTGCCGTCGTAGAACACCGCAAACGTGCGATCGAGCGTGTTGTCGGTGCGGGTCGGCGCCAGCTGGTTGAGCGAGGGTCGCGCCAGGACGCGCGCAGCTCCCACGCGCATGACGAGTTCATCATTGAACCAATAGCCCGCGTTGAACGACGGCAGGACTTCGCTGTAGCTGCCCTTCTGCGTGAGCGGCTCGGCCTCGCTGTAAGTGACGTCGGGGCTCGAGGTGGGAATCCCGGGCGTCGGATCGTCGACGTAGACGATCTCGTTGATCGCCGTGCGCGCGGTGGTGTCGGTGGAGATCCAGCGCAGGCCCGCACTCGCGTACCAGGTGTCGGCGCCGAAATCCGCCTTGAGATACAGCGCGTCGGTGTCTTCCTCGACGTCGTACGACTGCACGGGGTTCAGCTCTGGCAGCGTCGCGTCGGCGTCGTACACATCGCCCGTCGGGTCGCCGTTCTCGTCGAGGATGGGCTGGCCATCGAGCCCGTGCAGCGCCTGTAGATAGGCAGGCACGTCGAAGCGGACGAAAGTGCGCGGGTAGTGCCCGCCGCCCCCACGCATGAAGTTGGGCAGCGAGACGCTGCGGACGACGTCGGCATCCAGGCTCGCGAACGTGGTGTCGTAGTGGTTGCAGTACTGGCACGAGCCGCCGTTCGTGTCGTTCTCGATCGTGTCGCGGACCTTGCCTCGCTCGGTGTACGCGGCGCCGAACGACAGTGCCTTGAACGCACCTGCTTCGGCTTGCCAGGTTCCGCCGAGCGTGAAGCCCGTCACCGTGTCTTTCACGTCCGTGCCCGAGAGCCCGACGTAGTGCAGACCGTAGTCCTCGTTGCCGAGTTCATGCGCGGCCAGCGCGGTCGCGAGATCGCGGCCGTCTTCGAGCGTCACGGTGATGTCGGGGAGTCCGTTGTTGTTCATGTCGACGCGTGCGGTGTGATTCCCGGCGATGCCGGAGACCACCCACGTGTCCTTGCCACCGGAATCGCGCTTGGATTCGGATTGGTAGGCATCGAAGGTCAGTGTCAGTGCGGAGGTGGCTTTCCACTCGGCATTCCAGCCGAACTGCGTCGTGTCGACGACGCGGTATTCGGTGATCGTCGAGATCTCGGGCACGAGCTCCGACACCGTCATGCCGGTGACCCAGTGATCGCGAATGCTCACTTCGCTCCATCGGTGCTGGCCAGTGTTTTCATCGAGGATGGAGTCTTCGACGTAGTAAGACTGGTGATAACCCACGGTCGGCGCGTCGAGACGCGTGAACAGCGCGTCGACGCTGGTGCTGAAGGTCTCCGACGGCTTCCACTGCCACACGCCCGTGATGCCGGTGCGCTTCTTGTCCTGGACGCGCGCGCCAAAGCTCGTGCAGCACAGGCCTAACAGGTCCGACTCGTCGGCCGAGATCGTGCCGTCTTCGTTCGCGTCGAACGCGCCCGGAGAATCCGGGTTGATGTAGAACTCCTGCACGGCATCGGATCGATCCGTGACGTCCTGGTAGGTCGCCGTCAGCAGCACGCCCATCGTGTCGCCGGCAAACGTCGTGCTGAACACGCCGCTCGCCTTGATGCCCGCTTCTTCGGAGAGATCGTTGTAGTCGCCGTCCACCGAGAAGCGGAACTGGCGGCCGCGCTGATCGAGCGGCTTCGCCGAGCTCAGGTTGATCGTGCCGCCGATGCTGCCTTCGAGGTGCGCGGCGTCGGCGGATTTGTAGACGTCGGCGCCGGAGATGACTTCCGACGGCAGCACGTCGAACGCGAATTCGCGGCCGTCGCCGTCGGTCGCGAGGATGCGGCCGTTGAGTGTCACGATGCTGTACGCGGGACCGAGGCCGCGCACGCTCACATACTGGCCCTCGCCACCCCGCGTGCGGGAAATCGTGATGCCCGTGATGTGCGAGAGCGAGTCGGCGACGTTCGCGTCGGGGAAGCGGCCGAGATCCTCGGCGACGATGGAGTCCTGGACGATGCCGGCGTTCTTCTTGAGGTCGCGCGATTCGACGAGGGCGGCGCGCGTGCCCACCACGGTGACGGTTTCGAGGTCTTCACCGGAAGCTTCGGCGGTGGCGCCAGGCTCAGCCGCGTGCAGCGCGGTCGTAGTCAGCAGGGCTAATGCCAGTGCGATGTTCTTCTCTTTCATGGCGTCCCGAGTCCCTATGCCAGGTTTCGAAGCGATGCTAGTTGCCTATTTTCGGAAGAACAAATAACTTTCGTTTGCTTTCGTTTTGAGGGAAAGGGTCATGAAGCAGCTGGGACTGGAGGAGAGGCGGCGAAGGATTCGCGGGCTGCTCGAGGAGCGCACGCAGATCAGCGTGGCGGAACTCGCGGAACGGTTTGCCGTGTCGGTGGTGACGATCCGCAGCGATCTCGTCGCGCTCGATGAAATCGGCGCGCTCGTGCGCGTGCATGGCGGCGCGCTGCCGAGACGCGAAAGCGATGAACTGCCCATCGACATCAAGCAGAACATGCATCGGGCGGAGAAGGTTCGCATCGCGCAGGCTGCGGTCGAGCTCATCAGCGACGGCGAGACGGTGATTCTCGATTCGGGCACCACGACCGCCGAGATCGCGAAGCTCATTCGCGGGCTGAAGTTCCAGTCGCTCAACGTGATCACGAATGCGCTGAACATCGCCGTACTGCTGGCGAGCGCGTCGTTCATCAACCTCATCATTCCGGGCGGCGTGCTGCGGCGGCGATCGTGGTCGCTGTCGGGACCGTCTGCGGAGAATGCGATCCGCGACCTGCAGGCTCACACGCTGTTCCTCGGCGTCGACAGTCTCGATCCCGAGGTGGGTCTCATGACGCCCTACGTGCTGGAAGCGCAACTCAACGCGCAGATGATTCGCATCGCAAGCCGCGTCATCGCCGTGACGGACTCGTCGAAGCTGCTGCGCCGGAATCTTTCGGTGATCTCGGCCGTCGACCAGGTCGACCTGCTCATCACCGACCGCGACGCGGATGCGCAATGCATCCAGGCGATCCGCGCACGCGGCGTCGACGTGCGCATGGTCTGAGAAAAAGGGGACAGATCTATTTATTGGTCGTAAATTTGACGCAACTCAATGCCCTTCGGCCAATAAATAGATCTGTCCCCTTTTCATGGCACACGGCCTCACATGCTGGAAATGCGGCGCTTCGCTCGAAGCGCTGACGCTGCCGTTGCGCCGCCTGGAGGAGTGCAAGGCGTGCCGGTCGGAGCTTCACGTGTGCCGCATGTGCGTGGAGTACGACACGCGCGTCGCCAAACATTGTCGCGAACCCACGGCCGAGGAAGTGCGCGACAAGACGAAGGCGAACTTCTGCGATCACTTCAAACCGAAAGTGGGTGCGTACGTCGCGCCGACGGGCGAAGCCGACGCCGCGCGTTCAGCGCTCGACGCGTTGTTCGGCAAAAAGTAGTCAGGCCGCCGGCGAAGGCCAGCTTATTTCTTGCCGGAGAGGCGATCGATCAGCGAGGCGAACTTCGAGCCCTTCTTGTCCACCTTGACGCGCAGATGCCGCACGCCGGTGTTGTCCGCGCTGTCGTTGGTGATCTCGAGCGAATGCGCGCCCAGGATTTCCAGCGTCTGATCGAGTGTCTCTTCGTCCACCTGCGCGTGCGCATCGCGGCGCGCGCCGCGTGCTCCGGGCTTGCGACCCTTCGCGGCCTTGCCCGGTGAAGCAGGAGCCGGCTTCCCGGCAACGGGAGCGGCAGCCGCAGCGGGCGCGGCCTTCGGCGCGGCGGGAGCCGCACCAGCCTGGTTGAAGAAGCGCGGCGAAGTTTCGCCATCGACGTCCTGCTCGATCATCGCCGGCAGGTCGTCGTCGAGCAGCTTGAAGACACCGCTGGCGTTCGATGCCGTCATCGAGCGCATCGTCGGCGCCGGGCCCTCCTTGACGTTCACCGCGCGGTGAATG
>Ga0173480_10000667_pt1 | contig 11755 bp, 9 predicted proteins | sample NitcycUS209509C1_FD_122622 | JGI IMG/M metagenome (GOLD analysis project Ga0173480, IMG submission 122622) | Soil microbial communities from Arlington Agricultural Research Station in Wisconsin, USA - Nitrogen cycling UWRJ-S209-509C-1 (version... | ecosystem: Environmental > Terrestrial > Soil >... | reverse complement strand
GAGCCCGCTCCCTTGGCGACGGAGAGCACGATCGGGTACAGCACGCCGCCGCGCGCCGTGTTGCTCGGGAAGGCCGGCGCGATGGCCGCGTCGGTGAGGACGATGCTGTAGGCGAGGCCGAGCGACGAGCCGCCGAAGCGGCTGACCATGAACAGGCTGACGCGACGGCCGAGGCCCGACTTCACCACGGCCTGCGCCACGATGAAGGCGATCACCACCAGCAGCACGCTCGAGTTGGCGAAGCCCGAATAGGCCTGTTCCGGCTTGATCGTCCCGGTCAGGACGATAGCGCCCACGGCCAGCATCGAGGCGGTGAGCAGCGGGAAGGCGCCGATCAGCACCGAGGCGATGGCCGCGGCGAAGACGGCGAACAGGTGCCACGCCTCCGCCGTGAGCCCCGCCGGTACGGGAAAGAACCAGATGCCGAGCGCGACGGCGAAAGGCGCGGCGCGGTTCAGGCGCTGTCCCATGGTCATCGCGGCGAACCTCCCGCCGCGGGGCCGGGCTGCACGCGACCTTTCAGATCAACGGCGCGCCCCTGGATTGCGCCGTCCTCGCCCTCCATCACCAGGTGCCAGGAGAATTCATACGAGCCAATGACGCCGGCGTAGCGTCCCGTCCCGGAAAGCACGGTACCCGTGACGCGGTTCTTCGCCGCGGTGCCCTCGCCCTGGAGTTCGCTGAACACCTGGTCGCCGTGCTCGTCCGTCCAGACGCTGCGCCCCTGGAAGCCCGTGGCGCTGTCGACGAGCCCGATCACCTCGGACTGGAAGCCGACGCCGGGCCGGCCCGGGCCCGCGAGCAGCATCGTGCCCTTCAGGTTGACGATCGAGCCGATCCGCCCCTCACCGAGGGAGATGGTGTGACGGCTGCCCGCCGCGTTCCACGAGCCCTGGAACTCGAGCGACCCGCCCGGCGCGGCCGAGAGTTTGGGCGGCTGCGTCGGCGGTCCGCAGGCGGCAGCGGCGAGTGCCAGACCGAGGAGGAGTTGGTGGTGTCGGGTGATGGCCATTGGACGCGCAGAGTAGCACGCCCTCACCGCGAGGATGGGAACGCAAATCAGGCGACGAAATACCCCTTCCAGACAGGTCGCCTGGGATCTGGGCACACTCGTGCACAATTCGTAGACTCAGGTTACCCCTTTGCCGCGGCCGCTCGACGACATCATCAACGCGTATCGGCGGGATGCGCCTCTCGCCCAGGCCAGGACCATCCCCGCGGCGTGGTACACCGACCCGCGCGTCTTCGACCTGGAGCGTCACACGGTCTTCAGCCGCTCGTGGCAGGTGGCCGGCCGGCTCGACGAACTGAGCGCGCCGGGCGACTACGTCGCGTGCGAGCTGTCGAATGGCGAGCCGATCCTCGTCGCGCGGGCAGAAGACGGCGGCCTGCGCGGCTTCTTCAACGTCTGCCGCCATCATGCGGCCGCGGTCGTGACCGACGCGGCGGGCTCCGCGCGACAGTTCCGGTGCCCGTACCACGGCTGGACCTATGGGCTGGACGGCACGCTCAAGGGGACCCCGGATTTTGCCGGCGTGTGTGATTTCGATCGCTCGGCGAACGGCCTCGTGCCGGTCGACTGCGCGGTTGCGGAGCAGTGGGTGTTCGCGAGGGCCGACGCCGGCGGCCCCTCCCTGGAGCAGTACCTTGGAGGCGAGCTGTTGCGGCAACTGCCCAGGCTCGGCCTCGGTGATCTGCACTGGGTGGAGCGGCGCCACTACACCATCGACTGCAATTGGAAAGTGTTCGTCGACAACTACCTCGACGGCGGCTACCACGTCCCGCACGTGCATCGCGGCCTCGACAGCGTCTTGAGCCGCAGCGCCTACACCATCGAGACCGGCGAGCGGTTCTGCCTTCAGTGGAGCCCGCTGGTGACGGAAGGCGCCGACCCGCTGACGGCCGCCGTACGACAGGGCGACCGCGCGGACTACTACTGGATCTATCCGAACTTCATGATCAATTGCTACGGCCGCGCGATGGACACCAACCTGGTGATTCCTCGCGGCATCGACCGGACCGACGTGATCTTCGATTTCTACTTCGCCGACGTGTCGGCGGAGGCCCGCGCCCGGAATCTCGCGAGCATCGACGTGAGTCACCGGATTCAGCTGGAGGACGTCTCGATCTGTGTTTCGGTGCAGCGGGGCCTACGGTCGCGGGCCTACGAGAGCGGCCGGTTGTCGGTGCGCCGCGAAGCCGGAGTACACCTGTTTCATCGCCTGCTCCACGCCGACCTGGAACTGGACGTGATATCTAAGGAGGCGTGACGGGCGCGGGCGGACATTTCATCAGCTATTCGGGCGCGGACGGCGCGGACATCGCCCTCCGCCTGGCAGAGGGGCTGGAGGGCGGCACGCCGCCCGTGCGCGTGTGGTTTGACAAGTTCGAGAAGCAGCGCCATCGCCTGCGGCCCGGCGAGTTCTGGCCGCAGCAGCTCACCGAAGGGCTGCGCGCGTGCGAGGGCCTCATCTTCGTGGTCACGCCAGACAGCGTGGGCGAGGGCTCGAACTGTCTCCCCGAGCTGTATCGGGCCGACAGCTACCGGAAGCCGCTCATCCCCGTGCGCGCGGACGGCGGAGCCCGTGTCGAGGTGCCGCTGCCGCTCGCGGGCCGCGAGCAGATCTCGTTCGACCGGGATTTCGACGCGGGGCTGATCCGGCTGCGCGAGCACATTCTGTGGCTGCGCACGCCGGAGGGAACGCTGCGCGAACTGCAGATTGCGCTCTCGGCGGCGCGCCGCGACCTCGCCCGCGCCGACGACGAGAACGAACGACGGCGAACCGCGGAGGCGATCGCCGTCCTCGAGACCCGGATCGAAAAACAGCGGGAGCTGGTCGAGGATCCGGCGCGCGTGGCCCGCGAGGCCGACGCGCGCATCGCCGCCGGGGTCGCGCGCGAGCGCCAGCCCCAGCCGCAGCGCACTGCTGGCCGGCGCGCCCGCTTTCCGGTCGTCAACCGGCCACCCGGCGAGGTGCCGACCTGGTTCCAGGATCGCCACGACGAGACGGCGCTGCTCGTCCGCCACGTCGAGGATCCGGCCATCCGCCTGGTGACCGTGGTCGGGCGCGCCGGGGCGGGAAAGACCACGTTCGTGTGCCGATTGCTCGCCGCGATGGAGCAGGGACAGTGGGCGGACGGCGCGCCGGCGCCCGGCGCGGACGGGCTCGTGTACCTCAGCGCCGCTGGGACCCGGCGCATTTCGCTACCGACGCTGTACGGAGATCTCTGCAAGCTCTTGCCCGAGGCGCGCGCCGCGGAGCTGATGGCGGAGTCCGCCCAGCTGCACCGCTCCACGGCCGAGAAGATGGAGGCACTGCTGGGCGCGCTGCCCGAAGGGCGCGTGCTCGTCCTGCTCGACAACCTCGAGGACCTGATCGAGCCGGTGGAACGCAAGCTGCACGACCCCGAACTCGGCGACGCGCTGCGCGCGATCCTGGAGGCGCCCTCGCACGCGGTGAAGGTGGTGATCACCACGCGGGTCGCGCCACGGGACGTGCTCAAAGTGAATGCGGGCCGCCAGGCCATCCTGCAGCTCGACGGAGGCCTGCCCTCACCGTTCGCCGAGAACATCCTGCGCGAGCGGGACTCCGACGGAAAGCTGCGGTTGAAGACGGCGCCCGACGCGCTGCTGGCGGAGGCGCGCGAACGCACCCAGGGCTACCCGCGTGCGCTCGAAGCGCTGTTCCAGATCCTGGCGCTCAACAACAGGACGAGCCTGCGCGAGGTGCTGGACGACACCGCCGCGATCCTCCCCGAGGACGTGATGGACGCGCTGGTCGGCGAAGCGTTCAGCCGGCTCGACTCCGCCGCCCAGCGGGCGATGCAGGCGCTGGCGATCTACGCCCGGCCCGTCGCCGCCGAGGCCGTCGATGCGCTGCTGCGCATGCCGCCCGCCCCGGTGGCCGAGGCTGCGTCGACGGTGCTCGACCGACTGGTCGGCATGCAGCTCGTGCGCAAGGAGGCGCGCCGCTACTACCTGCACCGCACCGACCAGGCCTACGCGCTCGGACGGATCCCGCGCGAGACGCAGATCGCGCTGCTGGCCGAAGGGGCCGGCTTCCTCCGGCAGGCGCGGCAGGATCCCTCGACCTGGCGAAGCCTCGACGACATCTGGGCGCCGCTGGCGGAGTTCGATCTGCGCTGCGCCGCGGGCGACTACGCGGAGGCCGACGCCGTCCTTGCCGAGTTCGACGTGCTGCTCGCCGTGTGGGGTCACTACACGCGGTCGCTCGAGCTCAACCGGCGGCTCGAGGGCAAGCTGGACGACGACTGGCGCCCGCGAATGAGCAACGCCGACTCGCTGAGCCGCCTCGGACGTTATCGCGAGGCGATCGACGCGTTCGACGCCCTGCTGGCCAGGGTCGGCGACACCGGCAGCATCGCCGAGCACATGGTCCTCTACCGGCTCGGCTGGTGCTGGGCGGAGCTCGGGGACACACCGCGCGCGATGGAATACAGCCAGCGCGCGCTGGCGATCGCGCGCGCGCGCGGCGATTCCGTGCTCGAGGGAGACACCCTGTCTCTCATCGGCTGGTACCACGGCAAGCTCGGGGCGACCAGCCAGGCGCTCGCGGACTGCGAGCACGCCGTGGAGTTGGTGCGCGGCGGCTCCACCAACAGCCGCGGCGCTGCGCTCGCCAACGTGGCGGGCATCCTGCTCGACGCCGCCCGCTGGGACGACGCCATCCGCGTGGCCGGTGAGAGCCTGCGCGTTGATCCCGACACCCGCAACCTTCGCAACTGGAACGGCGGCTTCATCGCGCGCGCGTGTCTGGCCAAGGGCGATCTCGCGGCCGCGCGTGCCGCCGCCGAGGAGGCGCGCCAGTACGACGAGGCCGAGAACAACGCGCAGGTGCTGGCGCTGCTCGGGATCATCTGCCTGCGCCAGGGGCAGCGTGACGCTGCCGCCGACGCGTTTCGGACCGCCATCGAGAAAGCGGAGCCACTCATCCGTTTCTCGTCGAACCAGGGCGCGCTCGACGCGAAGGGGATCGCGCTGGCCGGCGCGGCCCTGTGCCGGGACGAGGCGAGCCCACCGGCCGCGGACAGCCACCGCGCGGCGCGCGCCTGCAACCTCGACGCCGGCGTGATCCGCCGCGTCGAGTGGCTCTACGACGCAATGGGGCCCGCGGATCCGCGCGGGCTGCTCGCGATCGCCCGCCGCTGGGACTGAGGGCCGCCGCAGGGTCGCGTCGTATGACGCTGACTTGTCTACCGTCGGGCAAGGCGAAACGCGCTAGGATTCCCCGCCATGCGACCCTTCATCGCCACCATCCTGATGGCTGCGTGCCTGCTCCTGCCGGCCACCGCACAGGAATCCGCCAGCCACCTCAATCCCGTAATCGCGAGGCTGGCCGCGGGCAAGACGGTTTATGGCCTCATCAATACGGGCGACCTCTCGCTGGCACACGCCCGCGACACGGCGCGGGCGCCGGTCGATTTCGTCTACGCCGACATGGAGCACAGCCCGCTCGACTTTCCCGGCCTGGCGATCTTCCTCGCCGGACTCACCGACAAGGCGGCAATCGTCGCCAAGAAGAGCGCGCAGCCGAACGTGGCCCTGTTCGCGCGGTTTCCTCCCGAGGCCGATCAGTCACAGTGGGTCGTCAAGCAGGCCCTGGACATCGGGCTCATGGGCGTCATCTTCAACGGCGTCGACACGAGGGACCAGGCGGTGACCGCGGTGCGTACGATGCGGTATCCGCCAATGCGTGGCGCAGCGCGCCGGGAACCGGTGGGCATCCGCGGTTATTCGACGGCGGCGGCCAGCTTCGCCTGGGGTGTCAGCGCCGCCGAGTATGAGCGGCGCGCCGACGTGTGGCCGTTGAGCCCCGACGGCGACCTGCTGGCTGTCGTCATGATCGAGTCGGTCGAAGGCCTCGAGAACGTCGACCAGATCGCGGGCGTACCCGGTGTCGGCGCGCTGTTTCTCGGGGCCGGCTCCGACCTGTCTCGCTCGATGGGTGTCCCTGCCAGCTCACCTGAAGTCGAAGCCGCCTTTCAGCGGGTGCTGACCGCGTGCAAAGCGCACAAGGTGGCGTGCGGCATCACCGCCGGCAGCGCGAACGACGTCGTGCGCCGCGTGAAGGAAGGCTGGAACATGATCAGGTCGACGGTGCCCGCCATCACCGAGGGGCGCGCGCAGCTCGGCGACCGTTGACGTACGATCGACGGCATGACGTCATCCGGACCCGATCTGATCGTCCTGCACGAGCATCCCGAGTGGCAGAAGCCGCTGTTCGCCGCGCTCGAGCGTCGCGGTGTCTCGTTTCTGCCGTTCGACGTCACTCGTGCGGCGTTCAGCAACGTGGAACTGCCTCGCGCCCGGCTCTATTTCAATCAGGCGAGCCCCAGCGCCTACATCCGGGGCCACGCGCGTGCCGTTCCGCTCGCGCTCGCCTACATGCGATCGCTGGCACTCGACGGGGCCCGGGTACTGAACGGCGCCGACGTGTTTGCGCTCGAGCTGAGCAAGAGCGCGCAGGCGACGCTGCTGCGCACGCTCGGGATCGACTGTCCGCGCTCGATCACGTTCAACGACGTGCGCGCCCTGCACGCGCACGCCGGCGAGGTGAGCTGGCCGGCGCTCTTGAAGCCGGACCAGGGCGGCAGCGGCGCGCGCATCCAGGTGGTCGAATCGATGCACCAGATCGAGGAGATCTTCCGTGATCCGTCGGTGTGGCTCCCGGACAACCTCTTCCTGCTGCAGGAGTACCTGGCCCACGATCCCGAGCAAGGCATCGTCCGGATGGAGTTTCTCGGCGGCGAGCTGCTCTACGCGATGCGCGTGAAGACGCACGGGCGCTTCAACCTCTGTCCATCGCCGGTGTGCAATCCGGATGAGGGAGACGGCGTGTGCGAGGTGCCGGCGCACCAGGCGGCGGATGCCCCACCGGTGGAGTTCTCGCCGTTTCCCGACGTCCCGCGTGACGCGGTGGAGACCGCGAAACGGATCGTGCGCGCGGCGAAGCTCGATGTCGGCGGCATCGAGTATCTCGAGACGGACACGGGCCGGCGGGTCTTCTACGACATCAACGCCAACTCGAACCTGCGCCCATCGGTCGCCGCGGCGTTCGGTTTCGACCCGTTCGAGCGCGTCGTCGATTACCTCGAACGTCAGCTGATGGCATCGCCGGCGTAAGCCCGGTCGCCGGAGTCAAGGTGCGATCAGCGCTCCTCGCGGCGGCTTCCCTGCCGCCACTCCCAGTGGTCGCGGCGCCGCTCGATGCGCTTCAGGTGGATACGGTCGTCCTTCGCGTCGCGGTTCGGCGAGGCCCAGATGCGCACCTGGTCGCCCGCGCGCAGCGTGTTCTTGTCGATGCCCTGGTCCTGGAGGCTGCTGCGGCCGCCCCACTCGGCGGCGTAGTGGCGCCGGTTGCCGAAGGAGTCCGCGGCCATGACGTGCACCCACGAGTGCGGGTTCTGGTACTGGAACTCGACGACGTCGCCTTCCACTTCGATCGTCTCGTCCTCGAAGTAGAGGGCCGCGTAGGAGTGATGCGCGACGAGCGGCGCCGCTGCGGCCAGCAGGCCCGCAGCCAGGATGAGCGCGGCGAGGCCCAGGTCGGTTCGCCGCCGGCGGTGAGATTCAGGGATGTTCACGTGCGCCTCCAGCCCCCGCCGTGGCAGTCTGCCGCGGCGCAGTATGCCACAGCCGCCGGCCTGACTCGCGCGCGCCCTACCCTACCGGGCGCCTTTGACCCACTCGTCGAGGTCGGCGCGCGTCAGCGGGCGGTCCGGAACCGGCGCGTGCACGGTCACGTGGCGATCGACGTCCAGCTTCAGGCGCTCGAGGTTCTCGACGAGCGTCACCAGGGACGGGCTCATGGGCTGACCTGGCCGCGGCGGGTTGAAGTCCGCGGTGAAGAGGATGCGCTCCCCTGGTAGGTAGCCGATCAGCATCGCGTCGCTGTGCTGCAGCCCCTCGACGTGGTGCAGTTCGAGCGTGCGGGTGTCGTCCTTCAGCACGCGCACGTCGATCACGCCCTCGACCTTCGGCTTCTTGCCCGACTTCGCCAGCACGTCGGCGGCGAGCGTCCGCGGCTCGCTCATCGCGGCGCCGACCCAGAACTTGCTGTTGTCGTCGGTGATCACCGTAATGCCCTCGGCCACGAACGGCGGCAGACCGAGGGCGTGGTCGAAGTGCGGATGGGTGTTGACGACGTACTTGATGCGCTTGCTGGGAAAGAGCCGCTTCGTCTCGGCGATCACCGCCAGGCCGCGCGCCTCGCTCTCGCCGCCTTCGAGCACGATCACGTGATCCTTGAACTCCACCGCCAGCGACACGTAGCCGCCCGTGATCCGGTAAACACCGTCGGCAAGCCGCTCGGACCCCACCGGCGGCAGCGCCGGCGTTGGAGCGGGCGCTGCGGTCGGCGCTGCCGCGGGCGCCGGTGATACCGCCGGCATGAACTCCGCCAGGATGGGAGGATTCGCACGCGCCTGGGTGATGGCGACGACAAAGGTCTCCATGCCCGCCAGTTTCTGCGAGAGGCGCAGCGGCACCTGGAGGCCGCCGACGTCGCGATAATCGCTGTAGGTGAACAGCACGTTGAGGTCGCCCATCAACGGATGTTCCACCCACGTCTCGACGCGCTCCACGAGATCCTGCGCGTTGATGTAGCCGATCACGCGATAGGGCTTGCCAGAGGGGGACTTCTGCGCCGGGCTCCATTCCAGCAGCCGGTACGCTACGCCCTCGACCGTCCGTGACTTGAGCGTGACCGTGGGGGCCGACGCAGCACCCTTGAGAAATCCCCACGGGGTGCCCCAGATCTGCAACTGCTGCGCCCAGCCTGGCGTGGCCGCCGTGACGGTTTCGGTGTAGTCGAAAAGCTGCGGCTCGGCTCCGCCGCGCGGGGCAGGCGGCAACGCCTCTCCCGTGGCATGCGAGGCCGGCGCCGTGAAGTCGATCGCGCGCTGGTAGTTCCGGATGGACGTGGACGCCAGGCCGAACGAGATGCGACGGCTCTGGCCGAAGTTGCCCTCCGCGGCGGAGCCGCGGAAGACGACCGACGTCAGGTTGGTCACGCCCATCGCCTTCGTGGCGGCGGCCACCACGGCCTTGGCGTCCTGCGCCTGCGCCGGGACCGCGACGAGCCACACCAGCACGGCCACGCCCCAGGTGAAGACGCCGGCAGCACGACGTCGGTCCACTCGGTGCATCATCAGCGGCGATCCTGCCCTGAGTCTAAGGGAGCCCTCCGCCTTGAGCCAGCGGGGATTTCAAATGAACTGCCGAGTCTAGTGGTCCGCAGCGGGAAGGACGACCACTCCGTGGGGGCGCGCAGGTCCCGTGCTGATATCGCGATCGAAATCGACGTTGAACCTCCGGTCGAGTTCCAGGCGGTTCGGGAGCACGTTGATCACGTGGATCTTGTGGTCGCCTTCCACGTTGACGATGCCACCCGGCGCCAGGTCTTCGACGAGAAAATAGTCGGTCACCACGAGACGCTGCTCGTCGTTGGTGAGACGCAGGAAATGCGGCCCTGATCCGGCGCCGAGGTTCACGACGCTCAGCAACTGCGGGCGGTCCGGACGGACGATATCGAACATTACGACCTTGCCGGCACCGTTGAGTGTCACGAACAGGCGGGTGCCCGCCCGGTTCATCTTGAGCAACTGGGGCATCGCCGGCGCAGACGGCGTCGAGAGCACAGCGAAGTCGAACACCGGCTTGGCCGTACCCGCTTGCGTATCGATCAGATACAGCTTGTCGTCGACCATGCCCGCCGTAAACGCACGCAGGCGGGGATCGCGCGGAATCAACTGGACTTCCATCGTCCCGGCCGGCTTCGCGGGATCGCCGACGACAATCGTCTTGGTGATCTCACGGCGCGCGAGATCCCAGACCCTGACGCTGCCGCGGATATCCGCCCCGTCGCCGCCGTGCACGTGGAGCGTGCGCAGGGGACAGATGAAGTCGCTGGTGACCATGAGGTTGCGCGCTTCGTCGATCGAGATGCCGTGCGGATTGAATCCGTCCGGAGGAGGCGTGGTGGGCCACGTCTGCACGCGCGTCGTTCGAGCGTCATACTCGACCACCCGTCCCGGTTGCGCGCCGTCCGCGCCGCCCATGAACGTCACGAGAAAGCCGCCGTTGTCGAGCGGGGCGAATTCGTCGGTGATGGAAGCCAGCGGTGGATTGTCCGAGCGGATGAACCTCGGGAGGCGTGGACGGGTCACGTCGAAGAAGAAGACCTCGTCCTGCCCACGCAACACACTCAGCAGACCGCCGAGCGCCATGGTCCGCCCATCCTTGGAGAGCCCGACGTGGTGCGGCTCGTTCCCGACCGCGCCGGCGCCTTGGAGTGGCACGGTTCGAATGACCTTGCCGTAGCTGCGCGACTCGCGGTCGAAGTTGATGACGGCCAGGAAGTCCGGTGCGATATGGGCCTGGTCCGACGCCCAGACCAGCAGGGTCTCCTCGCGGTCGCGCGAGGCAGCCACGGCGATGCTCAGGAGCAGCCCGATTGCCACAACTCCGCCTGCCAGACGCACGAAACGGCGCCGCATGGTTCCTGTCATCGTGAAGCTCCTTCGTTTTGACTCGTCAACGACCATCGCCTCGTTCCAGCAGCTGCCGTACCTCGAGGAGGTTTTCCTTCAACACGTACCCGCACGCGCCCGCCCCGATCGCGGCGGCCCGCCAGTGCGCATCGTCGTAATCCGTCACGACGAGGACACGCGCAGTCGGGTCAGCGGCCAGGAGCCGGCGGACGGCTTCGAGGCCGCCCACGCGGGCCATCTGCAAGTCCACCAGCACCCAGTCGGGACGCTGGGCGACGTACGAAGCCACCGCCTCGTCACCATCCGCGCACTCGGTCACCTCGTCGGCCAGCCCCGCCAGCACGGTCTTGAGCAACGTGCGAAACCCTGGATTGTCGTCAACGATCAGAACGGTCATTCCGGCCTTGGTGGGCGCGAGGGTGCGTGCCGGAATCGTGCAGCGAATCGCCGTCAGCGAATACGGAGGCCTCTGCCGTGTTCGCCCAGGTAGGTCTGCGAATTCGCGTGGGTAGCTGTACGGATATGCACTACTACTCGCGTGGAACGTGTCTCAAGTCTCTTCCAAGGCAATGTGTCCAGGAAGGCGAGCGACAGATCATGAGGGATGCGAGCGAACCCTTCGCGGCCGACGAATCACCGCAAGCGGTGGCAAAGGCAATCGAACGACGACGCCGCGCGATCGAAGCGCCGTTCTCGCCTACGACCCACCGGGGCTGATGAGCGGCTGTGGAGCGGTGGCACCACTGAGGAAAAGGGAATACCCGTCTCTCAACTCAAACCATGGCTCGACAAGCGGCGTGGCCGTCGCTTCGCACAGCTCGGAGCACCGGTTCCGGACGCGCCGTCGAGTCCGGAGATCGCTGTGGAACTCCGGGCGGCGTTGGACCGCATTCGACGCATCAAGGATGATGTCGAGCTCGCGCGGTGATCGCCTGCTAGAGATCCGATTGGTGCTTGATGGCGAACTTGACGAGGGCGTGGCTGCCGCGCAGTTCGAGCTTGACCGCGACGTTGTTGCGATGGTGCTCGACCGTGCGCACGCCGATGCCGAGCTGACCGCCGATCTCGCGGCTGGTCAGACCGTCGGCGATGAGCCGCAGAACGCGCCGCTCCGCGGGAGTGAGCTGGTCGAGCGCGGGCTTCTCCTCTGCCAGATGCGTCGCACGAGCGCGGCGGCGGATGAGAAACGACGACAACGTGGGGCTGATGTACTCGCCCCCTCCTGCGACCGTTCTGACGCAGT